>Ga0163154_10005792_pt1 | contig 15475 bp, 18 predicted proteins | sample OliLakLV19MP9P1_FD_148649 | JGI IMG/M metagenome (GOLD analysis project Ga0163154, IMG submission 148649) | Freshwater microbial mat bacterial communities from Lake Vanda, McMurdo Dry Valleys, Antarctica - Oligotrophic Lake LV.19.MP9.P1 | ecosystem: Environmental > Aquatic > Freshwater > Lake >... | reverse complement strand
AAGGATAAGGTTGACAGCCCCCGCCAGCGCTTGGGTTGTCTCGCCACTCCACAGGCTTTGGCAGGCCAGATGGATGGCAACCAGTGATGAAGAGCAGGCAGTATCGACAGTCAGGCTTGGCCCGTGCATATCAAGCATATAGGATAGGCGTCCCGACGCAGAATAGCGCCCGCCGCCTGTCGTCACATACAGATCAATATTGTCGGATGCCGCATACATCTTGTCTTCATACTCATTGGTCCACATCCCAATGTACACGCCAGTGTTGCTGCCGGCCACGCGCTGAGCCGAGAGCCCAGCATCCTCAAGGGCCTCCCAGGCGACTTCAAGCAGCAGGCGCTGCTGTGGGTCCATAGCGGATGCCTCACGGGGCGAGATGCCAAAAAAGGCTGCATCGAAGCGATCAATCTCATTGAGGAAGCCGCCCTCTCGGGTGATGATCTTGCCGGGATCGGCGGGCGTCGGGCTGTAGTACTGCTCGAGATCGAAGCGCCCTGCTGGCATAGGCCCAATGGCATCGACCTTATCCGTCAGCAGTTTCCAGAACTCTGCGGGCGAATCAACGCCACCGGGGAAGCGGCAGCCGATCCCAATGATTGCAATCGGTGTGCGCTCGCGACGCGGCTGTGAGGTGGACCCAACCATCATCGGCTCCTTATCATATGGGCCACTGATCAGCGCTTGTGCTATTCTTGAGTGTACTAAGTAGTTCAGCAAGCAGAACATCGCGCTGGTTCTGCAGGTAGAAGTGTTCTCCAGCGAACTGACGCGCCCGAAATGCCCCTGTTGTTTGTGCCCGCCAGTTCTGTAGGTCGTGCAGGCTGGCACGCTGATCCGAAAAGCCAGCAAAGGCCGTCAGCGCGCAGTGTAGTGGCGCTTCGTGTGCATACTGGTAGGTCTCAATTACCTCAAGGTCGGCCCGCAGTGTTGGCAGAAAAATCTGGAGTAATTCGGGATCATCCAGAATCACTTGAGGAATGCCATTATAGCGGGCAACAATCTCGCGCAGAAACTCGGCATCGTCTAGTGCATGGATCATGCGATCTGGGTCGTGCTGATTGGGCGCACGCCTGCCCGAGACAAACAGATGAACTGGTTCTTGCGCGCCTGTGCGGCGCAGCCAGCGTGCAACTTCAAAGGCTAGCAGGGCACCCATGCTATGGCCAAAGAACGCATATGGTTGATCGACCATCGGCAGTAGCGCCTGGCCGATCTCTGTAACAATCTCGGGCATCCGCCGCATGAGTGGCTCGCGCAGCCGTGCTTCACGGCCTGGCAGTTGGATCAGCTGAAGTTCAAATATTTCAGGGAGCGTTCGCATCCACGGGCGATACTGGGCAGGCCCGCCACCGGCAGATGGAAAGCAGAACAGGCGCAGACGAGGGTGAGTGTGTGGGCTGTGCTTTGGGCTGATCAGCCAGCGTGCGCTAGGATGAGATATGGGTGTCTGCATGTTCTTCCTCTATATCAGCGGCGCAACCTCCTGCGCCTGTACGAATTACGATATCCGTGATGGAGACACGCTTCATTGGCCGTGTACTGCACATGCATTCACAAGCCCAAATAGGCGTTGATAGGCAGCCTGTGCAGCGGCGATCTGGCCTTCGGCGGCGGCTAATAGCTCTGGGCGCAGCCCCTCGGCTGCCTCCCAGGCGTGGTCAATCGCCTGTGCCAATTGCTCACGCACCTGCGGGTTTTCTAGTTCGATCACGGTGCAGCCGGGACCGAAGAGATCGGCGAGGCCAAGAAACTTATAGCGATAATAGGCCGATTTCGCCAAACAAACCGCCGGGATACCCTGTGATAGCGCGAATACGGCTGCGTGATAGCTACCGGTGACGACCAAGCGGCAGCGGGCGGCCTGTGCGATCACATCGAGTGGATCGGCGATCTGCTCGGCGGCTGCATAGTCGGCAGCCTCACCAACGAGTTCGCGGATTGATCCAAGATCACTACGCGTCGATAGGCTGCGGCTCTCAAGGCTGCCAGTATCAATTGGCACCGGCACTAGCGGAGCCGTATGGCGGCGCGCTGCATCGAGTAATGTTTCACGCAGCAGTGCTGCCATTGCCAGATCGACATCGGCATAGGATGCGATGCGGATGTTGACACCAATGCCATTCCCAATGCTCGCTTGTCGTTGATCATAGGCAAGGCCAACGGCTTCATCGCCGATTGTTGTGATGCGCTGCTCTGGTACGCCGAGTTCACGCAGAATCGGCAGCCCAAAACGGCGCTCACGCAACGCAATCAGATCGATCATCGGGAGAACGCGGCGGGCAACGGCGCGTAGTGCCGGCCGCTCAAGCGGGCCGATCCCATGTCCGAGCAATGCAACTGGCTTGCCGAGCCGCGCCGCGATTTCAAGAGTATCCATCACCAGCAGCGCCAGGATCTCAAAGCTGTCCGTCAGGTAGCCACCACCGGTTGCAACAACCAGATCAGCCTGCAGAAACAGCTCGACATCGCTATGCAGCTTCGCATTCCACAGTGCCGTCTGGCGTGCCAGCCATGGCAGCGATGTTCGCACGAAGCGTTCACCGGCATTGAATGGGACCAGGGCAATCGCGGGAACCTGATCATGCAGCCGTTTGCGAAACGATTGCTTATACCAGCTTGGCGCGGCATGAAATGCCAATGGCGTTGCACTGGGGCACAATCTGGCCAGCCGCTCGGGCGCACGCGTAATCACCTGGATCGTCGCAGTAGGCCACTGCTGGTGCATACGTGCGACTGCGACCTGGAGCATGGCGATGTCGCCCTGATTCGCGAGATCATAGCCACTATTTTCGACCAGAATGTGCATAGTTCCTCATTTCTGTCTGGGTTATTGCCTACCCGAAATCTTTCGGTAGAGCTTGCGCACCCGACGCGCTAAAAGCCGCAATTGGCTTGGCCGCTTCATTGCAGTTCGCACCGCTCGCTCAAGCGCAGGGTTAGTGCCCTGCTGTTTTACCGCTTTGTGGTTCTGCTTCCAAAGAGCCAGGATCGTATTATCGCCAAGGCGCAGAGCCGCGACACGCCGTAGATCAAGTGGAATTGCAAATGTTTGGCAGCGCCCGAGCGCGCCAAGCGACTCGAGAGCAACCATTGTTCGTAAACATTTCTCGCAACGCCCACAGTTATACGCACCATCCAGATTGCGCCAGCAGACCCGCAGCGTCTTGAGGGCCACAGCATTCTGGGCGATCAGGGCCGTTTTGGCAACCCTGGTAGCCTCACAGCCATCATGGATGATCTCAAGCGTTTCGGCACTCCAGAGTGGATCGAGTAGTGGGTGCGAACCCCAGGGAACAATATCTGCATAGGTGTCGGAGGCCGGAACATATAGTGCCCCAAGGCTGCCACGCAGCAGTAATCCGACGCTCACCAGGGCTGCACCATGGTAGAGTTCCCATTGGGCATAGCGGTCAGCAAACTCGCGCAGATTGGTTTGCACCTCGATCAGTGGAAGCCCCAATTCACGGGCAGCCGTACGGATGGACTCCGTCACTTGTGATCGTAGTTGCTGGTTCTCAATTGGCACATCAAAGCCAACAATGAAGATCAGGTGCGTAATTGTTTTGGTATGCTTCACAAGGCTGTAGAATGAATCGACACCACCCGAGAAGAATACACCAACGCCTGTTGCGGCAGTATCTCGCGCTGGTGCGATGACCGAGTGTGGCTGAATGTCGACTCGTGTATTGCGCTCATCCCAGTTTGTCAGAATATCCTGGATCGTCGGGAGCGCAGCCATAACCCGAGCCGAGACAGGCGCTTCTACCTCAATTGCCCAATGTTTGCGTAGGGCGGGCAGCAGAACGGCTGCAATAGCGGGGGTGGCATCGAATGCGGCCTGCGCGCCGATAATATCGTAGCGCAGATCAAACGGGCCATCTGGCGAACTGATCGGAAAGGTGACCAGCGTCGAATCGGCAGATGCTTCGATGATTGGTGTATGGAGTATTAGTCTCGGTGCTATTCCAGCCATGCCATGATCCTCACGATATTCGTTCTCATGTGGGTCGAGCATATGCGGCAAAAGTGACTTTTCGGTGAACCAGGTGAATATCTTGTTGAACAGTTGAACATCCGTACCGCCAACAAAGCCATTCCGAACAACGATGGTATCTATCTATATACAGAGAGAAGTCTAACAATATCGTCAATCCCTTTGGGCATTACATCACATAAGATTCATCGCATATCCCTAGTATTGGTATCACGATAGATATCCATGCGCCGCACACTGATCGATGAAAGCAGCCGCCAACATTAGGTTTTCGGCTATCGGCTATCGGTTTATCGGCTATATTCACGTTAGTATCCAGAGCGGAGGGCACAATTCATGAGCGCAACCGAACAGAAGCGGACCATCTTCAAGAATGCATCAATGCTGATGTGGTCGCAGCTGATGTCATGGGTATTTGGTCTGTTGCTGCTGATCGTGATGTCGCGCTATCTGAATCCAGAGTTGGTTGGGCAATATGCGCTGGTTGGCTCACTATGGATGATTGTTAATATGCTGACAGCCTTTGGTTCAGAGACATTTTTGATGAAGGAGATCGCACGAACCCCTGAGCGTGTTTCCGAGCTGGTTGCCACGGCCCTGACATGGCGGCTGCTGTTCTATTTGGTTGGTGCAGTTGCAATCGCGGGCTATATCGCGTTCATGGGCTACAGCCAAACGATTGTCTATCTGGCGATCATTCTTGGCCTTGGGCAGCCACTCGTTCACCTTTCGAGTGTCTCAAGCGCAGCGCTACAAGGGCTTGAGCGGATGAGTGAGATCTCGGTGGCTGGCATTATCAGTAAGATGCTCTACACGCTGCTGGGATTGTTGGTGATCTTTGCCAATTTGGGCATCTATGGGGTTGCAGCGGTCAGTGTTGTGTGTAGCCTCGTCTACACAGTCATGCTGGTTCGCGCACTGCGGCGCTCACATCGGTTGTGGGTGCCATTCACCCGTGAACAGGCTTTGGCCACACTCGGATCCGGGTTGCCATTCCTGATGAGCGGGCTGTTGCTCATCCTCTACCAGCAGATTGATGTGATTGTGCTCTCGCAGCTGATCAGCTATGAGGCGGTTGGCTGGTATAGTGTTGCCCGCCAGATGACTGCCTCACTATTCTTTATACCAACAATCGTTGTGGCTGCATTGTTTCCGGCGCTCTCACGCTCATATGCCCAGGGTTCGGCTGTGCTTGGGCAACTATTGAGCAAGGGCCTGGACATGATGTTGTTGGCGAGCGTGCCGATTGGCCTTGGGCTGGTGGTGATTGCCGAACCACTGGTGCTACTTGTTCTTGGTAAAAGCTATGCGCCGAGTGGCCCGATTGCTGCTGCACTTGGCGTTGCATTGATTGCAACATATCAGACGACGATGCTCGGGCAGTTTCTGATTGCGACGGATCGATTGCACTATTGGATGGGAGTCATGGCAGCCGGCATCATCGCAACGATTGGGCTTGATATTGTGTTGATCCCCTGGTGCCAACAGGCCTTCAACAATGGCGCACTCGGCGGAGCATTCAGTTATATCATTACCGAGACACTGATGACCGCCGTTGGTTATATGCTGATGCCTGCCGGGGCACGTTCATGGCGCAATCTGTGGTTTGCGCTACGGGTTCTTGGCGCAGGGCTTGCAATGGTTGCAGCAACATGGTGGCTGCGCGATCTGTTCATCGGCATCCCAATCGTGGTCGGTGCGATTGTGTATATTGGCCTGATTGCCGCGATGCGGGTTGTCGATCCAGAGGATGTGCAGCTTGTTCGTGGGGCCCTTCAACGCAAGCTCGGACGCTTCATCAAACCACGCAAGATTGCGACTGCTGCTGCCGATATTGGGCCACCCATCGATCCAGTGTAGGTTGATGGACGATGCATACCCAGAATCCGCAGGCTGAATCCTGCGGCTAAAAGATTACACGATTACATGATCGCAAAGGATTCCTGAATTGCCACTGAACGCTATCGAGCTGCTCGGAAACGATTGGGGTGCTTTCACGGATATAGTGTATACTCGTTGGGCGCTTCATTCTTGAGAGTAAGTTACTATAGCGCAAGCAGACGAGCAATTATACGATATGATCAAGAACGCACCTGGGAGCAACGCTGCCCCCGCCCCCTCTCCTGATGCGGCGAGACTTACTTACCGTGTCTTTCGCTTTTTCGATGATCGCCCAGTACGTGTCAAGCTTATCGTTGCCTTCCTGATTGTGACAGCCCTGTCGGTTGGTCATGCCTCAGCTGCAAATAGGTAACCACCGTGGCCAATCGCGCCCGATCACACTGATGGACAATGCATGTATGGGCGAATGCGATTCGCCCATAACAGAGGTTCAGATAGCCTTATGCTTCATGGCGTTGCGCTGGCGGTATTCACGCTGAATGAATGATGGCGCATATGGCAGATACAGCGCTTGCTGGGCGGTGCTCAACGAGAAAAAGCTACTGGTGACTGTTCCCTGGCAATTTGCGCTCCCGCATATACACTGCCATTGCTCACCGGTAAACGCATTCAACCGATAGTCAATGGTGATCTCTTCGCCGGCGCGAATGGATTTCCACGCAAAGACCTTCACACCCTTGCGCATGGCATTTGGATCGCAGGCATGGTTCAGATAACACCCTGGTGGCAGTAACACGGCACTATGCTCCCAATCTAGCTCACACAGATGGCGTTGGTCATCTGATGAATCATATAGGTTTACTATCGTACTCATCTGGCTTGCGTGCTTCGATCAGATACGCACCAGCGGCAAATCGTAATACGTCGCCATGCGCAACTCGTTCGTGCAGAGCATAGAGTGGTGCGCTATGCGTTGCGACGCTGAAGCCTGGGACGAGCCAGGGGATGGCTCGCAAAAAGTAGACGAGCGCGCCAACATCGTTGAATGTTTCTGCGCCCCAATGCTGGCGCTGTTCGATCAGAACCAACCCTGCCTGTTCCAACATTGGGATGTATGCTTCGGGCGTTGCATCCGGCCATTGCGGTGTTGCGCCAAACAGTTCCAACAGGTCGTGCAGCGTCTGCCCATGAACTTGCTGTGTGAACAGGGTTCCGCCTGGTTTCAGCACGCGGGCGAGCTCGGCAATATTCAGCCCGCCATGGCGATTGAGTATCAGATCGAAGGATGCATCGCCAAATGGCAGAGGCACTCGTTCATCGGCTGCGGCATCAACGACCTGCACGCCCAGTGGTGTTAATCGTTCGGTTGCCAACTGCACATTCGGCTGGTAGCTCTCGGTTGCGACGAGCCTGGCTGGCCAGTGTGATCGCAGCTGCAACAGCCGTTCACCGCCGCCTGTATCAAGATCAAGTGCCGATTGAGCATTGTGCATCAGTTCGATGGCACGGGTTTCGTATGACCACGGTAGTTCTTCTGAAGCCATGCGGCCATGCAGATACGAGAAATCCCAGCCAACAAAGGGCTGGCGTTGCTCGTTCTCCCATGCAGCGATCAGTGTAGTGTTGTCCATGCGATCCCATCCAAGGTTGAGCAGGGTGCGATGCTCTGCTGGATATCGTATATCACATGGACAACAGTTTGCAAGGTGTACAGTATACTTATCGCAGGCGGCGGCGATCGTCAATACCATCGTTACAATACTGTCAGCACAAATGCACAGACGCCATAGATCGCTGCCATCATTGCATGGCATAAGACTAGGGTGGCAAAGATGCTGGTGAGTGCTAGCACATGCCGTTGGCGTCCATCCGGCCCAAGCGAGCGCAGCAGCGCATACATCGCAATTGGCAGCAGTGCGGTTGTTATTGCAAATGAGGCTAATACCGGGATGAGCGCTAGGCAGCAAGCCCGTCCAATATCGGCAACAATCAGAATAGAATGGCGGCGCAGACGATCAATCCAGACGCCAATAAAAGGGCCGACCACCAGCCATGGCAGGCCGCTCGCAGCTACTAATAGCCCAAGCTACACCGGTGTGGCGTTAAGCAGTGTGATGGCCACAAATGGCAATGCTAGGCCGGTAAAGCGCGAACCGAACCCAGAAATGGTTTGACCAACCCATAGTTGAGGAAATCCGCATGACGCCACAGGGTTGGTATCGGTTGAGGTATCACCCAATCCTTCCTCTAAGCCATGCAAACACTATGGCACACCAGGTTTGATATGAGCTGGCTCTTATGGATTTGCTGCCAGGCGAACAAGTTCAGCATACAAGGTGTGAGTTGTACTTAATTTCGACGCCTGGATTCTAACCTTCATCTGACCCTGTGCATTTCGATAATTGCTTGGATTCTTGGTGATAGCTATAGTGCTCATAGCCTCTGAAGTTGATAGAGTCGAGCTGGAAACATCTACCCACGATGAAGAAGAATAACTATAAAGATAGAGTTTTTGGGTTACATTGGACGTGGAAGACTTCGTGCGAATAGTCAGCGTATAGGAAGATGGGTTTCCGCCGACGTTTTCAATGGTGAAATCGTCACGAACATAGCGCGTTAAACCAGATGTCTCACTTCTCGTGGCGAGGTACACATTATTATCACTGGTGACATCCCCGATACTCCCGGATGTATAGCTTCCCGTAGTGATAGTATGGTTGACGGGATAATAGACCACAGATGGCAGAGGCGTGGGAGTTGGCGTTCGGCTCGGTGTAGCTGTTGGGAGTGGAGTTGGCGTAGAGGTTGCAGTAGCTGTTGGGAGTGGAGTTGGCGTAGAGGTTGCAGTAGCAACCATCGTTGGTGTGGGCGATGGCGTTGGACTTGGTGTGGCTGAAGATGTGATACCAGCATTGACGAGTATTTCTTGTTCGCTGAACAGCGCTATGGTTTGATTGTAAAAAGCTGCTAGTGGTTGAATAACATGTTCATTTGCGACGAGACCATTACCAACCGCCCCTAGATGTCCGACTGAGTCTCCGAGCTGCATATGATGCGGCTCATCTCCCGAATTTCGGGTATCAACACGTTCTCCCCCGATGGTTGTATAGCCACTGGCATCGACTCTATTGGTATAGAAGTTTATTGCCCAACTGTACACATCTACGACACTGACGCCTTTTTGAATCGCCATAGCCGCTAGGCCTTGGTTATAGGACACAATTGCATCACTGACGCGTTGGCGTTTGATCGGATCGGGGAATATTGATTGAAATGTCGGATGGATGCTAGGATCTGCTAGATTGTTAACAAGGATCGGTACCGTACCTGCTCCCTGAATCGTCTCTACGGCCAGCGTCATATCGGAGAGCATCTGTGCTACCTTTTGCTGGATCTCAATATCGGAAAGTGTGCCATTGTAAATACCCGCGTAGGTGCCATTCCATACATGAAAATCATTGATGCCAATACTGATGATGACATAGGAAACTTCTCCCGCAGACACTTGCGCTGCGAGGCCGGTGTGTTGACCTGCTGAGATCATGTCGCCAATGCGTGCGCCTGAGCGCGCCCAGTTATATTTGTAGCCGGTGCGCCGCGGTTCCCCCCAGCTGCCCCAGACACCAAAGTTGAGCGCCCGATAACGGCTCAATAATTCAACCCAATTCAATGTCGTTGTGGCATAGCTACCGCCTCGGTTGTCGTCTGCGCGGTATTCGTCGCTATTGCTATCCCCCAAAACACCTATACCACCGCTGATCGCAGCTCGCACCGGGAGGATAGGAGTAATCAGCAGCATTGCAAATGCTATAAGGAAACTAGTACATAGAAGTCGAATGAGTTTCATCTTGTGCCTCCATTGGCAAATTTATCTAGCCCGCCTCCGCCAAAGCAATACAGCTTTTTAAATTCTTATCGGGGCTTTTTGATGTACTGGTTTGACTGAATTGCGACGAAATCTCTCTTCTGAAGGTGGTTGCGCAGCTCCACGAAGGTGGTGTTACAAATTAATAATAAGTAATATTACAAACTCATAATAATGTAAGAATGGCTGACATGCAATACATCGCAATGAGGTTTTGCAGCCATAACACAAAGCCATTCAACTACAGCCACAAGCGATCAGACTGTAAGCACATGTTGGGCTGCTATGCGTAATGAGCGTTGCCAAACGTTATATAATAAAACGAGATATACTAGTACTCTATCCAAGCTCATGTGATGGACATCTATCGCACCTGGGCGTATGCGCTACGTCCAACCGCATATACGGTTGGATGCACTACGAGCAGTTGGATTTCGATGATGAGGAGATATCGATGGGCTCATTATTCGAACCAAGCTGGCATTCACTCCGCCAGCACCCTACGCCACAGTGGCTCAAGGATGCTAAATTCGGTATCTATACGCATTGGGGCATTTATTCGGTACCCGCCTGTGGACCAAACGCAACCTGGTATCCCTATAATATGTACCGTGAGGGCGCACCCCAGTACGAATATCATGTCCAAACCTATGGGCATCCCTCGACATTCGGCTACAAAGATTTTATCTCCATGTTCACTGGCAAGCTGTTCGATGCCGGTGCATGGGCCGATCTGTTCAAGCGATCTGGGGCACGCTTCGCTGGGCCAGTTGGTGAGTATCACGATGGCTTTGCCATGTGGGATAGCCGCCTCACGCAATGGAATGCGGTACGGATAGGCCCGAAGCGCGATGTTGTTGGTGAGTTGGCAGCGGCCATTCGCAAACAGGGCATGCGCTATATGGTTGCAATGCATCATGCCGAGAGAGGTGATCGACACCTATCAGCCCGATCTACTGTGAACTGGACTGGTCGCTTTCATCACAGGGATTGACGATTACACCACCGGTTGAGCGCCCATGCCAGCATGCTGTTGTGTTCGAAATCGCTCGCAAGCGACCATATTAGAGAAAGAACAGGAGTACTCGTGAAAGAATTCGCCATGACGCTCAATTTGCGTGATGATCCGCAGGTGATCGAGCAATATCAAGCATACCATCGTGATGTCTGGCCCGAGGTGCTTGCCTACCTCAGAACGATTGGCCTTGCGAAGATGAATATCTACCTGCTTGGCCGAAGGCTGTTTATGGTTATCGAAGCGCCAGATGATTTCGATCCGCAACGAGATTTCCAGAAGTTGGATGGAATGCCCCCACGCTATGAAGAATGGCAGCGGCTGATGGATACCTTCCAGGAAAAGGTTCCAGAAGCACAAGCAAACGAGCATTGGGCACAGATGCAGCGCGTGTTCCAGTTCTAGTTTTTGGAATGCGCAAGCCAGGCTTGTGCGGCGGCAGCATGGCTGCCGCACTCCAAAAATTGTTACCGATGTTGATTGTCAAATTTGATTAGGCGTATCAGCGTTTCGGTGCCGAGTGTCGTGAAGCTGCCCAATGCCCAAACTGCCTGGAGTTGGTTTGGGTTGTCAGCATCGATACGATAATCAAGGAAGGCGATCTGTGACATATCGGGGTACCAACCAGCAGCCAAGCCCTGTGATGTCGCCAGGCCAATCCCTCGGAAGTGGATGCTCTCGCCTTTGCTCCACATCAGCCGATAGATGTCATCGATACGCTGAATCGAGAGTGTCCACTCCCCATAGATCTGCCCATTTGGCAGGTATTGCACCAGTTGATGTTGCCCTTCCAGTGTTCCAGCCCAGGGCGTGGTGAATATGCCGGTTCCAAGTACGCCACCTAATTCAGCGCTGGTCCATTGAATGCTGGGTGGTGCTTCGGCAGCGGTGGTGAACTGTATAATGCCGAGCCCTGCATACTGCTCGCCGCAACTGACGACGAGATGATCGCCGTGTATCAGGCCAATACCAACATAGTGGCCAGCGCTGATATCCCAGGTTAGTTGGAAGATTGCGGCCTGCGGCTCGATGCGAATCTGCCCGCTATAGGCAAACTCACCATTCGGCAGCGTCGCGTGTGTCACATCCCACAAACCCGCGAATGGTGATGCAGCGGTGTTTACGTGCATATAAGTTTCTCCAGATAATCTTTTACATTATAAGCAGCAATTGCTACGCAACACGATGGATGAGTGCCTGGCCTGCCAACCCGGCCAGCAGATTATCGATGGCCATGCGCGCCATGGCGCTGCGAGTCTGGCGAGTGGCGCTGCCAAGATGCGGTGCGATCACCAGGTTCTCTAATGCGAGCAGTGGGTGATCGCGGGGCAGCGGCTCTGGATCGGTGACATCCAGTGCCGCCCCGGCGATCTGCTTCGTTCGCAAGGCCTCATACAGCGCCGCATGATCGACAACAGCACCGCGAGCGGCATTGATCAGGAATGCATGTGGCCGCATGAGCGCAAGCTGCTCACGCCCGATCAGCCTAGTCGTCTCGGCTGTGAGCGGGACGTTCAATGTGACATAATCCGATTGTGCCAGGAGTTCTGGCAGGGTCGCATAGGTCGCCTCCAACGCAGCTTCGGCCTGTTGATCGCGGCGGCGGTTATGATAGAGCACGCGCATATCGAAGGCCCGTGCGCGCTTTGCAACTTGGCGGCCAATATTACCCATGCCGATGATGCCAATTGTTGCGCTATGAACCTCACTGCCGATCAGCAGGCTTGGGTCGTAGTGGGTGAATGCTGGGCTGCGCGCGAAGCGATCGCCAATGATTAGATTGCGGGCTACTGCCAACAGCAGCGCCATGGTCATGTCGGCGGTGGCCCCATCGACAAGCTGGGGCGTATTGCCAACCGGAATGCCACGCCGCCTGGCCGCCGCAAGATCGATATGATCGACGCCGACGCCAAAATTGCTCACTACCCGCACCAGTGGGGTTTTGTCGAGCAAGGCATCATCGACACGCGGATGTCCATAGGTGAAGATTCCAACGGCCTGGCGCATGATCTCGGCTGGCGCATCATCTGGCCAATGGCGCAGTTCGATTTGTACATTGAGCATGGCCAGAATTGAATCGGGTAGCGCGACATCAACAAGCACAATCTGCGGCATGGTTTGCTCCATTCCTCAATATAATGAAGCTATTCTACCGTATGCCGCGCTAGCTGTTTAGCATCTTATCTGGCGTGATGAGCCTTTCATCCAGAATGCTTAACAGCTCATCTGACAGGTGCCACGTTCACGAATTGTCAGCATATGGGTTGCCTGGGTCAGATGTATGCTTGCCGGATCGCTTGCAAGAGTGAGAACCAGTGTCTCGCCATCGTCTGGCTGTGCATCATTGGTGATCGGCACGCGAGTGGGACGCAGCCTGCTGCGTCCTTACGGATGTGATGACATGGAGATTCCGGAGTGCGATCAGTTTAGCGCGCACGCATCCGATTGTTCTTTGGGTTGTGCTCTACTTCTGCAAGGCCAAGCGCCTCCATAAGTGGCGGGACATACATTCCAAACCGCCCGCGCAGGCCGTTCTTCAGGCCATACCAGCCACCAATCGGGTTTTCCGGAGATCGCCCCCATGCCTCAACGGTACCTGGCGCAGCTGGCTTCTGCTCATCAGCGCTGCCAAGCGGCATCCAATCGCCATGGGATTTGAGCATGGCATGCAGATCGGCGATGCAACGTAGATCATAGCGCAGTATCGTCTTCCCAACAGTGCAAACCAACACTGGTGGATTGGCTGCTTCGTCGCGATACATTTGGTAGGTAGCCGACCCGCTTGGCGTGGTGAGTTGCCAAGGCCGTTCCTTGGTTCCATCTCCTTCAACCATGGTTGCCATATGTATCTCCTTTGTTATCGGCCAGAGGCGAGTACCAGACCCAAAGGGTACCCCGCTTTGCGCTACGCGCCTTTACAGCTCACATAGGAATGCTATATCAGTGTGGCTGCAATGGTTGTCGTTGAGCTAAACGATTTCATGAATACTCCTTCTATGAACATGCGTAGATTATGAGTGCTACTCAATCACACACACTGCTGTATAGGCCGCCAGTATATGATCCCAACTTGCTGCATAGATACTGAAGTTGCGCTCCCAGATGGCCCCGATCAGCTCTGGCCCACGATGAAAAACATCAACACGCGTCTGGTGATTGCCGAGATCTGTAAAGCTGATAGCAACTCTACTTGGCTATTCGCTACTGCTCCCAAGATACCAATGGTAAGTCAGGCGCAGCGGTGGTTCCCAGATGATCACCTGCCCCCATACATATTCAACCCCAGCTTGTGTACGTTCATACAGCCGTCCACCGATCCATGGTTCGATCATAACTGTGGTGTTTGGATCGCCGCTGCGCGAGTGTGATTTTGGCCACCACTGATTCAGTTGAGCGCTGAAGACCTGAAATGCCGTTGTAATGCTGCAGCGCACCGTCATTGATCGCTCGACGCTATTGGGTATCATTATTCGCCAGCTCCTGAGCTTCTGCGGCGTGTTGAAAGCGCGTAAGCGCATCCTCCCAGAAGCGCTCAACATATGTGCGAGCAGTTGCAAAACCAGCGACACGCAGCTGAAAGATATTGCGGGTGCCAATCGATGTGTATTCCACCAGCCCAGCTGCCTCAAGTTGGCGGAGGTGCTTGGAGACGGCCGGGCGGCTGATTGGTAGCTGCATCGCGATTTCGCCAACAGCAAGTGGCTGCTCACGCAGCAGTGCCAAAATCTGGCGGCGCGTTGGATGCCCCAATGCATCAAGCACATGATCGGTTTCTGTTTCATTCGTAACCATAGGGTTACTGTAACCCATAGGCTACCATGTTGTCAAGCCCTACGAGTGGTTATTCCCTCACCCCGGCCCTCTCCCAGTAGGACAGGGAAGGCGCAGCAGGGTGAGGCAAGAATACTGCGAAAGGCACTTTACCGAGGAGCTATGCTGATGGGGAGTGCGCAAGCCATGGAGGCGATTGTGCATTTGCCAGAGTATTGCAGCAGATGGTATGATCCAACTACGTCACGACATGCGCTACAGATGGTATAAACTCTTACTGTTAGCTTCAGCATGTGGGATGCGATGCGCTTGTTACAAAGATATGCACATATGCGAAGAACCAAGCTGACCCAAGAACTTGCAGCAATCAAGCCCTCAAAAAAGAAATCATCGAACGTAAGCAAACCGAGGCAGTATACTCTTCGCACCGGCACCCGCTCCGCTTTGGGTGAATGAGGCTTGCTAGTCGCAAGCTATTTGCTCAAGCCCTACCCAATGAAAGTAGGGAACCGAGCCGGGTGAAGTCAAACACTTTGCGCTTCGCTATAGGACTTCGCTTTCGCAAGCGCGGCAGTATCCGCATTGCTCAGGTTGGCAAAATAATCGTGCAACAGAATATGGCGGAAGCGATAGACGCCGCCATCGCGTTCCAACATACGCATTTCCGGAAGGTTGTACTAAACTGATTGCACGATGAAATCTCCCTGCTATCACGTCCGTGAGGACGCAGCGCGCTGCGTCCCGACGATGCCCTATTCTAGGGCACGGATCTCCGGCGTCAGCAGCCACATCAGCACCGCGACCAACAGCCCAGCCACGGCCCCACTGATCATCGCAGTTGGCGCGTTGGCAAGCTCGGCCAACCATCCTGCCCACAGCGCCCCAATCGGTATGCTGCCGAAGAATGTCATGCTGTAGACCGCCATCACCCGCCCGCGTAGCGCGTCTGGCACGAGCGATTGCACCAGGGCGTTGGCTAGATTCATGA
>Ga0163154_10005790_pt1 | contig 15477 bp, 16 predicted proteins | sample OliLakLV19MP9P1_FD_148649 | JGI IMG/M metagenome (GOLD analysis project Ga0163154, IMG submission 148649) | Freshwater microbial mat bacterial communities from Lake Vanda, McMurdo Dry Valleys, Antarctica - Oligotrophic Lake LV.19.MP9.P1 | ecosystem: Environmental > Aquatic > Freshwater > Lake >... | reverse complement strand
GTACGCCAAACCCGAGGACAGTGGAGTCCCACAGAAAGGCCTCGCTCTCCTCAGTGGAAAAGGCTTCGATGAGCCGCTTTGTAAGCTTAGGCATTGGCGTCGCTCCCCATCTTGGGGCCACATCCTGGGACCCGCATGGGACCCAGGATGTGGAAATCGCCGGCCATTCGAGGGAATGGACAGCAACGACAAAGTCTCCCTTTTCCTGTTGTGGAACAACACGGTATGGACTTGCCGAAGGTTGCCCATGAATGTTTCTGATTACCCCCGGGGGCGGCTACGAATCTGAGGGTCGGACGTTCGAATCGTTCCGGGCGCGCCAATTTTGTTTGTAAACTCTGATAGTTAAAATGACTTGAGACTGGCTGGGCTTGGCGACCAAGTTGTAAATTGCCGATTCTGGGTCTGCCTTGCCCCTAATTTTGCATACATATTGGGCGAGAGTCAGTCTGGGGCTCTTTACAGCCCGGTTTCGGGCCTTCCCGACAGATCCATTCCAAACTTTTGACTGTTCCTGACTGAGGCTGTGTGAAAACGCCTTCGGAATGAGCGAATTAGGTTAGCCTCCTGGGTTCAGCAGGAGTTGGGTATGAGCCGCTTCGTTCAGGGTGCAGACCGTCTGCAGCAGACGCTGCTTCCCGAGTGTCTCGATGACTATGTGGCCGAGAATAATCCGGTCCGAGTTGTCGATGTCTTCGTCGATGAACTGGATCTGCGCACCCTCGGCTTCGCCGGTATGACGCCGGCGGCGACGGGGCGTCCCGCTTAGCGTCACAGACCAACTTGACAGCCCGCACGCGTTGCAGCGTTTTGGGGATCGGAGATTGGAGTTTTCAATGAAATCTTTCTTTCGGCAGGCTGGACTGATTGCGCTTGCCGCATTGGCCGCCAGCGCCTGTGCCAGCCGGCCTGCGATTCAGGTCAGCGGAGATGATCTTTTGGCGTCGCGACGCTCCGTGTCCATTTCGGAGCCAACATCGGGCTTTCCACGTGATCTCATCGTCGAGCAGTTGCAGGCCACGAACTTGACCGTCGTCGACACGGGTGCCGATCAGCTTCTCGAGCTGAGCACTACGTCCGGGCCAGAACAGCTCGGCGTGTTCGAGGGTGCCACGGCGCCGGGACCGGACGGGGTGTGGATCATCCGCCCCGCGCCGCGCCGCTGGTGGCGGCCTCAGCGCCAGCTCCGGACCGTCACCGCCCGGATCGTGAACGCAGCCACGGGACAGGAGGAAGCGCGCGCCACGGCTACCACGTCCGCCGAGCCCTCCCGGGTCAGCGTCGCGGACCTTGCCCGAGCGGCGCTGCAACAGAAGGAAAGGCGCTAGGCCTCGTTGCCGGTCGGCAGTGAGATCGTGAAGACGGAGCCCTCGCGATACTCGTAAGCGATGCGACCGTGATGGCGCTGCACGGCGACCCCGACGAGAGCGAGGCCCAGGCCGAAGCCCCGGCGATCATCAGTGCCTCGCTCGAACGGCTTCATCACCCGCTCCAGGGCCTCCTTCGCCACACCAGCCCCCTGGTCGATGACCTGGCACCGGGCCTCGCCACCCTCGATCCAGACGCGGCATCCGACCTGCGTACCGGGTGGGCCGGCCTTGACCGCGTTGTCGATCAGATTGAGCAGCGCCCGCGTGATCAGCACGCGGTCTCCGACCACGACGACCTCAGCCGTCGGGTCGGGGCCGGTGAGCGATACCGACTTCTGCCGGGCCGTCGGCCAGAGCGTGTCGAGCGCATCGATCGTGGCCTGAACCAGATCAAACGGCTCGTGGCCTATCGGCCGGGTCTCGGCGAGAGCCAGATCGACATAGCTCTCCGCCATGGACAGGGTCAGGCGGGCGTTGTCCTCAAGGCGGAGCTTCAGTCCCGGATCGCACGCCCCGGCCCCTGAGTCTGCGAGCAGCGCGAGGATGGCGACTTGGGGTGCCCTCATGTCATGACTGAGGAGCTGGAGCGCTTCTTCCCTTTGCCGCTGGGCTCGACGGACCAGGGTAATGTCCGCCAGCCGCACGATCCGGGTGCCCGAGGGAGAGGCCGCGTTGAGCGCCGCCCGGTCGATCTGGAGCACGCGTCCATCGGGCATCGTGAGTTCCGGCCCCGAGCCGTCGGGGGCCAGGACACAAAGCAGATCATCGGTACGGGCCCCGACCAGGTCCGATTGAAACAGCTCGGCCGCGCGCCGGTTGGCAAGGACGATCCGGCCCTGTGCATTCTCGACGACGGTCGCGTCCGGAAGGCTCTGCACGGTATCGCTGGTGAAACGCCTGAGCTCGCGCAGACGGGCGAGTGCCGCCTTCATGGCCTGGACCTGGCGGGACAGAACGTCTCCGCCGAGATCGGGCGGTGGCCCCTCGTCGCGGTCCATGAAGGCCTCCAGCTCGGAGGCCATATAGGCGGAGGCGGCGGCCAGGCGCCGCCAGCTCCACAGCGGATAGACGACCGCCAACCCCACGAGGGCGGCGACCGGCGGAACCCAGAGATTGAGGGCGAAAGCGATGGCGCAAGACGTCAGGGTCGCGACGGCGAGGAGGGCGGCGAGCGGAACGGACCAGACCGGGCGCATCCAGGCGAACCCTATCAGGGCGAGCAGGAGCGGGATAAGCGAGACCGTAACCAGCGCCGCGCCGGACACGACCTGCCGCTGCGTTCCGTGAAGCAGGGTGTCGAGCAGGGCGGCCTGCATCTCGACGCCGGTAACATAGCCGCCCTGACTGGACGGGGTGGGAAAGCGATCGCCCTGACCCTCTCCCGTCATGCCGACGAGCACACGCTTGTTGCGCAGCAGGGAAGCGGGGACTTCGCCATTCATCACATCGACGAACGAGAACGTGCGCACCTCGCCGGGGCGGCTGGCCCATCGCAGCAGCATGGGGGCCTGTTCCCGGACGGGTGTGGACGGCGTGACGTCCGCCTCGCGCAGGGCCGCCGGAGCCAGGTTGGCGGCCAGTTGAACCCAGCGTTTGCCCCCTGCCTTAAGAGTCAGCGGCAGACGCCGCACGACGCCGTCGCGATCGGCCGTCACCGCAACATGGCCCAGCCCCTTGGCCGCATCGCCCAGGATCGGCAGGGGCATGAGGAGGCGTTCGCCCGTTCCGTTCTCGCCGAGCGGATCCACGGCCATAGGCAGATAGACATTGCCGGCACCGCGCAATGCCGCAGCCATGCGGCCATCGTCGGGCGTCGGTTCCAAGAACAGCACATCATAGGCCACAGCCGAGACCTCTGCCTGCGCCAGCCTGTCAATCAACGTCGCGTGCATCGAACGGGGCCAAGGCCAGGCCCCGAGAGTCTGAAGACTGCGGTTGTCGATGCCGACGATGACAATGCTGTCGTCGGTCGCATCCTCATCCAGTCTTGACAGGGTGTCGTAGACGATCGCGTTCGGGCGATCGAGCACGTCGGTCATGCTCAGCGCCCCCACAAGCAGCGCGAGAACGAGACTCGCGACCATCGCCTCGATCAGTGCACGTCGGCCGCTGGTCCAGAACAGGCCCGCCCTGGACCTGGTCCAGGCCATGCTAGCGCCCGATACGCAGCGGCGATATTTCGGACCATGTTTCGATCCGCCGTCCCATCACCAGGCGCGAACTCTGCACCCGCCAGCCATAGGCGCCGGGATTGAGCCCGGTGAGGCTGAGTTCGGCCGTTTTCAGTCCCGGCAGGTCGATGACGGGGACCTCCTGGTCCTCCTGTGTCAGCTGGAACCGGTAGGACGCCTCTCCGGCACCCTGGGCCTCCCATCTGAACAGATAGGCCCTGTCCCGGCCTGTGCCGACCGCTCCGGCCCCGAGTGCGCCGACGCCGCTTCTGGCCCTGAGGATGGAGAAGGTGGTGGCGCGCCCTTCGAGGCCGTCGCCGGAAATCGCGCTGGCCCGGATGAAATAGGCTCCGTCGGCGATGGCATCCAGCGACACCGAGGTCGAGCCCGGATCGCTGTCAGCCTCAGCGAAGGCGTCCGTCATGCCCGCGTCTGTGGCGATGCGGACCCGGTAGCGCACGGCACCGGGCAGGGGCAGCAGCCGCACGACCACGGTTGGGGCGATCTGCAGGTCGTCCCCGTCGCGCATTTCCGGCCCGGGCAGCAGGTCGGCAATCGTCAGACCGTCTGCGCTTGCGCTGACGCCTTCGGCAGGCCCCACCGCCAGGGTCGCGGCGTCATTGCTGACCGAGACCGTGCCTTCGAGCACCTCGGTGGCGCCCCTGTCGCTCTGCGGGTCATAGGCGGAGCGAAACTCGGTGCCCCGCACGGCCGACACCGAGACCGGCGTCTTGATCTCGAATCGGCCCGGACGACGGACCGGTACGGCGCGGCTCTCCACCCGCCCGGTCTCCAGTTCGAACACATGGTCGGAGGCGGCACCCAGAACGAAGGTCCGCAGGCGCTCGACCCTGACGCGGCTGTTGGATGGCAGGCTGACCACGCTGGCGTCTTCGAGACGCAGGCGCACGAAGGCGTTGGGGCCGGTGACGACGGTGGCACCTTGCGTGATCTCCGTCCCGACGGTTGCAGCGACGCTGCGGCCATCGACCTCGACCGAGACCGGGCCGCTGAAGTTCGTCACCCGGGCCCGTGCGGGCTCTGACCGCAGCAGTCGGGCCGGAACGGACAGGACCGAGCCCACGACCAGTCGACGCGGCTCGATTATCCGGTTCAAGCGGCCGAGTTCCACATAGGCCTGGGGCCGCACCATGTAGCGCCGGGCGAAAGACACCAGTGTGTCACCCCGCTGCACGACATAGTCGATGGAGCCTTCCTCTGCGCCCTGCGCGTGACCGGGCGAGGCCCAGCCGAGGCTTGCCACGAACAGGATTACCGAAAAAAGAGCCCCGCGCTTCATCGTCATCCTCATCTGATCCTACGCCGAAGGCTCGACCCTGACACGTTCCAGGCGGTAGCCGTAGCTGTAGATCGGGGTGAGTCGAAAGCCATGCTCCGGCCGTAGATCCAGCTTGGTCCGGACCCGGGAGATGTGCATGTCCAGCGAACGGCTGATGACGCCCGGCTCTGTTCCCCAGACCGCGTCGGTCAGATAGGTCCGCGAAAGTGCCCGCTCCAGATTTCGAAAGAGCACCAGCGCGAGCGCGAACTCCTTGGCCGTGACCGGAACGACGACACCGTCGAGCCGAATGGTCGCGCCGGCGGCGTCAAATTCGAACCCGCCCTGATACTCCGGGCCAACCCCCGAGGGCAGGGGATAGGCCCTGCGAAGCAGGGCTGCGATCTTGCCGGCCAGCAGCGCGGGCGACAGCGGCTTAGCCAGATAGTCGTCGGCACCGGCGGCAAGACCTTCAACGATGTCCGCTTCGGCGGTTCGGCTGGTCACCAGCAGCATGGGAGGCGGCGGGGCCAGGTTGGTCCGGACCCAACGGATCGCATCCAGTCCAGAGCGCTCGGGCATGTTCCAGTCGACGATGATCAGATCGAACGTGTCGCGACGCAGCACGGAGAGCAAGGCAGAGACGCTCAGGAAGGGCTGGCCCTCGTACCCGGCGGCCATGACGACATTGCCGATGAAGTCGGTCTGGGTCTGGTCGTCGTCGAGAATGGCGATCTTCAAAGTAGTCTCCCCCTTCTACCGCTGCTTAACATTCGACCGGTCACGTCCCTAACGGGTTCACCTACGAATCGTAAACAGTTGTAAAATCGATCAACTTTTCAATAAGTTGCGCTTTCCAAGCGGCCGCAGTTCCTTGAGGGTCCCCCCGTCAGCAAGCGGGCCGGGGGCCAGGATGAAGACGATCTGTGTCATGTCCCGAAAGGGCGGGGCGGGAAAAACGACGGTCGCGTTTAATCTCGCCGTCCAGGCCCATGTCGCGGGCAGCAGCGTCATGCTGGTCGACTGCGATCCGCAGCGATCCGCTTCCACTTGCCTGAAGGCCCGCCAGACGGACGGGCCCCGGCTGATCGAAGCCGCTGCCGGGAAGATATTCAATATCGTTCGCGCCGCAGAACGCGAAGGGTTTGACCTGGTCATCATTGACACGCCGGCCGCCCCCGAAGTGGACGTTGCCCAGGCCGCCAATTGCGCGGACGTCAGCCTGGTTGTGAGCCGCCCGACCTATCTCGATATCCTCGCGGTCGCGCATTCTTCGGCCCTGCTGCGCCAGCTCGGCCGCAGCGGGGCCATCTGCCTGAACCAGACCCCTCCGTCGCGATCGGATCTGCCGTCGCCGACGGTCAGGCGCGCGCTGGAGGCGCTCGCGGCGATCCGGCTGCCTGTCGCAGGCCTAATCGGTTCCCGTCTGGCCTGTCAGCAATCCCTGGCCTTGGGCCGCTCCGCTGCCGAGCAGGGATGCGGGCCTGCTGCGGCCGAGTTCGAGGCCCTCGGCCGGTTTCTCCACGCGGCCATGGAGCACAAGCCCGGGTCCGGTCTTGCATCGAGCGAGGCCGGGCCGTCGAAGCCGTTTGAGTCGAGCAACGGTTCGCCCTGATGTAGTCAAACGAAGAATTCGTGACGCAACACAAATGCTTGTCGTTCAGTAGATCTAGATGTTTGGAAAATGCAATGATTTTGAAAATTTACAAGGGTCGCGGTCGAAATGCGCAGTCCTTCGAAGGAAAAAAACGCGGCGGATTGCTGTACAGAATTTTCATGAGGTGGCTAGCGGAAGGGTTGAAGAAGTAAGCGTGAAAGGGCGCGACCTGTGATCAACGCCGACGTCCTTCAGTTGTTTGCGGCACTGTCTGCGTTAGTGTTTTTTGGCCTGGTGTTGACCCTGCCCAGACTGAAAGCGAGCCCGTCTCTATGCCATGAGTTGCCGCTAACTCAGACTATGGTGTCGTTCGGTGGAACGCATCTCAATGTCTGGTCGGTGAACCAGGTCGCGCCAACGACAGGAAATTCATCCTCGGCGACACCCGACTTGAATGTCGTGTTTTCGGCGAAGCGTGAATGACTGCTGCTGGCGCATTTCAGACTTCCGGGGCGTCGTGCGCGGAAGGCATTTGTCCACAGCCATGATCGGTAACCGCTGGTGCGGTCGTGGAGCTTGCGACGTGCGGCGCTCGCGAAGCCGGCCCCACGAACGCGGATCATTAATGTAGCGAATCGCGCTACAAGAGCTTGACTTATGTAGCGCGCCTCGCTACAAGTGCGTGTGGAAGGCTTTCGCCGTGATCCTTAGCTGGAAGGGCAAGCAAGCTCGGGAGGTCTTTGAGGGCAACTGCCCCAAGGGTTTCCCGGCGGACCTCTTCAAGCGGGTGCGGCGCAGTCTCTTCCAGCTGGATGCGGCGACACGGCTCGATGATCTCAAACATCCGCCGGGAAACCGTCTGCACCGCCTCCAGGAAGACCGGGCGGGGCAGTGGTCGATCAGCGTGAACGACCAGTTCCGCATCTGCTTCCGATGGACTGATCAGGGTCCGGAGGACGTTGAGTTCGTGGATTACCACTGAGCCGGGGCTTGGTGGAGCGGCCCGGGTATCGGGCCAGAAAGAGAGACGTCAGCCCATGGCGACGCACGACTTCGCCAACTTCGCGGCCCCCGCGCCGCACCCTGGCGAGCACCTGCGGGAAGACTACCTGCCCGCTTACGATCTCAGCGCCGGCGCGCTCGCCAAGGCGATGGGTCTGAAGGACCGGGCCCGTATCGAGCGCCTGGTGCGTGAGAAGCAGTCTATCACCGCCGATACGGCGCTGCGTCTGGGTAAGGTCTTCGGCACGTCCCCTCAGTACTGGATCAACCTCCAGACCACCCACGACCTGTCCAAGGCCGCAATTGAAGGGCGCGGCGAACTGGAGATGATCGAACAGCTGCACGCGCCGGCGTGAGCACCCGTCGAACTGATGTGACGTCCGGTTGGTGCCATTAAGCGGACCTCCTCCGGCGTTTGGAAATCGGATGCGTCTCGTGCGTGTGCAGGAGGTCGTCTAGGTCAGGCCCGCAACACGAAGGCCAGCGCTGCAGGCTCAACTTGTCGGCAAGGCCCTAGGGGACGACTCTCCGCGCCTGAGCGCTCACCACGGTGTCTACGGCTGCGTGTTGCCCTCGGCCGAGCATCCGCGTACGCAAAGCGGCGGGGGGCGCTGGCTCTGACGCAGATTTGGTGACGGGATCACGGTCTAGCTCCGATTAGCCTGGCCTGGAGCAGATCGAGTTTACCGCGGCCGTACATCTGGCGTTTGACGAGCTTGAGCTTGGTGATCTGGCCCTCGGTTTGGCCGTTGGACCAGCCGGAGGTGATCGCTGCGCGGACGGCATTGATGTCCCGATCGACCCCGTTGGCGAAGGACGCCATAAGGCTGGCGCGGCCACGCTCGATCCATCCACACAGGTCGCTGTCGGTCTTTCGGCGGATCATCAGATGGAAGGCTGAGACGACCTCTCGAGCTTCGATCAGCGCCGGTACGCCGGCCTCCACTGCAGCAATGGTAACCGTCTCGGCCTTTGTGAGTGTGTCTCGGGAGACCGTCATCAGACGGCTTATGGTTCGGGCCAGTGGAATGCGGCCGAGCGTCTCAGCGTTGATCTGTTCGGCGCGCCGACGCCGGGTCGCCCACTCCGTGACAACCCGAAGCGAACCACGGAAGCCCTGCGATCTGAGACGTCGCCAAAGCTCGGCGCCGTTGCGCCGTCCCGCCGACCATTCGGCGTCGAGCCATGGCAGATATCCCTCCAACGAGCTTTCTCGCACCCGGAAAATTTCGTTGCGTTGGCCACGAACGATCTGGCGCACCAGGTTGCGACTGTTACCGGTTCGTCGGACGATCTCTTTGATCGGGAGGCCTTCTTGGGTCAGGGCCAAGACTGCGGCGTTGGCTTCTTCACGCCTGAAATAGCCTTCATACTGAAGGCGTTCAGCGGCACTCAACAGGGCGGGATTGATGGTCATCGCGCCAACGGCGCTTCGGATCTGGCGCATCGATTTACGAACCGCATCGAGGAAGGCGTGGCTTGCATTTTCCATCAGATGCCAGCGGTCGGCGACCTGGACGGCATGAGGAAGCGCCCTGGAGGCTGCCAAGGCATAGGCACGCCCCGATCGCGAGAGACGATTGCGATCTGGAGCTGTTGGCTCAGCCACGCCTGGGCCGTGGCCGCTTCGCGGTCGGGGAGCAGGCAGATGGGACGCCTGCGCTCCAGATCACAGATGATCGTTCCGTAGCGATGATTGCGTCGCCAAGCCCAGTCATCAATACCGATCACTGTAGGCCGAGGCACCTGGGGAGAGCCTCGCCGGCGCACGACACGCAGCAGAGTGTCGTTGCTGACGGGCAGCAGCAGGCGTTTGGCGAAACTGGCCCCGGGGCGACCGCCCAGCGCCAGACCGAGATGGTGAACCAGGCCGTCCAGCCGCGCTGTCCGCCGCGCCCATGGCATCAGAACGGATGCATCAAACCGCTCGGCGAAAATGCGCCGGCTACAAGTCACGAACTCACAGCGAAATCGTCTCACGCTGGCCTGCAGCACCACGGACTTACCGGCTATCGGCAGATCGAACAGGTGGCGATTGTAGCGGCTATGAGCTCGCCGGCTCGTGGCGCCGCACCCGGGACATCGACTGGTCGAGCCCGTGCTCTTGATATGGATGGTGGTGCGATCACCGTCAGGCCAGGCTTCGGTCGTGACGAAACCTGCTGGAATGAGGTTGGACGGAGAAAGAGCTTTTGCCATGATGCTGATCCGGAAGTGGACCCCCCGCCAGTCAGCCTGCCAACTTCATCAAAACTGAGTCAGAGCCGGTCCCGCCTTGGACGCCGATTCACATCCGACGAGGTCTGGATCCTCGCCAACAACCACACGGTGGCGCGCGGCGAGATCGAAATCTACGACGACCGCATCTCCATCACCGTGACGCGCGCAGCAGATGTGTATGACTTCATGGCCGGCGCGGCCTGAACGGTCGGGCCTTGGCGCAGCCTAAGCCAGCGCCTCTTTCACCCAGACCCGGCAACCCGACGCTCCGGCTATAACGTCCAGCTCTGCGCCGTTGGTCAGCCGCATCCACGACTGGGGTTCAAAAACCTCGCCGGCCTGCGTGAACGAACCGTCGAGCACCAGAAACTCTTCTCCGCCGCCGTGCATATGGGCCGAAAACCGGCTGCCGGGCGCATAGCGGACGATTGAGGTGGCCCGCGCGACTTCCTCGCCGACGCGATCCAGCATGCGCCGCTCGACGCCCGGCATGGGAGAGGGCGTCCAGGCCAGATGGGCGGCGTGCACGGCGGCTCGCTGGCTGAAATCTGCGTTGATCTCCATCCGTCCCTCGCTACGCCGCCGCGATACTGGGCCGCTCGCCCACACGGGCGCGCCATTCCGACAGCGCTTTCAACTCGCCCGGCACCCCGACCCCGGCGAAGTCGGCGAAGGCCAAGCCCGCAAGGGCCGTGATGTCGGCCATCGTGAAACGGTCGCCCGCCAGATAGGGCTGCCGGTTCAGCGCCTCGTCAAGATAGCGCATTCCCGCCTCGGCGCGACTCCGGCTGTGCGCGCCCCACTCGGCGTTCTGATAGGTCTCGATTTGGGGCTCCAGTCCCTCGGTCGCATGGTGGAAATAGGTCGCCACGGCGTCCAGCAAACCCGCCTCGGCCCAGCGCTGCATCATATGCACCACCGCGCGCTCCTTGGCCGTCTTTCCGGTCAGCGTCGGCTCGCCTTCGAGGTTGTCGATATATTCCGTGATCGCCGTGCATTCCGAGATGACGGTCCTGTCGTCCCGCTCCAGCACCGGAACCGCCCCTGACGGGTTCCTGGCCAGGAACTCAGGCCGCCTGTGTTCGCCTGCGGGTACGTCCACGGTGACGAACTCGATCCGGTCCGTCAGCCCCTTTTCGGCCAGGGTGATCCGCACGCGGGCCGGGTTCGGGAACCCCTTGCAGTCGTAAATCTTCATGGCCGAGCTCCGTTCGATGTGATCTGGCCACTGTGACGCTCTTGCTCTCTTTCTGAAAGCAGGCACCTTAAGGAGAGTATTGGACCTGGAGGTGCCCATGCCGACCATCGTGACGACTTCGGGTCTGACGGCCGACGCGTTCTGTGACACCTGTCCGACGCGCGCCGCCCTGGATCGGCTCTCCGGCAAATGGACGGTGCTGGTCATTGACCTGCTCGGCGACGGCGTCTGCCGCTTCCGCGATCTCAGCCGCCGGATCGGCGGCATCTCACAAAAGATGCTGACCCAGACCCTGCGCGAGCTGGAGGCGGACGGATATGTCACCCGCACCGTCTTCGCCGTCGTTCCGCCCGCGTCGACTATGAACTGACGCCCCTGGGCCGAAGCCTGCACGGTCTACTCAGTCAGGTTCGCGACTGGGCCGAGGTGCACGTCAACGAGGTCGAGAGTGCCCGGCGGCGTTACGCGGAACGGGCGGGCTTGTCGGGGTAGTTTCCCCGGGGTCGGCACCGACCCTCTTTCGATCACGCCCTGCTGTGCGCTGGAGCCTGTCGATGATCGCCTCCCGACCGATGACGCTTAGGATTTTCCAACCCGCCTTCAGGACCCCTGCCAGCGTGGCCGTGATCTTGGAAACACCGCCGCGACGCAGACCCCGGCTGACGGGCACTTCGACCACCTTGAGGCCGTGCCGAAAGGCCCGGGCCTGCATTTCGACCGTCCAGCCATAGTCGCGGTCGATCATCTCGATACGCCTGTAGGCCGTCGCCGAAATCGCGCGAAACGGGCCCAGGTCGGTGCAGGGTCTCGACCAGATCCACCGCAGCAAGGTGCTCGCCAGACCGTTGCCCCATCTCTGTGCCAGGGTCATCGTATCGGCACCGGCCCCGCCCAGGACGCGCGATCCGATCACCAGATCGGCCTCGCCCGCGACCAGCGGCGCGACCACGCGCCCGGCTTCACCGCCGTCGTCACTGCCGTCGCCGTCCAGAAACAGCAGGATGTCGGCCTCGGTGGCCTCGGCCACACCCGCCAGACAGGCCGCTCCATAGCCGGCGTGGGGCTCATGGACCACGGTCGCACCGGCCTGACGCGCCACCACTGCGGTCGCATCGCGCGATCCGTTGTCGACCACGATCACCCGGTCGATCCAGTCCGGCAGTGCCGACACCACGCCCTCGATCGCCTCGGCCTCGTCGCGCGCGGGGATGATCGCCACCACCCGGAGCCCCAGCGTATCAAACCCCGACATGGACCGGACTTTCGCTGCTGGATCGATCGATCGCGGTCACCGGTCGCCGGACGTCCAGCCAGACCGCGCTCCACAGGGCCAGATGCTCAACCCAGATCAGGCTTCGCAACAGCGGGGCCTCGGGGTCGAGTATGAACCCCAGGTGATAGACCACGAACACGATCGCCGTCGTCGCCGCCGTCCGCCACGCCCCCGCCATGGCGACGACCGGCAGGATCGCCGCCCAGTACCAGGGATACTGGGCCGGGCTGAGGGTCAGGATCACCGCTGACAACACCAGCAGGCCGTTGGGCTCGAACCGTCCCCGGGGGGCCCGTATCGCCATGACCACGGCGACGACCCCGCCGGTCAAGGCCAGCAAAACCCGCACCGTCCGCTCCGGATCCATGCGCGAGATCAGCCCCGCCGACCGGACCGTCGTTTCGGAGATCCAGAACAGCACCGGATGCAGGGCACTGTTTCGGATCCACCCCTCGGCATAGGCGACCAGGCCGGCGTCCGGTGTCAGTCCGGACAGCACCAGGGGCACGATCGACAGCCCCGCCACCCCGCCCGCTATGCCGCCCCACAGCAGAAAGCCGCCGGGCCGAACGGGTCCTGCGGCCTTGATCAGCAAAGGCCACAGCAGGATCGGCCACAGCTTGACCCCGGCCGCCAGGCCGATCAGCAGACTGCCCAGCCCTCGTCGGCTCGCCGCCATCGCCAGACAGGCTCCGACGATCAGCGGTGCCAGCAGCGCGTCCACATGCACCGCATTGGCAAACATCAAAAGTGCCAGGGGATTCAACCAGTACAGCCCGGCCCAGATCAGCGGCCGATCCAGCCGCCGAAGCAGCAGCAGCAGCAATCCGACCGCGATCGCCTCGGCCGCCAGAAACACGACTCTTAAAGCCAAAAGCCCCCCGCCCAGCGCGGCGGCGGCGGCGAAACCGACCTGGGCCACCCCGGGATAGATGGTTCGAAACTGCGGATAGTTGACGCGCTCACGCAGCTCGGCGCGCCCGGCGGCCAGATCCCGCCACGCCGGGGGCGCTTCAGCGGTCGCCGCCGCCAGCGGGCTGACCGCATAGGGATCCAGCCCCCGCGCCACGGCAGCCCCGTCCCACAGATAGCGATGGAAGTCGTCTTCCCAGATCGGCGTCGATCCGACCAGAACCAGCCGCAACGCCAGCCCGACACCCAGCACGGCCATCAGCCGCCTGTCGCCTCGCGTGTTCATCAACCCGGGAACCAGCACGGCGAACCCGCCCCCGGCCAGCAGCATCAGTCCGCACGCCGTCAGTGTCGGGCGGTCCGCCTGGGCGACGTCCCAGGCGAACTGCGGCGAGATGACGCTCAGACCGACGATCGCCGCGATCAGGACGGCTCCACCGATGACAGCGCGCGGACTGCGCCAGAATGGCCCGCCGGCAGCCGACAGTTCGCTCAACTTCCCCCGCCAAAACTCGGAGGGCGACGGGGCCCCGAGCCTGGGCTAAAACCTTCACTCTCCACCCGGCGCGGGACATAGCCGACGATTGCGAAATCATACGTATAGCCAACGATCACTGTTCGGCTTTCCAGATCCGTCTTCAATCTGCCCTCCGCATAGAAGCGCACGTGATTCAGGATCGCCTCGTCGGACTCGCCGAAGTCGTCGCCGTACCAGTCATAGAGGCTGGAGAGCCGCACATCGCGCCGCCCGATGCGGACGCCCCGTCCATTAACATAACGCCGGGCCTCCGCGTCCAGTTCTGCCCGTACGGCGGTCCCGGTGAATGCCGTGCGCCTGAGGCTTGGTCCGCCTTCGGCGCCGGTGAACAGTCCATAGTGGAAGGGCACGCCAGCGAAATTCGGCCTAAGGACGTCATCGACGATATCATCGATGGACAGTGGGTGCCCCTCGACCGTGACGATCGTGGCCGCGAACGGACCAGCGGTGGCGCTTGGAAACTGCCGGAACCGATCCAGATCGCCGCGGCCACCTGCATCCGCTACGACCTGAACCGTCATGGCGTTGTGAAGATTCAGCCAGTAGGCGAGCTGCTGGTCGCGGTTCCATTGACTGGGGTTAAGCGTGGCAAGCCAGGCGACATACTGGTCGAGACCCGCACGCTGCCGACCAGGGATGGTTGAGAATGAAATGCGAGTGATGCCGCGATCGTCGATCGTCGCTCCATTCAGAAAGATTTGCCACGGTCTATGGTCGACTTGGGTCTCCGCGGTCGCAACATGTGTGGACCAGATATTCGGCTCTCCGAGGAGGGACATGGCACCTGTTGCCTGCGGCGGGGAACGCAGGGCTTGAAGACCCGCTCCCGTCAGGACGACGGCCACCAGCCCCAGACTCCAGACAATCCTTCTTGAACCACGCATGCCGATCCTCCTTTGTGAACATTTTCGAGCGCGCGTTGCCAATGACGCGTCGGCTATCATTCGAGCATTACAAGGGCGCGGTTACAGGCCTGTCAGGCACTTTTCCGGCACCGTGTTCTGCACGTCCCAGCGTCCTCGACCGTTGGATGCGACCGAGCTAGACCTTGCGCATGGTTCGTCTGACACGCCGCGAAACGGCCCTTCTGATTTCATCGGCACTTCTGGCCGGCTGCGGACCGCGCGGCGTGTCAGAGACGCCTCTGGCCGAGGACTGGCCCGGTCTCCTGACCCAGGCGCGCGGCCAGACTATCCATTGGTTTGCCTGGGGCGGCGATCCAAAGATCAACGCCTTCATCGGCTGGATCGGCGAGCAGCTGCGGGATCTCCATGGGATCCGTCTGATCCATGTGAAGGCCGCCGATACCGCCGCAGTCCTGACACAGCTTCTGGCCGACAAGACCGCCGGGCGCACGAAGGACGGGCGCACCGACCTGATCTGGATCAATGGTGAGAACTTTGTCGCGGCTCGAAACAGCGGCCTGCTTTACGGGCCATTCGCGCAGATGCTGCCGAACTGGCCGCTGGTCGACACGATCGGCAAGCCATCGACCGTGATTGACTTCACTGTTCCGACGGATGGGTATGAATCGCCCTGGGGCCTGTCCCAGATCACCTTCTTCCACGATGCAGTCCGGCTGGCCTCACCGCCCCGGACCCTGCCGGCCCTGCTAGACTGGGCCCGGACGCGACCGGGCCGGTTCACCTATCCCGCCCCGCCGGACTTCATTGGGGTGACCTTTCTCAAACAGGCGCTGCATGACTTGATGGTTAATCCAGCCCTTCTGACACGCGCGGCGGTCGATGCCGACTTCGAGGGTGTCACTGCGCCGCTCTGGGGTTGGCTGAATACGCTGCACCCCCTGCTTTGGCGACGAGGCCAGGCCTTCCCGCCCGACTATCCTTCGATGAGCCGGTTATTCGAAGATCAGGAGACCGACCTGGCCTTCGCCTTCAACCCTGCCGAGGCTTCCAC
>Ga0163154_10005789_pt1 | contig 15482 bp, 12 predicted proteins | sample OliLakLV19MP9P1_FD_148649 | JGI IMG/M metagenome (GOLD analysis project Ga0163154, IMG submission 148649) | Freshwater microbial mat bacterial communities from Lake Vanda, McMurdo Dry Valleys, Antarctica - Oligotrophic Lake LV.19.MP9.P1 | ecosystem: Environmental > Aquatic > Freshwater > Lake >... | reverse complement strand
CATTGACCTCGCGGCCTTCACCACCACCGACGATGCGGAAGGCCCGCGTCGTGAGGTCGCGGTGTCAAAGCCGCCCGACGCAGCGGCGGTGGAAGCGGCGCTGGCGGGCTTTGTGGGATTGATCGAGCAGCGTCCGCCGGCGTTCAGCGCCGTCAAGGTGGAAGGCAAACGCTCGTACAAACGGGCTCGCGGAGGTGATTTGCAGCGTCCCGCCTCGCGCGCCGTCCGCGTGCATTCCATCGAGCTGGCGCGTTTCACTTGGCCTTGCGTGGAGGTGCGAATCCATAGCGACAAGGGATTTTACGTGCGAAGCTTAGCGCGGGACCTGGGCGAGACCTTGGGCACGGGCGGCCATTGCGTCAGCATTCGCCGCACTGCCGTGGGGCCTTTTCACCTCGGCCTGGCAAAAAGGATGGACGACCTGCCTGCCACCATCGATCAAGCGGACGTGATGCCGCTGGAACAAGCGCTCGCGATGCTGGTCTCGCCGTCTTCAACGTGATGGCGATGGCGGGATTGAAGTCCCGCCGTCGGCCGTGTGTATTCCGGTCGAAGCGGATTGATCGACGGCCAGTTCTTCCGCGGCCTTGCGATGCTTCTCGACGCGATTGATGTGGATCATCAACAGGCCCATGCCCGTCAGCAGCATCATGTCCGCCACGTTGAACACCCAGGGAAAGAGATGCGGCGAGCCGTTGGGCCAATTCCAGCCGAACGGCAGGCGATAATGGGGCAGCATGTGCAGGAAATCGCGCACCACGCTGTAGCGGATGCGGTCATAAAGATTTCCGATCCCGCCCGCCAGGATGAAACCGATGGCGACATGGGCCAACCTCGCGTTGGCGCGGGTGAAGCGGGCGAAGACGAAAAAACCAGCCGCCAGCGCGCCCAGCGTGAACACGATGAAGAAGAAGCGTTGATTCTCGCCCAGGCCGAACACCGCGCCGCGGTTGATCACCAACTGGAAATCGAGCAGGCCCCAGGGCAGGGCGGGAACGCCCAAGTGAGGCGGAATCGGGTTGAAGTCTTGATCGGCCAGCAACTCCCGGCGCAGCAGGATCACCGGTTGGCCGGCCACGTTTTCAAAAGCCCAGTATTTCGACCCCAGATCGACCCCCAGCCCCAGACCAAGCACGATGAGCAGGAACATCCACGCCGAGGGCGATCCCCATGCCCGAGGAGCCGATACACCGTTTTTCGACGGTAACTGCCGCGCTGATGCGATGGCGGTCATGGAAGCGGAATGGGTTGTGGAGGAGGACACGGCCGCTGAGTTCACGACGACATCTGGCCTTCCATCTGTCGGGCGGCTTCGATGGTGTATTTGGCCCACGGCTTGGCGTCGAGGCGGGACTTGGGGATGGGCTTGCCGGTGAGTTGGCAGACGCCGTAGGTTTTTTCCTCGATGCGGCGCAGCGCGTCGTCAATCTCGCGCAATTGCACACGTTCATTGGCGGCCAGGGCGAGGGTGAAATCCTGATCGAAGGTGTCGGTGCCGATGTCGGCCATGTGGATGGGCATGTGCGAGAGATTGCCGCCGCTGGAACGGAGGGCTTCGCTCTCCATGGCGTTGAGGTCGCCGACCAGTTCGCGGCGTTTGTTCACCAAGAGGTCGCGGTAGTAGTTGAGCTCAGGCTTGGGCAGCTTGGTCTTGATGGAGTGGATCGCGACGAGATCCTCGACCTTGGCGACTTCCGGCGTGCCGTTTGTCTTCGGCTTCTTGCTGGGAACATGGTTCTTGGTCGAGATCATGCGCACGCGGCGGCCGTTGATGAAGATGTAACCCTTGGCGTCGGCCTGATACTGGCTGGCGGCTTCGGCCACGGTGCGCGGTTTCTTGTTCTTGCCACCGCCGATGCGATCGCTTGACTTGCCGGTCGTTGATTTTCCAGCGGCCTTGGCGGCTTTGGCAGCCTGGGCTTTTTTATCAATGATGGTGATCGGGTGCCGCTTGGGTTTTTGAACGCCAGCGGGCTCGACCGGATTCGCGGACTTTGCGGATTTCGTGATGGTGGAAGTGTCCGGCTTCTCGCCGCTTTTCGCTAAGTTCTTTCCTCCGTTTGCCGCCGAGGACGAAGTAACTTTTGCGGAGGGCTTGGTTGCGGATTTGGCCCCAGCCACCGAAGCAGCAGTCTTGGGTTTGCCGTTATTTGAAGTTGATGTTTTGCCACCCGAGGCAACTGACGATGAAGCGCCCTTGCCTTTGACCTTGATGGACGGCAAGCGCGATGAAACATGGGCAGCAGGTTTGGCTGCCCGTTTGCTTGCTGGTTTGGCTGCCGCTTTGACTGGGGTTCGCGCAGGCTTGCGAACACCGGATTTCGACTTGGCAGTGGTCTTTTTAGCCACCTGGGTGCCCCTGACGTGAAAGGGTGATCATCCGGCAACGCGTCTAACTCTAGACGCCACAAAGACTTACGCATCACCCCCAAAACAATTCGATTATCATAGCCCACATCTTGCCAAACGTCAATGCGAGTGCCCACTGACCTCATGATTGAGGCAGGCGAGGTTGGCGGCAACCTGGAGACCATCGGCCGTCAAATCCTCATCCACCCCGGCTGCGACGAAGGCGGCCGGCCGGAGACGTCTCGCTTCGACCCGCCAGCGCGCCGATCTCCCGAAACTTTTCGTAGCGTCGTTGCACCAATGCCGCGGGCTTGATCCGCTTCAGTTCATGAAGCCGCTCCACGATCCAGGATTGAAGCCCATCCGCCGCTTGTTTCGGGTTGCGATGGGCACCGCCCACGGGCTCGGCAATGACGTCGTCGATCAGCCCGTTGCGGAGGTTGTCTGAGGCGGTCAGCGCCAAGGCCTTGGCGGCGGCGGCGTTGGTCTGTTCATTGGCGCTTTTCCACAAGATCGCGGCGCATCCTTCGGGGCTGATGACCGAATACCACGCGTACTGCATCATGGCGACGCGATCGCCAACGCCGATGCCCAGCGCCCCGCCCGAGCCGCCCTCGCCGATCACGATGCACACCACGGGGGTGGGCAGTCGCGACATCTCCATGAGGTTACGGGCGATGGCCTCCGCGATGCCGCGCTCCTCGGAACCGATGCCGGGATACGCGCCTTGCGTGTCGATGAAGGTCACGACCGGCAGGCCGAATTTGGCCGCAAGTTTCATCTTCAGCATGGCCTTGCGGTAGCCTTCGGGATGCGGGCATCCGAAATGGCAGGCGACCTTTTCCTGGGTGCTCTTTCCTTTCTGATGGCCGACGAGCAGGACTTTGTGCGGTCCGATGCGGGCGAAGCCGGTGATGATGGCCGGGTCGTCGCCGAAGTGCCGGTCGCCGTGCAGTTCGCGGAAGTCACGGCAGATCATCTGGATGTAGTCGGCGGTTTGCGGCCGGGCCGGGTGCCGGGCCACGCGTACCGTGTCCCACGCGCCCAGGTCTTTATAAAGTTTGGCCAGCAGGCTGTCGCGGTTGGATTGCAGGGAGGCCAGCTCGTCGGCGTATTGATCGGCATCCGCGCGAAGTTTCAGCACCGCGATCTGCTTCTCCAATTCAATCACCGGTTGCTCGAACGGAAGCGTGTAACTGCCGGTGTATCCGTTGCCTTCAGCCATGGGGGAAGGATAAACGCGGAAGGCCAAAACTGAAAACAGAAAACCGAAAAGCTGAAATTGACGCGGCCTTCCAGTAGGCTTCCGAGCAATCCACGCGCGTCGCAGTGTGATTTCAGGTTTCAGCTCTGGAGCTTTCATCTTTGCCAACGCTCGGCATCATCGGCGGCGGGAACATGGGGGCGGCGATCGTGCGCGGTTGCGTGCGGGCCGGCGTACTGCGCCCCGATGAGATCATCGTGGCCGAGATCGACGCCGCCAAGCGAAGTGAGTTCGCGACGCTTGGCTGTGCCGCCACCGACGATCCGATATTGGCTGCGGGCGCGGCGCAGGTCTTGCTGGCGGTGAAGCCGCAGGCGTTTGCGGGCGTGGCGGCGACAATCAAGACTTCGCTGAAAGCAGAGATCGTGATTTCCATCATGGCCGGGCTGCACAGCCGCAATATCCGAGCGGCATTGGGCAGTGGAGTTCGCATCATCCGCGCGATGCCTAATACGCCCTGCCAAATCGGCGCCGGCATGACCGGCCTCGCGCTCGGCGATGGCGCACTGCCCGGCGACGAATCACTGGCTCTCGCCATCTTCAATGCGCTTGGTCGCACCGTGATGGTTGATGAATCGCTGATGTACGCCGTGACGGCGGTAAGCGGTTCGGGCCCGGCCTATGTGTTCCTGCTTGCGGAAGCGATGGAGAAAGCGGCGATGGCGTTGGGGATCCCAAGCGAGGCGGCCCGCCTGCTTGTCAAACAAACGGTGATGGGCGCGGGCCGGTTGCTGAGCGAATCGGATGACGATGCAGCGACGCTGCGCAAAGCCGTCACCAGTCCCGGCGGCACCACGGCGGCGGCGATTGAGGTCATGGCTTCCAACGATTCGGAGGGGATCGTGATCAAGGCCCTGACCCGTGCGCGCGATCGCGGCATCGAGCTTGATCAGCGCTGAGATTCGAGGAAGGGATTGATCACGGCGATCGATCCATAGGCGGAGTGGTTCGGGATGTCCTCGGAAAAAAGACGATCCACGCCGCTGGCTTCGCATGAACTCACGATCATGGCATCCCAGAATGAAATGGAATGGTCTTTTGACAGACGGGCGGCGCGTTCAAGGGTGTCCCAATCCGGCGACGCAGTGAACCACACCTTGCGAAGATCGGCAATGTCGTTGGCCGCATCCTCCAAGCTCCAATGCGCATGACGCAATTTACGGCATGCCGCAAGGTATTCGCAGGACACTTGCCAAAGCATGACACCGTCCGTCAATTCGCTGATCAATTGACGGGCAAGACGCTGCTTTCGTTCATCGCGTGGATCACGAGCATAGATGAGCACGTTGGTGTCAACCGCGTTCATGCAGTTCGTCGCGGGTGAAGGGACGCCAATCGCCAGCGACGGCATTGCTGCGCATTCTCTCAACGAGCTGAGCAAGAATTCGTCGGCGCTCCGCTGGGTCAGCGATCAAGGGAGCATGCATCACCGGCCCGTGCACTTCCAAGTCGCATTCCGCACCTTCAGGGATATCGCATTGACCCTTGGGTACGAATTTTCCCCGCTCAAAAGTGGCACGAACTTTCCAAATCATAGTGTCGTATTGTAGCCGCGGAGGGCTGATCCATCAGAAGCGATCAAAAATCCCGTCGGCAGAAAATCCAGGCCGCCAGCCCGAAGACCACCGCTTCAAAGCCCAATGACGATCCGATGATCCACCACGCGCTGACCGCGTCGGTCTCTTTTTCCATTCGTCGGGAGACCTCCGCGTCTCGCTGCCGCCCGCTGCGGAAATTCTCGCCATCATCGGCTTCGACCGCGGCCTCCTCGCTCGGCGGCGACTCCATTTCGCCCCGCACCATGGCAAGGATGCTGTATTTCTCGTCCTCTTTGAACCACCGAGTCAGCAGGCCGATCGTGGCATCGGTCTTCGGCAGCAAGTCGGTGATGACGCCGATGGGGCCGTGCCAGCGGTCAAGTGTCGCCAAGGCAGCATGGGTCTTGTCCTTTCGTTGCGTCACGATGTCCAATTGCTCGGACGTGCGCGTCTTGAACGCCTCGGAAGGTTGGGTGGCGGCCGAGACCTCCGCCATGCGGGCGTTGATGCGCTGGAGCGATTTCTCGTCAGCCTCGATCTGGAGTTCCGCGCCGATTTTGAAATTCGTCATCAACCCCTCGGCCAACTGCATGCCGAACAGCGAGAACCAGAACAGCATGGTCACGAGCAGCGCCGACAACGCCGAACGCGACCACGTCCCCACCAGGACGTTCACCGAATAGAGATAACTGAAAAAAACCGTGACCAGCGGGATGGCGGCGAACACCATCCATCGCCACTCGCCCATCCGCAGGCCCACACACAGAAAAACGCCCACGCAGAAAATGGTCACCTGCATCAGCACGAACAGCAGGCCGGAGATGTATTTCGTGATGAACAGCCGCAGGCGGCCGATGGGCTTGGACAGCACCAGGTCGATGGAGCCGCCCGCGACGAACTCGGGAAAAATGCTGGTGGTGGAGATGATCGCGAGAATCGTCGCCGCCCACGCCAGCCATAATCCCACGATGAACTCCGAGAAGATGCCGAGGTACAGCACCTTGGCCCAAGGCGTGCCGGCCCTGATGAATTCGCTTTCCACATGCCACAGGCCGTACATCATGGAGACGCCGGTCTCGTCGAACCCAATGGAGCCGTACACGATCACCACCAAGAACGAGATGGCCAGCGTGATCCAGAATAGTTTCCGCGCGTTCAACTCGCGATAGGCATCAATGAAAATGGCGAGGGCTTGGGTCATGGGAATCAGTGTTTCGCGCCGGGAGCCAGCGATCTGCCGGTGAGGGGATCGGTCACCGCCCGCATGAAAAGATCCTCAAGCGTCTCCCGCACCGGGCGGATGCTGATGATGGTCCGCGGCGGCGAATGCAGGCGCAGACGGTCAATCAGGGGTTGCACCGCGCCGGGTTCCGCGGAGCGCAGCACCAGTTTGGTCTGATCGTTCGCCAGCGGCTCCGCGCGAAGGGAATCGTCCATGCCGACCCACTCGGGAGCGGCTCCGTCGATCGTGATCTCATACCTTTGGCTGTCGACCGTCAACTCGTGCATGGTGCCCTGCATTGAGACCTGGCCCTGCACCATGATGGCGACGCGGTCGCACACCATTTCGAGTTCGCTCAGAAGATGGCTGTTGAGGAAAACGGTCTTGCCTTGCTCCTTCAATTTCACCAGCACATCGCGGATGTCGCGGCGTCCGACGGGATCGACGCCGTCGGTGGGTTCGTCGAGCACGACAAGGTCGGGCTCGTTCATGAGCGTTTGCGCGATGCCGATGCGCTGCATCATGCCCTTGGAATACGACGAGACTTTCTTGTTGGCCCAATCGGTCATGCCCACGGTTGCAAGGAGCGCCTCCGCCCGTGCCTTGCGGTGCGGGCCGGGTACTTTGGCCAAGGCCGCGTAAAAACCAAGTGCCTGGCGTCCGGTGAGATAGCGCGGGAAGCGATGATGCTCGGGCAGGTAGCCGACCTTGCCAAGCGTCGGCTTGTGACCCACGGGCCGGCCGAGCAGCGTGCCCTCGGCACGGGTGGGATGCACCACGGTCATCATGATCTTCACGAGCGTGGACTTGCCTGCGCCGTTGGGGCCAAGGAGGCCGAAGATTTCGCCGCGATGCACCCGCATGGCCACGCCGCGCAGGGCATGGACTTTGCCGCGATACATCTTCTCGACGTTCCGAAGGTCGATGGCGAAATCGCCGTTGGCGTGGGCGACGGTCATGATGGAAGTGTATCGGAATTGAGGGTATTTAATTCCACGAAGAAATTGAACACGGAGGGCCACGGAGGACCACGGAGAAGGGGATGAATGAGACGACATGTGTTTGCATATGTGAATATGCGGATTTCCCACGCCTGCATCCGCGGCCCTCCGTGGCTCTCCGTGTTCACTCTAATCCGTATATCGTGAACGCAGATGCATCCCACACTTCAAGATTTCCTCAAGGCACTGGATCAGGCGGGCGAACTGCATCGCGTGCGGGTGGAAGTATCCCCTTTGCTGGAAATTTCCGAGATCGCCGATCGGGTGTCAAAGTCTCCGTGTGCGAATCAAAGCACCGCTGCGGAACAGTTCGACCCGGATCACGCCGACTTGGGTGGCAGGGCCTTGTTGTTTGAAAACGTCAAGGGCTGCGATTTTCCGCTGTGCATCAACACGTTCGGGTCGTACCGGCGGATGGAAATGGCCTTGGGCGTTGAGGGGCGACGTGGCTTCGAGTCGCTGGCGTCCCGCATTGCGTCGTTGACCAAGCCCGCGCCGCCACGCTCATTCAAGGAGATCATCGCCAAGGCCCGCGAGTTCCTGCCGCTGCTGCGAATCCCGCCTCGCCTGGTGCGCCGCGGTCGTTGTCAGGAAGTGGTCAAACGCACTGATCAGGGCCAGGTCGATCTCACCCGTCTTCCCATCATCAAGTGTTGGCCCTTCGATGGCGACCCGAGTGCCGTGGGTTATTCGATGACGCCGCAGCAGGCGGGCACTGTGGGCGGGCAAGGCCGGTACATCACCTTGGCGGGCATGCACACGATTCACTTCGATGATCGAGACGACCCGAAGCCGGCATCGCACAACATCGGCATGTATCGCGCGCAACTCATCGACGCCACGCACCTGGCCATGCACTGGCACATGCATCATGATGGCGCTTCGCACTGGCGGAGTTGGAAGAAGGCTGGCCGCCCCATGCCCATCGCCATCGCGCTGGGAGGCGAAAGCGTGCTGCCCTACGCCGCCACCTCGCCGTTGCCGCCGGGCATCAGCGAGCTATTGCTGGCGGGATTCCTCAACGGCCGGGGCATTCCCCTCGTGAAGTGCAAGACCGTCCCGCTGCGCGTGCCGGCCAACAGCGAAATCGTCATCGAAGGCTGGGTCAGCACGGAGTCCGGGTTCATCGGCTACGACCCGCGATCGGGCGAACCGCTCGGACCGGGCGCAGTTTTCGAAGGCCCGTTCGGCGACCACACCGGCTTCTACTCCCTGCCCGATCGCTACCCGATCGTTGAAGTCACCGCCATCACCCATGCCCGCGATGCGGTGTATCCCACCACGATCGTCGGCCTGCCGCCGCAGGAGGATTATTACCTGGGCAAGGCCACGGAACGAATCTTCCTGCCGCTTCTCAAGACGCTGATCCACGACATTGAGGACTACCACCTGCCGCAGTTCGGCTGTTTCCATAATTGCGCGTTCGTCAAGATCAAGAAGGCATACCCCCTGCAAGCCCGTCGCGTGATGCACGCCATCTGGGGCGCGGGACAGATGGCGTGGACGAAATTCATCATCGTGGTGGATGATGACGTGAACGTCCATGATGAGGAAGCGGTGTTGCGAACTATGATGCAGAATTGCCATTTCGGGCGCGATGTGGAAATGGTGAAGGGCCCATTGGACATCCTCGATCACGCCGCGCCGAGGCTGGGGGCGGGATGCAAGATGGGGTTCGACGCGACAACGAAGATCAAGGGGGAGGAGGTGAACGGGGTCGCTGTCTCGGAACGCATCGCGCCCGCGATGCCCACGCCCCCGGAGAATTGCAATGCGTGGGCGTCGGAACGTGTGGTTTTTCCAGAGTTCGCGGGAGGACACATCGCTTTCGTCTCAAAGAACCAACACGAAAGCGGTGCTTGCGCCATCGCATCGCTGTGGAACGGCGTTCCGGCGGACATCGCAAGTTTCGTCATCGCCGTCGATGACTCCGTTGATCTTCACGACTGCCAGCGAGTGCTGTTCCATTGGTGCGCCAACTGCGACCCCGGTCGCGACATGATCCAGCGCGGCCACCGCATCGCTTTCGACGCCACATCAAAGCAAGCTGGTTCTGTCATCAACGGCCAACCGGTCCGCGACTACCCGCCCATCCTTACGATGAGCGATGAGATCAAGCGGCGCGTGGACGAACGATGGACTGAATACGGGTTTTGAATACGACTTTGATTCACTGCACCGCGCTGGCTGCATCAGGTTTCAGGAAGAAGTAGTACAACCGACCTTCGGCGTATTGGCCACCCGCAAGAATCTCCGCGCTCGGCCCGATGCCCATGTAAATATCCGCTCGGCCGGGCGCCTGGATCGCGCCGCCGGTGTCCTGGTCAAGCATGAACTGCTGAAACGGCTTCTTCGCGGTGAGCGTGACGATATCGGTGTTCACCAGCACCACACCCGCGCGCGGATAAATCTTCTTGTCGGTGGCGAGGCTGCGCTCGCCCGTGACCTTGCGGCCCAGCGAACCCGACGGCCAGCTGTTGCCGTCGTACTCGCGGAAGAACACATAGCTCTGGTTCTTGTTCATCATCTCCTTGACCATCTGCGGATTCTCTTTGTAGAGCTTGCGGATGCTCTTCAGGGACAACTGGCTCGGCTTGAGAATCTTCGCGTCGAGCATCGACTGGCCCAGGCCCACATAGGGCCGGTCGGTCTTGCCGGCGTAGCCGATGAACATGGTGGTGCCGTCATCCATCTGCAGCTTGGCCGAGCCGTTGATCTGAATGGTGTAGGCGGCCATGGCGTCCTCGACCCACACCAGTTCTTTGCCGACGAACATGTTGCTCGACTCGATCTCGGCCCGCGTGTAATACGGCACCGTCGTTCCGTCAGCGGTCTTGCGGCCCAGCGGTTGGCCCGTCGTGGCGTCCGTGGCCAGGTCCTCGGGACGGGTGTACAAGGGCGCGGTGAATTGCGCGGTTGGTGTCTTGCTGGCGCGGAAGATCGGCGAGTAATAGCCGGTGAACAACACGATGCCTTCACCGTTGTACCCCACCGATTCATAGCAGTTGAACCGGGACTTCATCTGCGCGACGAAATCGTTCTCGTCGGTCGCTGACTGGAGAATCTGGGCGAACTCGTTGACGCTCTGGTTCGCCTGCTCGTGCGTGGCGATGTTCTCGAACGGGAAATACGTCTTGCTGGAAGGGGCCTTGAACCAGTCGATGCTTTGATCCAGCGCCTCCAGCAGGAAGACGTCGCGCGATTGATAGGCCGCCGCGATGTTCGGCCACCGCGCGGGGTCGGGAATCAACCGCAGCGCCGACTCACCCGGCCGCAACTTGCGGTTGTAGTCCGGGCCGACGGCTTCCTCCTGCAGGACCATTTTTTTCTTGCAGCCGCCGCCCGCAACCACCACGGCCAGCAACATGAGCGGAAGGAACGCGCGAAGCATCTTGATCATGGGAGGACAGGCTACTCGGGATGGAATGAATCGCAACGGCGGCGTACCCCAACGGTACGAGCCTTGCTGAGGCATCATCGGCACAAATGGCCGCGTCACAGGCAATATTTGCGGACCTTCATCGGGAAACCGCTGGTTTAGAAGGGTGGGAGAGAGCCCGGCGGCGATGTCATCGCGCGAAGGCTAGAATGACCCGCATCCTCTGCTTGAATCAGGAACTCCCATGACCATTCCCACTTTCGTCGCCGCTCAAGCTTCCCACACTCTTGCCATCCTCGGCTTGCCGGGCGGCGGCGAATGGATCATCCTGCTGGTGCTGGGCCTGCTGATCTTCGGCCGACGGCTGCCGGAAGTGGGGCGTAGTCTGGGCAAGGGGATCGTGGAGTTCAAAAAGGGCATTAAAGGCATTGAGGATGATGTGGAGGTGGAAACCACTCGCCCCACGCCGCGCGTGACCGATCAGGCGGTGAGGCCCGACCTGCCCCGCAGCGAACCGCGTCATGAAGAGCAGGCTCATGTTGTCGTTACCGACAATCCGCAGAGACACGCCTGAGGGATTCAAGAATGAAGGGTCTGGGTGCGTGACCGCAAAACGCCCCGTGCCGTTGAACGCTTGAAGACGGCCCTTTCATCCGCACCACGCGTTCGCCGTACGGTCGCTTCCTGGCGAGCCATCGGTACGATGCCTTGATGACTTCGCCAAAGTCAAATTTTCTTGCGGCAGCGGGGAAGGCCGACGCAACGACACGACGCGATCGGCTTCTGGCGGAAGCCCTCGCGGTTTTTGAATCCTTAAAGCCGGACATCAGTGATTCAGGGGCGAACGCCGCCGCGCGAGCCGCTGAAGGTGATTTTGAGCGCAGGATCATCGTGCGGGCGGCGAACCATCCGCAAGCCGGTGAACTTCATCACGCATTGCGGCAGGTGCGATCGGGCGTTTCCATGGCCGTGTTGTTCGGACTCGTGCTGGCCTTCATCGGCGGGGCGGCCGCGGGTCGGGCACTGCTGGGCACGCCGCGTGATGAGCCGGCGAATTTCTTTCTCGTGTTGATGGGCGTGCTGGGCGTGCAGACGACGCTGCTGCTGATCTGGATCGCTGTGATGTTGTTCGGCCGTCAGGCTGCGGGATCGATGCTGGCGCTGAGTTCGATCGGCGGATTCATCGTCCAGGGCGGTCAACGGCTCGCTGCCGCCATCCATCGCGGGATGATGCCCCGGGCCGCGCTCATGGCCCACGGCCGCATGATTCTGGATCCCGCCATCGCGCGGGGAACGTTCAGTGCGATCAGCCACGGCTTGTGGTTGGCCTTCAACTGCGGCTGCCTCCTGATGATCATCGTGCTGTTAAGCGCGCGGCAATACACGTTTGCGTGGGAGACGACGATCCTCAACGCGGATTCCTATGTGCCGTTGACCCGTGCCGTCGCCGCGCTCCCTCGCCTGGCGGGGTTTGCCGCTCCGTCCAATGAGCAAATCGTCGCCGCGCAATGGAGGGGTTCCGACGAAGCCTTCACGCAGGATCGCGATGACAGCCGCGCGTGGTCGGCTTTCCTGGTGGGCTGCCTTGTCATGTACGGTTTTGCTCCGCGATTATTGTTGATGGCGTGGAGCATCGGGCAGCGACGTTCCGCGCTCTCGCGGTATCGGCTCGATTTGACCCGGCCGGAATTTCTGCGGCTGGAAGCGACACTGATGCCGGTGGCCGCGCCATTGGGCGTGAGGGATGGCGACGATGCAGCCGAACCATCACCTTTTCGCCCCGCTGATTTAAGTGATTCCGCGCCGATTGCCAAGGTTGGCACGGGCCTGCCTGCTATTCTCGGGTTCGAGATCGAGCGGCCGTCGGTTTGGCCACCTCAACTTCATGGCATGACGTGGACTGATTTGGGCATCGTGGAAACCCGTGATCAACAGCACGCGATCATCCACGAACTTCAAAACGGCAATTCTCCGCCGAGGTCTATCGTCCTTGTCGGCGGGTTGACATCCGTTCCCGATCGCGGCGTCGAGCGGTTTGTCACGCAGGTTCAGCGGACCACGAAATCCCCATTGTTCCTTCTTCTCACGGGCGGACAATCACTTCGTCAACGCGCGGACCTGAACGGGCTTGAGCAGCGCATCGCCGATTGGCGTGCGTTGGCCAGCCGCGTGGGCATCGCGATGGAGCGCGTGCTCGAGCTTGATCTCGATCACCTGACGGACGAAAGCCGGTCGCGCCTCGCCCAGGTGACGGGTCGCGATTCGTCTGCCGGAGATTCAGCCGTTACCCGCGAAACCCGCCGCCTTGAAGCATCTTTCAAGCTCGTCAGCGATTGGTGGCGTTCCCATGATGGCTCCAAACCGCCGGATGCGGATGACGCCGTCCGCCTCCATCAGTCGATCATGGGTTTGCACAGCGAGGAGGCAGGTTCCTGGCGATCGTGGCTGCGCGTGCCCGGTCAACTCAGCGGGACATCGGCCCACGAAATCGCCTCGACCCTCTCGCAAGGAAGCCGGCGTTTCATGGACATGCTTCCCCTGACCCTGCGCAACAGCCCGAAGTGGCTGGCGGCCGGCGCGATGGCCGGCGCGCTGGGATGCGTGGCGGCGGCGGCCTTGCTCAGCCCCGTCGCCATCGGCGCCCTTCCGCTGTGGTCAGCCATTGGGGCGGCGGTCTCCGGTGTCCTTCACGCCCATCGAAGTCAGGCCGCCGTGTCGTCACCCCCGTCGGAAACCTCGCTCACCGAGCGCGACCAAATAGTTCGTTCCGCAGTGCTGTTGGCCATGATGCTCGAATTGCAGGGGCGTGGCGAGGCGCTGATCACTCGCGTGCTTCAGGATGCCGTCGATCCCGTCGAAGCCGCGCTCCCCTTTGAAATATCCGCTTTTCAAGAGTGGCTGGATGAACAGCGTCATCGGTTCGATCAGGCCCTGGCGCGCGAAATCCAAACGGGCGGAGGCACATCGTGAACCCCGTGCCTGCCGCAAACCCGTCCGCCGGCCCATTACGAATCGCGGTTGTCGGTCACACCAACACCGGGAAGACGTCGCTGTTGCGCACGCTGATGCGTGATCCCGAATTCGGCGAGGTTTCCGATCGCCCCGCCACCACGCGGCAGGTGGAAGGCGCGGTGCTGACGGTGCGGGGCCGAGGCCTGGCAGAACTTTACGATACGCCGGGGCTTGAGGACTCCATCTCGTTGCTCGATCATTTGGACGCCTTGCGGGGCGCGGATCGACGCATGGACGGTCCGGAACTCATGCAGAAATTCCTCCACGAGTCCCAAGGGCAGCCGGGCGGGACGTTCGCGCAGGAGGCGAAGGCCATTCGGCAAGTGATGGCGAGCCACGCCGCGCTCTATGTCATCGACGCACGCGACCGTGTGCTGGGCAAGCATCGCGATGAACTCACCATTCTGGCGTTCTGCGGGCGTCCCGTCGTGCCGGTGCTGAACTTCATCGCCAGCCCCGAAGCGCAGATGCAGGCATGGCGCGACCACCTCTCGCGGGCCGGCCTTCACGCCGTGGCGGAGTTCGATACGGTGGTGATCGACGACCAGAGCGAGCGGCGGTTACTGGAGACGATGCGCACGCTGCTGGACGGGCACCGTGAATCGATCGATGCCCTGATCGAAGACCGGGCAACCCACCGAAAAAACCTTCTTCGCGCCTCCACCGCATTGATCGCGGAGATGCTGGTCGATGTGGCGGCGTTCCGCGTCTCGATCCCGTTGGAGAGCGATGTGCGATCGTCACGCGAGGTGGCGCGCCTGCGACAACTCGTGCGGCACCGTGAGCAACGTTGCGTGCGCGAGCTGCTGGAATTGCATCATTTTCGACCCGGCGACGTTCAGGCCGGCGAACTGCCGGTGGTGGATGGACAATGGGGCACTGACTTATTCAGCCCCGCCGCGTTGAAGCAATTCGGCGTGCGCACAGGAAGCGCGGCGGCGGCGGGCGCGATCGCCGGCCTCACCATCGACGCCATGGTGGGCGGCATGACCTTGGGCGCGGCGACCGTGTTGGGGGCCGGCATCGGCGGAACTCTGGGCCTCGCGCAAACCCATGGCCGCCGACTGTTCGACCGCCTGCGCGGCTTCAGCGAGTTCTCGCCCGACGACAACACCCTCACGCTCCTCATTGCCCGGGAGTCAACGCTGGTTCGCGCATTACTGCAACGCGGGCATGCCAGCATGAAACCCATTGCCATGGAGGCGCCCGCGAAGAACCCGACCGCGTCCTTCCCGCGATCTCGAACCATGAAGGACGCACTGGATGAGGTACGCTTGCATCCCGAATGGTCCGCGCTCGATGATCGAACAACCGGCAGCGGCATGATGTCGCCGGGGCGAAGCATGGTGATTGATCGGCTGATCGACGAAATTGTTCAGCAATTCGCGGGGAAGGCGTCAAAAGCTCATTTCGCGGGTGATTCCAAGTGAAAGCCCAGGGATAGGGTGCATTCGCGAAACATGGGTACTGATGTAGGCTTGAGCAGCCATCGCTTCGACGATATGATGACGGATTCGTCGGGCGATTAGCTCAGCTGGCTAGAGCGCACGGATCACACCCGTGAGGTCGAAGGTTCGAGTCCTTTATCGCCCACTTTGATGGACACGCCAGATGATGGCGAAGTTCACCACAACACACGACCGCAGCCGCATCGGCTGCGGTCGTGTGTTGATGGGCAAAAGAGCCTTGATCTGCGAGGGTTTCGTGAACCAGTTGC
>Ga0163154_10005788_pt1 | contig 15483 bp, 10 predicted proteins | sample OliLakLV19MP9P1_FD_148649 | JGI IMG/M metagenome (GOLD analysis project Ga0163154, IMG submission 148649) | Freshwater microbial mat bacterial communities from Lake Vanda, McMurdo Dry Valleys, Antarctica - Oligotrophic Lake LV.19.MP9.P1 | ecosystem: Environmental > Aquatic > Freshwater > Lake >... | reverse complement strand
TCAGCCAAATGCTCCGCAACATCTGCCGATTTCTCGGGGCGAGCGAGGGCGTCATGCAGCGGGGGCACATGCGCTTCGAGCCGAATATCAACTGCATCCTCACGCTCGATGACGGGCGCACCGTGCGCACGCCGATCGTTGAGGTGAAGAACCTCAACTCGTTCAAGTCGCTGCGGGGCGCGATCGAGCATGAGTTGCGCGAGCAGCCGCGACGGTGGGAGGAGACGGGCATTGAATACGCGGGCGGCACAAAGACCACTCGCGGGTGGGACGATGTGCGGATGGAGACGTTTGTCCAGCGCGAGAAGGAAGAGGCGCACGACTACCGCTACTTCCCCGACCCGGACCTGCCGCCGGTGGTGGTGAGCGAGGAATGGCGCGACCGCCTCGCGGCCCGCGTGCCGGAGTTGCCGCAGAGCCGGGCGCGGCGCTTTGTGACGGACTATGGGCTGTCGCCCAAGGAAGCGGCAGCGCTGACCGATGAGCGCGACGACTGCCTGTTCTTCGAGGCGATCGTCGGGGGCGCGGCGGAGCGCGGGATCGAGCGGTCGCGTGCGGGGCGCGCTGCGGCGAACTTCGTGCTGCAGAGCGGGCTGAAGCGGGTGAATGAGCGGGTAAGGGCGATGCGGGTTGCGGATGGAGAGAGGAACACCGCTCTGGAGAGCGATGCCACCCAAACGGAGAAGAGCCCCGCTCTGGAGAGCGATGCCACCCAAACGGAGAAGAGCCCCGCTCTGGAGAGCGGCGCCACCAATGAGTCGGAGGTGCTGGTCAGCGCGTTGGGCATCTTGCCCGCGCAGGTTGCGAGCATCATTGTCCTGCGCGAAGCGGGCAAACTGAGCGCGGCCGCCGCCGACGAACTGTTCGGCCTGCTCTGCGGCGCCGAGCCAGTGGCGCCGGGGTTTGTCTATGAGACCGCCGGTCGCGGCGGGAGCGAGCCGCCGGGCGCGGATGCCGCGGATATCGCGACTGCGCGCGGGATGCTGATGGTCCATGACGCGGGTGCGCTGGAGGCGTGGTGCGATCAGGCGATCGCGGCGGAGCCCGCCAGCGTGCAGGCCTTCCGCGAGGGCAAGGGAGCGGCGATGGGGCGGCTGGTCGGGACGGCGATGAAACTCGCCGGAGGCAAGGCGGACGCGACGGCGGTGCGGGAACGGCTCGAGCAGAAACTCGGGTAGCGAGTGTCCTGCGCCGGAAGTCACCGCAAGAGACACGGAGGACGCAGACCGACCGGGTAACTGCTGTTCTGCTGCGACCTTCGCGCCTTCACTTGTGAACTTCCTGACAACCAATGAAAAACGCCGCGACCCATTCGGGTCGCGGCGTCGTCTTTGTGCTTCGTAGGTTCGCGTAGTGAGAAGGCTGCGTCAGGACCGTGGTCGGCCTGATCAGCGTGCGACGAAGAAGGTGAGTTCGTCATCGCGGACAGGAGTCTTGAGTTGGTCGCAGGTGGTTTCGCTGACGATGAGTTTCTCGCCCGCATCGGCCGACTTGAGCGTCAGCGTGAAGGTCCGCTTCTCGCCGGGCTTCAGGACGCCCAGCACGCCGGTGAAGGTGAGTTTGTTGCCGTCCACAGTGGGGGCCTTGGGCGCCGTGCTGGAAACGAACGCGACGCCCGCGGGCAGGGTGACCGCGACCGCGACGTTGGTCAGATCGACCTGGCCCTGGTTCTCGACCTCGTAGCGGTAGACCTGGTTGTCGCCGACAAGCACGACGCCCTCATCATCGGTCAGGAGGGTTCCAAGGTCCGGCGAGCCGGAGACGCCGAAGTTGCAAGTCGCCGTGACGGCCTCAGCGCACTCGCACTTGACGGTGCCCGTGACCGCGACCTGGCCCGCGCCGGAAGTTCGCAGTTGCATGGAGATCGTCTTGCTCGCGCCCGCGGCCAGTTCTCCCAGGTTCCAGTTGACATTGCCCGCCGCCATCGCGCCGGAGTTGTCGGCCGAGACGAAGGCCGTGCCGGCGGGGAGGGTGGCGCGGAAGGTCGTGCCCTTGCACGTCGCGTCGCCCTTGTTGGAGACGGTGAACTTCACCACCGCAGCGCGCCCGATGAGCAGGCCGTTGGGGCACTCGGCCTTGGCCTCGAGCACCGGCTGCGTGACCTTGAGGCCGATCGCCTGGCTCTCGGCGGTCAGGTTGCCATCGGCCATCGCCGTGGCCTTGTTGGAGTAGGTGCCGGTCTTGGTCGCCTTGACCGGGAAGGTGAAGGAGCGGGTCTGGTTCGTGGCGAGGGTGCCCGCGTCGAACTCGACCATGTTCTTGTTGTCGCCGGTGGTCATGCCCGCCGGGAGCGGGTCGCGGACCTTGACGTTGCGGGCAGCGCCCGAGCCGGTGTTGGTGACATCGATCTTCACCGTCGCGGTCTCGCAGGCCATGATGTCCGCGGGGGTGATGGACTTGACGAGGCGGAGTGCCGGCTGGACGACGTTGATCGTCTGGCACAGCGCGTTGTTGTAGGACACCTCCGCGCAGTGGGTGATGGCGCCAGCGCCCGAGGCCGTGCCGTTGACATGGATGGTGCGGCTCTGGCGACCGGGCAGGGTGCCCAGTTCCCACGCCATCATGTTGCCGCTGGCCTTGCCCGCGGGCTCGGACGACATGAACTTGAAGTTGCCCGACGGCTCATCCGTGACGAGCACGCTGTTGAGGTCCATGTCCGTGAGGTTGGTGACGATGATGTCGTAACCGAAGTTCGAGCCGGCGACGACCTCGCCCGGGCTGGTGCGCTCGATCATGATGGCGGAGGTGTTCCGCTCGCCGGTGGGGAGGTACATCACGCTCGATCCAGAGCGGGGCGCGGCGGGCGCGGCTGTGCGGCGCTCGGGCTGGCGCTCCGGCTGGCGCTCGGCGTCGGGCCGGGGAGTTGCGGCGCGCGGGGCCGGAGTGGTCGCGCGTCCTGAACCGTCATCGCGCGGGTACGCGTACCAGTAGTCCTCCTGCGAGCGCGTGTTCGTGGGCTTGTTCACCGTCATCGAGTCGCACGCGGCGACACCGGCGACCAGCAGCGCGCTCAGGCACGCGCGGGTCATCAACTTCTTCAGACTCATGGAGACCTCCGGAAAATGTGTTGGCTTGGATGGGTTTGCATATCCCGCGCTCGCGCCACCAGCACGCGGGAAGTTGTCCGAGGTTCGGGCGTAATGGCAGCGTCCGGGTTTCCCCAAAACGGTCCTGCTCACAGAATGTTCCAATGCCCTCGCGGCGGAACACGCCCGCGGGCCCCTGCACAAATAAATACTAGGGGGCACTAAGATAGTCATTGCTCCAACAGCGGTCAACGGGTTGACGGCCGCATCGCGCTTACCCGTCACTACACTGGCCCGGTGACAATGCCGCCTGCGTGAATCATTCCAGAGTAGAAGTGACCAACGTGAACCATTCATGAAACCACGCTTATTCAGGTGCTGCTCCAAAGGGAGTTGCGCATCAACGCTTCTCCCCATCCAACCCACAACTTATGCACCTTCAAGTATGTTGATTCTCGATTGGCTTGTGGTGAGCGGTGTTCTCCCCGGCCGACGATCGCTGAAACCTCGCCGCAGCCACACCCAAGTAGAGAGCCGCGGGGGCGTTGAACTGTGTCTTACAGGAGTTCTCATGCGCAGCCTGCTCGCCGGTGTGCCGTTCGTGCTATGTATCGCGCTCTGTGCCGCCGTCCGCGCTGCGCCACCGTCGGATGCCGAGTTGGGCGCGAGGGTCGATGCCATCGCCGCGGCGAGTATGGCGGAGCCCAACGCGGTGGGGCTTTCGGTCGCCGTGGCGCGCGGGGACAAAGTGATTGTCGCCAAGGGCTACGGCAAAGCCGACCTTGAGTTCGCTGTGCCGATGGACGCGCAGACCATGCTCCGCATCGGCAGCGTGACCAAGCAGTTCTCCGCCGCGGCCGCGATGAAACTGGTTGAGCAGGGCAAACTGTCGCTCGACGACACGCTCGACAAGATGCTGCCGGAGTTTCCGGCGACCGGACCGGTGACGCTGCGGCACATCCTGAACCACACCTCGGGCATCTGGTCGTACACGCAGGACGGGGCGTTCATGAAGCGAGAGGCATCGCTGGAGTTGACTCCGGCCGAACTCGTTGCCACGTTCAAGGACCGGCCGCTCGAGTTCCAGCCTGGCACGAAGTGGAACTACAGCAACTCGGCGTACTACCTGCTGGGCGAGATCGTCGCGCGGGCGTCGGGAAGGTCGTACGCTCAGTATGTGCAGGAGGAGTTCTTCACGACGTTGGGGCTGGATCGCACTCGCTATGAATCCAACCGGGAGGTGATGCGCAACCGCGCACAGGGCTACGGGTTCGAGGAGGGCGTATTGGTGAACGATCGCCCGATCGGCCCGGATGTGCCGGGCGCGGCGGGCGCGTTGCTCTCCAATGCCGAGGGGCTGGTGCGGTGGAGCCTCGGGCTCGCGGGGGGTAAGGTGGTGTCTGCGGACTCGTACGCGCAGATGACCACGCCGGGGGTGCTGCCCGATGGCAACGGGACCGAATACGGCTTTGGCCTTGGGATCGACACCTGGGAAAAACGCAAGCGCATCTCGCACGGCGGCGGAATCTTCGGGTTCTCATCCATGCTCGCGTACCTGCCCGATGACAAGGTGACGGTCGCGGTGATCTCCAACTGCGATGCCTTCAACCCCGGCAGGGTGGCCGACTCGATCATGCGGGCCGCACTGGGGCTTACGGAGTTTGTGGCCCTGGACTTGCCGGTCCATGCCGCGGAGACATCGCGCTTTGCCGGCGAGTACTCGTCCGAGGAGGTCCCCTTCGAGATCAGTATCGTCGAGCGGGCTGGGCAGGTGTTCGCGCAGTCCCCGGGCCAGCGTGAGACGCGCCTGCTCTATCAGGGGAAGGGCGAGTTCCGGCCCGACTTTGACCATCAGGTGCGCATCGTGTTCCCGGCCGGAGACGGTCCCGCGGCGGGCCTTGTGCTGCACCAGGGCGGTGAACTGGCGGCGAAGCGGAAGCGGTGATCCGGACACGATGTGGCTTCATCGCATCCAAACCTCTGTTCACCGCCAGAGATGCAGAGGGCACAAGGACCGTTCTCTGTTCTTCGTCGAGCGGTTTGCCCGGTGGACCGCCCCCGACCGGGTACGAGTCCTCGCGTCCTCCGCGCCTCGTGCGGCGAGCCGCATTGCCAAAGGCGCAGGGCTCTGTCGGACCGCTTGGAATCAGAATGGAGCCGGGGGGATTCGAACCCCCGTGCCGGGACAGTCAACAAGGCACGTCTACGCGTGTGTCTGATCATTTATTCTCGTCCGCGGCGTCGAGGGTCAGCACCCTCCGCCGCGGCCAAGCACCCAGATGGTTTCTCACTCACGCGCCCGGGTGCGCCACTTGTGAGCCAGCCCGATGTCTTCGTTCCGCGCCCTATCGGGCGTCGGTCGCGGAACGCGCTGCCTGAATCAGGCCGCGAGAGCGTAGTTGCTGTTGCCAGCTAAATTTGTGCGTGCTTTTTACCAGGCCATCACGCCCCTGGACGCGCAATACCAAGTCTTCCCTGCCCGGTCGAAAACCGGTTCGGCCCCAGATGTCAAAGAAAGATGACCGTGAATGATAGCGCGCAGAGCGGTTGAGTGCGGGGAGCGCGCGATCCGGTCTTCCCTCACCCCGATCGCACGCCGTCACAACGTCAACCCATCATCCTCAAGAGCATCCCGCGAACCACAAACCGAGGAACGCGAAGATGTCCGGGACCTGCGTGCCGGGGTTGTCGTCGAAGTCCGCCCGTTCGTCGGACGCGAACCATGCCGCCAGGAATGCGAAGATGTCCGGCACACCCACGCCGTTCTCCTCATCAAAGTTGGCGCGGCAGCACACGATGAAGTTGTTCGCCGCGCCCTCCGCACACGACACGCCCTCGCCGCCGAACGTGCCGCCGCCGCCCTCGCACTCGTCCTGGGTGAGGATTGAGCAGATCGAGCCATTGCAGCACGCGCCCGTCGGGTCGGGCACGCAGGCGCCGGCATCGCACTGCGCACCCTGCGTCCACTGGCCCAGCATGCCATCGCAGGCGGTTTGCGTGGTCACCTGGCAGTTGCCGGATGTGCAGCATTGCCCCGTCGGGTCGGGTGCGCAGGCCCCGGCATCGCAGAGCGCACCGGGAGTGAACTGGCCGGAGAGGCCGGTGCAGGCCACCTCGGTAACGATCTGACAGACGCCTCCCGCCGTGCAGCAGCGGCCCGTGGGAGGCGCCTGCATGAGCGCGAAGGACACACCCGCGTTGTTGACCCATGTGGATGCGCCGGGGGTGATGATGTAGTCCGCGAGATTGTTGGTGCTTAGGGCGATGGCCAGCCCGGGGAACTGCAATGCACTCGTGGATGCCGAGGGAACGGGCATGGAAAACGCTGGCGAGAACTGGCCGTCGGAATCGTTATTCATATTTCCCATGTTGGTCCCGGTGTATGCGAGCCCGCCCCACGCGACTGCCCACCAGGTTGTGGTGCCGGTCTCGAACGTCAGTTTGCCCGCGGCGAAGTATGAAGGCGGGATCAACAGGGTGATGGTCGCATCCGCAATCGCGGGGGGGCTGGTGAGGGCGGCGAAGGAGGGGGTACAGATGAGGATGCGAGAGCCGACGGTGCCGACCGCGACACTGCCGACGAAGGTGTGAACGACGATCGGGTTCATCCCGTTTGCGTCCCACACTCGGAGTCGAGCGCCGTTGGTGAACCGCTGGTTCGCATTACGCATCCGGAGTTGGATCGCCTGTGCGGTCACGTCGCCATTCACACCGGCGATGATCTGCTCGATCTGCATCAGGTGGACGGAGGCACCCGCTTGGAGCGCACCGCCAAAGACCGCCAGCACCGCCGCCAGCACGCATCGCGTCATCATGGATCGCATAGCACAGACCTCCGCCGCGGCGGGCATGGCGCGATTGATCGGTCGCGCACCGCCGCGGTCTCTACTCGTAAATGTCGCCACCTCTCCCCGATCGTGCAGACCGGGTGCCTCTCTCAGAACAGCAAGTAGAACACAGTGATGGGCCTTTGACAAGGAAGAAGTTGTCAATGGTCCGAGAATGAACCGTGGCGACGGGGCGAACACCAAACTTTACCCGATAATCATCGTTGCTCCCCACCGCGATCAGCCCAAGAGAGCCGTCGCAGCCGCCTGGGCCGAAGTTCCCGCAATCCACAGGGTTTTCGCGGGGCTGACCGGGCCGCGCACCAGCGTCACCGCCGCGACCCTCACGCCGATCGTCCGAGCAATGAGCCGGCAGATTGCCTTATTCGCCCGGCCATCCTCCGGCGGGGTGCTGATGCGGACCTTGAGGCGCGAGCCGAGAGGCCCGGCGATCTCATCACGCCGCGCGCCCGGCACCGCCTTGATGTGGAGCAGGCACGATGCCGGGTCGGACGGGTCGGGCTCGATGAACGGGGGGAGCGGGGTCACTTCGAGCCGGCTGCCTTCGCCGCCGCGATGCGCTTGCTCCGCTTCTCGCCCATAGTTCTTTTGCCGAAGATCGCGCTGGACTGATCCTTGAGCGCACCGAGCCGGATGGGACCGGACTTCATGCGTTCGGCAGCTCGCTTCGCGTTCTCCTTGCTGAACTCGATGCCAATGAAGCGGCGCTCCAGCGCGTGCGCGATGACGCCGGTGGTGCCGCTCCCCAGGAACGGGTCGAGCACGAGGTCGCCGGCGTTCGAGCAGGCCCGCACCACGCGCTCGAGGTACACCTCGGGCAACTGGTTGTCGTGTCCGATGCGCCGTTCCTTGTTGTTGCCCTGGATGCGCCCCCAGTATTGCCCGTACCACACGTCCATCGGCACGCGCATCCCGCCGGGCATCCCGTCGTTCTTGTCGTACGTCCTCGGGTCGTTGTAGATGCTCGCGCGGTCGGACTGCTCGAGGATCGTGCCCGGGTTCCAGGTGCGCCCGTCGGCGATGGTCGCGCCGCGCTTCGATCCGCTCTCACCACCCCGCGCACCCTCACGCGCCGGTGCGGGCGAACGCTGCTTCGAGAAGTACAGCGCGTGGACCTTGGAGCCGATGAAGCGCTCGGTGCAGTTCTGCCCGAAACGGTAGTGCCACACGCACCAGTTCACCATGTGCAGGCGCTTCTTGAGGTGGACCACGATCTCCGCGGCCCAACTATCCGGGATGTTCACCCAAAGCGAGCCGCTCGGCGCGAGCGCATCGGTGCAGAGGTCCAGCCAGGCATAGGTGAAGTCCAGATACTCCTTCACGGGCAGTGCATCGTCCCACTTGTCGTACGCGCGGTTCCAGTTGAAGGGCGGGTCGGCGAAGATCAGATCGACCGCGTGGCTCGCGACCTCCGCGATGCCGGGGAGCACGTCGCGGCAGTCCCCGACGTAGACCCGCGCCTCGACGCCGGACTCCGGGTGCGTCCATTGGTCCAACTGCCCGCTGGAGGGAGAAGTGGCGGGAGTCGAGCCCCGTGTACGCCGCGCCTTCGGCTCCACGGTCCCGTTCGTTGGGACGCTGGTAGACCGTGTGCCGTTTGCTTCACTCATGGGGCGGATTGTAACCACCCGCGTGCCACCGGCCGAAACGTGCGCCCGCCGACGGCCGGGCCGGGGCCGGTGCTCTTCAAACCACTTCGATCGTCGCGGAGCGGTCGGAGGGCGGCACGAGCGGGTTTACCCGCGGCGTGGGGTCGCCGTGACGGGCCACCATCCGTGCGACATCGCGCCACACCCTGCCCAGGACATCGCGGCGCTCGCGGGGTGTGAGCGGGCTCTCCCAGCCGGCAGCCATCTCCTCCTTCGTCGCAGCGTCCAGCCATTCCCGCAGCGCCCGCATCATCACGGGTCTTCGCGGCCGCACGCCGCAGCCGGTCGGCTCGATCACCAACGAGGCGAGCATCCGCGCGCGTGCGTTGATAGCGCTCGCGCGGACGCCCTCGCAGTCGATGAGCGCGATGCGTGACCGGGATTCGCCGGCCTGAATGGCGGCCCGCGTAACGACAAGGTTGGAGGGCTTGTGGTCGCGGTTGAAGAGCAGGTCCATCTGCGCGAGTTGCGCCCCCACCGCGCGGGCGATGGCGTGCTGCGCGCGGACGCTCGGCGCACCTCGCACGCCGGCGTGGACATCCGCCATGACTCGCAGGAGCGTCGGCCCGTCGACCCACTGCATCGCGAGGAGTTCGCAGTCGCGTCCGGCAATCCTCGCTCGCGCCAGCACCAGCACCTGCGCCGTGGGCACGCGCTTGGCCGCGAGCATCGCCGCGCCCCACCAGTGCCGGTCGCCCTTCCCGCGCCCCAGCGCGCACTTCAGGCGCGACCATGCGCTGTCAACGTCGCGGCACTTGATCACGACCTCGCGCCCCATCATTGTCGCGCGCCGGACCCAGCCGGGCCCATCCTGCTTGAGCAGCGTTGAACCGGCAAGCCAGGCACCGCCCGCCAGAGCCGCGGCCCATTTGCCCCCGTCCTCGTCCCGGTGCGCGCGGACGACCCGGACATTGTCAATGCGCGGGAGCAAGCCGTGCGTTTCGGGCACGCCGCTCACACGTCCACCCAGTTCAGTTCACCCGGCTCGCACAGCCCCAGCGCAGCGCACTCCTCGACAAAGCGGGCGACGGCCTCGCGTTCCGGCTCACCGACCTCGTACCGCAGTTTGTGGCCCAGATAGTTCGCCGCGGCATCAACCGGCCAGCCGCGCTCGCCCGCCCGGGCGGCGACGAGCCAGTCCAACCGGGTCGCGTTGTGCCGGCGGGCGCGGTCGAGCACGCTCGCGGCGAGTTGAACGGGCAGCGAGCCCTCCTCTCCCGCGCGGCACATCCACACGGCGTACACAAACGGCAGGCCGGTGAGTTCCTTCCACGCCTCACCCAGGTCGAGTTGGTGCGGATACTCGGCCTCCAGCGGTGGGTCGGTCTGGACTTTGTCGCCGATGAGCAGCAACGCATCGGGCGGATCGATCGGGGCATCGCCGCGGCCTAACACCATGTGCTCGCGCGCGTCAAAGTCGAGTATCCGCACATCGACTCGGTAACGTCGTTTCATTACGATGCGCATGAGCGCGACGGACGTGTGGCTGTCGGTGTCGGCACCCATGGCGCGCACCTGTTCCAGCGGCACGCGCGAGAAGACGCGGACGGTGAGCGTGGGGCCATCGCTGCCGATCATGCCCACGGGCAGGAGCGCGACCCGCCCGCGGTTGCGCGCGGCATCGATGACCGACGCGAGCGCCACATCAACCTCGCACGACAGCAGCATGTCCATGAGTCTCGCGGGCACCGCGGCGATGAGTTCCGCATCCCGCCAAGAGGCCAGCCCCTCGATCAGCGGGAGGGTGTTGAGATACTTCACACAGCCGATGCGGACGGGCAGCATGCGGGAACGGTACGCCACCCCACATCCCACATCCCACATCGGCCCAATCCGCCGCCGCGCGCTGTCGCGCGCGGGGCGGTGATGTTCATCCACTCATTTCGGCTTCGCCGCGTCCGTCGCGTCCTTGACACCCTTCTTGATCTTCGTCTGCATCTCGTCCATCTCGTCGTCCATGCCGCCCTTGGCCGGGGCCTTGGTGCGCGTGTAGACGATCTCCATCAACTTCATCTCTTTCCCGTCGGGGCCGTCGCCGAACATCTGCATCGTGAACTTCCCATCGCCGATCGTGGTCACGCTGCGCGACTTGTGCTTCTTGCCATCCGGGCCATCCGTCTCGCCGGTCATGGTGATGACCTTGCCCGCGCCGTCGCAGGTGCCGGTTTCCATCATCATCCCGGTGCCCATGTTGTCGCGCCACAGCGACTCATACTTCTTGGTGATGTTGTTGTATCCCAAGATATGCTGGCCCACCATCGGCTGGCCCATCATGGTGCCCTGGAAGTTGCTCACCAGGTACCGCCCGCCCATCCGCATGTGGGCCTTGAGGGTCGCCTTGCTCTCCTCGGGCACGGGATCCCAGTGCGAGGTCACTTTCGCGTCCCACTCACCGGCCATCTGCTCCAGGTGCTTGTGGTGCTCGCCGGGAACGCCCGCGGCCATCCGCCCGGCCATGTCCGCGTCCATCCCCGGGACAGCGTCGGGCTGCTTCGCCTCGGGTTTGGCGGGCCGCACGGCCAGCGCGGGCTTCGCTGGCGCCGCCGGAGTCGCCTTGGAAGGTGTCGTGCCGGTCTGTGCCAGGAGCGGCGAACACGCCGCAAGGGCCAGCACACACGCCGCGGTCAGTCTCGTTTGCATGATTGAATCTCCGTAAGAAACCTGTTGATGTTCAGAACTTCCCCAGCCCCGTGTTTCACTCTTACCACAAGCCGCTCCACGCGCGACCCGTTTAGCGCGTGCCGGATGCGCTCTTCCCGGCGGCCGCATCGGGCCGACGGGTGTAGGCGATCTCCATGACCTTCTGCTCGATGCCGTCCTTGTCTGTGGTGTAGGAGGTCATCGAGTGCGCATCCGGGCCGGCCATGCGGATGACATCGCGCTGCCTGGCCCGGTACCCCAGCGGGTGGTCCCACTCCCCTTTCATGGTCCACTCGCCGCGCTTGCCATCGAGGGTGCCGGTGTTGAAGGAGACCGCGGTGGACATGCTGTCCATCCACGTCCCCTCCCATCGCTTGGCGGTGTTGTTGAAGCCCCAGTCGCCCGAGCCGGTGAAGTCGGCACCGTCGAACTCGCCCTTGTACTCGTGGTGCAGGTAGCGCCCGCCATGGTTGAGCGTGTTGACCATCGTGCCCGTGGAAACTGACGGTGCCTCAACGCCCGGCATCCACATCGAGACCTTCGCGTCGAACGTGCCCGCGAACTGCTTGAGCAGTTCATGCTGCACGCCGGGCTTTCCCGCATCCTCGAAAAGTTTCATCATCGCCGCCATGTCCGGCGTCATCGCGGGCATGTCGCCCGGCTCGGCCTTGTTGTCGCCGGGCTGCGCGGCGGTGAGAGCGGCAGCGCCCGCGCTGAGAGCCAGCACGATCGCGCCCAGGGCGGAGACTCTGTACCTGTTCATGACCGGATTCCTATGGATGGGGGAAACAAGAGCGCTGGGCATAGCCGGACCGTCCGGCGGCAAAGTCTCCAATCAAACCCCAAACATAGATAGATTACGGCGTGCGACCCTGCCGGTCAAGGCGACGGGAAAGTCGATCTGGGAAGTGGGATGTCCGACGCCCCCCCAAGCAACGGCTTGCTCCGCGATTCATCAGAGCCGGGAGCACCCCCCCGCAGCGACGGGTTGTGCCCCACGCATTCGATGAAGCCCGACGAAGAGCGCGAGTACAACATGCTCTTCATCGCCGTCCGACACAGCCCGCGCAAATGCGTCGTTTGCGCTCGGGGCTCAGACATCATTCGCTCACAGCCTCACCTCGTCACCCCATCATCCTCAAGAGCATCCCCCGAACCATGAAGACAGGAACGCGAAGATGTCCGGCACCGCGACGCCCGCAACCCCATCGACATCCGCGCGTGCGTCGCTGCCCATGAAATCGGCGATGAACGCGAAGATGTCCGGCACTGCCGTCAGGCCATTGGCATCGTGGTCTCCCGCGCACTCGCCGCACGCGAGCGTCGACACCAGGCGCGGCGAGCCGCCCAGTTCGTGCCACGCCCGCACGCCCACCGCGTACGTCGGCGTCATCACGACGCCCACGACCCGCAACTCAACGCTGCCTCCCGGGCAGGCCACCTGCACCAGCACCGGCGCGCCGGAATCGTGGAGGTTCGGCACCGCCCACCCCTGCACAGACGGGTCGCCCTGCTGGCCGCCACCGGACCGGGCGCAGACTACGCACGGGATCATCGCGCAGTCATTGATGGGCAGGAGCGTGCCCTGCTGGCCCGCCGCGGTCGTGCCCCCGGCCCAGCGCAGCCGCCACGGGTTGCCCTCGCCCAGGCACTCCCCGGAAAATCCCCAGCCGGCGATGATGATCTGCTCGCCCGCGACAGGCTCGCGGCGGTACTCGACGGCGATCGGTGCGATGCCCACCGGCGGCGACTCGAGCGTGCAGACCGCCAGGTCCGCACCGAGCACGCGCGAGATGCTCACAATCCGCCTCTCCTGGAACTCGCCCGTGCAGCCCGGACCGGGGAAGGAGTTGCTCACCCCGCCGCCCGCACCCCTCCGGAACCGCACCCAGAAGTCGCGCTGCAGTTCCGGCCAAGGGAGGCCATCGGGCTGCAAAAGGCAATGGGCCGCGGTCAAGACCAGGTTTGGTGCCACCAGAACGCACGTCCCGGCAACGCTGCCGGCGCACGCCGGCCATTGCTCGTTGGTGCCGATGAGCAGGGCAACCGCGTCCAGGCTGGTTGTGGCCGCCGAAACTTCCTCCCCGCTGACAATGGCGTGCGCGGGCTGCGGGCAGCCCAGTGCTGCCGCTGCGAAAACCGCCCAGCGACAGCATGTTTGCAGCACGCGGACCAACGGTGAAGCAGGGTGCATGGCGGCGGCCGATCGTGAGAAGGAAGGGTGCGCGAATGGAATCGGGAACGCGCGTGCCGTGCGCATCGATCCGGTCCGCAGCGCATCCTGCTGCCGCGGCTGCTTCCTCGCTGGCCCAGAGGAAAGATGGAAACTTTGAGCCAAGGACGCGACCGAAAATAAGAGTTCACTCACGTCGCGATGGCTCTTTTTACCGGAAGCGGCCGGTCAAAGCAAGCACTATCGACGTTATCGGTCGCAACAACCCCGCCAGAGTTTGATAGGCTTAGGCCATGAGCAACTCGGTATTCCTTCGCGCAAGCGCCGGCCTGCTGGCATTCCTCGCGACCCTGGCGACCTGCATCCCCGGTCCGGCGGAGGCAGCCCAGCCCGCTGCTACCTCCTCCGGGCCGCTCGCCCCGCCCCCAAATGGTGTGCGTCAGGGTGAGCCGGGCGACGGGTGGTGGGCGCTGACCAACGCGACAGTCCACCCGCGCCCCGGCGAGACGATCGAGCGGGCCACGATCGTCATCCGCAACGGACGCATCGAGTCCGTCGGCCCGGGCACGCAAGTGCCCCCCGGCGCGAACGTCCGCGACTGCGCCGGGATGCACATCTACGCGGGCTTCATCGACCCGTTCATCGAGGTCGATGTCCCCGCGCCGCAGGCCGATGCCCCCGGGACGCACTGGAACTCCCGCATCACCCCGCAGCGCTCCGCCCTTGATCGCGGCGCTCGCGGCATCGACGAGCGCGACGCCGACACGCTCCGCGCCATGGGCTTCACCGCCGCGGCCATCGCCCCTCGGGGCGGGCTCATCCGCGGGCAATCGGCGGTGGTGTCCCTCGCCCGTCCCGGCCCCGCCTCCTCCGGCCCGACCCGCGTTTACACGGCCCGGGCCTATCAGACCATCGCGCTCGATTCCGGCGGCGGCGGGCGAGGGTTCGGCGCACCCGGCGGAGCGCCGGAGGTCGAGGATCAGTCGCGCTGGTCGCGCTACCCCAACTCGCAGATGGGCGCGATAGCGCTCATCCGGCAGACCCTCAGCGATGCCGACTGGATCGAGTCCGCCCATGATGCCGCCGGGAGCGCAAGCGAGGAGCGCTCATCGAAGGCCGGCACCATGACCGACGCGTTCGCGCCCTCGTGCCTGGAATCCCTCATGCAAACCGAGGGTGCCCCCCCATCCAAACTGCTCTTTGATGTTTCCGACGAACTCGAGGCCCTGCGGGCCGCGAAGATCGCGCGCGAGTTCTCCCGGCCCGCGGCGATCCTCGGCTCCGGGCTTGAGTTCAAGCGCCTCGACGCCATTGTCAAGGACGGCCTGCCCATCGTCCTGCCGCTGAACTTCCCCGAGCGTCCGCGCCTGAGCAGCCTTGAACGCTCCGAGGAGGTCGAACTCGAGTCCATGATGGCCTGGGAGCAAGGCCCCACCAACCCGCGCCGTCTCGACGCCGCGGGGATGAACGTCAGCCTGACGACCTCCAAGATTTCGACTCGCGGGGGCGGGCGGAGGGCGTTCACATCTCGCCTTGCCAGCGCGATCAAGCACGGCTTGCCCGGCGAGCGGGCGTTGGCGATGCTCACCACCAACCCGGCGCAGTTCCTGGATGTCGCCGACCAACTCGGCACCATCGAGCCGGGCAAGGTCGCCAGTCTGGTGATCGCCGACGGCCCGCTGTTCATGGACAAGCCCGATGCCGACGCCGCAAAGGACGCGGAAGCAAAGCCCGGCGAGAAGCCGGAGGTGGCCAAGCCAGACGGCGAAGCCACGCCCGACGACAAGCAGCCGGAGGCGAAGAAGGACGCCGAGAGCGGCGCCGCCAAGAAGAAGGACCCCCGCATCGTCGATGTCTGGATCGATGGGCGTCGGCACGACCAGATCACTCCGCCCGAGTTGAACATCGCCGGCGAGTGGGCGCTCGAGTTCCCAGCACCGCTGCCCGACGGTGCGACCGTCTCGCTCTCCATCACGCAGGAAGAAGGCTCCGCATCCGCCTCAATCACCCTCCGCAAGAAGACGCCGTCCCAATCCGGGGCCGCTGATGCTCCACAGGTCGCGGCCGAGCGTCTCGCCGCGGCGGTTCCGCCAGCGGATGAGCCCGCCGTGCCCCCCGCCGGCGTGGATGCCCCCCCGGTCACTCCA
>Ga0163154_10005787_pt1 | contig 15484 bp, 4 predicted proteins | sample OliLakLV19MP9P1_FD_148649 | JGI IMG/M metagenome (GOLD analysis project Ga0163154, IMG submission 148649) | Freshwater microbial mat bacterial communities from Lake Vanda, McMurdo Dry Valleys, Antarctica - Oligotrophic Lake LV.19.MP9.P1 | ecosystem: Environmental > Aquatic > Freshwater > Lake >... | reverse complement strand
GTGCCCGCCGCACCCGTCGGCGGGCTGCCCGCCCCTTCCGCCCCCGCGCTGGCCGCCGGCGTCACCGACGCCCTCGCCTGGCTGACCGCCCGCCAATCCGCCGACGGCTTCTGGGCCTCCGGCCCGGCCGGGCTGCGTATCCGCGACACCGCCGCCGCTGTCCTAGCCTACGCCTTATCCAGCCAGCGCCCGCCCGCCATGCAGCGCGGAGCGGCCTGGCTGGCTGGCGCCCCGGCCCTGGAGACCGACCTGCGCACCCGTGCCATCGTCGCCCAGACCCAGGCCGGCTGGAGCAGCAGCGCCGAGCGCGCCGCCCTTGCCGCCCGCCAGGCCGCCGACGGCTCCTGGGGCGACGATGCGTTCGTCGGCCAGGGCAATCCCTTCGACACTGCGCTGGTGCTCCAGGCGCTGGCCGCAGACCCCGAGCCTGACCGCGCCCAGATTCAACGGGCGTTTGCCTACCTGCAAAGCCAGCGCCAGGCCGATGGCTCGTGGCGACTTTCCAGCGAGCGCTCAACCGTCCGCGTCACCGCCGGCGTTCTTGAGGGCATCGGTGCGTTTCGCCGCTTCTTTAACGTCACGACGCTGGTGAATCCGGCCATCGCCTCCCTGCACACCAAACAAAAACCCAATGGATCGTTCGGCGACGGTCCCACCGGCACCGTTGAGGAGACCGCCCTGGCCCTCCTCGGTCTGTGGGCGGCCGGTGACCCCAATCAGGCTGTCCTCGATGCCGCCCGCGCCTATCTGCTGGCCGCACAGGCGGGCAATGGATCCTGGGAGAACAACGCCTATGTCACGGCGCTGGCCGTGCAGGCGCTGTCACAGCGCACCGCCACCGCCTGGACTGGTCAGATCATTGATACCTACAACGGTCTCAACCGCCCGGTCCAGGGCGCAACCATCCGCCTGAGTTTGCCCACCGGCGACCTGACCGCCACCAGCGACGCCGACGGTCGCTTTACCCTGCCCAACGTGCCGCCCGGCGTCCACGAGTTCAGTGTGAGCAAAATCGGCTACGCCGGCAGCGCGATCACGGCGCCCGCCGTCGCCGGCCAAACCATCGACCTGGGCCAGGTGCCGATCACGCTGATCGCCACTGTGGCCGATTTCTCCTGGTCGCCCAACCCGGTCCAGCGCGGCCAGACGGTTGGCTTTACGAGCGCCTCCGTACCCGCTGTCGGGCGGACCGTTGTCACCTATCTCTGGCAGACGAGTGTCGACAACTATTCCACCCGAGGCACCAACAACACGTGGTCGTTCCAGTTCAACGAAATCGGCGAACACAGTGTCCGTCTGACAATCGTGGACAGCGGCGGCGAGGTGTCCACGATCACCAAGACCATCGAGGTCGCCTCCCCGCCACCGATCAGTGGCGATCCCAACCAACGTCCGCAAATTTCCCCCTCGGTGCCCTATGGCGCCTGTCTGCGCCAGGAAGGCGGGCAATGCGATTTCAGCATCTTCGTGAATATCCGCGACGGCAGCAGCCAGCATGGCTCGCTGTGGGACTGGGGCGATGGCACGGTGGAGGATGCCTACTACACGAGTAACTTCCGCCAGCACCGCTACGAGGACGAGGGAGTCTATCCCATCAGCATCGCGGTGATGACGAGCAATGGGATGACGGCCACCCTCACCGTTCCCTTCACCGTCACCAACGTCGCGCCCACCGCCGACGCCGGCCCCGACCGCACCGTCACCACCGGCGAGGCCGTCGATCTGTTCGGCAGCGCCGCCGACCCCGGCCTGCGCGATGCCGAGCAGCTGACTATGGCGTGGGATTTTGGCACCGGCGCCACCGCGACGCCGGCCGTGATCAACCGGTCTGGGCACGCCGCAACCGCCAGCGTCCGCTATGCCTGGGCCGTTCCCGGCGCGTACACCGTCACGCTGACCGCACGCGATCCTGACGGCGGCGTAACCGTCGATCAGGCCACCTATACCGTGCAGAACGGCAACCGGGCGCCGACGGTGACCTCGCGGGCGCTGGCGCTGACCCTGGTCAACATCCTGTACAGCTATCAGCTCGTTGCCAGCGACCCGGACGGCGATGCGCTGACCTACACCCTGCTCCAGGCCCCGCCCGGCATGACCGTGTCGGCCGCCGGCCAGGTGACCTGGACGCCGTCCGCCAGCCAGCGCGGCTTCTTCGCCCTCAAAGTCAAGGTGGCCGATCCCACCACCGGCTTCGCTATCCACGATTTCAACGTCACGGTGCTGGAAGGTTCGTACGCCAGCGATCTGCTGGTGGAGGCGGTAGGAACCAACGCCGTGGCCACCCACCCGCAGCAGCTGACGGTCAGCGGCACGGTGACGGCGACCATCCGCAACGTCGGCTTTATCTCGGCCACGCTGCCCTACAGCGTGACCTTCTTTGAAGACACCAACCAGGACCAGACCTGGACGCCGGGGGTGGATACGGTGGTCGGTACAACCCGCGTGACCGCCGCGCTAGCGCCGATGCAGACGCGCACGGTGCAGGCCCCGGTCAGCGGCAGCCTACTGTTCCGCGACAATATTCTCTACGCCTACGCCGACAGTAGTCGGGAGATCGACGAGGCCGGCCGCGAGGCCAACAACATCGCCCGCAGCGGCGCCGACGGCAACCGCTACACCCCGCCGATCGGCACGTTCGCGCCGGCGATCAAATGGGCCTGGAAGGGCATCAAGACCAAATCGTTCAATGCTCTGAAGACGCCGGCGGTGGGACCGTTCATCGACACGAACGGCGACGGGCTGGTGGACGAGCGCGATACGCCGGTGATCGCCTTCGTCGGCTATGAGGAGAATCCGCCGGCGCCCAGCCAGCTGATTGTGCTGCGCGGCGATACCGGCGAGGTGGCCTGCGCGGTGCCGCTGACTGCGCACGACTACGATAATCCGATGGTGGTGTTGGGCGACCTGGAAAGCGATGGCAAGCCCGAGCTGGTCGTGGTATCGCCCAACGATGCGCCGGCTGGCAGCCCCTTGCAGGCGGTAGCCCAGGCCTATCGCAACGATTGCACGCGCATCTGGCGCACCAACCTGCCCGATACCGGCTGCGGCTACAACGTCTACAACGCCACTGTGATCGTCGCTGACCTGGAGGGCGACCGCCGCGCCGAGGTGATCGCCGGCCGGACCCTCCTCAACTTCGACGGCTCGATCCGTTGGTCGAAAACCTTCGCCGGGGGACAATGCTTCCCACGCGCGGCCGACCTCGACCTGGACGGCAGCCTGGAGGTCGTCTACGGCCAGGGCAGCTTCCGCGCCGACGGCCAGCCTTTTTATAGCCCGCAGAGCCACAGCGATCAGTACTCCGGCCAAACGGCGCTGGCCAACTTCGACGCCGACCCGGCCCCTGAGATGGTTGGGTTCGGCCAGCCGATCAACCTGAGCGCCCCGTATGCTATCCGTCTCTTCGACGACAACCACAGCGTGCTCTGGAGCGTGAACGCCGGCTCGTACTACGGCACCGCGCCGACCCTGGCCGACGTTAACCTCGACGGCACGCCCGACGTCCTGATTACGGTCAGTCCGGACAGCACCCTGCTGGCCCTCAACGGGCGCAACGGCGCCACCCTGTGGAGCCGCTATTTTCCGACCAGTACCGGCAGCAGCAACGGCGTGAGCGCCTTCGACTTCGACGGCGACGGCACTCTGGAGATCGCCTACCGCGACGAGGGCAAGGTGTATTTGCTGCGCGGCGCCGACGGCCAGACGCTTTGGGCGGCCGAGAACACAAGCGGGACAGGCTTCGAGTATCCGGTGATCGCGGACCTGGACCTGGACGGCCACGCCGAGTTCGTGATCCTTGGCTCCAGCTATGATTCCTCGGATTACGGCAGGGTCACGGTCTACAAGGATTATTACAATAGCTGGCGCCCAGCCCGCAGCGTGTGGAACCAGGAGGAGTACATTCCGTCCTACGTCGCTGATGACGGCAGCATTCCCGTCCAGAGCGTTCCCTACTGGTATCGCTACAACCAGACCCGCACCCAGGTGGCGCCCGAAGGCCGCGATCCCGCCGCCACGCCCGATCTGACCGCTTCCTTGATCACCGCCGGCGCCGCCGCCTGCCCGGCCCGCTTCGATCTGCGTGTGCGCGTCGGCAACGGCGGCGCGTCGGCCGCCCCGGCTGGCGTGCGGGTGGCCTTCTACCGCAGCAGCGTCGCCACCGCCAATCTGATCGGGACGGCCACTACCAGCCGCCGCCTGGAGCCGGGCAACTTTGAAGATGTCAGCGTCGCCTGGACCGCCCCGCCGGCCTCCAGCCAGACGGTCTTCGCCGTCGTCAACGACCAGATCGTCAGCACCAATGTGCCCGAGGGCCGCACCGGCAACAATACCCATAGCCGCACCGTGTTGCCCTGCGCTCCCGGCAATCAGCCGCCCGTCTTCACGACCACCCCAGCCGCCACGGCCTTTGTCGGCGAACCCTACCGCTATCCCGCCGCCGCCAGTGACCCCAACGGCGATCCGATCAGCTTTGGACTTGGTGCCGCCCCCGCCCTGTCCAGCCTCGGCTCCGTCAGCGGCGTCCTCCAATGGGCGCCCGTCGAGGCCGATTTGGGCACCCATGGCATCGTCCTTACCGCCGACGACGGCCGGGGCGGCGTCACCACGCAAGCGTTTACCCTGACCGTGGCCCTGCCCACGCCCGGTGGGACGGTGCCGCCCGTCTGTACCACGCCCGGCGGCACGCCTGGCGCGCCGGAGATTCCCGGCAACGGCATTGATGATGACTGCAACCCGGCTACCCCGGACACGATTCCGGCCGGCGCGCTCACAGCGCAGGTGAGCACGTCGCAGCGCTCGTACCCATCGCACGCCACCGCCGTTATCCTCGGCTCGGTGCGTAACGTGCATCCGAGCTTGACCCTATCCGGCCTCACGGTGACCCTCGCGGCCAGCGGCGGCGCAGCCAGCGGCGAAATCGCCCTCCCGCCCCTGGCCCCTGGCACCGAGTACCCGGTCAGCCTGGCCTTCGATACGGCAACCGTCGCGCCCGGCGCGTACACCGCGAGTCTGACCGCCCGCGTCGGCACAGCCACGGCCGCGAGCGCCAGCAGTCCCTTCAGTATCCTGGACAGCGGCGCCGCTGGGGTGGCCCTGCGAGGCGACCTGATCATCCAAACCAGCCAGATCACCGTCAGCCTGGGCCAGCCGATCACAACCACCTGGCAGGTGCGCAACGTGGGGAACACTGATTTGAGCAACGTGCGAATCCAGGTCCGGGTTGTCGATCCCGCAACAGGCACCGTCCGGGGAACGGCGTTCCAGACGATTACGCTGGCGCGCAATGCCCAGCAGCAGGGCACAATCATCATTCCAATAGTGCTGCACAGTGGTCCAGCGCTGGTGGTGCTGACCGGCACGGTCGGCACGGTCGAGCAGTCCCTGGATAGCGAGGGCGTAATTCTTGTCGGCAACGTGGAACGGCGCTTTTTGCCGTTGATCCTCCGCTAGGTGACACTCAGCCGGCAAGGTGGCCTCCAGGCCACCTTGCCGGTAATACCGAAATGAAACGGGTCTTGCCCCACAAGCCTATCGCGATCAGTTCGAAACTGACATGCACCCCCACGATTTTGCCATTCCTCCTGCTCTACGCGCCTGCTATCTTATGTACACATGCTCTTTTATGCAACGTGACTCTACGGCTTGATTGGCAGCCGCACTCTGCACGAGGCGCTGGCGTGCGGCCATTCCGTAACTGCGATGGTCCACGACCCAACCACAAGCCATTAAAATTAAAACGAGGATAACGATGATCCACACGAATCAACGGTCGCTTCCCGATCCATTTATTGACCTTCAAGCGGCAACACGACAGCATCGCATACACCATCAGTGTGGCGCCTATACCTTCGAAGATGGTCTGGCACTTACCGATCTCGTCCGCACCTATGACCCACAGCGGATTGTGGAATTGGGAACTGCGCTAGGCTATACGGCTTGTTGTCTGGCGTATGGTAGTTCAGTCGCCCATGTGGACACGATCGAAGGCGATCCGGATCATGTGCGGTTGGCACGCATGCATATTGCCCACACCGGTCTGGAATCGCGCATCACAGTGCATCATGGCGATTTCACGACAACGCTCGCTGGCCTGCCGGACGGCTACGACATGGCCTTCTTCGACGGCTTCGCGCCGTCCCTTGAACTGCTCATGCACCTTCGACGAGCGCTCACCGATGGCGGACTGCTTGTGTGCTCCAATCTCCAATTAGGCCATGGCCGTGAAGCACTGCTTGTCGCCGACGAATGTGCGAATCGCGCGCACTGGTCCCTCCACACCGCGATTGAGGGAGGACGCACCGTGGTCTTGCGCAAACGAACGGCCCAGGTGGCGTGAGCGCACCTCGGCCGGAGAATCCTGGTCACAACGCCAGTGTTGGGATGCACCGTGTGCGGCAATAGGTGCCCTGGTGGGCACAGCTCGGTTGACTATTAGGATCATGACGTAGGACATGACGGCCAGCAGCTATGCTCTCATCCACCGAGTGCTAGCTGGCCCAAAGGATATTCAGTCAGGAGCTGCATTCGTCGGCTGATTAGACCTTCTAGGTCTCGACCGCTCCAAACTAGTTGCCGTTCCACCCCATCCGTTCATAAGGAAACACTATGACCACACTCCTCACCAAACTTCCTGTGTACGCTACCTCGTTTATCGGCCGCGACCGGTCTGAACATGCTGTGTCGGATCTATTTAGTGATGGGACTCTGCGGATGCTGACCCTGGTTGGCGCCAGTGGCTCGGGCAAAACCCGCCTGAGCGTGCAGGTCGCAGCCCACATGGCCAGCGATTTCCCCGATGGCTGCGTGTTTGTGTCGCTAGCGCCGGTGACCGATCCCGATCTTGTTCTCCCTACGATCGGCCATAGTTTGGATTTGAGTGATCAGGGTGGCGTATCGGTGCTGGAATCGCTGGCCACTGCCCTGCGGAGCAAACGTATGCTCTTGATCCTTGACAATATGGAGCAGGTACGGGAGGCGGCTCCGCAGCTCAACATCCTTCTGGAACAGACCGAGGCACTGCGGGTCATGGTGACCAGCCAGGTGTCCCTGGAAGTACCCTGCGAGATCGTCTATCAGGTGCCGCCGCTGGCCCTTCCGCAGGAACCTGTGCTGGACATCGAGGTGCTGCCCACCTATTCAGCAATCGCCCTTTTCATTGATCGCATGCGCCAAGTTCAGCCGACATTTAGGATTACGCACCAGAATAGCGCCGCCCTCGTAGAAATTTGTCAGCTCGTTGAGGGGTTGCCGCTGGCGATCGAGCTAATCGCTGCCCACAGTGCCGTCTTCACGCCCCAGGATCTCCTCTTTTTTCTCCACCAGCACCTGTCGCTTGGCCGCTTACAACACTCGCTGGACAGCCGTGCGCGCATTATCCGGCCAATTCTGGATTGGTGTGTCAGCCGTCTCGAACCCGCCTATCAACAATTGTTTTTCCGCCTTGGTATCTTTGTCGGAGGCTGGACCCTCGAGTCGGCCACCCAGGTCTGCAACGCCGCCGATGATCTGGGCGTGGATATTGTGGAGGCAATGGAAATGCTCCACAGGAAACACCTGATCCTTGAGGAGATGTTGTGGGGCCAGGAGCAGCGCTACCTCATGCTGGATACGGTCCACGAGTACACGCAGAAGCGTCTACGCACCCTCCGGCAGATCATGCCGCTTTCGCGCTCCCATGCCGACTATTTTACGACGCTCGCCGCCCAAGCCTATGAATCCCGCGAGGGCGAACAGCAAGGGTCCTGGCTAGAGCACCTCGAGAGCGAGTATCATAACATCCGTGCCGCATTGCGCTGGATCGCCCGTCAGGCACCGTCGGCACTGGGCACAATCAGCCTGCACCTCGGGTTTTTTTGGCGAATGCGCGGCTATCTCCACGAAGGCCGCCAGTGGCTTACCACCGCGCTAGATGCGGCGGCACAGCTGCCAGCAGCACAATCTGCCAGCCTCGCCCATGCATTGAGTTTGATCTTGCTCGATCTGGCCGATTATACCGCCGCTCAGACCACTCTGGATCTCGGGATGGAGTACGCCCAGGCCGCCGCTGACCCATTGGTTGAAGCGCGAATCCTGCACGGCCTCGGTCGCCTCACCTTCTACCAGGGCCGTTTGGCGGATAGCCTGGCCTATTCCCGGCGCAACCTCGATCTGTATCACCGTCTTGGCGATCGCGGCGGTGAAGCGCGCCTCCTCTCCAATATTGCGCTCATACTGGTTGAGCAGGGGCAGCATCAGGAGGCATTGGCGATGTATCAGCAAAGTTTACAGCTTGCCCAGGCATTAGGGAACACCTTCAGCGAAAGTATTACCCTGACCAATATGGGGCAGGTCTACTGGACCCTCGGCGACTTTCCTCAGGCGATAACCATCACCACGCGCGCCCTGGCTATGGCCGAGACACTGGGGGATCAGCATGGAATAGCGTTGAATCACATCAACATGGGCGAGTTGCGTTCGCGCGAGGGCGATTATCGCGCCGCCAGGGATCACTTGCAGCAGGGCATTCGTCTCGCCCGCGAGGCGGGTCTTGCGGACCCACTGACTCAGGGATTGATCATGCTCGCAGGCGTGGTGCTTAAGACTGGTAATCGATCAGAGGCACAACAAACGGCCGCTGAAGCACTGGGCATGATTCAGACCCATGAGTTGATTACGCTTCTGCCAGAAATGGTGGAGCACGTTGCCAGGATTGCCATCGCCGATCAGCGCTGGACGGACGCGGCGCGCTTCCTTGGGTATGCCGACGCCCAGCGCCAGATCCTCGGAGTAACCTTAGGGCCAACCACCCAACGCGATTATCAGGAGCTTGTGCTGATAGTGCAGGCCCAGCTTACCCCAAGCCAGTGGGATCTCCTAGCCGCCGAGGGGCAATCGTTGTCCGTCGAGGACTTGCTGCCGCCGCCACCCTATGGAGTGCGATAGATCAATCGGTGTGTCAGCAATCAGGTCGCAGATGGATAAGCAGGGATTCCGGCCAGATTAATCCGCCAGCGCACCTGAAATGAGACGGTTCCCACGCGTGCCAGGATCACGCTCACCGTCGTGACGATCGCGTCGCCGAAATCCGACTGCTCTGGGTGGGTTCACCCGTGCCAGCACCCCGTCTCATTGCAAAGGGGCAGTGAATGCCAACTGGCCTGAATCCCTGATAAGGCCATGCGGAGTTCGGTAAATACGTTGAGATTTGGGAGGCATACTGGCTAGTTTCAAGCTATTCAGGATTCATATGCCTCTCCTGAGAGTTAATTGAGTAGTTATGATGAGCAATTTTTACAACAATGGAGCCAATCAGGCAACCCAATTGGCTCCTGTGCCCCCAAGAGTGCAGATACTAGGTCAGCCATCCTTTGATACTGGTGCCCTTACGTCCATACCGACTAAAACTTGGTTTTTGCTTGGGTACCTGGCTGTAACCCGTCAATCACACTCACGGCTTCACCTCTGCACCCTGCTTTGGCCGGAAAGTAGTTCTAAAGCGGCGCAGAAGAATTTATCTAATGCGATCTGGCAGCTGCGCCATTTTTGTGGCGACGATGTATTTGATGGCCGATCATTCCTCGGACTCCGTACAACTATGACCGTTGATGTTTGGATGTTTGACTATCTGAAGATGTCATTATTGACCCAGGATATCCATTCCTTTGATGAAGCTACAATTCGCTCCGTGGAAACGATGATTGGTTTATATCGCGGACCGCTGCTTGATACCATTACGGTCAGCGATAGCGCTGAGGCAGAGCTTTGGCTCACATCCATGCGGAGTCTTTTCGAACAAAAATACATTACGATCCTAGATCGATTGTGCGAGTATTTTCAAATGAAGGGCGATTATGCTCGGGTGCTCTTAATTGTTCAGAACAGCCTCCAAATCGATCCATTTCATGAGCCAAGTGTGCAGGCGGCTATTATGAGCTACGCCCAGCTTGGCCAGCGCACTGATGGAGTACGCTTTTATGAGCGTTTCGTTGAGCGGCTGGCTTCTGAGCTAGGATTAGAGCCCCTCCAATCAACCGCGGATTTGGTGACAACCCTCAAGACAACGACGCTGCCTCTCACCGCTGCTGAGTTGACGCAGCGTTCCATCGCGGTGGCCTCACATTCTCTGCCGCATGCAACGAACCCGCTGATTGGCCGTGAAAGCGAATGGGAGGCAATCCAGGCTTTTCTGCAAGAAGGTATCCGCCTCCTCACAATCATGGGGCCTGGCGGGATTGGCAAAACCCGTCTAGCGATCGAGGCTATGCATCGGCTCGTGCCGCGATATGCCCGCACCTTCTATGTCGACTGCAGCGCGATCAGCGACGGAACTATGTTGCTGGGTGTGCTCATCCACGCGGTTGTGCCGGCAAATCACTACGCTGCGTCCAGCGAGACCGTGCTGTACCATGCACTATCCGGCGCATCAACGCTGCTCGTCCTTGATAACCTGGAACATATTGTCAGCCCAGGCGCTGCCTTGATCCACCGCTTAGTGTCGTTTCTCCCCCAACTCGTTGTATTGGTTACCAGCCGATTCGCTCTACAGATCAGCGCAGAGAAACGGGTTCACCTGGCGCCGCTGGCCGCGCCACCGGCCACGCCTGTCCTAAGCGCTATGGAGCTTCAACGCTATCCGGCTGTGCAATGGCTGCTTAATCGCATCGAATTAGCGCGGGGGTCTTTTGAGCCGCAACCATCAGAATGGACCATCATCCAGACGATCTGTGCCCACTTGGAAGGGGTGCCGCTTGCCCTAGAGTTAGTTGCCACCTGGACCGCACTGATCTCTCTAGAGAGCATCGCAAGTCGACTGGATCAGCCGCTCAATCTGCTTCAAGGTGCCTATCGTGACCGGCCTGATCATCAGCAAAGCATGATTACGACCCTTAACTGGAGCTACGAACTCCTGACTCTTACCGAACAACGGCTAAGTCATCTCCTGACGATCTTTGCCGATGGTTGGACGCTGAAAGCGCTTGAGTCTATCGGCGTGGTGTGCGGTTGGGATCCGATGGCGCTCGTAGTAACCTTGCGTTCGCTCGTCTCTAAAAGCTGGGTCTCGATCGAACACAAGGATGGACAGCCCCAACGATTTCGTATGCTCGCGCTCATGCGCGAATACCTGCAACGTATGCCTGGGCATTTTCTCAAAGAAAATATCATGGATCACTACGTTGATTACTATTGCACCATGGTGGCGACAACCGTTGAAATGATTGAAACCGAAAGCACACCCTTGGGCAAATCCGCATTGATCGATAGCCTTTATCCTGATATCCACAATATCCGCCATGCATTAAGCTACGCCTCCGTGCACACGAGCGGCATCGCCTTGAAAATCGCCGCATCCATGGAGCTTTTTTGGCTAAGAAACCATCTTTGGAATGAAGGAAAACGTTGGCTCGAAACAAATCTCAAACCTAGCCTTAATGTCGCCAGCGCGATCAAAGCGAGTGCAATGCACGCCTTAGGGCGCATATTGACGTGCCAGGGTGAATATCAACAAGCAATCGAGATGCTTATCCAAAGTCTGGAGTTAAAACAGCGTTGCGGGGCATCAGATATGGAGCGTATTAATACCTTAATCGCTTTGGGAGCCGTCTATACAGAGGTTCCTAATACGCAGATTGCCCGCGACTTCTTAAATCAGGCTTTGCGGATGATTGATCCTCAAAAAAACCAAAACGTATATGCAAAGGTTATGAATGGCATTGCCAATACCATGTTTGAATTCAGCGAGGCCCATCACGCGATAAAGATCTATCAAGAGGTGCTAGCTATTTATGATTCCGCGCAGAATTACCGAGGAATGGGACGTGTGTTAAACAATCTAGGGTATATGGAGATGTATGCCGGAAATTCCCAAAAAGCACTCGAGTACCTAGACAGAGCGATTATGCTGAGTCAGCGCGCAAATAACAGCTATATGCTCAGTACGTCCTATATGCATATGGGTACCGCATACTTATGGCTTGGCGAGATCGAATCGGCCAGAACGTTCTATGGGAAATCAATCGCGATTAAGCTATACATTGGCAATACCAGAGAGGTGCTTAACAATCTTGTTTTCTGCGTTGCCCGACTGGCAATCGCCCAGCAGGAGTATTTACGAGGCGCCCAGCTTCTCGGCTGTTTCACGCAGTGGACCCATCGCCTTAACATCGATATCTATCCCTATCACAAACAAGAATATGAACGGCATGGTGCCCTGCTCAAAAAGCACCTGTCGATCGCTGATTTTGAGGACGCTTGGCATACGGGCACGCAAATGGGCTACAACGATACCATAGCGTATCTTTTGCGTTCCATAGAATCAAACTAAGCGGAGCGATGCTGCGTCCCGTTCCATACGGCGATCGGCAACTTATTGTATATCGAAGATGGTTAGGAGAGCTCACGATGACATCCACCCCTGTACTCCGCTTGCCCATGTACCACACAAGCCTGATCGGCCGAACCACGGAGGTGGTTGAGCTAACCGAACGCCTGCGCGATTCCTCTACCCGCCTGCTCACGCTGGTTGGGGCCAGCGGTGCCGGCAAAACGCGTCTGGCCCTGGAAGCCGCCGCCGCCGCCAGCAGCCACTTCACCGATGGTGTGGTATTTGTGGCCCTTGCCCCCGTCCAGGACACACGCTTTGTCATTCCCACTATCGCGACCATGCTCAATCTTACCGAGCAGCCTCAGACAACCCTGCTGAGTACGCTTGGCGAGTCCCTCCGTGATCGTCACCTGCTGCTCATCTTAGATAACGTCGAGCAGGTGCACGATGCCGCTGCTGATCTCGTCACCCTGTTGGCCATAGCACCGCAGCTGACCTGCCTGCTCACCAGCCAGGTACCCATAGAGGTGGAACTGGAGACCGTGTACACGCTGCCGCCGCTGGCCCTGCCTGCCGATGATGGCCCCCACAGCCTCGATGATCTCATGACGTTTGCAGCGCCGGCTCTGTTTGTCGAGCGGATTCGCGATGTCCAGCCGCATTTCCACCTGGCGCCAGCCAATGCCCCCGCTGTGCTGGAACTCTGCCGGCTACTTCAGGGCTACCCACTGGCGATTGAACTGGTCGCCGCCCATAGCGCTGTCCTAGCACCGGCCGATCTGGTGGTATTGGTGCGCAACCACTTGAAGTTGCTGCCGATATCACGCAGCGATGCGTCCTCGTCCTCTAGCCGCAGCGCGCTGTTCCACCCAGTGTTGGACTGGTGTGCCAGCCGGCTGCCCGCCGCCACCCGCCACTTGTTCGAGCAGCTAGGCATCTTTTGGGGTGGGTGCACCGCTGAGGCAGTGCGGGCGGTGCTGATGCCAGAGCAGGATGTGGAGACGGTCATGGAGTTGCTGGCGCTGCTCGTGCAAAAACACATGATTCAGATCGAGACGCTACCAGGCCAGGGCGACCGCTACGTCCTGCTGGACGCGGTCCATGAGTACAGCACTACGCGCATGGCGCGGCGCAAGCAGGAGGTCCGCTTACGCTGCCAGCACGCTGAATACTATCAGGCACTGGCGCTGGCGCTAGAACCACAACTGGTAAGCCATGAGCAGGCGCGACTGCTGCGGGGTCTGGATGAGGAGATCCACAATGTGCGCATAGCGCTGGATTGGCTGCGCCTTCAGGATCAGCCCTTGGCCGTTGTCCGCACGCTCACCGCGACGTTCCGCTTCTGGCTGAGCCGCAGCTATTATACCGAAGCACGCTACTGGCTTGAGCTGGCAATCATTCCGGCACCAGACACGCAGCAGAGCGACTGGGCCAGGGGCTGGTGGATGCTCGGGGTGATGGCTGTGAGCCAGCGCGACTATACGTCCGCTGAACACGCCTATGCGCAGGCGCAGGCATTGTACCTCCAGGCAAAGGATTGGAGCGGCCAGGGACGTGTCGCAAATGGACGAGCGATTTCATACCTCATTCAAGGGCTGATTGAAGAGGCACGGGAATCGTTCGAGGCGGCGATCACCGCCTTCCGCCAGGCTCCGGTCGTTGATGGGGTTGGGCTGGCTGCGGCGAGGAGCAATCTCGCCATCATCTATATGATCCAGGGCGTCTATAACCAGGCCGAGGCCATTCTAGAGGATCTGCTCGCCTCCAAGGAGGAAAACGGCGATTTGCATTCCTATGTTAATACTATAGGGATGCTGATCGAGCTCGACCTGGACCGCGGGCGCTATACCTCAGCAAAGCAGCGCTGGACTGTGGGTGAGCGGATCGCCGAACAACTGGGTGATTTAAGCATGCTGGCGCTGGCGAAAATATATCTGTGTCAGGGTGCGATCGAGCAACAGCTGTATGCCGAAGCCCGTGAGCACCTTGACGCTGCCAAGGCATACTATAAGGATGCGCCTCCCCCCCCGCAGACTGTCGCCTTACTGAATAGCTGTGCGGGAAAACTGGCCCTGGGGCAGGGCGATTGGGAGACTGCTGAGCGATTGCTCACCATGGCGCAGCAGCAGTATGATGCGATCGGCGTGCATGATGATCCCGAGGTCGACCTCTTCCTCTGCATGCTGCACTTCGTGCACCACGAGTATGCCGCCGCATGGGAGGCGCTCCGGCGATTCCTGGAGGTGGCAATTAACTCTAAGGCGCTGTCGCAGATGATCCGGGGGGGAGAACAGGCGGCGATAGTGCTAGTCTCGCTTGACCGGCCGGAGGCTACCGCAGCGCTGTGGCACGCGGCGGCGGCGCTGCGGCAGCAATTGGAGATACCCCATCGCCCCCGCATGGGCGTCTGGTACGCGGAACATGCGGCCACAATCGTGAGACGACTGGAAGCAGTGGCACCCGCCACGCCGGCCGAGCCACTGCCGGTGTTACTACGGCGGCTCCTGACCCTCCCTCCTAGCTAATTCCTGGTGCGCGCCGGTATTGCACATCAAACCCTCAGCGAGTGTTTATGGGAGGTACTATTTGTGAATAGCTCTTGCAAAAGATACAGGGCAATCGCATCTAAATCTATCAATACCTTCGCCAAAACGCTGATACGGGAGACTACTCCTTTTGGGTTACTCGAATCCTGTCTACTTTGGAACATTGGTCAATTTGTGCGGACTGATACGGGAGACTACTCCTTTCGGGTTACTCGAACTGAGCCATTTCCACAGGTGTCGAATTGAAATTGTCTCAGCAAAACCCAGATCGACTTTTAATTTCGCCGAGCCATTGCTATCACGGTGACACGACGCTCAAGGCGTTGAGGTGATGAATGGCAAATTGGCGAGGGTATTGAATCTATAGTGTCCATTTTTGAGCAAAAAAGCCCCATGATAGGCGAGCAAATGCTTATTTTTAGCATGAATGAGCGATACTGTTCCCGTCTTTTTTGGTTTTGGTGCCGTTAAACCATGACATACCGATCAAAAAACGCTGTTTTGAGCAATAGGGCTAAAATGCATAACGCCCCGGTTTAGTACAGCGAACGGATGTGCGCCTTTATTTTGGCGTTGGTGCCTCATTCTCGTGATCGACCGCAGGGGCTTCATCCTCATGCTCAGCCATGGCGGGGCG
>Ga0163154_10005786_pt1 | contig 15485 bp, 13 predicted proteins | sample OliLakLV19MP9P1_FD_148649 | JGI IMG/M metagenome (GOLD analysis project Ga0163154, IMG submission 148649) | Freshwater microbial mat bacterial communities from Lake Vanda, McMurdo Dry Valleys, Antarctica - Oligotrophic Lake LV.19.MP9.P1 | ecosystem: Environmental > Aquatic > Freshwater > Lake >... | reverse complement strand
GGGACGCGCTCAAGGCCGCGGAACGCGAGGACTTTCGAAACCCGCCCCTGCTCCACGAGCTGGCCGTCGCGCGAGAGAACCTTGATCGACTGGTTCGGCTTCACCGAGCCCGAAAGGATGCGGCCGGTAAGGATGCGGCCGAGGAAGGGGTCTGCCGAAATCGTGGTGGCGAGGAAGCGGAACGGGCCCCCTTCAACACGCGGGACGGGCACATGATCCACAACCAGCTGGAACAGCTCGTCCATGCTGGAGCTCGGCGTTTCATATTGTTTCGACATCCAGCCATTCTTGGCCGAGCCGTAGAGGATCGGGAAGTCGAGCTGCTCGTCAGTCGCATCGAGGTTGGCGAAGAGGTCGAAACACTCGTTTACCACTTCGTCCGGGCGGCGCTCCAGCTTGTCGATCTTGTTGACGGCGACGATCGGCTTCAGGCCGACTTTGAGGGCCTTCGAGACCACGAACTTGGTCTGCGGCATCGGGCCTTCGGAGCTGTCAACCAGCACGATGGCGCCGTCCACCATGTCGAGGATACGCTCGACTTCGCCGCCGAAGTCGGCATGGCCGGGGGTGTCCACGATATTGATGCGGTAGCCGTTCCATTCGACCGAGGTGGTCTTGGCGAGGATGGTGATACCGCGCTCGCGCTCAAGGTCGTTGGAGTCCATCATCCGCTCGGCGGTCTTCTCGTTCAGGCGGAAGGTGCCGGCCTGTTTCAGAAGCTCGTCCACGAGCGTGGTCTTTCCGTGGTCAACGTGGGCGATGATGGCGATATTGCGCATCTTTTCGATGGGAGTCGTCATAGTTCGGGCTTTCCGGCGGGCGGCGTCCGGGAGGAGGACGGATCGATTTTCCGCGCACCTAGCAGAGGCGCAGCGATTTGACCATGCCGATGCGTCAGGCTTCTCCGGGTGGAAGGCGCTTGACGCAGGCCGCGGGCCCGGCCAGCACGGTGGGCGATGCAGCCGCCCTTCGCCCTTTCACCTGTCTTGACCGGCATTGCCGGGCTAAGCCATGGTTTCTTCGGGCGGAGAGGCGGGGTTTCCGCGGGTGATTTTGACAGCCTGAACACCGGCGAAGGATCCGCCGACAGCCCCTGCAACATCGCCGAAAACCGGGCGCTGGTTTCAGGCGCCGTGGGTGCGCGCTATCTGCTCTCCTGTTATCAGGTGCATTCGGCGGACGTGGTGCGGGTGACCGGGCCGTGGACCGAGCGGCCGAAGGCAGACGCGCTGGTGACCGACCGGCCAGAGCTGGGCCTCTGCGTCCTCTCCGCGGACTGCACTCCGGTCCTTTTTGCGGACCCAGACAAAAGTATCATCGGCGCGGCGCATGCCGGCTGGAAGGGCGCGCTGGCGGGCGTACTGTTGCGAACGGTCGAGGCCATGGAGGCGCTGGGGGCTGACCGGAGCCGCATCCGCGCCGCCATCGGCCCCGCGATCCAGCAGGCGAGCTATGAAGTGGGGCCGGATTTCCGGGACGCCTTCCTCGCCGCGCATCCTGCCAGCGCGGACCTGTTCATTCCCGGCAAGGGCGACCGTCTGCACTTTGACCTGCCGGGCTTCTGCGCGCGGCAGCTGGCCGGCGCGGGGCTCGCCGGCGTGGGCAATCTTGGCCACGACACCTGCGCGCTGGAGGAGATCTATTTCTCCAACCGTCGGCGCAACCTGCGGGGCGAGGCAGATTATGGCCGGAATGCCTCAGTGATCGCGATTTCTGGGTAAACCGTGCCGAATCCAGTTTTACGTGGCTTGCGACTCGCGGGCGGCTGTTACAAAAGCGTCGCGAGCCGGGCAGCAGAGGGTCGACATGCGTCATGAAGCTTATTTCCTGCAACGCGAACCGGCCCCTTTCCGAAGCCATCGCCGATTATCTCGACATGCGGCTGACGCGCTCGGAGGTGAAAACCTTCGCGGACCAGGAAATCTTCGTGCGCATCGACGAGAACGTGCGCGGCGAGGATGTGTTCGTTATCCAGTCGACCTCCTACCCCGCCAATGATAACCTGATGCAATTGCTGATCATGATGGACGCGCTGCGGCGGGCCTCGGCCCGGCGCATCACGGCGGTGATACCCTATTTCGGCTATGCAAGGCAGGACCGGAAAACGGACGGACGCACGCCAATTTCGGCGAAGCTGGTAGCGAACCTCATCTCCGCCTCGGGCGCCGACCGTGTGTTGACGGTGGACCTGCATGCCGGCCAGATCCAGGGCTTCTTCGACATTCCGACCGACAACCTGTTTGCCGGGCCGGTAATGATCGACGACATCAAGGAGCGGTTCGGCAAGGACAAGATCGTGATGGTGTCACCGGATGTCGGAGGCGTGGTGCGTGCCCGCGCACTGGCCAACAAGCTGAACGCCGACCTCGCCATCGTCGACAAGCGGCGCCCGGAAGCAGGCAAGTCCGAAGTCATGAACATCATCGGGGAGGTGAAGGACGCGCGCTGCATCATGCTCGACGATATCTGCGATTCCGGCGGTACGCTGGCGAACGCCGCGGCGGCGCTGAAAGAGCAGGGTGCGGTGTCGGTGTCGGCCTATGTCACGCACGGTGTTCTCTCCGGGACAGCTGTGCAGCGGATCGAGAAATCGGTTCTGGACGAGTTGGTGATGACAGACACGATCCAGCCTTCGGAAGCGGCGTTGAAATCGAAGAAGATCCGTGTGCTGCCAATGTCGCCGCTGCTGGGCGAAGCGATCCGGCGGATTGCTAACGAAGAGAGCGTATCGAAACTGTTCGATCGGTAGCGCAAATGAACCCCTCACCCGCTCGTGGGAGAAGGGTTCAGGGCGTCAGGCAACCGCCCGGGCAAGTGCGCAGTGGGACCAGAGTTCCGATAGGGCGGAGACGAGGTCTTCGATGTCCTGGTCGGTGTGGACGGGCGAGGGCGTGATGCGCAGGCGCTCTGTGCCTTTCGGGACAGTGGGATAGTTGATCGGCTGGACGTAGATGCCGTTGCGTTCCATCAGCCAGTCCGAGATCATCTTGCACTTGACCGGATCGCCGACCATGACCGGTACGATATGGCTGGGGTTTTCCATAGCCGGGATGCCGATCTCGCGCAGGCGGATGCGGACCTTCTCGACGCGGTCGCGCTGACGCATCCGCTCCCAGTTGCTCTGCTTGAGATGCTGGATGGAGGCCCGCGCGCCTGCAGCGATATGCGGAGGCAGGGCGGTGGTGAAGATGAAGCCCGAGGCAAAGCTGCGGATGAAATCGACCAGCGCTGTCGAGGCAGCAATATAGCCGCCGACAACACCGAAGGCCTTGCCAAGCGTGCCTTCGATGACGGTCAATCGGTCCATCAGGCCTTCGCGTTCGGCGATCCCGCCACCATGGTCGCCGTAGAGGCCGACGGCGTGGACTTCATCGAGATAGGTCATTGCCCCATACTGGTCCGCGATGTCGCAGAATTCCTTGATGGGGGCGATGTCGCCGTCCATCGAGTAGACGGACTCGAAGGCGATGAGTTTCGGCGCGGCCGGATCGAGCGCGGCGATCTTCTCGCGCAGGTCACGCGGGTCATTGTGGCGGAATACGACGCATTTCGCGCGGCTGTGACGGATGCCCTCAATCATCGAGGCATGATTCAGCGCGTCCGAGAGAATGATGAGACCGGGTATCTTGGCGCCGAGCGTGCCGAGGCCCGCCCAGTTCGAGACGTAGCCGGACGTGAACAGGAGCGCGGCTTCCTTGTTGTGGAGGCTCGCCAGTTCCTGCTCGAGGAGGACGTGATGGTGGTTGGTGCCGGAGATGTTGCGCGTGCCGCCCGCCCCTGCCCCGCAGGAGTCGAGAGCCTCGTGCATCGCCTCAAGCACCTTCGGATGTTGGCCCATGCCGAGATAGTCGTTCGAGCACCAGACCTTGACCGGCTTCTGGCCTTGGGGCCCGTGGAACACCGCCTTGGGGAAGGCGCCCTTCTCGCGTTCAATATCCGCGAAGACGCGGTAGTTGCCCTCCTCTTTGAGTTTCGTCAGCTCGTTCTCGAAGTAAGCTTCGAAGTTCATGGGTCAGGCCCTCCAGTCTGATTTTTGTTTTGTGGGTGTTGGATTGCGGGCGGGCTTCATGGCCCAGCCCCAGAGTGACGGATCGCGCACCGGCAGGATGAGCACCCAGTGCTCGATGACGGCCAGGATGGCGAGCGCCGTGAGCAGCAGGTAGCCGGCCGAAGCGTGGCTGCCGGCCGGATGGCCGAAGGCGGCGAACGCCAGCAGCACCGAGACGGTTGTAATGGTGACAAGTGCAGCGGCGAACACGCTGCCTGGCGCGCGTCGCGAGAAATAAGTTTTCATATAGTCGAGATGGCGCGGCATGAACTGGTCCACCAGGTTTGGCGCGCCGGTGAACACGACCAGTTTTGCACTTATACGCATGCCCCAGAGAATGAGGAAGGTCCACAGCGCGAACTGGTTGGCGGCGCCCCAGCTAAGCCAGATGATGATCCCGGCATGGGCGATGATTGCCAGTTCGTGGTGAAGCACGGCGGCAACCCCGGCGCGAAAGCGGGCATACCCGGTGAGACCTTCAGGGCATGGATACCGCGCGGGACCGGTGAGGAAGCCCGTCAGGAACATGACCTCATGCCAGGCCCAGAGCGCGAGTCCGGACGCAAACCCGGCATAGGCGCCTGTCACGCTGGTATCGCTTCGCAAAGCCACGAGCATAAAGGTGGCCCCGGCCAGAAGCGCAGTCGCGCCGAGCGCCGTCCATTTGAACGTCGCACGCGGCAAGCTGATCAGCGCGAATATTGCGCCCGTGCTCAGCCACCATGCGAGCGCTGCAAAGATGATGGGGGGCGCATAATCTGCCATTCCGAGTGTCTCTTTCCTGCCCTACCAGGCCGGCTGGAGACGGACTTTGGCCGGCAGTTTGTTCTTGCGGACCGGGCGGAAATAGAGCTGCAGGAAAGTAACTCCGTTCGACAGAATGCAGGCTTTCTTCCGAAGCCAGGAGACGGGCCCCTTGCCCTTGATCGATTCCATCCGGTCCGTGTTCTGACGGATGCGCTCAAGTCCCGCGCGGAATTCCGGCGCGTCAATGTTGAGCTCGATCGGATAGACCTGGCGGGCGATCTCGTTGGTGACCCGGAAGACCTCGTAGTCATACTCCGTGGGATCGACCCCGAGGGCGGTATGGAAGGCCGGGCGGCGATGGTCGCGCACATACATCGTGGCGTAGACGGCGAGGAGGAAGAAGCGGATCCAGTATTTGTTGCCGCCTTCGAGCAGGTTCGGGTTCGCCCGCAGGATCATCGCAAAGGCTTCGCCGTGGCGGAACTCGTCATTGCACCACTGCTCGAACCATTTGAAGATCGGGTGAAAGCGGAATTCCGGGTGCTTTTCCAGCTGGCGGAAGATCGTGATGTATCGCGCGTAGCCAATCTTTTCGGACAGGTAGACCGAGTACCAGATGTATTTGGGCTTGAAGAAGGTGTACTTCTTCCTGCGCGTCAGGAAGCCGAGGTCGACGCCGATGCCGAAATCCTTCAGCACGAAGTTGATGAAGCCGGCATGGCGGGCCTCGTCGCGCGCCATCAGGCGGAAGATGGCTTTCATGTCCGGGTTTTCGACCTGGCGGGCGATCTCGCGGTAGAGCACGCAGCCCGAGAATTCGGATGTCAGTGAACTCACGAGGAAATCGACAAACTCAGTGCGCAGTTCCGGCGAGAGGGTGCCGAGGATATTGTCAAACTCGTCGGTGCGCTTGAAGTGGCTGCGGTTCGGATCGGATTCCATTTCAGCGATCAGCGCGTCCCACTCTTCGCGCACGCCAGAGACATCGACCTTGTCGACCTCGGCGAAATCGGTGGTGTAGAAACGCGGCGAGAGCATCGTCTCTTCCATCGCGATCTTGTTGGTATCGAATGCAGGCGGTGCTTCCAGCACGCGCATCTCTTCGTCCGTCATCACGGCCATGGTCATATCTCAAACCCTTCCATCGGAAAAACTAACTTCGTAAAGTTCGGTGAGCTCAAACATTGACTGAAAGCGCACCAGCGCCTTCTCGAAAAAATTGGCGCGTGTAATAGTCGCCTCCCGGCGCAGCACGAGGCTGCGGCCAAAAGGGACGCTCACGGGTGCGCCGTGCACCATGACCTTGTCGCCGATGCCCGGCTCGATTCCGCCATCCAGTTCGACATGCGCTTCAAGAGACTCGTAGGTGTGCTCGACGCGGATGGTGCAAGGCACTGTGAAGCTGCGGCGAGTCATAGGGCAATCTCCAACGGCTGAACCAGCTTACGGAACTCTGCGACATTGTCACCGCCAAAAGCGTCCAAACTCACCCATTCTCCTGTTTCAGGATCCTCGATGATCAACTTGTCATTCTGTGTGCGGTGCAGCACGAAAGGTGGACCCGAACCAATGCCCATCTGCCGGCGCTGGAGGGCGAGCGAGCGCATCGCCGTGCGAACAAAGCCGCCCGTTTCCGGCTCCCAATTGCGAACCATTTCGCCGGTTTCCGGATCACGCACGATGATGCTGCCATCTTCACCGTCCTCGAAAACGAGAGGCATTGATTGCACTGACAGCGCGCGCCAGTCCGTGACATGGCCCGCGCCATAGAGCTGGGTCAGTCCGACGCTGACCAGCGTGAACAGGATCAGCGCCCCAATGGCCATCAACAGCGCACGCGGCGGGTGAAGGTCATGGCTGTGTACAGGGTTCGGAACGGGCGCTTCGGTCACGGGTTCGTCCTCAGGTGGCACGGGCGGTGATGCCGGGTGCTGGCATGGGCGCACGGGCAGGTGTCGGCGCCGGAGTAAGCATGACCCGGCTCGGCGCATGGGCCGCGATGGCTCTCGCCAGCGTGCGGGCCACGGATTCGGCGCCCGTCAGCCCACGGAGCATCGGCTGTGGGCGATTGATGCGTAGCGGGCGAACATGGGGCCAGAGGCGCATGTAGCCAAGGCCGCCGGTGGCGACAAGTGCCAGCACGATGTCGCCCTTGTCTTTGCCATATCGGCGCATGTCAGCGGACGCGATCTGGTCGAAGGGTAAATTGACATATTTACGGATCGCAACGCCGTAGCGCAGCACAACACGCCTGGAGGTGACCGTATAGACGGTTGCCCGCGCCATCGCCCAGGCGATCAGGAACAACAGAACGAGGCCTGCCGCAGCGCCGATGCCGGAATTGACAGCGACTTGTGCCATCTCCAGCCCGGTCGCGCCGGCGGTTTCCATGTTGGCCAGGCGCCAGCTTGTCGCAAGCACGAAATAGGCCAGCACGAAGCGGATGTGGAAGGCATGGATGGCGAAGGCCAGCATGCCCGGGCTGCCCTGCCAGAGCAGCTGTTCGCCCTCCGGCAGCGCCTGGGGGAGCCCGCAAACAGGCTCGCCCCCACCCTCTTCTTCATCGTGAAGCTTGATCACAGCCAAGGCTCCTGACGCTGCGGCGTGGCGTAGAGCGTGCCGCCGCCATAATAACCGCTGATCATGTCTTCCTCAAGCCGGGTTACCCGGTCCGCTGACTTTGTGCGCGGCACGTTTGCAAAGTGTTCGGCCTTGATGGCATTCACTTCAACCCGCTTGCGGGCCTTTGAAATGTTCGAGAACGGCACCGGCAGGAGCACGTGCACGCCCGAACCGTCGAGTTTGACTTCGAGATAGCGGATGATCGCTTCAGCGCGGTCAACCCAGAGGTCTGTGACAACGCCCGCAACCTTGCTGTCGAGACCGACAACCGGCAGGCCGCGCGGATCGATATCTTTCGCCGAAACCGAATAGTCCGGGTTCAGGCGATAAGGAGAGATACGGTCCTGGCCGTCCCAGTTCAGATCCGGCACATCGTCGCGCATCGCATAGGAGGCAGGGCCAACGCCGTCCTTCATTCCGTCGCCCGAGGGCACGAACGGCGAGCCGGCCCATGGAGCAGTCCGGTTCAACGCGAGTTCACGCGTATCGGGCTTGCCATAGGTCATCTCGATCGTGCCGCGGCCGTTGGGCAGCTTGAACGATTTCCTGGGGGGAACGAAGACGAGCGCCGCGGCTTCCTTGCGGCCACTGGGGTCTTCCTCGAGCGGATAGCCTTCGCGCATCCCTTCGCGCTGCAGATAGTAGATCAGCCAGACGAAGAAGATCATGAACGCCCAAAGGCAGACGTCCACAAGATCTATTCCGTTGACGAACTCTCCACTGAAAATCATGACCGTTCTCCTTGAGGTTCGTATCAGCCTGGGTATGCAGCCAGGCCGAACTTGGTGGATGGGGTGGTGGCAGGTGTCGCAAGTGTGTGACGGGCCAGCGGGCCAATCACGATAAGCGTGGCAAACAGAAGCAGGATTTCGATATGGTAGACCGCGCCATAGCCGGGCGCGGGGCCGGTCAGGGCGGGGCCGAGCTGGCCGCTTTCGGCGAGGGTCGAGACAACGTCGCGCACTGCCCCGCCGAGCGCGACGGCGAGACCGGTCGCGGTGGCCGTGACGGCGCCCCAGGCGCCGAGGGCGATGCCGCCGTCATGCTGGCGGGCAATGGCCATGACGGCCGTCAGCGTGCCGACCGCAAAGAGGCCGCCGCCGAAACCGATGAGGAAGGCGCCCAGCAGGAAGGCTGCGACCGAGCCGGCGGGGTTGGCGAACACGACCAGAGCAAAGGCAAACACGCCGGCAACGGCGCCGGTGCCGGCGAGGCGGTGCGGCTCTCCCCCTTGGCTTAGCTGTCCCGAGCAATAGGCAAAGCCCAAGAGGGAGCCGAACGCCGATAGTGCCGTGAGGCGAGTCGTCTCCGCCACGCTCATGCCGAGAACCTCCGCGCCGTAGGGCTCCAGCAACACGTCCTGCATGCTGAACGCCGCTGCGCCGAGGCCCGCGGCCGTCAGCAGACGGACGGTTCCAGGCGACTGGATCAGCTGCGCCCAGGTTTCGGAAAAGCCGGGGCGCACGCGGTCGGCGCGCGTCAGGGCCGGATTGCGGGCTTCCTGCTTCCAGAGCGCGATGACATTCAGAAACATGGTGACCACGGCGGCGCCCTGGATCACCTTGATCAGGGTAAGTGTATTGAAATCGCTCAGCAGCCAGCCGAACAACAGTGAACTGACCACCATTCCGGCGAGCAGCATGACATAGAGCAGCACGACAACGCGGGGACGCGTCTCGTCGGTGGCGAGGTCACTGGCGAGGGCGAGGCCCGCTGTCTGGGTCGTATGGATGCCTGCGCCGACGAGAAGGAAGGCAGCGGCTGCCCCCGCATGACCGACCCAGGCCGGTCCGGTCGAGTCGCCCGACAGCAGGATCAGTGCGAACGGCATCAGTGCGAGGCCGCCGAACTGAAACATCGAGCCGAACCAGATATAAGGCACGCGGCGCCATCCCAGGACCGACATATGGGTGTCGGACTTGTGGCCGATCAGGGCGCGTAGCGGCGCTAAGACCAGCGGCAGCGCAACCATCAGGGCAACCAGCCAGGCGGGCACGCCAAGCTCGACGATCATCACCCGGTTGAGCGTGCCCGTAAGGAGCACCATCGCCATACCAACCGAGACCTGAAACAGCGACAGGCGAAGCAGACGGCCGAGCGGGAGCTGCGCACTTGCAACGTCGGCAAATGGCAGGAACTTGTTTCCCACCGTCATCCAGACTTGTGCAAAGGTGCGCCGCTCCGGTGTCATCTGCGGACAATCTCTCTGGCTTCGGAGATATAGAAGGTCGAATTCACACGGTGTTTGCGCGCGCCGCGCCAGGCATCGTTCGTTTCGGCCGCGAGCCGGTCCATAAGGCGCGATCCGGAGACCGGGATGATCGCGGGCGCGCGGTCGCTGCGCGGGAAAAGCTTGCCCACGGCATGCAGCGTCGAGAGAAGCGGCGTTTGCGGGGCGTAGGTGAAGATGGCCGACCGGCGGATGCGCGGGAGGATCCTGGCAACCATCGCCGCCATGTCACGCGCGTCATAGTGGATGATTGAGTCCATGGCGACGACATGGTCGAAGGTGCCGAGATCCTCGCGGGTCATGTCGCCGACGCGCCAGGTGATGCGGCTGCGCACGGCAGGATCTGTGATCCGCTCGGCCGCCGTCTCGACCAGCGAGCGGGCAATATCGATGGCAACCACTTCGGCGCCGCGTTTGGCGGCAGCAACTGCAAATGTGCCTGTGCCGCAGCCCGCATCAAGAATGCGCAGGCCGCCCATGTCTGCCGGCAGCCAGGAGAAGATTTCGGTGTGCATCGATTCGCGCCCTGCCCGGACCGTGGCACGGATGCCGCTCACCGGAGCAGTCGAGGTCAGCTTCTGCCAAGTGATCGAGGCAGTTTCGTCAAAGTAGGTCTGCAGCTCTGCGCGGCGGGTCTGGTAGGCGGTTTCCATCAATCGAATCCCAGGAAGTCAAAGATTTCGCGGTCCTTCATCGCAACCGCCTCAACGGGCTCGCCGCCAAGCCAGAGCGCCGCAGCAAGACGGAGGTATTCCTCCTGCACCGCCTTCAGCTCGGGCGACGGTTCCATCTCGAAGATGGTCGATTTCTTGAGGCGCGAGCGGCGGATGACGTCGAGATCCGGGAAGTGCGCGATCCGCTGCATGCCGGTCGCGGCGCAGTAGCGGTCGATCTCGTCGGTATCCTTCGAGCGGTTCGCAATTACGCCGCCGAGGCGGACGGCATAGTTCTGCGACTTCGCCTTGATGGCGGCCACGATGCGGTTCATCGCGAATATCGAGTCGAAGTCGTTTGCCGTGACGATGATCCCGCGTTCGGCATGCTGGAGCGGCGAGGCAAAGCCGCCGCATACCACATCGCCCAGAACGTCAAAGATCACGACGTCGGAATCTTCAAGCAGCCTGTGCTCTTTCAGCAGCTTCACGGTCTGGCCGACGACATAGCCGCCGCAGCCCGTCCCGGCCGGCGGACCGCCGGCTTCGACGCACATGACGCCGTTATAGCCTTCGAACACGAAGTCTTCCGTGCGCAGTTCCTCGGAGTGGAACTCGACCGACTCGAGCACGTCGATCACGGTCGGCATTAGCTTCTTGGTCAGCGTGAACGTCGAGTCGTGTTTCGGGTCGCAGCCGATCTGCAGCACGCGCTTGCCGATCTTGGAGAAGGCGGCGGAGAGGTTCGACGATGTCGTCGATTTTCCGATACCGCCTTTTCCGTACACGGCGAACACCTTGGCCGTGCCGGCTTCGAAGCGGGTATCAAGCTTGACTTGCACGCTCCCCTCCCCGTCCGGACGGCGGGCACCAGGGCGATTGAGGGCCAGACTAGTCATGCGGCGGCTCCTTGCAGCGGGATAACGCCTTCAAGGCGGTCCTCGATTTCTGCGCTGGCAGCGCGAAGAGCCGCAAGCGTTTCGGGATCGGGCGACCAGTAACGGCGCTCCGAAGCTTCGATCAGCCGGCTGGCGACATTCGCGGTGGCGGCGGGATTGAGTTCCGTGAGACGACGGCGCAAGGCGTCATCGAGCACGAAAGTTTCTGTCATCTGCTGGTAGACCCAGGGTTGGACCTGGCCAGTCGTGGCCGACCAGCCCATCGTGTTGGTCACCTGTGCCTCGATCTGGCGGACGCCTTCATAGCCGTGGCGCAGCATGCCTTCGAACCATTTCGGGTTCAGCGTGCGGGTGCGGGTCTCGAGGGCGACCTGTTCAGCCAGTGTACGCACGATGCCGTCGCCGCGCGTCTGGTCACCGATGTAGACGGCCGGCTGCTCGCCACGCACCTTGGCAGCCGCGCGGGAAATGCCGCCCAGCGTGTCGAAGTAGTGGTCGATGGTGGTCAGGCCCGTCTCGACCGATTCGAGATTCTGGTAGGCGAGTTCGACCGTCGACAGGATGTTATTGAAGAGCGCCGGCTGCGCGCTCGGTCGGCCATCTCGTCCGTAGGCAAAGCATTTGCGCTTGGCATAGGCATCGCCAAGCTCATCTTCGTCATCCCAGGTTCCGGAATTGACCAGATAGTTGACGTTTGCGCCATAGGCACCATCAGCGTTCGAGAAGACACGAAGGGCAGCGGTTTCGATGTCGTCGCCCGAACCGGCTTGCCACAGCACGGCATGCTTGCGGGCGAAGTTCATTTCGTGCGGCTCGTCGGCGCAAGCGGCGGCATAGGCCGCGTCTGCGAGCATCCGGGTTTGCAGCGGCAGCAGGTCGCGGAAGATCCCGGACAGCGTGACCATCACATCGACGCGCGGACGGCCAAGCGTCTCCAGCGGGATCAGGTCAGCGCCGGCAAGGCGGCCGTAGGAGTCGAAGCGCGGCACAGCGCCGAGCAGTGACATGGCCTGCGCGATCTGGGCACCTTCGCTCTTCAGATTGTCCGTGCCCCAGAGAATGATCGCCATCGTTTCCGGGTAGCGGCCAGTGTCGGCCCGGTGCCGGGCAAGCAGGCGGTCGGCCTGGCGGCGGCCATTGGCGACAGCGAACGCGCTGGGCAGGCGGAATGGATCGAAGCCGTGGATATTGCGGCCAGAGGGCAGGATTTCAGGCGTGCGGATAAGGTCGCCGCCCGGAACCGGCGGCGTATAGCCGGCATCCAAGGCATGGATCAGCGCCGACATCTCGTAGTCCACGCTGAGCAGGCCGTTGGAGCGCACAAGGTTTTCGATTTCAGCAGTACGCGCTTCGAGCTTCAGCTTACGGACGATATCGGCCGGCGGCTCGCCGGCGACGATGGCGTCGAAAACGGCGGCCGGCAGTACGCCCTGGCCTTCTGCAGGCGGCATCAGGGAGAGAAGGTCGCGGCGGTCTTCAATGTCCAGACCCTTGCCGGCTATGTGCAGGCCGTTCGGGATCAGCGACGTTTCGACTTCGGCGAGATTGCTACGGATCGCTTCGATCCGGTCACGCTGACGGTCGAAGGAAGCGGCCGGGAGCATGTCCAGCCCGTCGGCCTGCGAGATGATCAGCTCTTCGAGGTCAGCGCGCTCATGGTCCGCCTCCGGATCAAGGCCGCGCCAGCGGGCGATGGTGGCCGAAAGGTCCGACAGGCCCCGGTAGAGGCCGGCTTCCGTGACCGGCGGCGTCAGGTAGCTGACAATGGTTGCATTGCCGCGCCGCTTGGCGATGGTCGCTTCGGAAGGGTTGTTCGCTGCGTAGAAGTAGATGTTCGGCAGGTCGCCGAGAAGGTAGTCCGGCCAGCAATCAGCTGTCAGGCCGGATTGCTTTCCCGGCATGAATTCAAGTGCGCCGTGCGTCCCGAAATGGACGACGGCGTCTGCGGCGAAGGTCTGCTTGAGATAAGTGTAGTAGGCCGAGAAAGCGTGGGTAGGTGCGAAGCCCTTCTCGAAGAGCAGGCGCATCGGGTCGCCTTCATAGCCGAAGCCTGGCTGGAGGCCGACGAGGACATTGCCGAACCGGGCGCCGAGTACGAAGATCGCGCGGCCATCAGTCAGCACTCGACCGGGCGCTGGGCCCCATGCAGTTTCGATGTCTTTCAGGCGCCGCTCCCGGCGGACATGATCCGAGACAGAAATTTCGGCGACGACGTTTGCTTCGGTGCCATAACGGTCCTTGTTGCCTTCGAGGAGGGTATCCTTAAGCGCGTCGACTGAGACCGGAACGTCAACGGCGTAACCTTCGGCCTTCAGACGGTTGAGGAAATTGAACAGCGATTCAAAGACTGAGAGATAGGCTGCGGTTCCGACACTGCCGGAGTTTGGGGGGAAGTTGAACAGCGTGATCGCAAGTTTGCGGTTGGCGCGCTCGGAGCGCTTCAACCTGACCAGCTTGTCGACACGTGCGGCGAGTTGCTCGGCCCGCTCGGGGCAGACCTGCATGCGTCTGTTGTCATCGGCGAATGTGCATCGGCGGGCGCATCCGGTACACGTCGTGCCATGGTCGGCGCGCCCGCCGATGACAATGGATCCCGTTGCGCCGTCGAGCTCTGGCAAGGCGACCATGATGGTCGTCTCGATCGGCATCAGGCCGCGCGCATTCTGGCCCCAGTCGGACAATGACTGGAATTCGGAAGCAAGAGCGCAGACGTAGGGAATATCAAGGGCTTTCAGGATCTCGACTGCGCCTTCAGCATCATTGAAGGCCGGGCCGCCGACGAGGGAAAAGCCGGTAAGGGAAACCAGGGCGTCGATGGTCGGCGTCTCGCCCCGCATGAAGAAACGGCGGATCGCGGCGCGCGCATCAAGCCCGCTGGCAAAGGCCGGCACGACATTCAGCCCGCGCGCTTCGAGGGCGCGAATGCAGCCGTCATAATGCGCGGCGTCGCCGGAGGTGATGTAGGAGCGCAGAACAAGCACGCCGACGGTCGGCCGGTCGCCGGCCGATTTCGGTAAGGCATCAAGGCACTCGGCGACAGTCGGTTTCATGTCTGGATGATAGAGCCCGGTTTCCGGGAACTCTTCCGGCTCCGCCGGATACATCTTCCCGCGAAGGTGCGCGCGCGGGCCGGCCGCATAGCGGTCGATCATGAAGCGGACGACGTTGGCGATATTCTTCTCGGAACCCGCCAGCCAATACTGAAGGGCCAGGAAGTAGGCGCGAACATCCTGGGCGACGCCTGGAATGTAGCGCAGGATTTTCGGCAACCGGCGCAGCGTCTTCATCTGCTTTTCGCCGGCTTTCGCCTTGTCGCCCGATCCGCGCAGGCGTTTGATCAGGGCAATTGGGCCACTTGCAGGTTTCGACATGTCGAACCGGTCAAGGCGCGTCAGCTGGACCACTTCAGAGGCAGACAGCGCGCCGACGATGGCATCGCAGCTGTCGCGCCGGGCCTGCAGCGCGGGCAGAACCGCGCGGATCTGGTCCTCTAGGAAAAGCATAGAGGCGAAGATGAAATCCGCATTGCCGATATCTTCAACGGCACGGGCGAGTGTCTTCGAGTTGCGGTCCCATTCGGAAGCCGGATGAAAGGCGAGCGTGATGCCGGGCAGTGTCCGGCGAAGATCTGCCTCAGCGGCGCGAATCGCCGTGCCGAGGTGTGAATCGAGGGAGATGATGACCACCTTAACGGGGGTCTTGTCTACGAGAGTCGGGCGCTTAGCGGCCATAGCTAGCCTTTGCATCATAAAGGGTTTCGACAGTGATCGTGTCGAGATGCTGGTCTCTCGCGAAGGCTTCCGTATTGCGTTTCGCCTTACCCCGCACGAAGAACGGGATTTTCTTCAGTTCGCTTTCCGCGTCGGGCGCCCAATGCAGCGCCCCGCCCAGTTCCCCCTCCCCGGGGACTTGGGCGGCAGCCGGAATTTCAGTCTTCTGCGCGGCGCCGTGGCCGCCAAGGTGCGAGGCACCTGCCGAATCGTTGAACTCGAAATCTTCGCGGAACATGCCGAGCAGGTGCTCTTCCAGCCCCATGATCAGCGGATGAACCCAGGTGTCGAAGATCACGTTGGCGCCTTCGAACCCCATCTGCGGGGCGTAGCGGGCCGGGAAATCCTGCACGTGCACCGGCGCCGAGATGACCGCACACGGAACGCCGAGACGCTTGGCAATATGGCGCTCCATCTGCGTGCCAAGGATCAGCTCCGGCTGAAGCTGGGCGATGGCGGCTTCGACTTCGAGATAGTCGTCGGTAATCAGGGCATCGAGGCCGAGCTCGGTGGCGG
>Ga0163154_10005780_pt1 | contig 15493 bp, 14 predicted proteins | sample OliLakLV19MP9P1_FD_148649 | JGI IMG/M metagenome (GOLD analysis project Ga0163154, IMG submission 148649) | Freshwater microbial mat bacterial communities from Lake Vanda, McMurdo Dry Valleys, Antarctica - Oligotrophic Lake LV.19.MP9.P1 | ecosystem: Environmental > Aquatic > Freshwater > Lake >... | reverse complement strand
ACTCAGGCTGACAATTAGGCTTATGCCAAATAATATCTGATCGAAGATACCAACCATCAGATTGCAAAGCGAATGCAATACGCCAAGGTACACCTATTAAATCTTTAGGTTTAAGCCCATTAGGTGTAGGTGGTCTATAGTCCATTCCACGGGCTGGATTCTTCTTGTCATTATCTCGCCAAGATCTGTTTCCACTGGTGTATGAGTCGCCCATATTCAGCCAAAGTGTTCCATCATCTGCCAGAGTTCGTCGAACCTCACGAAACACTAATACGAGATCATTTATGTAATCTTCCAAACATTCTTCTGCACCGATCTGATTGTCGGTGTCGTAATCTCGTAATCCCCAATAGGGAGGGCTTGTGATACAGCATTGAAAAACTTTCTCCGGCATTTTAGCTAACTCAATGCGGGAATCACCATGAATGATGGTGCAATCCTCAGCCAGAGTAGCTGCGTCATCAGCCAGAGTAGCTGCGTCATCAGAACTTACCTGTGCTTGAGATGTAAATTTCATGGTTCTTGGTTCCCTTCATTCCAACTGCCCATTTTCTTCGCAACAAGCCTATCTATGGCACGAGCCACTTTCAGATGATCCTCTGTCCCTAATGGATAGGAGGGGCTTTTAGCACCAGAAATGGTTCCATCAAACACCATCTGCACTGTAGTCACAGGTACATATTTGTCATCCCATTTTTCAATCCCTACTGAAACCTTATACTCGGTGCCAGACAGATATGGTTCACTTGCCGGAATCAATTCATACAGTTCTGGGAAGAAGGTTTTAGACATAGATCCTCTTACAGAAGCTGGTCAGAGACTATCAATTCCTATAGGAACCTATAGTCTCCTATAATTTTACCCTATCTATCTCCATATGTCAACAGCAGCCCAACAAATCCGCTGTACCGGAACGAATCTAAGCTATCGTTAGGATGCAAAGTTTGTCTGTGTCCGGTGAGCGGGAATGGTAGCCGCAAAAAGTATAGAGCACACTTAATCTAGCCACCTGTGTTACAACAAAGACATGATTTTATCTACAACACCCACGATTCAGTATCCAACGGGAGACGGACAGCCCGTGGCCGAAAGCTATGTTCATTTCTGGGCCATTGCCACTATCGCCCAAGTGCTTACGCAATACCTGGAAACGCAACCGACCTCGGAACCTAAACCCCGCTACCGCGAACAACCAGGAACCGTGCTTGCCAATCAATTCTTGTACTATGCCCAGGGCTATCCCCGGTTACGGGTTGCTCCCGATGTGATGGTGATTTTTGATGTTGCGGCTGGCGGCAGGGATAACTACAAAATGTGGGAAGAGCAGCAGGTTCCGTCCGTGATTTTTGAAGTGACCTCACCTAAAACCCAAGAGCAAGACCAGCATTCCAAGCGCGATTTGTATGAACAGATGGGGGTGGCGGAGTACTGGTTATTTGACCCCAAGGGTGAATGGATCCCAGAGCAGTTGCGGGGATATCGGTTAATTGGCGAGGAATATGTCTTGAACCCAGAACCGATCAGTCATCAACTGGGATTACGGTTAGAAGTGGCAGGAACATTACTGAATTTTTATCGTTTGAGTAATGGGGAGAAGCTACAGACTTTACCAGAAATGGCCCAGCAAGCAGCATTTGAGCGGCAACGGGCCGAACAAGCTGAGCAACGGGCCAAACGGCTGGCGCAACGTCTACGGGAATTGGGTATAGACCCCGAAGAACCCTGATCTCTCAAGCTGTTTTGAAGAGGGGGTATGGGTACTAGGGCCACCTAGATGTTAAGGAACCTGAGGGAAAATCTTGCTAGAATGCCTTCACGCGCTGCTGTGAACCTGCTCAGGACAACCTCCGCAAAGCAACGCGAGCTATCGGGTGATGGTTTCGTAATCATCGCCACCGACCAACAAAAACCAAGAGAGTCTGCTCACGGTTGACTGTGCCGTATATCCTTACAAATTGGGTGCTACCCAACGGGTGGAGGTACTTGTGTGCAGTATGATCACTGGTTCGGCTGCTACGCTGAGGAGAAGGGTGCGCCGGTAAAGAGACTGCTCCGTTAAAGCATCCACTTGAATAGAGGAGAGATTCAGATATCACAGAAAAATAAAGCAATCTTAGAAGAGGCAAATGCGGCTGTTGCTGAAGGCAACTATGAAGAATTTTTGTCGTTTTGCGCCGAAGACATGGAATGGACGTTTGTCGGCGACAGGACCCTTAAAGGAAAAGAAGCCGTTCGCCAATATATGGCAACGACGTACATCGAGCCGCCAAAGTTTACGGTTGATAACTTAATCGCTGAAGGTGAATTCCTCATGGTACTCGGCGACATAACATTGACGGACGAAGACGGGAAGGCGGTTCATCACTCATATTGCGATGTTTGGCGTTTTCGTGGCGGTAAGATTGTCGAATTAAAGGCTTTCGTCATCAAAACCGAGGTCTGACCTTGCCCCGAATTAGTGGACAGGGACCTTATGCTACCTGAGAGCAGGCCGCATCGTAACCTTTCTCAAACTCAACTGGGGGTAGCTAGCCCACCGTGGAAGGTAACCGTTGTCGGTTGTAAAACACTTCTAGCCACGCGGCTATGGTTGTACCAGCCGTGGCCCGACGTGGCCCTTGCTCTGGGCTGACTCACGCTCGTTTGAGCGTATCCAAGCAGCTCTCGGCGACAGCATTAGCCCAGCCCTTCGCCCGAGGGCGCATCCGGTTGGTCAATCCGGCGTGCGCCAAGCAAGCTCGCAACGCCCCACGCTTGTTTGAGCCACTGACGCCGAGCTGCAGCCGTGAGAGCCCTTGCTCTTTACTGGGGTCACGGTTTTCCCCGAGGGTTCGACGATACGAACGGCTTCAGCTTTTGGTTGCGGGGTCAAGATGCGACGTTGCTGGGTCGTCATGCGGACGTACTGCTGCTGTGTTAACGCTAGCGGAGGGTCCACTTTTTCAGGGGAAGGTCACTCAGTACGTCGAATCCCTAAATCGTCCTAGGCTAACTGCTGCTTGCTATACGTCACACCCTCGGATGTTATGGCTAAATGATTTCCTCGTGAGAAAGCTCCTCCTCAACAAATCATCGAACTTAACCTGAGTGTCCAGAACCCCAAGATTTACTTACCCCTATTTTCAGTCCAGTGTGCGATGGCTGTAGCCACTTCCATTAGAACCGAGCAAAAACCTGTAACGCCTTTCCAGACGGAATCCCGATGGCAATTTGGCTCGGTGAAAATAACCATCGCCGACCCTACCCTGGGGATAACGGTATTCAGTTTGAAGCGGCAACCCCTCAAGACTAAGAAGCGGCTTAGCTACCGACAAGAGATATTCATAAGCCTCCTAGATGGGGCTGTGGGCGCGTAGGAGTGGTGGGCCGGGGTTAACAGTTTTTAAGATGTAAGGAAAGCTGCAACCACGGGGACATCATGACGAAATGCTGGGGTTGGTTGGGATGGCTGCTTGTTGCCTGTGGCTGGCTGGGACGCCCAGCTTTAAGCCGAGAAGCCTTACCGCTGAATCAAATTAAGCTGCCACCGGGCTTCAAAATTAGCCTCTATGCCCCCGAGGTGCCCGGTGCGCGGTCCTTAGCCCTGGGTCCCAAGGGGACAATTTTCGTCGGTACTCGCGCTACGGGTAAGGTTTACGCCTTGGTGGATCAGGACAAAGACAACCAAGTTGACCGGGTTTACACCCTGGCTCAGGGCCTGAATATGCCCAATGGGGTTGCTTTTCGAGATGGTGCGCTGTACGTGGCGGAGATTAACCGGGTAATCCGCTTTGACAATATCGAAGCGCGGCTAGAGAACCCGCCCAAGCCCGTCGTCGTGAATGACAGTTTCCCCCGTGAGACCCAGCACGGTTGGAAGTTTATCCGCTTTGGACCCGAAGGGAAACTCTACGTCCCGGTGGGCGCACCCTGCAATATCTGTGAACGACAGGACGAACGCTATAGCTCCATCATGCGGATGAACCCGGACGGGAGCGGGCTAGAGGTCTTTGCGCGGGGTGTCCGTAACTCTGTGGGCTTTGATTGGGACTTGCGGACCAAGGAACTCTGGTTTACGAATAATGGGCGCGATATGTTGGGCGATAACACCCCGCCCGATACCCTCAACCACGCGCCCCGCAAGGGTTTACACTTCGGGTTCCCCTACTGCCACGCTGGGAATATCCCCGACCCGGAGTATGGCAAAAAACGCCCTTGTTCCGAATTCATCGGCCCTGCTCAGAAACTCGGCCCCCACGTCGCGGCTCTGGGGATGCGTTTCTACACTGGCACCCAATTCCCTACGGCCTACCGCAACCAAGTCTTGATCGCCGAGCATGGTTCTTGGAACCGCAGTCAACCGATTGGCTACCGACTCACTCTGGTCACAGTCCAAAATAACCGTGCGGTGAAGTACGAACCTTTTGCCGAGGGCTGGCTCCAGGGCCGTGAAGCCTGGGGACGGCCCGTGGATGTCCTAGTCATGCCCGATGGTGCGCTTCTGGTCTCCGATGACCAAGCTGATGTGGTTTACCGCATTACCTACAAGGCGACCTAACCCAGATTCTTGGCTGAAAAGCACGAAACTCCAGGTTATTCACCTAGAGTTTCACTTTCAGCCTCTTTTTAGGAAAGAGCTTAGAACAGGTAGGCCCAGCCCACTAGCTGATAGAGGTTATAGCCAGGAGAACCAACAAGGACATTGTTGTTGCTGTCAATATCCACGGCATAACCAAAGCCCATGGTCAGGGGTACGCCCGTCAAGGTGTCATACCGGATATCCCCAGGGAGCAACTTACTTTGTTCGGTCCAGGTCGTCCCGTCGCGCTTGAAGAGGTAGGCCGCCCCCACTTTGCCACCGGCTCCGTGGGCACCAACAACGAGGGTATTCACATTGATGGCAACACTGATCCCAAACTCATCCCCGCCCGCCTCGGTAGACAGCCCGTCACTGGCGGTCAAGATGGCCTGCTCGCTCCAGGTCGTGCCACTGCGGACAAAGACATAGACCTTGCCCTTGTAACCCGTGGCGGTGTAGGCTCCCACCACGGCGGTCTCCCCTGAGAGCGCGACACTGTAGCCGAAAGCATCGTTCGGGAGTCCATCGCTGGCGGTCAGGATGGCCTGTTCGCTCCAAGTCGCGCCACTGCGGGCAAAAACATACACCTTGCCTTGGTAGCCATTAGCCGGGTAAGCCCCGACAAGGATGGTGTCGCGGCGCAGACTGATGGCATAGCCGAAGTAATCGTACTGGTAGCCGTCAGTGGGAATAAGCTTTGCCTGTTGGCTCCAGACGCCCTGATTACGGACAAAGACATAGGCGGAGCCGGAGAAGGAACCCTTGGGGTCACTACGGTAGGAGCCGACGGCGAGAGTGTTGTCGTCGAGGGCCACGGTATAGCCAAAACGGTCAAACTCCGCCCGGTCTGCTGCAAATATTTGGGCCTTTTGGGTCCAGGTAACGACCCCCGCTGTGTCTTGGGTACGTTCAAAAACATACACCGCCCCAGTCCGGTTGTTGACCCCGTAGCTGCCCACCGCCAGGGTATTACCGTTGAGGGCCAAGGCACTACCAAAGAAGTCAAGAGGCCGACTATCACTCCCGCTTAACCGGGCCTGTTGAGTCCAGACGCCCTGGCGCCGGTTGAAGACAAACACGTAGGTCGGTAATTTATAGGCCGTGTTGACGCTCCGCAAATCGTAGGGGGCACCCACTACCGCCGTTAGCCCATCGATATCCACGGTGTAAGCGTACTGGTTGAAGTCAAACCCACCGAAGGGGACCAGCTTGTTTACAGAAGTCACTACTGGGTCAATCGTGACTGGGTAGACTGCATTCTGGTCCGCCACCACCAAGGCTAAACGTTGCCCGGTCAGGACCATTTCAGCGGGGAGGGTCTGACCACGGGCATCGTGGACGTAGAGCTTGCGATAGGCCAAGACGGACTGTCCCGTTCGGGTCTGGAAAGTGAGCCCACGCGTATCGCCCGTGGGCTGGAGATCGCCCACCAGGGCCATGGTCAGATGGAGGGGACCCGTCGCTGTGCCCTGGGGACGGCGGCTGAGGGTGAAACCCTGCTCTAGACCCTGGTCAGTATTGATGTACCACTCGGTTACTGGGCCGCGTTGGTAGCTGACCCGGTTCTCCTGGGCTTGGGCGGCGGCGGTGGGTAGCGTTTCTTGGCTACCGTAGCCGTAGCTCTCTACTTCTAACCCCCAAGTCCAATCGTCTCCCATGACCCGGATGCCCTGGTCAGTGAAGCGGGTCTGGAAGCCTTGGGCGGGGTTTGCCATGATCTGAGACTGGGGGGTGTCGCGGTAGGCCAGATACCGGGACTGGTCCACCGCGCGGTAGACGGCCTGGGCTAAGCCGGGGTCTTGGATGCGGGGGGAAGACTGTGGCGCGTTCACGAGGGCTTGGGCTACCCAGAGCAAAGCCAGCAATAAAAAAGTCGCCAACCACGGGAGCGGGTCGGGACGCGAGGCAGGATTAAACGTCGGAGTCAGGGTCATAAATTTTCCTCAGGTCAGCGCGGTTTACGGGAACCGGGCAAAGAAGTCAAGGACAAAGGAACTGCCTTCGCTATAGAACTGGTGCGAGGCGTAGCAGACGCGCAATTGGTCACCGATGGGCGTCAAGTCAGCGGCAAACCGCCCAGGAATGGAGAACTGCCAGGAGGGAGAACCGGGCGGTTGGATATAAAAGCCGTCCGCATCAATCCATTCATTAGTCACGAGACTTTGGTGAATCTGGAAGGAATCTCCCGGCTGTAATCCTGGTACCCGGGCAAAACGTAGGGGAAAGACGACCTGCTCGGGACGACTGAACAGGGCAGCGGGGACTCCCCGGCGGACCAAGTTTTCGTAGTTGTTACGCGCTTGGTTATTGCCCTCGGGACCGACCACGTCATCGTTTCTCGCCAGCATCCAGACGGTGGGAATGGTCGAGGACTCGAGGACTTGGTTGCGTCCGGCGGAGATGTAGAGCGCGGCAGCCCGGTAATTGTTGAGGTAGGAGATATAGGACGTGAAGGCTCCACCATTGGAGATTCCCATGCCATAGAGCGGGTCAGCCGCCGTCATGTAGCCCCGAAAAATCAGGGTCCGCAAGACCGATTGCACAGCTAGATAATCCTTATTTGTTGCTGGCGGGGTGGTGGAGTCCCATTTCTCATCGCCAAAGGCCCCGGCACTAGCAACAATGGCAAAGCCCGCCGCTATCGCATCATTCATAAAAAGGCGGTTCTCCACCGCTTCGAGGGCCGTCGTTACCCCGCCCCCCGCGCCGTGGAAGACCATCAACACGCCCCGGTGTCCGGTAGGCGGGAAGTAGTAGCCAACCGGAGTCTCGCCGGTAGGTCCGAGTAATTCGTAGGTGGGTTGCCAGGGCGTGAACGGGCGATAGGTCGCCTCAACCGTCATCGGGTTTGGGGCGTTGGTGGGGATGGTCAAGGTCGTCCGCCGCTCCCTGGGGTTCGCCACCAGCGTCGTGTCGCCGGTCCAGCCCGCAAAGATTTGACCAGGGGGTTCGGAGTTTGCCAGGATATCGGTAATCGTACCGGGCGTAAAATTCCCTTTACCACTCCCGTTGACGACCTCAAGCTTGATCGTCTGGGCGAGGACCGCTGGCATGAATAAGCACAGCGACCCGAGAAGAAGTAAAAATTTCCACGCTTTCATGGGAAACACCGACGCGCACAATCAGCCTAAGTCTATTGACCTTTCGGGTTAGGGTCAAGTAATCCTACGGAGTCTTCAAATTCAGGGAGCGAACAAGATGCCTCCAACCTCCGCCTCCTACCCCCACCCTCCCCCACCACGTAGTGGGGGTAGGGGGCGGAGGGGCCTCTTAACAAGGGTTAGCACCCTAACTGTCACGGTATTTTCTAAAGAATTCTAAGACCGCCAAACTGAATTCACTACTGAAGCGGTGCCCCCCGTAACATTCGTCGAGTTGGGATTCGATTTCGTACTGGAAGGCCAAGACAGACTTGGGAACGGCCCGTTCCCAGCCGGATTGCTTGGGTGGCCCGACCTGGAAATCCTGACTATCTAGCAGGCGGGTCCGCTTCAAGCTGTCGTAGATCTCCTGGGCTAAAGCTGGCGTAATACCGGGAATCCGGGCGAAACGTTCAGCCGTGACAGAGGCGGGTTCGTTGGTGAGGAGCACCGTGGCAATCCCCCGTACTGCCAAATAACGATGGTTCTCCTGGACATCCATGAGGGGCACAATCGGGTCATTGACTGCCCCGATGAAAAGCGTGGGCGGCATCCGGCGTTTGGCAAAGGCTGGGTCTACCCGAGGACCATTGGCGATAGCAATGGCTTTGAGATCAACCCCTAGCCCCAGTCGGGCCACAAAAGCCGCGCCATAGGAGTGCCCCAGGGCCAAGAGGGGCGTCTGGGCGGTGATGAGACCGGCTTGTTTGAGGTGGGCCAGCGTACCCTGGACGTGTTTGTAATCTAGGTTATTTTGAGGACGCAGATTCCAGATCCGTTCGCGGCGGTCGGTACTGTCGAGGGCAGCGATGGCATAACCCGCACCCACGGCTTGCCGTACAAAACGATGGTTCTCGACCAAGCGAAACCAGGAGTGCCCCGCCCCGTTGCGACCATGAAAAAGTAGAATCAAGCCCTGGAGTTGCCCCGCTGGGAAAGCGTAGTAGAGCTTACTGCCCTCAATCACGGTCTGGGTAACTTGCGGTGCCGGGGGCAGCGCGTCCTGCACCTGGAGTTGAGCCAGCGGCAGCTCATCCACCGTCGGTTCCTGGTCCTCAGCGGAGCCCCACAAATTACTACCCATGCCAACCATCACGACCACCACCCCCATGACGAGAATCCACCATCCCTCCACCTCACACCCCCGGCAGAACCAGCTGCGGTGCATGGAGGGTGCCATTGGGCAAGAGAGTCCCGAGGAAAATCGCCCCGTCAAGGTTAGCTCCACTCCAATCGGCCTCCGTCAAGTCCGCCCCAGTCAGGTCGGCCCCTTCTAGGTTGGTCCCCACTAGCTTGGCTCGACGTAAATTGGCTCCCCGCAGGATGGCATCCTTGAGGTTAGCCCCGCTCAGATCCGCCCGCCGGAGGTCCGTGCCACTCAAGTCGGGTTTGCGAGGACGCAAGCGGTTGGGGTCGTGGCCTGAGAAGTCCGCCCCGCGCAGGTTGGCCCCACTCAAGTTGGCCTGGGCTAGGTTACATTCCCACATCAGACAATCACTGAGGTTGGCTTGGGCGAGAACCGCCTGGGTAAGATTGGCTTCCTTGAGGTTGGCCCCGCTGAAGTTTACTTGAAAGAAATTGGCTCGCGCCATGTTTGCCCGATAGCAGTTGGCTTTTTCTAGATTTGCCCCGACTAAATCCGCCCCGCGTACCAAGGCTTGCTGTAGACAAACTTCGCGCATATTAGCGAAAACGAGGTTCACCTGTCGTAGATCAGCGCGGGTCAGGTCGGTACGGACGAAGGTTGCCCCGCCCATCACTGCATACTGAAGATGTGCCCTACTTAAATTAGCCCCCGTCAAGTCCGCACCGGGTAAATAGCAGCCAATCAGGTCCGCTTCGCTTAGGTCGGAGTCCATTAACGCCGACCAGCCCATGTTGGCCCCGCTAAGGTTGCTACGACAAATTTTCAAGTTACTCAGGTTTTTACTGGCGAGGTTGGAGCGGCGCAGGTCTACCTCAGTCAGGTCCGCACCCTGGAATTGGGTCTCGTTGAGCAGAGCATCCGTGAGGACAGCCCGAAAAAGGATGGCCCCCCGAAAGTCGGTCTTTGAGAGGTCTGCGCCTCTCAGATCGGTCTCGGTTAGATTGGCTCCTCCCAGGTTACGCCCACTTAAGTCAGCCCGTCGGAGGTCGGTTTGGGTCAAGTCTACGCCCTGGAGGTCCGTCCCTTCAAAGAACGCCCCGCGCAGGTTAGCCCGCATCAACTTGGCCCCATTCAAGTCGGTGTTACTGAGGTCCGCCCCACTCAGGTCGGCCTCCACTAAATCCGCCCCCCGCAAGTCCAATTGGGTCAGGTCCTGCCGGGTCAATTTAGCTCCCTGGGCAATGAAAAAAGCTCCCGCCGCAATCGCATCGAAGTCCGGGGGCCATTGGGTCGTCGGGTCAAAGATCGTCCCTTGCAGGTTAATCCCCTCCAAGCCCGTCGCACGCAAGTCCGCACCCCGGATATCGGCACGGCTCAAATCCGCCAGTTGCAAATTAGCCCCCCTTAGGTCTACCTGTCGCAAATCGGCTTGATTCAAGTTAGCCAAGTGCAGATCCGCACCGGGCGCAATCAGGTTGGCCTCAGCCCCCGCTGGGTCAAAACCCACGGGGAAGCGGGTTGCGTGGTCGTAGAGTGCACTCTGTAACTTCGTGTCTGTCAGGTTGGCTCCGTCTAAGTCGGCTCCCCGGAGATCGGCGCGGGTCAAGTCTGCCCCCGCCAAGTCCGCCCCGGTCAGGTCCGTTTTCCGCAAAAACGCCCGCGATAGCAACGCGCCTTGGAAGTTCGCCCCCGCTGCCGTAGCCCCACTCAACTCCGCCCCCGCCAGCCGCGCCTGCTGCACTTGGGCTTGGACTAAGTTGGCTCCCGGTAAACGTACCCCCGTCAAGTCGGCTCCCTGGAGATCCGCGCTGCCTAAGTTAGCCTCCTGGAGGACCGCCCCCATCAAATCGGCTCCTGTCAGCTTGGCCCCGCTCAGGTCTACTTCCGGTAAGAGGGCCTCCCGTAAATCAGCCCCTTGGAGATTCGCTCCGATCAGACAGGTCCCGTGGAACCGGGCTTCGCGTAGATTGGCATGGCTCAGGTCGGTCTCTTTCAAGTTCGCCTGGGTGATCTGGGCACGGGCGAGCTGGGCTTGGGCTAAAGAAGCCCCCGCCAGATCAAACCCGGTCATGTCTTCACCCCGAAAATCGCGCTCACCACTGGCGTAACGCCCCAACAGCCAAATTCCGCTCATGTGCCCTGCCAGATTTCGAGTCCCCCTTGGGGGTTGTCCACGTAACTCCACTCGCCTTCATGCCACTGCCCGACTCTGGGGCCGAAGGGGTTGGCGGTCCCGATAAATACCCCGTGGGGGGTGCTCACAATGTTGCGGATGCCAAAGTTGTAGCGATTGTCGAAGCCCGTGCGGGTGACGGGGAGCCAGTTTTCACCATCGAAGGTCCGCCAGATTTCGGCCCCGCCCCGACTGTCTACAAGGTTATTGACCCCTACCGCCGACAATATCCGCGAACCCCGCGTTTTTTTAATCTCTGGGCGGTTGAAGCTCAAGATGACGCTCCAGTCCAGGGTCCCCGCGTAGAGCCAACCTTGATGGATGCCCATGCGCCAGAGGTAGCCACAGAAGTAATTATTAAACCCAGCGTTGAGACCGCTGAGGGGTTGTTTGCCATCACGGGCATTGCCGACCACGATCTCCCAGGAGCCGTCGGGGTGGATGCGGAGAATCTCAGAGGCAGCGGGACCGACTTTATAGCGGTTGTCATAGCCGCCATTCTGGATGCCACCACCGATATAGAGCGCACCTTTGAAGGGGAGCATACTGATCACGCCCTGGTTGATACTGCCGCGTCCCGCCCCGCCCCGGATTAGGCGCGTCCAGTGGTAGGGGGGCTTACCCTCGGCGCGGGTCCGCCAGACCTGGAAGCCCTCTAGGGTGCCGCTCCCAGAGTAGAGGTAATCGCCAAACCCAGCGAGTTCATAGATGGTCACGTTGGAAGGATCACCGAAACCCGGTTCGTTGATGGCCCGCCATTCGCCCTTGGCTGGGTCGTCGGTCTCATAAATAATCGCCACCCCCGCGTCGTTGACCTTACCCCCAGAGGCGCCAGTGGGCGCAGTGTACAACTTGCCTTTATAGGGGACCAGAAGGCGAATGGCGGTGATGGGATAGCCCGACAGACCGGGCCGGGACACGGGTTCAAAGTGTTTGCCGTCCTCAGAGCGCAGGATCAAAGGTCCCCAGCCCTTAGAGCGCGACCAGGTGGCGACATAAATTACGGGTTCCAGGTCCGATTTGCCCTGGAAGACGACCATGGAGCGGTAGCCCAGATCCCGCGCAAACTCAGAACCATCCCGGCCCCGCACGATCGGTGACTGGTACACGCGCTCCCAGACTTCACTGATCGGTTCATACCGCCAAATCTCACCCCGCGCACAGGTCTGCTCAAACTCCGGGGAGAAGACTGGGTAGGGACAGTCCACGGGCCAAGTCTCCATCTTGACGGAGGGCATGGCGTGGCGCAGTAGGGCTAGGTTCGCCCGCCCGGTCCCCACATAGAGGTGGTTCTTAAACCAGACCATTGAGTAGGCGTAGGCGTTGTAGCCATCCCCAAAACCGTTGAGACTAATCTTGCGGAAATTCGCCATGCCCAAACCGGGATTGGGTTCGGGGTTGTGGATACGCATGACCATTACACCGCCGTCCTTGCGCTAGGGCAGGGGGTATTCAAAAAGTTTTGGATGGACATCACAAATTTCTCAGGTTGGGACAACGGGAAGAAATGACCCGCCTGGGGAATGAATTCAAACCGGGCCTGGGTCCAGAGTTCCTGGAGTTGTCGGGCGGTTTTGACCGCCATGGACTGCTCACCATAGACCGCTAACAAGGGCAGGGTCAACTGGGCTAAATCCGTTTGGGTAAAATCTTCGAGTGCAATAAAGTCCTGACGGGCACTGGTGGTATCCAGCAGTTTGATCCAGTGCTGGGCCGTACGTTTCCCGCCGCCGATGGGCAACCACTGGGCCAGAAGCTTAGGAAAAACCGAGGCATCCGACCCGCGCAACTGGAAGCGCATCACTTCTTCAAGCAATTGATACCCCGCCTCGTGACCCGCCTCATCAATGTGAATCCCCAGTTCTTTCAAGTTAGGGCCGAGCCGTTCCCAGTGGGGCCAGTCCTGGACCCGTTGTTGCGGTTGGAGGAGCCGGAGGCGCACATCCGCTAGTAACAAACTCGCCAACCGTTCGGGATGAGCCAGGGCCAGATGGAGGCACACCGACCCCCCGAAACTGTGACCCAGGAGATGGACCCGTTCCAGACCCAGGTGGTCTAGTAGGGCCAAAACATCCTGGGCCAAGACAGCAGGCGTGTAGCCCGTGGCCGGCATCCCACTCCGTCCATGCCCCCGCAGATCCACCATCGTCACCCGGTACTGGGCCGCCAAAGCCGGAGCTAGGTGGTACCAGAAGGCCAGGTTTGCCGCTAACCCGTGGACGAGCACCAAGTCCAGTGGCGGGGCCGTGGGATCAGGGCGTTCGTCCATCTGGAGGTAGTTGAGGGTAGTCTCTGGGAGGCGGAGGACGGGCATGTTACTCCATGTATCCGAGCATCTTCAGTTGGTCCATCAGCTTGGCGCGGTCATCGGCGGACATCTGGTCGCCTTCTTGGGCCGCCCGCTCCTCTAGGGTCGTGGGCGGACCGACTTGGATCGGACGGTCTGCCAACTCTTCCGGCTTGAAGAAGCTCTGAGCGACCTTGCCCTCAAAGTCCACCGGGACGGGTACGCCCAGGGAGTAGAGCAACGTCGCCGGGACATCCTCGACACGGTAGGGACCGACTTCAGCGGCATTAGGCATGACCCCGGCTCCCCCGGCCAGGAAAATCCCGTAGGGGTGGTGGGTGCCCACGGGCGCGTCAATCGGGACGACTAGGGGTTCAGCATTGCGGATCGAGAGGAAACCGAAGTTGCGGACGGTCATCGTCAAGTCCGGGGCATCGCTGAGGGCCACCCCCGAGTAGATGTCTTCGCGCTTCATGATCTCGACAATCAGCCGCTCGCCGTTGTCCGGGTCCACCATCGCTTCGAGGTCCTGGATCAGCTTCTCGCGGAAGGTGTCATATTCCTCAGGCTGTACGCCGGGGTCGCCCGGTTTTTCGGCGACGCGGATTTTAATGCCGTTGCTGGAGGGGGTGGGGCAGTAGGCCAGGGTCTTGTCCCAATCCAGGTAGGAGAACCAACTATCCTCCCGGCGTTTGGCGGCTTCGGAACCGTCGCTTTCCTTCCAGGTGAGGTAGCCTTTGTGACCCAAGTAGGTGTTGATGCGGACGACTTCGGCAGTATGAGTGAAGCCGTGGTCCGAGGCCATGAAGATCTGGGCTTCGGGACCAACCATCGTCACCAACCGCTCAATGTAGGTGTCCAGAGTGTTGAAGTATTGGAGGCAGTAGCTACGCATCCGGGCTTCCCACTCCGTCGGGTGCTCAGAGAGCAACGAGGGGTCAAGGAAGTTCCAGACGCGGTGCTGGAGCTTGTCGGTGCCGTCAAACATCACCGCCACCAAGTCCGGGTTATCCTCTTGGATCAGTTTCTCGGCGATGCGGAACCACTGCTCGTCGCGGCGGATGTGGTACAAGACCCACTGCTCTAGCTGTTCGTCGGTCATCTCGGCGATCACTTGCCGCTCATGCTCGAAGTCCCAGGCCAATTCCTTGGGGTCGAAGTTGGGCAACTCTTTGAGGCGTTCATAGAGCGTCGAGGGTAAAGTGTTGCGGCGCAGGTGCTTCCAGGAGACGAAGCCGGGGAGCAAGGCCCCGTTGATGGGCCGGGGCGGGGCGGTAATCGGGAAGTTGAGGGACAACACGGTGCGGTTGGCACGGCTCGCGATGGACCAAATCATCTCGGTCTTGACATCGCGGGCATCGTAGATCGTGAAGTAGACTTCGCCGCCCTTGTCCTCAAAGCGCACAAAGTCGTAGACCCCGTGGGCACCGGGATTTTTACCCGTCATGATTGAGACCCAGGCGGGCGGGGTCAGGGGGTTGGGGGTGGACTTGAGCCGAGCGCGGGAGCCTTCTTCCATAAACTTCTTCAAGAAGGGCATGGTCACGCCGATCCCCGGCAGGTCACTGGTCATGGGACCAAGGACTGTAAATGTCGAACCGTCCATACCAATGAAGAGAGTGCGGGTCATGGTTGTGCTCCGTCGAGTTTGGTGGATACAAAAGCAGCTAATTCACTCACACTCAGGTCGTCCACGTACCGTCCGTCATTCATCAACAGTTCGTGGAAGCCCATTTTTTGTTTGAAATACTCCTCAATCGAGACGATGAGTTGGATCACGTCAATGGAGGAGAATTCAATGTCCTGGGCCAGCTTGGAGTTTGCCCCGATGGGCTCGTCCAAGTCCAGGTCCCAGTCTTGAATCATGTCTTGGATAATGCCGATGATGGCGCGTTGGGCTTGGATTTTGGTCACGGTTGGCATGGTCTTAGCCTCATGAAAGAATAACTCACTCACACTTGAACTGGCAGAGGGCAAGGACTTCCGCCCCGTCCGACCAGAGTTGGACTGGGTAGGCGATCCCCGCGTGCTGGACAGTCAGCCCCTGGTCGCTAGCCTGGGTGATGAGCCACTGAGCGGGGTTGTGGAGTCCCAGTCCCGTCGCCTTAGCCACCGCTTCTTTAGCACACCAACCCGCAACCAGTAAACCGGGCTGCAAGAGGGCGGTCTCCGTAGGGTTGAAGGCCAACTGGTACCAGTCCGCCGCCCGAGCCACATCCGCCCGTTCGATATCCACCCCCACCCGGAC
>Ga0163154_10005778_pt1 | contig 15500 bp, 16 predicted proteins | sample OliLakLV19MP9P1_FD_148649 | JGI IMG/M metagenome (GOLD analysis project Ga0163154, IMG submission 148649) | Freshwater microbial mat bacterial communities from Lake Vanda, McMurdo Dry Valleys, Antarctica - Oligotrophic Lake LV.19.MP9.P1 | ecosystem: Environmental > Aquatic > Freshwater > Lake >... | reverse complement strand
AATCGCTGGCATGACAGTACCGACCCTTTACAGCCAAGCTGGGGCCTCGGCCTCGATCCTGAAGGAGACGATCCGATGATGAACCCCTCGACCCTCGTCCGTCTGGCCGCCGTCGGCCTGGCCGTGCAATCGGGTGCAGGCGAGACGCCGCCGCCGGCCAACGACCGTTACACCGACAACGGTGCCGGCCCGGTCTCGGGCGGCAATCTGGGTGCCGCCGCACCGGGATCGGAGCAGGACTTCATCGTCAACATCGGCGACCGGGTCTATTTCGACCTCGACCGCTATACGATCCGCTCGGAAGCCTTTCCGCGCCTCGATGCGCAGGTCGCCTGGCTGCAGCGCTATCCGTCGGTGACCATCCGGATCGAGGGCAATGCCGACGAACGCGGCACCCGTGAATACAACCTCGCCCTCGGTGCCCGCCGAGCCGAATCGGTGCGCGCCTATCTGGTCCAGCGCGGGGTCTCCGCCGGCCGGATCGACACTATCAGCTACGGCAAGGAACGCCCGATCGCCGCCGGCTCGAACGAGGAAGCCTTCGCCCGCAATCGCAACGCCCATACGGCGATTGTCAGCGGCGCAACTCGTTAGGAACAAGTCTCCTCGCCCGCGAAGGGGAGGGGGACCACGAAGTGTTGGAGGGGCTCTTGAAGCCGACAGCCCCTCCGTCACGCCGCCTTCGGCGCTGCGCCTCCTCCCCATCCCTTCGTGACAGGGCGGAGACCTTGAACCGGCCTTAAATAGGTGGGACGAAATCCGTCATGATCCAGTTTCCTGCCGTCCTACGCACCCGCAACGCTGTGCTGACCGCCGTCGGCATCGCCCTGATCGCCGGAACCGTCGTCGCCCAGACCGCGCCGCTGGAGCCGGTCCAGTGGGACAAGCGTCGCTTGGAACAACTGGACCGCAACGTGCGCCGCCTCGAGCGAGCGGTCACCCAGCGCAACGCCGCCGGACAGCCCGTGATCATCGAGCCGGACGCGGAGGTCGTGGCGCTTCAGGGCCGCGTCGGGCTGATGGACCGCCGGCTGCAGGACATGGAAGCCAGTCTTCAGCGCGTGAACGGCGATCTGGAGCGGCTGACCTTCCAGCTGGACGAGAGCGGTCGCGACAACACGGCCCTGGGCGCGCGCGTGCGCGATGCGGAAGGCCGGCTCCGTGCCATGGAGGCGGCTGCCGTGCGCGAGGCCGCCCTGAACGCGGCAATCCCTACCACCTCGCCGACCGGCGACGCCGCGCGCGACCTGACTGCGGCCGTAAGGCTTGCGGCGACCGATCCGGAGATGGGCGACCGCGCCCTGCAGACGGTGGTCGCGGCCTGGCCCGACACGCCGCAAGGTCGCGAGGCCTCCAGCCGGCTGGGCGACCTTCGCATTTCCGCCGACGACCCCGCCGGTGCCGTGTCCGCCTACGCCACGGCCCTGCAGGGCTGGCCGACAACACCGTGGGCCGGACCGACGACGCTGGAACTGGCGTCGGCCCTGTTCGCCACCGACCGCAAGACCCAGGCCTGCACTGCGCTGAACGAATTCACCCGCCGCTATGCCCCGGGCGCGACGCCGGCCGTTCTGGCCCGGGCGATCGTGACCCGGACGCGGGTCGGCTGCCCGGCGGCCGCCGCCACGCCGGCACGGAGACCGGGCTGACGCCTGGCCTTGATGCCGCCTGGGTGGCCGGAGTCGAGGCCGGCCTCACCGCGCGACTCGAGCCGAGGGGTGGGCAGCCGGTCGTGCTGGCCCTGTCGGGGGGCGGCGACTCCCTGGCCTTGCTTCATGTCGCCGCCGGATGGGCCAAGACCCACGGCCGTGGACTGCTGGCCGTGACCGTCGATCATGGATTGAGTCCGGACAGCCCCGGCTGGAGCGCCTTCGCCGAACAGGCCGCCCATTCGGTCGGGGCGGACTGGCGGGGGGTGGTCTGGACGGATACCAAGCCGGCCGGGGGGCTACCCGCCGCCGCCCGGATGGCGCGGCATCGGCTGATCGCGGATGCGTCTCGGGCGGCGGGTGCCCGGGTGGTGCTTTTCGCTCACACCGCCGACGACATCGCGGAGGGTGAGGTCATGCGGGCGGAGGGCTCGACGCTGGGGCGGCTGCGCGACTGGACCCCGTCACCGGCCTGGCCCGAGGGGCGGGGGCTGATGCTGCTTCGCCCGATGCTCGGCGCGCGGCGGGGCGAAATTCGGGACTGGCTGGCGGCGAGGGGGCTGAACTGGATCGATGACCCGGCCAATGAGGACGTCCGGTTCGCGAGAAGTCGGGCCCGCGCTACCCTTCTCCCGGACCGAGAGGGAGCCAAGCATACACCGGACGCCGCCCCCGTTTCGCGCAAGACCCGTGGCGGTGCGCCCGTGCGATCAATCCCTCTCTCCACGGGGGAGGGATGGTTTCGTGCGGATCGAAGCCTCGATGGATCGACGCTCGCCGCCGCGCTCGTCTGTGCCGGGGGCGGAGACCGGCTGCCGCGAGGCCAGCGGTTGGACGCGCTGCTGGCACGGCTGCGGTCGGGCGAGACCTTCGTCGGGGTGGTGTGCGGAGCCCGCGTGGCCACGGACGGCGATCAAATCCTCGTCAGCCGCGAGGCCGGGGAGTTCGCGCGTCGGCGGATAGCGCCACAGCCGCTGTCGGCGCGCGTGGAGGTGGTCTGGGACGGCCGTTGGGCGATCACCGCCGATGTGCCTGGCTGGTCTGTCGTGCCCGCCGCAGGGCGGATTGCGGCGCTCGCGGGCACCGAAAGAGCGGTCCTGAAGAGAATGCCGTCGGCCGTGCGGGGGGCGCACCCTGTGCTGATCCGGAACGACGGAACTGCGCCGGTTCTTGCAGGGGCGGTCGCAAAGGCGCGGTCGCTGGTCGAGGAACGACTGGCGTTGGCGCTGGACCGAATGACGCACGAAAGGGACCTTGGTACCGCAACACATGGCGGATCGCTCCGGAACCCCCTATTTTCCACGCTGACATCATCCAATGACGGAGCGCGTCGGCGCTTCAAGGGAATGAGACGAGAATGAACCTTCGCAATCTGGCCATCTGGGGTGCCGTTCTCCTGGGTCTTCTGGCGGTCTATGTCGCCGTCGATCGTCCGGGGGTGTTGCCCACGCCGGGTGCCAAGGCCGCGCCCGCGCGCGCGCAGATCATGAGTTATTCCGACCTGCTGAAGGCGCGTGACAGCGGGTCGATCGCCAGCATCGAGGTGCGCGGCGAAACCATCAAGGCCACGCTGCGCGACAACACCCTGGTGACAGTGACCACCCCGGTGCCGAACGCGGTCCTCGTCGACAGCATTCAGGCCAAGGGGGCCGAGGTCGATGTGAAGACCACGCGCCAGTCGGTGTGGGTGACGGCGCTGCTCAGCCTGCTGCCCTTCGTGCTGATCATCGGTCTGTGGATCCTGATTATGCGCCAGATGCAGGGCGGGGCGCGCGGCGCCATGGGCTTTGGCAAGTCCAAGGCCAAGCTGCTGACCGAACACAAGGGCCGTAAGACCTTCGAGGACGTGGCGGGCGTGGACGAGGCCAAGGATGAACTGCAGGAGGTCGTCGACTTCCTCAAGGACCCGGCCAAATTCCAGCGTCTCGGCGGCAAGATCCCCAAGGGTGCCCTGCTGGTCGGCCCTCCCGGCACCGGCAAGACGCTGCTGGCGCGCGCCGTGGCGGGCGAGGCGGGCGTGCCGTTCTTCTCGATCTCGGGTTCTGACTTCGTCGAAATGTTCGTCGGCGTCGGTGCCAGCCGCGTGCGTGACATGTTCGAACAGGCCAAGAAGAATTCGCCTTGCATCATCTTCATCGACGAGATCGACGCCGTCGGTCGTCACCGCGGCGCAGGCCTTGGCGGCGGCAATGACGAGCGCGAGCAGACGCTGAACCAGTTGCTGGTCGAGATGGACGGTTTTGAATCCAACGAAGGCATCATCCTGATCGCCGCCACCAACCGGCCCGACGTGCTGGACCCAGCGCTGCTGCGTCCGGGCCGCTTCGACCGTCAGGTCGTGGTACCCAATCCCGATGTGAGCGGACGCGAAAAGATTCTGCGCGTGCACATGAAGGACGTGCCGCTGGCCGCGGACGTCAATGTCCGAACCATCGCTCGCGGCACGCCCGGCTTCTCCGGCGCCGACTTGGCCAATCTGGTCAATGAGGCGGCCCTGACGGCGGCACGCAAGGACCGGCGCATGGTCACTCACCGCGACTTCGAGGATGCCAAGGACCGGGTGATGATGGGGGCCGAGCGTAAGTCCATGGCCATGAACGAGGAAGAGCGCCGCCTGACCGCCTACCACGAGGGCGGCCATGCGATCGTCGCCATGAACGTCAAGATGGCCGATCCCGTCCACAAAGCGACCATCGTTCCGCGCGGCCAGGCCTTGGGCATGGTGATGCAACTGCCGGAAGGCGACCGCTACTCCATGAAATACCAGCAGATGGTCGACCGTATCGCCATCATGGCCGGCGGCCGCGTGGCCGAGGAGCTGATCTTCGGCAAGGAGAACATCACCTCGGGTGCCTCGTCGGATATCCAGCAGGCTTCCAAACTGGCCCGTCGCATGGTGACGCAGTGGGGCTTCTCCGAGATTTTGGGAACTGTTGCGTATGGCGAGAACGAGCAGGAGGTCTTCCTCGGCCACTCGGTCGCGCGCAGCCAGAACGTCTCGGAAGATACGGCCCGGATCATCGACTCCGAGGTCAAGCGCCTGGTCACCGAGGGCTGGGACGTGGCCCGCCATATCCTGACCGACAAGGCCGCCGATCTGGAGACCCTGGCCCAGGCCCTGCTGGAGTTCGAGACCCTCTCGGGTCAGGAGATCAAGGACCTGCTGGAGAAGGGCCAGGCCCCGAATCGCGACGAGAACAACTTCCCCAACGCCGGACCCTCGGTCTCCGTGCCGATCACCCCGGTGTCGGACGGGACTTCGGTCGAGGTTCAGACCGTCCACTGATCGCCAAAACATGTGAGCCCGCCGCCGGAGAAATCTGCGGCGGGTTCTTTCTAATGAACCTGTTTGCAAAATAAACTTGTCTATGCGACATGGTGATCCATCAGAGCGGAGCCCTTGCCATGTCGTCATCCGAAAGTCGTCCGTCCGAGCGTCTCCACGGCCTCGACGCCCTGCGGGGAACCGCCCTGCTGCTGGGCGTCGTTCTGCACGCCTCCATGGCCTACATTCCGGCACCAGTCTGGATCGCCACCGACGATCAGACATCCGCCGGTGCCGGCGTTCTTTTCTTCGCCATCCACCTGTTCCGGATGACGACCTTCTTCCTGATCGCCGGCCTGTTCGCCCATATGATGCTGCAAAGGCGCGGCGTGCGGGGCTTCGTAAAGGACCGGACAAGCCGGATCGGCGGCGTCCTGTTCGGCCTGTGGTGGGTCGTGTTTCCGGCTATCGTCGCCGTGCTCATCTGGAAGGCGGCGATCGACAACGGCGGCAGCCTGCCGACGAATGCGCCGCCCCCGCCGGCGATGACGCTTCAGAATTTTCCGCTGACCCATCTGTGGTTCCTGTGGGTACTGCTGATCCTCTATGCCGCCATGTTGGTCCTGCGTGCGCCCTTTGCCGTTCTGGATCGCAACGGCGGCTGGGGTCGGATGATCGACCGCCTGACCGGCGCCCTGATCGGACCCTGGACCCCGGCGCTACTGGCGGCACCTTTGGCCCTGAGCCTTTATATGTTCCCGAACTGGATGCCATGGTTCGGGGTGCCGACGCCGGACACCGGTCTGATCCCCAACACACCCGCCCTGATCGGGTTCGGCGCGGCCTTTGGCCTCGGCTTCCTGCTGGATCGCCGCCGTGACCTTCTGGTCCGGATAGAACGCCTGTGGCCCGTTTTCACGTTCGTGGCATTGGGAACGGGCGCGGCGGCCATGGTCATGGCGGGCGGTCCGGTTCCGGTGCTCGCGCCGATGAGCGATCCCGATATGAAGGCGACGATGGCGGCAATCTATGCCTTGGCTGTCTTCGCCTCGACCTTCGCCGTCATCAGCCTGGCGCTGCGTTTCACTTCGGGCCACAGCGCCATCCGCCGCTACCTCGCCGACGCCTCCTACTGGGTCTATATCGTCCATCTGCCGCTGGTGATGGCAGGGCAGCTGCTGCTGCTGGACGCGCCCTGGCCGTGGTTCGCCAAACTGGCGGTAGTTGTCGGTGGCGTCATGGGAGTCAGCCTCGTGACTTACGAACTGCTGGTGCGCCACACCTTCGTCGGCCGGTGGCTGAACGGCCGCCGAGTCCCTTGGCGCCGTCCCCGGGGAGCGGCCCTTTCACCCGCCGAATAGCTTGCCAACACCGACCGGCTCGTCCACCCCGTTGACGAGCCGGTTTCGGAGACTCGACCCATGCCCGCAAAGCCCCGCATGCATTCCCCCGAGGACGACCTCGCCTTCATGCGTTCGATCGTCGAGGGCGGGGGACGACCGCCGATGACCCTCGCGGTCTGCTATCTGGCCGGCGGTCTGCTGTACGGCCTGCAGTGTCTGTTCCATGTCGGTCAGGCGACCGGGCTGATTCGCTGGCCGGACCTCGCCAACCTCGCCTTCATCGCCGGGATCAGCGTCGCCTTTCTGTCGATTCTGACCTGGGCCATCCTGAAGGATCTAAAGGACGGCGGCTCCAATCGCGGTCCGATGGCGACCCGCAGTCTGAACGCAGCTTTCAGCGCCACCGGCATGGCGAATTTTGCCGTGATCATTGTCTTCGGCGTCGGCGCTTACAGAGATCAGGACTTCGCCATCTGGCTCTACTACGCAGCCATCGTCTTCGCCCTTCAGGCTGCGGCCTGGTATATGGCGTGGACGCTGAAGCGGAAGGGCTGGATGCTGGCCACGGCGCTGGGCGGCTGGGTCACGGCGGTCGCGCTCGGCGTGTTGGTCCGCGAGCCGATGTGGTACCTCGGCGTCTGCACTGTCGCCCTGTTTCTGCTGTTCGCCCTGCCCGGCTGGGTCATGTTCCGCGACGCCCGCTCCGGGTCGAAGGCGGCCTGAACCATGGGCCTGGCCGATCTTGGACGGATCGACGAGGTGATCCACGGCCGGCTGCGGCTGGGGATCATGGTCTATCTGGCCGACTCCGACGCGGCCGATTTCACCGAACTGAAGACGGCGCTGGAGGCCACCCAAGGCAATCTGTCGGTGCATCTGAAGAAGCTGGAAGAGGCCGGCTATGTGGCCATCGACAAGAGTTTCGTCGCGAACAAGCCCCTGACCCGGGTTTCGATCACCCGTGAGGGCCGCCAGGCCTTCTCCGCCTATCTCGACGCCCTCGGCAGCCTGATCGGAGGCAGGGGCAAATGAACCGCCCCCGTGTCATGGGCATCGTCAACGTCACGCCCGACAGCTTCTCGGACGGCGGCCGACTGGGCTCGGTCGAGGCTGCGGTGGCACACGGGCTGCGGCTCGTTGAACAGGGCGCGGACCTCCTGGACATCGGCGGCGAGAGCACCCGGCCGGGTGCCGAAGCTGTGCTCTTGGTCGATGAGGTCGACCGCGTGGTGCCCGTCATCGAGGGTCTGCGCGCCCGCTGGCCAGGCCCGATCAGCATCGACACGATGAAGCCGGTTGTCGCCCGCGCCGCCACCGCCGCCGGGGCGACAATGTGGAACGATGTGACCGCCCTCGGCCACGCCGACGACAGTCTTGAGACCGCTGCCCAACTCGGGTGCGACCTGGTGCTGATGCACATGCGGGGCGAACCGCGCACCATGCAGGCCGATCCCCAATATGGGGACGTCGTCGGGGAGATCACCGACTGGCTGGTCGCCCGGGCGGAGGCGGCCATGACGGCGGGGGTCCATCGCGACCGCATCTGGCTGGATCCAGGCATCGGCTTCGGCAAGACGGTGGCACACAATCTGGCCCTCACCGCCCATCTGGACCGGTTGGCGGCCACCGGCTTTCGGGTGCTGTACGGGGCCAGCCGCAAGCGGACGATCCAGTCGATCGATCCGACGGCGATTGACCCGGGTGACCGTCTGGGCGGCTCCCTGGCCCTCTCGCTGGAGGCGGCGCGGCGGGGTGCATCGATCATCCGGGTGCACGACGTGCGCGAGACCGTGCAGGCCTTGGCGGTTCAGGCTGCGGTCGCCGTCTCCTGACGGCTCTATCGGTCGCGCAGGCGGCGAAGCGCCGGCCATCCGTGGCGTGCGACCAACAGCAGGCCGACCACGGTGCCGGTCATGACCAGATAGCCGACGGTGCCGCTCAGCGTGGCCGCCGGCAGGGCCGCGAGCAGCATGGTGTCATTGCCACCGGGCACCATGGCCGCGCCCACCGCCATCACCGCGCCGCCCGCGATCGAGCGCAGCAGGACCGCAGGGCCCGGCCTCTGGAACCGGAACCGCCGGGTCCGCAGGCCGGCAAGGCCCGCTCCGGCCACCAAGGCGGCCCCGGCCAGCGCGCCGGCCGGTCCGCTCGCCAGGCCCATCATGCCGACGGGGGCGACGCCGTGCTGCACCACATCGGCGTAGCTCCAGCCCGGCGCGACGGCGAACAGGGTCGCCCCGCTGACGCCCAGCGCCGTCATGAGCAGACCGGCTTCCGAGATACGCATCAGCGGATTGATCGATGCCGGCGGGTGGGCCGGGAAGCGTAGCCGCCCTGCTGCGGCGAAACCGATGGCCAGACCGGCGGGCAGGGCCAGGAAACGCACCTCTCCATCGCCGATCCGCGCGATCGTGGCCAGCATACAGGCGTTGTTGATCACCGCGCCCGGCCCCAGCAGGGCGGCCCCGACGAACAGCGGCCAATCGATCGGCAGTTCCCCGGCCCGGGTCACGCCCGCGACGCCGGACCACGCCAGGCCGAGCCAGACGAGCCCCGCGGCTCCCACCGCCACAGCGAATCCCAGCATCAACCGCGTCCGACGCTCAACGACCAGTTCCCGCGCCGCCCGGACCGCGCAGGTGCAGCCCTGGTTCAGGGCAAAGGCGGCGGCGGCGATCAGCAAGGTGGGCGCGGACATCGGCATGATCAGGGGTTTCGTCGGGGCCGGCGCAAAGGATACGACGCCGGAAATCAGCCCCGATACAGCCTGATCAGATTGCCACAGGGGGTGGCTCAGCGTCACCTCCTGCGCGTCGCGCTTGCCGAGTCGGCCAGGATTGGCCATCCACTGCGGATGACCTCCCCCCTCGGACGCGTCCTGATCATCGCCGGCTCGGATTCGGGCGGCGGGGCCGGGGTGCAGGCAGACATCAAGGCGGTCACGGCCATGGGCGGATACGCCGCCACTGCGATCACCGCCATCACCGTGCAGAACACCCTCGGCGTCCACGGCGTGCATCCGCTGTCCCTGGACCTGATCGAGGGGCAGGCTCGCGCGGTGCTGGACGATATCGGTGCCGACGCCATCAAGACCGGCATGCTGGGCTCGACCGCAGTGGTCGAACGGGTGGCAGCCATCCTCGATTCGTCCGATGCCCCGGTGGTGATCGATCCGGTCATGATCGCCAAGGGCGGACAGGCCCTGCTGGCGCACGACGCCGTGGCGGCAGTCCGGTCGCTGATGGTCCCCCGCGCGGCTCTGCTGACCCCCAATGCACCGGAGGCCGAGGCCCTGACCGGGATCGCCGTCCCCGATCTGGACGGCCAGCGCAGGGCCGGCGAAGCGCTGCTCTCCATGGGGGCCAGGGCGGTACTGATGAAGGGCGGTCATGTCGGCGGCGAGACTGTGATCGACCTGCTGCTGACCCCGACTGGCGAGACCCTGCTGGAGGGACCGCGGATCGGGACCCGCCACACTCATGGCACCGGCTGCACCCTGGCGAGCGCCTGCGCGGCGGGGATCGCCATGGGTCTGCCGCTGGAGGTCGCGGTGGCCCAGGCCTGGGCCTATGTCGCCGAGGCGATCCGGCGGGCGCCGGGGCTGGGGGCCGGGCACGGGCCCATCGACCACGGCTGGCCGTTGCGGCGCGACCGATGAGCGGCCTGATCCTTGCTTCTCCCGCTTGCGGGAGAAGTGTCCCGTTCTCGGGCGCAGCCCGAGCAGGGACGATGAGGGAATTCTTTCTTCCTTCTGTCGGATACCACCCCCATCGTCACTGGATCGGCTGCGCTGACCGACGTGACCGTCGTCCGGTCGGCTCTGCCGCCCGTTCCTTCACCCCCGCAAGCGGGGGCAGGAAAGTGATCCCATGAGCGATCTGGAAGCGCGGCTGATCGAGATCGTCCGCGCCGGCCCCGGCCTCATGCATGCGCTGAGGGGGGTGCGGGATCAGAACCTGCCGGACTGGCGGATTTTCTCGGGCGCGGTCTATCAGAGCGTCTGGAACGCTTTGACGGGGCGGCCGGCGGGCTATGGCGTCCGCGACTATGATGTCGGCTACTTCGATCCGGACACCAGTTGGGACGCGGAAAACGTCGTCATCGAACGCGTCGCTGCGGCCTTCGTCGAGCCGTTCTGCAGCACGGTTGAGGTGCGAAACCAGGCCCGGGTGCACCTGTGGTTCACCGACCGTTTCGGGGAGCCCTATAAGCCCCTGGCCAGTACCGACGAGGCGCTGGCCCGGTTCGTGGCCCCGGCGTTCGCGGTTGGAGTTCGCCTGGAACACGACGATACGATCAGCGTTGCCGCGCCGTTCGGGCTGGACGATGTGTTCTCGCTGAGCCTGCGACCCAATCCGATGCGCGGTTTGTCGAAGGGGTGGACCCGGACGGTCGAGAGCGCCCGGGCCCGCTGGCCGGAACTGACCATAATCGAACCGGAGACCGCCTGATGCGCCAGTGGACCGTGGATGCCTTCGCCTCCGCCCCTTTCATGGGCAATCCCGCCTGTGTGGTGGAGCCGTTCGACCAGTGGCCGTCCGATCTCTGGATGCAGGCGCTTGCCAAAGAGAACAATCAGGCGGAGACGGCCTTCCTGTTGAAGACCGCCGACCCGGCGCGCTTCGGCCTGCGCTGGTTCACACCGGGGATGGAGGTCGACCTTTGCGGTCACGCCACCCTGGCGTCTGCGCATGTGTTTCTGGCTGAGCTTGGGCTCCCCGCAGGGGCTTTGACATTCGACACCCGCTCCGGCCCGCTGACCGTGAGCTGTTCGGCCGGGGCCTATGAGATGGACTTTCCCGCCGACCCGCCCCGTCGCACCGCGACGCCAGCAGGCTTGGTCGAGGCGCTGGGCTTGGTGCCTGTCGAGGTCTGGGCCGGCCGATATCTGGTCGCGATGCTGGCCGACGCGGCGGCGGTGCATGCCATCGCCCCTGACATCCGCGCATTGGCGGCCCTCCAGGGCGAAGCGGGCGAAGTCGGTCAGGTAATCGTCTGCGCGCTGGCGGACCCCTCGGACGACGTCGACGTGGTCGACCGTTTCTTCGCCCCGGGTTGCGGTGTGGACGAGGATCCCGCGACCGGCTCGGCGCACTGCATCCTCGGACCCCTCTATGCCGACAAGCTGGGTCGGGCCGACGTCCGCTTCCGGCAGGTGTTCCCCGGACGCGGCGGCGAGATCACGACCGAGGTCCTGGGCGACCGGGTCCTGCTGCGGGGACGGGCGGTGACGGTCGTGGAAAGCCTGCTGCGCCTCGCGCTACGGGAATAGGGGCGCGACCCGTTCGGACCGCGCCCCCAAAGCCTCGTCTGCGAAGATCGGACCCTAGTAGCGACGGTTGTCGTAGTCGCGGCGCTCTTCGCGGACCTGGCGGGCGAGACGGTCGTAACGACGGTTCAGGTCGTTGCGCTCCCAGCCGTTCAGGCCGCCGCGCTGGTAGCCGTACTCGAGGCGAACCACGGCGTTCAACTCGTTCTGCAGGCGGCGACCCTCGCGGCGGCTCAACGAACCGTCGCGCAGACCGCGATCAATACGCCGGTCCAGCTGGTATTTCCGCTGGGCGATCGCCTGCCAGCTGCGGTTGTCGTGCCGCTCGTATCGATCCCCGCGATCACCGCGATGATCCTGCTCGTAGCGGCCGCTGCGGTCCTGCGGGCCGTAGTTCTGAGCCATGGCGGGCACCGCGACGGAGGCCGCGGCCAGCGCCAGAGCGGGAATGAGGAATTTCTTCATCGGTCTTCTCCTTGACGGTTCACGCCCGCCGGATTGGCTGCGTCAAACCGGAGGAGAACACGCTTGGCCTGAGCGCGATCTGAACGACGCGTGTCAGCCGAGGTTCATGTCCCTGAACCAAACTCCGCATCCGTCATCTTCGCGCGCACGAAGAAGATTGGGGCGCGGGCGGCGCGAACGGTGAAAAATGTCTAGACTGTTCGTTCAGCCGACGTTCAGCACCCGCAGACTACAGCCACTGCCATGACCCGTACCGCCGTCCTTTGCCTGGCCGTCCTGATGACCGCAGCGCCCTTGGCGCAAGCGGCTGCTCAGGACCGTGGTCCGCGCGGCGAACGCCGGCAGCAGGACGACCGTCCTCGCCTGAGCGATGCCGAGGCGGCGCGCCGCGCCGCCTCCGGCCGCGCGGGCCGTTTGCTGACGACCAGAAACCGGGGCGACACGATTGAGGTTGTTTGGCAGTATCCCGGCGGTCGCGTAGCGGAGATCACGGTTGACGCCCGCACTGGCCGGGTGTTGGGAGAACGCTGAATGCGCGTATTGCTTGTCGAGGACGACGCCGACCTGTCGCGACAGTTGAAACTGGCCTTGGGCGACGCTGGCTATGCGGTCGATCACGCCGCCGACGGCGAGGAGGCCCATTTCCTCGGCGACACCGAACCTTATGACGTGGTGGTGCTCGATCTCGGCCTGCCCAAGATCGATGGCGTCTCGGTGCTGGAACGCTGGCGCCGCGACGGAAAGACCACGCCGGTGCTCATCCTGACCGCACGCGGAGCCTGGTCCGACAAGGTGTCGGGTTTCGACGCCGGGGCGGACGACTATCTGACCAAACCCTTTCACACCGAGGAGCTTCTGGCCCGCCTCCGTGCCCTGCTGCGCCGGTCGGCGGGCATCGCTTCGGCGACCCTGTCGTGCGGCGGCCTGCGCCTCGATCCGCGCGCGGCCCGAGCCAGCGTCGACGGCGAACCCCTGCGGCTAACCTCGCTGGAGTACCGGCTACTGCACTATCTGATGATGCATCAGGGCCGGGTGATCAGCCGGACCGAACTGGTCGAGCACCTCTATGATCAGGACTTCGACCGTGATTCCAACACGATAGAGGTCTTCGTGGGCCGGCTGCGCAAGAAGATCGGCCCCGACCGGATCGAGACAGTGCGCGGCCTCGGATACCGCCTCACGCTGTTGTCCGGGGAGTCCGAAACGGCGTGACCGAAGCGGCGGGGGGCGGATCGGCTCCGGCCGACGACAGGTCCTGGGGCCGCTGGTTCGGAAGGCCCGGTCGCAGCCTGACCCGACGGCTGATCTGGCTGGCGTCCGCCTGGATCGTGATGGCGCTGGTGCTCACGGGCTGGACCCTGACCGACCAGTATCAGGAATCCGCCCTGAGACGACTGGGCAACGTGCTGGCCGACACCATCGACGACGTCGTGATCGCGACCGACGCGCGCCCGGACGGCATATTCGTGGCCGAGATTCGGGACGCAAAGACGGACCGCGCGCTGTCTGGAAAATATTGGGCCTTGGCCGAGCTGGACGGTGCGGGTGGCATGCGGTTTATCGCTGGCTCGCCGTCCCTTGCGGGAGAAGAACTGGCCGTGCCGCCTGGCCTTCCGCGCCGGCTAAGGGAGGCTGGCGGCACCACGATCAGTTTCAACGATCCCGGATTCCTGCGTCCTCCCCTGCGTCAGCCGCTGCTCGTCGCCGCCAGCCTGAAGTCCCTGCCGGGCCGCAGCGAGCCCCTGGTGTTCATGGCGGCGGTCGACCGGACCAATATCGAGAACGATACCCGCGAGTTCGCCACCTTCACCTGGACCGCCCTGCTGATCCTGGGCGTCGGACTGGTCATCGCGGTCTTCCTTCAGGTCCAGATCGGCCTGCGGCCGCTGTTCGGCCTCAGGAACGAGATTGCCGACGTCGGCAAGGGCAAGGCCGCCCGCATCGCGCGCAGCTACCCGCTGGAGATCCAGCCGCTGGCTGAACAGGTGAACCGGCTGCTCGACCAGAATCAGGAAACGGTCGAACGCCAGCGCACCCACGTCGGGAATCTGGCCCATGCCCTTAAGACCCCGCTGTCGGTCATGCTGGCCGAGGCCGGCTCGCAGCAGGGGTTGCTGCCGGATCTGGTGCGCAAACAGACCGAGGTGATGAAGGCCCAAGTCGATCACCACCTGCGTCGCGCGCGCGCCGCCGCCCGAGCCCACCTGCAGGGCGAGCGCACGCCCATCGCCGAGGTGCTGGACGAAATGGCGGTCATGCTGGAACGAGTGTTCGAGGAAAAAGGCGTCGAGGTCGACTGGCGCGCACCGGACGACCTGGGATTCCGCGGCGAACGCCAGGATCTGCAGGAAATTCTCGGCAATCTGATCGAGAACGCCTGCAAATGGTCGAAACGGCGGGTGCGTGTCTCCGCCGGACCGACCGGCCTGGGCCAGATGATCGTGGTCGTGGAGGATGACGGTCCCGGCCTGCCCGCCGAACAGCGCGAGGCCGCCCTGCAGCGGGGGGCACGCATGGACGAGACGACGCCCGGTTCCGGGCTGGGGTTGTCGATCGTGCTGGAGCTGACCCGCGCCTATGGCGGGCGCCTTACCCTTGCCGACAGCGATCTTGGCGGTCTGAAAGTCCTGCTGGAGCTTCCGGCCGCCGAGGGCTGAGCCGGTTCGTTCAGACAGCGGATATTAACCTTGACCGGGCAGCTTGGGGGTGCCGGGCCGCACCCGGTTTCGGAATTGTTACATGGCCGGGCTTTCGATCGCCCATCGCGTAGTGCTTGCCGCCCTGCTGGAGCGGTGCCCCGAACCTACGCTTCGCATGATTTCGGCCGCCGTGGCCCCCCTGCCGGGTGGTCGGGCCGTCGAACTCAGGATGATACTGTCCGACGAGGTTCGCGACCGCGCCCGTCGGGCCATGGTCATGAGACCCGTCGCACCGATGTTCCGGCCGCGCGCCGACGGCGTCCAAGCCATGAATTTCCCGCCCGTCGTCCTTGCGCGTCTGTGGAAGGTCGCCAGTGTGCGAGAGCCAGAACTGATGGGCACGCTGGACGGCGACGAACCCGACGCCATGGCCGTGTCGGACCGGATCTGCCTGGCGGCCGCCGCTGTGGTCCGTGATCAGCCCGAACTGGTCTGGCCCGCGACCGAAAATCCTGCGGCGCGCCAGACCGGTCTGACCGATCTGGCCGCTTGTCTTGACCTGGCCCACCTGGCCCGACGGGGCCTGCCTTCCCTTGAGGTCTGGCTGAGACGCCCGGACGGGGACCAGATCGCCGAACTGCGCCTGTTGCTGAAGGACTGCGCCGGGGTGCGTGTGGACGGTGCCCAGCGGGTGCTGGAGATGCTCTTCGCCCACCTGGACGACGCGGTGCTGATCCTTCGCATCATCATCCAGACTTCCGGCGCGGCGGACCGGGAAGGCTTCCTGAGCGCGTCCGAACTGGCCGGTTTCGTCGACCGCCTGATCGCTGGGGTCGACGTTCGCGTCGTCCGCATCGCCGCCTTCAGGCC
>Ga0163154_10005777_pt1 | contig 15501 bp, 9 predicted proteins | sample OliLakLV19MP9P1_FD_148649 | JGI IMG/M metagenome (GOLD analysis project Ga0163154, IMG submission 148649) | Freshwater microbial mat bacterial communities from Lake Vanda, McMurdo Dry Valleys, Antarctica - Oligotrophic Lake LV.19.MP9.P1 | ecosystem: Environmental > Aquatic > Freshwater > Lake >... | reverse complement strand
CACCGAGCCAGCGTCCACCGAGCCAGCGTCCACCGAGCCAGCGTCCACCGAGCCAGCGCCTACCGAACGGCAGTGCCAACCGAAGCTGACACCGACTGAACGGGACCTCGATGCGCTGCGCCTCCAAGCGCTCCTGGCGTCGCGCTCACGGACTCCCATGCAGCGTGGTGTAGTGTTCATCATCGAGCGCGATCCATGTTGCGCACGGGCTCCACCGCAGCCTGAAAACCCGAAACACGTGGTCGAAGGCCAGCATCCGCGTCCCGGTCGCAGTGTCGAAGACCTCGACGGTCGAATCGCGTCCGACGGCCAGCCGTTCGCCATCAGCGCTCCAGCCGGCGGCCTGTGGCGCAGATCCTCGGGTGTCGGCTGTCCACACCCGACGAGACAGCGCCGAGTCCCAGAGCACGAGTTCCCCCCGCTTCGCGCTGAGCGCCAGATAACGGCCCGAGTCGTCCCAACGAAGCGGTACCAACCCTTCCCCGACGGCTGCGACACCCAGCGCACCGAGACTGAGCCCCGTCGCTGCGTCGAAGCGGTGCCAATGCTCGACGACGAGTTCTGCGGCGGGGCCGATGAACTGCAGATCAACTGCGCGAGTGCTTGGGCCTGTCGAGCCCTCAGGCAGCGGGACGACGAGCACGTGCGCGAGCGCGCCGTCGTCGGCCCTCGCGACGGTGACGTTGAAATGACGATACTCCGGCGGCCGCGAGCTGCCCTCGCTCAACGCGATCCAACGGCCGTCGTTGCTCCAAGCGAGTGCTTCCCCGAACGGCCAGGCGCGTGCGCGTTCGTCGAGTTGCAACAGCACCTCACCGGTCGCGGTATCGTGGACGCGGCCCCGGTCAGTCACGACGCGCGTACCATCCGGGCTCCATGCGGCAGCTTGTGCGCCAGCGAGGACCACTTCGCCGCCATCGCCGAGCGTGCTAACGAGCGCGACCGAGTAGGTGGCGTCATAGAGTTCTAGGTCAGGACGGCCAGCGCCGATGATCACTTCGCGCGCTTCTTCGTCGACCCGGGCAATCGCGAAGCGCTCGCCGTTAGGGCTCCACGTGAGTTGCACGCCGTCGACGCCACGGTACGGCACGCGGCTTGGATCCCAGAGGCGCACCTTGCCGTCCATGCCTCCAGTCGCGAGCCGACCAGCGCGGACGTTCCACGCGAGATCGCGCACGGCCCCAGCGTGGCCACGCAGGGCCTTTGAGAAGCCGAACGGGAACTCGAGCTGCACTGTCCCGGCCTCGGACCCGAGCGCCATGCATGCGACCTCGCCTCCGATCGAGCAGACCGGGTCACGGTAGCCCAGTCCTAGCGCGAGGGAGCGGAGGCCCCCCTCGTCCTCTCCGATCGCACCCGACGCGGGGTCCCAAGTGGCGAGCACCGACGTGGCGCCGACACCGTTCGTCGCAAGGCACCCGACGATTTGTCCAGTTGTGGGGTCCCAGACAATTGGCGCCTCGATGCGCTCGGTCCCCGCAACAACGGCGCCATTGGTCACATCCCAAACAACAACCTCCGAGGCTCCGGGGTACGTAGATCCGGACGCAAGGTGCACGCTGTCGCTCGACCAGGAGAGTGAGTGCGCGCAGCCGTGCGTCCGCACGAGGTCGATGCGTGCTTCGAGGTCTGCGACGTGCCATACGGCGATCGGCTCGCAGCTGCCGCTGGCGGCGAGGCGCTCGCCATCGCCGCTCCAGCGGAGCGCGTCGATCGGCTGCCCGCGCAAGAACTCGAGTTCGGCGACGAGCCGCCAGTCCTGCGGGCCCCACAGCCGCACGAATCCGTCCGAGCTGCCGGTGGCAAGAGGGCCCCCCGTCGGGCTCCACGCGACCCGGGTGACTTCCCCGCCGCGCACGTCGAACTCGAACACGAAAACGCCGCGCGCGGCGTCCCAGATCCGCACGCGGCCATCCTCGTACGCGGCAGCGACGAGTGCGCCGTCAGGGGCCCAGTCGACCCCGAGCACCGGCCAGGCATGCGCGTCCAGCACCGTGGCGCCGCCGTCGAATTCGTCAGCAAGGTAGTGCCACTCCCACCGCCGCGCCCGCGTCGGGCAAGCGTCGAGCTGCGCCCGCGCCTCTGCCGCGGCGCCGCGTTCGAGGGCCGCCGCAGCGCCGGTGAACAGCGCGATGTAAGCGCTGCGCTCAGCGGCGTCGCTCTGCGCTGCGAGCGCGCGGTTCGTCTCGGTGAGCGCTCGCGCCGTGCGCCACGCGTGCGCTGCGAGCGTGCTCATCGTGGACAGCGCGATCGTCCCGAGCACCAGGACCGCGGCCCAGGTCGGGTGTCGCCGGCACCACTTTACGCCGCGGCGCAGGACGCCAGGTAGCTGAGCGTGCACGGGCTCGTCGGCGAGGTGCCGACGGAGGTCGGCCGCGAACTCTGCCGCCGTTGTGTACCGATCGCGCGCCAGCTTCTCCATCGCCTTGCCGCAGATCGCCGCGAGCTCGCCAGGACAGCGCGGCGACAGCAAAGCAGGGCTCGGCGGCTCATGATAGAGGACGCTCTCGGCGATCTGTGCGGTCGTGTCGCCCTCGAAAGGCCGCCGCAGCGTGAGGAGCTCGTAGAGGACGACGCCCAGACTGAAGACGTCCGTGCGGTGATCGAGGCCGATGCGCTTTGCGGTGACCTGCTCGGGACTCATGTACGAGAGCGTGCCCGCGAGCTCCCCTTCGCGTCAGACAGCGGAGCTGTCGACGAGCTGCGCGAGCCCGAAATCCGTCAGCTTTGCTGTCCCGTCGGCGGCGATCAGGATGTTGGCTGGTTTGACGTCACGATGAATGACGCCGGCCAGGTGTGCTGCGTTCAGTGCATCGCCCATGCACGCCACGAGTTCCGCCGTCCAGCGCACGTGGTCCTTCGGCGCCTCACCGGCGCGACGCAGCTCGGCCAGCACGTCGGCGAGGGTCTGCGCACCGGGGACGAGTTCCTGGGCGATCCACGCACGGGTGCCGTCGACCCCGAAGCCGAGCGTCGCGACGACGTTCGGATGTCGCAAGCGACCGCCCGCGCGCGCCTCGCGTGTCACCTGGCGCAGCGCCTCGGACTCGAGCCGCTCGGGCACGACGAGCTTCAACGCGACCGTCGTACGTAGCTGCTCGTCGAACGCCTCCCAGACCTGCCCCATGCCGCCACGTGCGATGAACCTCAACAGTCGGTAGTGCGCGATCTGCGTGCCCGGTGCGACGTCACCGGTCGCCCGCACGGGGCGCGCATCGGCACCATGGTCGGCCGAGTGGTCGTCTGGGGGTCGGGGCATCGTCACAGCGCATAGAAGCGTACGCCGGGCGAACGGGCAGTACCACGGGTCGACGCCTCGAGCTCGAGGTTGCCAGCATCGATTCACGACTGGGTGAGCGCCGACGAAGCTCCATGAGTAGGCGCCGCGCGTTTCCAAGTCGAGTGGTCTGTCCCAGGGCCCGAGGGGCTCGACTACGATACTGGGTCGACGCCCGATGCCGCTTCTTCTGACCCTCGATCTTTCGCTCCCGCCCGCGGAACGTTGGCGCGGGCTCGAGCCGCACGTCACCGTTGCTCGCAGCCTGGTGGACAGTTACGTCCGGGATCTAGGGCTGAAGGACGCGACGGCGCTGGGTCCGTGGTCGTCGAGGCTCGACGACTACCGTGCCGCGTTCGTTCGCGCCGACCTCGCCGCGGAGATGGACTCCATCGCGCGCCTCATCGATCGGCCGGCGCAGTCGGTGCTCATCGCGAACCTCTACTACGACCTCGTGCGTGCGGTCATCGGATGCACTGCGTTCGCCATCGATGGACCAGAGGGTCCGATGCACGCGCGGAACCTGGATTGGTGGACGGACGAGGTGCTGCTTGGCGGTGAAGGCGGGGCGGACGACGCCGGTCGTCCATTCCAGCTCCTCGCCGACGGGACCTTGATCGTGCGCGCGCGGGGCGCGCCCGCCGGTACGTTCGACACCGTCGGCTGGCCCGCTTTTGTGGGAGCCTTCTCCGGAGTCGCAGCCGGCAGATTCGCGATCACGATGAACGCGGTGCTGAGCAACGATCGCGCTCCGGGAGGTACGTCGATCGCGCTGCTCCTCCGTGAGGTCTTCGAACGCTGCGCTTCGTTCGATGCTGCCGTCCGCGTGCTGCGGGACACGCCGCTCGCTTGCGACTGCTTGCTCCTCGTCAGCGGCGTGCGGGCGGGCGAGCTCGTCTTGATCGAACGGACGCCGACACGGGCAGCGCTCCGTGGGCCGGAGCACGGGGTCCTCGTCGTGACGAACGACTTCCGCAGCGCTGCGCTGTGTCAGCCATCGATGCTCACCGACAGCCGACAGACTGCGATCGGGGCCGATGAACTCTCCCGGACCGCTTGCAGTCGCCTCGAGCGCGCTCGGCAACTCGCAACGGAGACCCGCCCCACCAATACCGCCGGGTATTTCGCGATCCTCGAGGACCCCGCGGTGCGCATGGGGATCACGGTCCAACACATGGTCATGCACGCGGCGACGGGCGCTCTGGACGTGCGGATTCCTGCGAGAACGCTTCGTTGAGGACAGTCTGCGCCGCAGACAGACATTGCTGCGCTCGGAGTCGCGTGCGGCCGCGCGGTGCCCCCGTCGACGGGGGCGGGCGAGCGCGCTCGACTGGGTGGCACCCGAGACCCCGGTACGGCGGCAGCGCGATGATAGGAAAGCCGCGACACGGCTTCGCGATTGCGTCCTTCACCGCAAGCCGAAGCAGCGCAGCGCAGCTGCGGGCGGCCGCGAGCGATACGTCGCGAGTCGTAAAGCCTCGACCGTCCTGAACGCACTCAGGCTCCGGGAGTGGAGATCAGGAACCCCTTATACTGGCATTCGCGGACGCCTGCCCGAGTCGCCGCCCTCACTCCCATGCCAATTGAAACCATGCTCGCGAACTTCTGCCTCACGCTCGTCGCGCTCTGCAATGCGTCCTCGAACCCCTCCGCCGACCATCGCGCGCTCGTACTGATCGAGGCGGCGCTCCTCGCGGAACCTAAGCTCGAGGCAGCGTTGCAGCGCTACCGCGCCGCAGTGAAGAAGCAGTGCCGCTACGACCTGCACGTCGTCGCCGCGTCCGCCGAGGAGTCAGCCGCGGAGTTGCGCACGCGCATCTCCGCGTTCTACGAGAAGGAAAAGATCTCCGGCGTCTTCCTGATCGGGGGCTTCGAGTTCGCCCGCTTCGAGAACGCAATCGGCGAACGGAGCATCTTTCCCGAGTACTTCCAGGACCTCGACGGCGAGATCAGGGACACGAACGGCGACGGAGTCCTCGACCACTACGACCCGTGGGTGAAGCCGGGACCGGCGCTCGAGCTCTGGCTCGCCACCTTCCGACCCTACTCAGAGGCGCCAGACGGAGCCGACGCCGCTGCGCAGGTGATCCGCATTCTGGAGCGCGGCGTGGATGCGCTGGGAGCGCGCCTCACACCCAAGGACAAGAAACAACGGGCGGCGACGATCCTCTCCTCCCGCGACTGGCAGAATCACTCCGAACTGCTCGCAGCCCTCAAACGGCGGTATTCGGGCCGCATCGCCCAGTTCGGTCGCGGGGAGTCGACCCCCGACCACTACAAGACGGCCGTCCAGACGTCGTCGGAACTCCTCATCGCCTTCCTGCACAGCAGCCCGAAGGCCCACCACCTCGACGCGCCTTCTGGTCCCGCGGGTCTCGTCATCGCGAGCGCTTCCAAGACGCAGACGAAGGACGCAGCGTCGGGCTCGGTCGCCCTGGACCAACTGACTCCGCGGGCGAGGATGGTCCTGCTGTTCGCGTGCAGCGCCCTCGATCTCGACGAGCTCCCGTTGCCGAACGAGCCCTTCCTCGCCAACGCCTACTTGCTGGCGCCGGACTCCGCCTGTCGTACGGTCGTGGGCGCCGCCCGCAGCATCGGCCTCGAGAGCCTGCCGCTGCTGCTCCGCTCGCTCGGCGACGCCGAATTGCCGTTCCCCGACGCCTGGCGCGCCTACCAGAACCAACTCTACGACCAGGCCTACCTCGAGCACTGGCTGGGCGTGCGCGGCGTCTGGGAAGCAGAGCGTCTGCGCTTCAACTGGAGCTACATGCTCTACGGTGATCCCTTCGCTCGCTTCGATCCGTGATGACGGGGTGCGCCGCGGACGGCCAGGTGCAGCGCCCCGAATGAGTCGGATTCCAAGTGTGACTCCTGGAGCAGGGCCCCTTGGAGGGGGTGGGACCACGTCGACACGCTGGATGACAGCCACTCGTCGCATCGCGAAGCGCGCGCCGCGGTCCCCTTCACGAATTCGATTCGCATCATCGGCGGCGATGCGCCGATCGCGATCCAACCCGCCCCACACGGTTCGAGCTCCATGATCGTCCACCCCGCGTCGCTGCTCGCCATCGCGCTGGCTCTGTTCTCGCCCGCGCTCTCCAACACCACCGCATCACCTTGTCCTAGGCCGCAAGAGCTCCTGGACCCGAAGCTGACCAAGGCCGAGCTCGAAGCGCGCCGAGAGCGCGCCAACAAGCAGCGGAGCGTCCACGAGCAACGCGGCGAGCTGCTCGGCGTGGAGCGTCAATCGGCCCTCGAGGGGCTGTTCGCATCGCAGGTCCACGCGCTTGCAATGCGCGAGATGCAAGAGACGGCGCGTACGGCGATTCGAGAGCAGATCGCTCTGATGCGGAGACACGGGCAACACCAAGTGGCCGACCAGATCGAGGAGCAGCTCGACGGTCCGGATTCCGAGTTCATGGGCGAGAGCGAGCAACCGATCGCCTTCGGTGGCCGCTTCTACGCGCTGAGCCGGGATTCGGCACCGATGAAGCGCGCTGAGCGGGCGACCCTTGCGAAACGTGTCGGCGAGCTGGTCGTGTGGCTCGGTTCCGTCGAGGGCAAGACTACTCGCGGCGAGGCGGCTACGGTGCGCCGAATCAAGGCGTCGATGGAGGACCTCGTAGCCCAACTCGACAGCGGCAAGTTCGCGGGCGCAGATGCGATCGCAGCCGACCTGCGCGCCTGGATCATGACGGGCGCCATCGCCGGTGAGATGGCAGCAGCGCCCACGGAGCCGCCTCCAACCGACGAGGGTCCACGCGCTCGCGAAGTCACCCCAGAGACGGCGCCGACCGCCCGCGTGATCGATTCCAAGTCGGCCGACCCGCGATACAAGGAGTGGGCCAAGTACGCAGCCAATGGAGAACAAGAACACAGGCGTCGCGTCGACGAGCTGAGACGCAGCGGGCAGGACCTGGCAGTGCTGCGCCTCCAGGCGCAAACCGATTACGGCGCGATCGTTCAGGCGCTGATCCCCCTCCATTCGACACGCGCGGCGAAGCTAACAGAGCTCCGACACGACATCGAGGCGCGGCGCGCGCGCCTCTCGCCCGCGCTCATCGCGGACCTCGAGGCGCAGATCGTCGAGGCCGAGCGCTCGTTCACGCGCGCCAGGTTGGTCGCGTTCGCCGCGGTCGAATCGCAAGTGCGCGTGACGAGCGCATTGACGTGCCTCTGGGCGGATGTCGTCGGATCCTACCCTGGCCTCGAAACCGAACTCTCGGCGACTCGCACTCGAGTTGCCAGCAGCGTGTCCAGTCTCCGTTCACACCTCCTGACGCTCACCAAGTCACAGAACGCGAGTGCCGAGCGGAAGGACGAGCTATTCGCTCTCATCAGCCGAATCGACGAGCTCATCGAACTCCTACCGAGTCAGCCGCGCGGCGAACTCGGTGGGCGCCAGCTCGAGCAGGCTCAGGGCATCCTCGACCAACTGTGGTCGGACGTGCTCGGCGCCGACGTGCCACGGAGTGACCTGCAGAAGCGCGTCCTCGAGGCGCCTCTGGCACTCGCCGGCCTGTCGTCGGCGGCGGACATCGAGCAGTTCTTCCAGCGCGAAATCCGCTACATCCAGAGCCTACCGCAGCCTCTGACCGATGACCACTTCGAGCTCGAGCTGATGGTTGAGGCCCGGACTCAGTACTTCGAATTGTGGGGCACGACACGTAAGGCCCGGTCCTCGCCCGACAAGGAGCTCGCAGAGCTCGAGGCGGAGCTGCAGTTCGCGCGGGACTTCGGGCGTCCTGCGCGCGAGCTCGAAGCGCTCGAGAAGAAGATCGCCGACCTGCAGCGCGAGCGCAGCGTAGACGGCAACCGCCCCGCGTACGCCGACTGGCTCGCTCTTCAGGAGCGCAGATCCATGACGTCGATGGTCGCCTTCAGCATCGACGCCACTTCCCTGGAATCGAAGCAGTTCTTGGTCCAACGCCTCGAGGCGTTGCGGACCCTGCTCTACGACGGAGCGCGCAAGCGACAATCGCCGACCGGCTTCGGCCAGCGCCGACTCGGAGACGACGCGGTCGCCATGTGCGGCGAGCTCTCGCGCGAGATCGGCGCGATCTTGGAGGCGCTCGAGCGCGACGACCATGCGACAGCTCAAGCGGCGCTCGACGCGCGCTGGCAGCGGATCCTCGCGCTCTCGTTGCCCGGGGTGCATCCGACCGCGCCGCAGAGGGACCTCGCGCTCGGAGAGGCCGCCGAGGCCGGATCCCCCGCGCCGAGCACGCCGAATCGGCCCATGCCCGTGCTGCGCGCGCCGACGACGGTGCGTCCCGCACGCGTCGCCCACGTCGGCGACCAGGCGCCCGGAGTTCCGGGGCTGCAGTTCGCGCGCTTCACCGAGTACCGAGTGGCCCGCGATGGTCAGGTCGTGATTCTGGCGCAGCTCAGTGACCGCAGCAAAGGGGTCTGGGCCGGCCAACCGGGCGCGCTACGCCTCTTGCGACACGACGCATTGCCCGTGCGCGGCGCGGCGCGCAACTCGGCCGCGCCGCCGCTCGGTAACTTCGCTGGGATCTCACCAAAAGGGACGGCCACTTTCCTCAGCAACGAACGATTGGTGGCGCTCCGAGTGGGCCAGCCCGAACAGGTCGTCGCCGAGGGCAGCTCGGCGAAGGCGTCGACCCCGAGCTTGCCGCGCTTCCGCGGCCCGTTGCACTTCGTCCACCTTTCCGAGGAGCAGTACATCCTGCAGGTCCAAGGCGACAAGGGGATCGAGCTCTGGTTCGGGCCAGCGGGGCAGCTGCGCAAGGTGCTCGCCGTCGGGGAGCACGCCCCGGGGCTCGCGACCTCGACGAAGATCGCCCAGATCAACGTCTTACGCACCGGTTTCGGTCGCGCAGTGGTGCACGCGCACTTGCAGGGCCTCGGAGTCGATCAGTCGACCGGGTACATCGGGTACTGGATCGTCGGCCCCGAGGGTGCCACCCTCGCGCTGCGTGAAGGCGGAGTCGGCCTGAACGACACCGTGGTCGGCCAGGTCGAGCTGCTGGAGGTGGGCCCTGATGGACAGATCTTCGTGACGTACTACGATCGCGGTGGAGTGCGCCATCAGGCGCTCGGTCACCCTGGCGCGCTGTGCGCGTGGAACGAGCGGCAATCCGTCCAGAGCTGCCAGTTCCTGCTCGATGGTCGCGTCGTCATTCAAGCCAGCGAGGAGGGGTCATACGGCACGTCGGAACGGATCGGTCGACCCGAAGCGCTCGAGCAAGCGTCGCCCGAGCTCAACTCCGCATCGTGGACTCTTCAAGGCTCACGGGTCTGGTCAAGGAGCATCGACGAGGCCAGAATCCTCGTCGTCGGTGCGCCTGGAGCGGAGCGCGTGGCCTTGAGGGCGGACGATACGATCGAGGTGGCGCCGGGCCAGGCGTGGCAATTCAGCCGCTGGCCGGCACTCGGCGAAACGGCGCCGTTCGATCGTTACCTGCTGCTCCCCATCACGTTCGAGGCTGTGTTCGAAGTCCGCGGGGAGACGACGGGGCTCTATCGCTTCGACCTCTGACGTCGAGACCGCGTCGCTTCACGAATCCGCTCGCGGAGATGCAGCGGCGCGGGGCAGCCGAGCTGGCCCAGCGCGAGGACCCTGTCTCGGCTATCCTGCGTGCGGCATGCTCGACGACCGCTCGCCCTCCGGCCCCCGGCCCTTCGACTCGCGCGCGGAGGAGCTGTTTGCCGACTACCTCGTTGCGCGGGAGCGCGGGGACGACGTCGACTTCGAGGCGCTCTGTCGAGCGCATCCCGACCTCGCGGGTGATCTGCGGCGCCAGCAGGAGGTCATGGATCTGGCCGACCGGCTGCGCGCGGGCTCGGTGGCGCGGGCCAAGCCTGCGAAGGGGGTCGCCGAGCGGCTGCGCGAGTTGTATGGCGAGGACGTCGATCCTGGTGTTTCGCTCGGCGACGAGCCGAAGTCGGAGACAGGTCCGCGCAGCAAGTTGTTCGAGCGCTTGCGGGCCGAGGGGCCGCGTGGGACGCGCTATCGGCTGTTGAGCGAGATCGGTCGCGGGGGGATGGGCGCGATCATTCGCGTGTGGGACGACGAGCTGCGGCGCACGCTGGCGATGAAGGTCATCCTTGGCAGGTCGGACCAGAACGTGACGAAGGGCGACACGCCCGATGTCGATCCGCGCACGCTGGGGCGCTTCCTGGAGAGGCGCAGATCACGGGCCAGCTCGATCACCCCGGCATCGTGCCCGTGCACGAGCTGGGCCTCGACGCGACGGGGCGGGTGTACTTCACGATGCGGCTTGTGAAGGGCGAGGACCTGCGGGCGATCCTCGAGCACGTGAAGTCAGGCCACGACGGATGGAACCAGGTGCGCGCGCTGAACAGTTGGCGGAGACCCGAGTCGATGCATCGCCGGCGCGGCCGGACGAGCTCGATGCCGCGGGTGAGCGCATCGCTTGGTCGTTCGACGACCGCGAGCAGCGTCGGTGGAACGAGCAGCTCACGAAGCTGGAGTCGGATCTGCTCGAGCTTCGCGATCGCATCGCGGTCGCCGAGCGTTGCGCGACGACCACCGACGCAGAGCGGCTGTGGTCGGAGGCACGGGCTGCGATGAAGGCGCACGCGAAGTACGGTGGCATGGAACTCGGTGCACAGCTCTTCCTGTTACCGCTCGGTCCGGATCCAGACTCGGGGCTGTGGGAGTTCGCGCACCTCTTGACCGGGGAGCGGGCGGTTCGTGGCGCGGACGGCAAGCTGGTGCTGACCGACAACACCGGGCTGGTGTTCGTGCTGCTGCCGGGCGGCCGGTTGCCGGTCGAGGACGGCGCGGAGCCGGGACCACTGAACGCGGTCGACCTCGCGCCGTTCTTCCTGTCGAAGTACGAGCTGACGCGCGGGCAGTGGACGAGGATCTCGGCGGGCTGGACGGGCCGCTTCTGGGCAGACGGGACGCCGTTGCACCCCGCAGACTCGGTGAGCTGGGACGACTGCCAGGAGCACCTGGGTCGCCTTCCGGGCTGGCTACGATTGCCGAGCGAGGCGCAGTGGGAGTACGGCTGCCGGGCGGAAACGACGACGCCGTGGTGGACAGGCGCAGACGCCGAGTCGTTGCGCGGGGCGGCCAACATCGACTTTGACCGGGACGACCAGGGCTACGGCAAGGGGATAGATGGGATGAGAAGGCCAGCCTCCGGCACGGGGTATCCTCGAAGGGTCCCCAACTGACCAACGGGCTCGAGGCCCAACAAGGAGGCTGACCATGACCGAGACTACCACGACCACCGCGACGTTGACCAAGGCCACCTCGACCATCGGCATCGACCTCGGAGACCGCAAGAGTCACATCTGCGTGCTCGACGAGGCCGGTCAGATCCTCGAGGAGGGGACCGTGGCGACGACGGCTGCAGGACTGCGCAAGCGCTTCGAGCGCTGCGAGCCGACCCGGATCGCCATCGAGGCGGGCGGGCAGTCGGGCTGGGTGAACGACCTGCTGACCGAACTCTGTCACGACGTGATCGTCGCGAACCCGCGCAAGCTGCGCATGATCTTTCAGAACGAGTCCAAGTGTGACCGCCTCGACGCCGAGCAGCTCGCCCGCGTCGCGCGGCTCGATATCAAGCTGCTGTACCCGATCCAGCATCGTGAGCGGTCCGCACGCGTGGACCTGGCCAAGGTGCGATCGAGAGACACGCTCGTCTCGACGCGCACCGCGCTGATCAACAGTGTCCGCGGCGTCCTGAAGTCATTTGGTGCGCGGGTGGGTCCGAAGGGTGCTGCGTACTTCCACGGGTGGGTGGAGGACCAGATCCCAGAAGAGCTGCGCGACGCCCTGCGGCCGATCCTGGCGACGCTGACGACGGTCGGCGAGCAGATCGCGCTGCTCGACAAGGAGATCGAGCGACTGGCCACGGAGGTGTACCCGGAGACCGAGATTCTCCGACAGGTCGACCGTGTCGGGCTGCACACGGCGGTGCGGTTCGTCCTGACTGTCGAGGATCCCGCGAGGATCAAGGACAGTCGTGACGTCGGCGCATACTTCGGCCTCTGCCCACGCCGACAGCAGTCTGGAGCACGCGACCCCGAGCTGCGCATCACCAAGGCCGGCGACCGCGACATGCGACGCCACCTCGTGCAGTGCGCGCAGCAGATGCTCGGGCCGTTCGGTAAAGACTCGGACCTGCGACGCTGGGGTCTCGCGCTGGCCGAACGCGGCGGCAAGTCGACCAAGAAGAAGGCGATCATCGCGGTCGCCCGCAAGCTGGCCGTGCTGCTGCACACGCTGTGGAAGACCGGTCAGGTGTATGAGCCGCTGCGCATGGCCGAGCGCAAGGCGAAACGCACGGCGAAAGCCCCGGCGCCTGCCGCGGCGACGCCCACGGAGGCGGTCTCGGCATGACCCACACCAACTGACGCAGGACTGAACACGCACGCGTGAAGGGCGCGTCTCGAGCGACGCGCCGACCAGGCCACCAGGACAACCGGAGACCACGACGACGAGGACCAGCGAGGACAGGATCGAACTGCGTAAACCGCCCAGTCCGGGTGACTGCGCCGAACGCCTTGGACAGCGGTCGAAAGAGGGTAATCCGGACCCCGAGGTCCGTTGATGGCCGCGGGCGTGCCTGGTTTTGAGGCAATGCCGAGTCGTTCGGGTGGCACCCGCCTCGATTGCCGGCCAACCGAGCGCCAGCGCGGACTTGGGAGGGATGGTTGCGGGGGACACAGGCACCTCCGGACGGTATCAGGCGACCCAGGTTCCAACAACTCGAGCCCGCACCCCGGGGTCTCTGGGGGGCGGGCTCGGCTCGGAGGCGGTTATGACCCGTCTAGCCGCCGAGGCGAAGGTGGCAGGGTGAGTGGGGGCGGCGCTGCACTCGATCAGAAGAGCGCCGACTGGGCCAGCTCACGGGCCGGGGCAATCGGCAACGGATCTGGAGGCAGCTTCAGGTGCAAGAGAAACCGCCGGATGGTCAGCGCGTCAGTGATCATCGAGATCATGTGTCGCCGACTTCGACACCGCGGGCAAATTAAAACGTCCTCTAAAAAAACGCGCTGCAAAAGCTCGGCCCAAGAAAAGTATCTTCGCGCGACGGGCTGATTTGGAGGAACACCAGTCGAACTCGCCGGGCGTTCACGACGCGACGGCGGCAGCGGCACAACGTGATCGCGCACCGGCGACGCCGGTGCCAAACAGCCATGGTACGTGAGCTGATGTTCGCGAGGATGGGGAATGAGGGCGACAAGACGCTCAAGGAACACCAGTGGATCAAACACGAACGCACGCGTCCCGTTGCGCCAAGGCTTCCGCAAGTTCCAGATGACCTTGCCGTCGTCGCGCAACATCAGCCGACCTTGGCAAAGTGGCGGTCTTGCCATGTATCTCAGAAGATGCTCCAGCGCGTCCCTCTTGCCCGCAGGCACGTGAGTCGCGGCATGCAACGAATAGCCGCCCGAATCAGCCTTTAGCGCGCCACGCGGCAAAGCGAGCGACTGTTGCTGGACACCGACAACAGCGGGGTCGAAGAGGCGTGGAATCGAGCGACCCGAGTCCGGACCGCCCGCGATTCGCGATTGCGCCGACGCCGCCTGCAAGAACGGTAGGAGCGATTCGTCCGCGCCCTTGACCGGCAGAGGCTCGTCACCAGGATCGCAGAGGAGCCCGCGCGCACGCAGCACACGCTCGATGCGCTGGCGCGCGTCATGGTGCACGCGCGCCACCTCGATGTCGGTCAACGTCGGCGCCGCATGGAACGTCGGTGCGCGGCCAGGCCCATCCGTGACGTAGACACCGTCCAATGCGAGGAGGTGGGGGTGTACGTTAACTCCCAGATTCGATCCAAATCTCTGCACAAAGTTCACCGCGCCCGGGTGCGCGAACGACCCCGGCGCATCGAGTGCGCCCGCCAACCGCGCGTTTCGCACATACGACGCGAACACCGCATCAATGAAGGCGCTCGCCACGTCCCGACACAGCTCCGGATCCGCCGCCAAGTGCAGACGCAATGCGATCGGCATCGACCAGGGCCACTTGGGCGCTGGCCACTGACGCGTCGGTACGTCGGGGATCACACCCTCGACGAGATGGGCCGCGAGCTCTGCCATCCGCCTTCCTCCGCACGAGGGGCAGAACCCGCGCGACTTGCACGAGCGCGTCTATCACAAGAATGGCACGAGCAGATCGAGCGCACAGCATGGACAGCGCACCCGACAGAAACCGTGCGCCATGTCACCACAGGCGATGACGGCGCGCAGCTCCCGCTCGACGTAGGCCGGCAGAGAACGTCCGCCGTGCTCGTCGGTAAACCGATTCAGAAAGGTCTCGAGATGCGCTCGTAAGACCCGGTTCACCACGCTGCGCGACGGATCGCGGCGCACTACGGCAACGACGCCGTGACCGGGCACATCGTCGGCGCCGACAGGCCGTCCGCGCTCCTCGGCATCGAAGAGGCGCTTGCCAACCCACGAGCGCCGCTCAGTCTCGATGGGGGGATCGACGGAGGTCTCCACGGGGACAGAGACCGAGGCGCGGGCGAGCCGGTTGCGCCCTGTTCCAGCCGCTCGTGTGTCACCGTGCGTCTCGACCTCGTGCGCGCGCACGTCGGCGAGCAACGCCTCGTACGTGAGCCGCTCGTGCAGCGCTTGCTGGTCCACGATCTCGAAGCCGTCCGGCAGCGCGCGCACGATGTACGTCTTCGCGATTTGCAGGTACGGTCCGGAGAGGTCGTCGACCGACGACCAGCTCGGCGCACCGCGCTCACGCGGCGCGGCCGTCTCGCGCGGTACGCCGGGCTCGCGCGGTACGCCGGGCGCCCACCCGCCCGCCTGGGCCACCGCCGGACCCGGCGTGCCCCGGAATCGCGCCCTGAGCCACGACGGGGCCCGCTGGCCGCCCCCGTAGAACCCGTAGAATGGGTGGGGATGAGCTTCCCTGCCGTGGACCAGAAGGCTTGGCGCGCCCGCGTCGAAGCGGAGCTCGCGGGGGAGGGCTTCGAGTCGAGCCTCGTCACCCGCACCCTCGAAGGCCTCGCGATCGCGCCCCTCTACGGGCCGGACGACCGGTCGAAGCTCGACTTCGGCGTGCCCGGTTCGGCGCCCTTCGTCCGTGGCGGTCGCCCCGCCAACGGCCAGCGCTGGCGCATCGCGGCGGACATCGGCGCGCCCGACCCGGCCGACGCTGCGGTCGAGGTCCTGGAGGCCCTCGCGACCGGCGCGGACGCGCTGCACGTGCGCCTCGACCGCGCCGGGCGCCTTGGCTTCGCGCACCACACGGCGTCGAACAC
>Ga0163154_10005776_pt1 | contig 15506 bp, 14 predicted proteins | sample OliLakLV19MP9P1_FD_148649 | JGI IMG/M metagenome (GOLD analysis project Ga0163154, IMG submission 148649) | Freshwater microbial mat bacterial communities from Lake Vanda, McMurdo Dry Valleys, Antarctica - Oligotrophic Lake LV.19.MP9.P1 | ecosystem: Environmental > Aquatic > Freshwater > Lake >... | reverse complement strand
TTCAATGGTTTTTTCACCAGAAATAATTGCACCACAATCAATATCAATAATATCAGGCATCTTCATTGCCAACTTTGTGTTTGTTGATAGTTTTATGACGGGTGTTATTGGATTTCCGGTTGGTGTGCCAAGGCCCGTAGTAAATAAGATAACGTTAGCGCCAGATCCCGCCATAGCGGTTGTACTTTCAACATCATTGCCGGGCGTGCATAATAGATTCAAGCCAGACTTAGTCGCGTACTCAGTATAGTCTAACACATCGGCAATGGGCGAGGTACCTCCTTTTTTTGCTGCTCCTGCCGATTTCATCGCATCAGTAATTAACCCGTCTTTAATATTTCCGGGTGAAGGATTCATATCAAAACCAGAACCTACCAACTCGGCTGCCTTTGAATAAGCGCGCATTAATTTTGCAAACCGAGTGGCGGCTGCATCATCTTTAGTTCGGTTGATTAATTCTTGTTCAACGCCACAGAGTTCAGGAAATTCGGAAAGAATTGTTTTGCCACCTAAGGCTGCAATCAAATCGGATGTGTGACCAATTGCAGGATTTGCAGAGATGCCCGAGAATCCATCCGAGCCACCACACTCTAAACCAATCGTCAACTTGTTGAGCGGTGCTGGCTTACGTTGCTCTTTATTTATTTCAATCAGCGCAAGAAAGGTTTGTTTAATCGCCTGCGCTAATAATTCATTTTCAGTTCCTTCTTTTTGTTGCTCCAACATAATTAAAGGCTTGGCAAATTTATTATTTATAGCCGCCAACTTATTTCTCAAAATTTCTGGTTGTGCATTCTGACATCCTAAACTTAGAATGGTAGCACCAGCGACATTCGGGTTATTGATATATCCGGCAATCAATGCGCATAATGCTTCCGAATCCTGACGCGTGCCGCCACATCCACCTTCGTGGGTAAGAAATTTTATTCCGTCAAGGTTTTCAAAAATCTTCGACTTGGTCGAAATTTTCTCCGGCTGCAGGGGCAACGCTTCAATGGCGGCTTTGTTTCCCGATTCATAAAGTTTTACGAGTTCATGCACGTAATTTTTGTATGAATTGTTTTTTCCAAAACCAAGCTCTTCTTCAAAAGCCTGCCGAATAACATTTATATTTCGGTTTTCACAAAATACCAACGGTACTACAATCCAATAATTAGCTGTACCTACTTGTCCATCCGGGCGATGATAACCATCGAAGATTTTGGTTTTCCACTTATCAATATTGGGCGGCTTCCATTCATAAGAATTGTTTCGCTCACTATAGTCTTCGGCCTGATGTTTTAGGTTACCCGTATGAAGAACTCCACCCGCAGAAATGGGTTCCACAGTTTTACCAACCAGCAGTCCATACATCCGCACTTCATCATTCACTTTCATATCCTGCTCAACAAATTTGTGTTTAGCAGGTATGTCATGAATTAAGGTGATTGACCTGCCCTCGTACTCAATTTTGTCACCGGCTTTAAGATCGGTAAGCGCAACCAAAACATTGTCTGAGGGATGAATTTTCAGGAATTTGTTTGACATATAAATAGTTGACTGAATTGCGTAATCGATTGCTCAAGTTACAAGTATTACCCTAAATTTGAGCCTGTAAGCAAACTATAAATCATCAATTTTATTCATTTCAATGGATTATTTTTATCCTCATTTCCATCAACGGCTTTTTTATTAAAAATCATTTATAGAAGTTTAATGGATAGAAAATAACAGATAACAATTTAAGAAAAATGAAAAACAAAGTTTTAACATTCGGTGAAATTATGCTTAGGCTTGCAACGCCTGGCTATCTTAGATTTGGTCAAGCTACTGAATTTGAAGCCACTTATGCAGGGGGTGAAGCAAATGTTGCTGTTTCGATTGCCAACTATGGAATACCGGCAACTTTTGTGACCAGTTTACCAAAAAATGATATAGGCGATGCTGCGATTGCCTCTTTAAAATCGCTTGACGTTGAGACCAATCTGATTGCCAGGGGCGGTGATAGGATAGGCATTTATTATCTGGAAGCAGGTGCGGTAAGCCGTGGAAGTAAAGTAATTTATGATCGGGCAGGCAGTTCATTTGCCAAATTGAAAAAAGGATCGATCGATTGGGACAAAGCGTTTGAAGGCGTTACATGGTTTCATTGGACGGGTATTACGCCAGCCGTATCGGAAGGAGCCGCTGATGCATGTTTAGAAGCATGCGAAATAGCTTCTAAAAGAGGGATCACTATTTCTACAGATTTAAATTTTAGAAACAAATTATGGAAGTGGGGAAAGACAGCCGGAGAGGTGATGGAAAAATTGGTTGCTCATTGCGATATTATTTTAGGAAATGAAGAAGATGCAGACATGGTTTTTGGTATCAAACCTGAAGGTGTTGATGTAAAATCAGGTCATGTGGAAGGAGCAGCGTATGAATCGGTGGGTAAGCAATTGATGACTAAGTTTCCGAAAGCGAAAAAAGTAATTATCACATTGCGTGGCTCGGTAAGTGCCAGTCATAATTCATGGTCGGGTGTGTTGTGGGATGGTAAAAAATTATTTGAAGCACCAACCTATCAGATCACACATATTGTAGATCGTGTGGGTGGCGGAGATTCTTTTATGGGTGGATTGATTTACGGATTGATTGCCTACCCTAACGATGATCAGAAAGCATTGAATTTTGCGGTGGCCGCTTCATGCTTGAAGCATACTATAAAAGGAGACTTTAATAGAGTAACAATTGATGAGGTTGAAAAGTTGATGGAAGGTGATGCTTCCGGTCGCGTTTCGCGATAACTTGCTTTTACTTCAAAACTTCTGTATTCAGGAAAGTATTGAAGTTTCAATTTAATTAAAGATGAATTAATTACAAGTAACATAATCTAATGGCAACTTATTCAAGCGATGCAATACAACAGGCGATGCGTTCGTCAGGAATGATTCCGGTTTTTTATCATCCTGATGTAGATACAGCCAAAGCTGTGCTGGATGCATGCTACAAAGGCGGGGTGCGTGTTTTTGAATTTACAAACAGAGGCGAAAACGCATTTGAGGTTTTTGTTCAATTGTTGAAACACGCTGAACAATATCCGGATTTAATGATGGGCATTGGTACCATTATGAATGGTGAAGTCACTCAAAAATTTTGTGATGCTGGCGCTCACTTTATAGTATCACCAATTCTGAAAAGTGAAATGGCAACGGTATGTCATAAAAATAATAAACTTTGGATACCCGGTTGTGCTACACTTACTGAGATTGTAACAGCAAAAGATTTAGGAGCTAAGGTCATTAAAATTTTTCCGGGTTCAGTGTTGGGTCCTGGTTTTGTGTCATCTATTATGCCGGTAGTGCCTGGTTTGCAATTGATGCCTACGGGCGGAGTTGAACCTACCGAAGCAAATCTATCTGCGTGGTTTAAAGCAGGAGTAGTTTGCGTGGGAATGGGCTCGCAGTTGATTTCAAAAGAAATTATTGAAACTAAGAATTGGGCAAAGCTTGAGCAAGGAGTAAAAGATGCTTTGGCGATTATCAAAGCAATTAAGAAATAGAAATGAGGTTTACCAAGCAGCAGATTGTTAGTGGTATGAAAAGGGCAGGAGTGGTTCCTTTATTTACCCACGACAACGCTGATGATGCCCAACAGGTTTTGGAAGCTTCTTATCGCGGAGGAATCCGAATCTTCGAATTTACCAACCGAAGAGAAAACTCATTTGAAGTTTTTAGCCACTTGCTTACGGTTGCAAAAAAATATCCTGATCTCATGCTCGGCATTGGAACGATTATGGATGGAGCAACAACAAAAAAGTTTCTTGATGCCGGAGCCGATTTTATTATTTCACCTATTATAAAATTGGAGATGGCTGAGGTGTGCAATAAGTATGAGGCGTTGTGGATTCCGGGTTGCGCTACGCTAACAGAAATTGTAACCGCAAAAGATCATGGCGCTGAGATAATCAAATTATTCCCAGCCTCGCTGTTAGGTCCCGGTTTTGTTTCGTCAATCATGCCCGTGGTGCCGGGATTACAGTTGATGATAACAGGGGGCGTAGAACCCAATGAAAAAAATCTCACCCAATGGTTTAAGGCCGGAGCAACATGTGTGGGCATGGGATCACAATTATTTACGAAAGAAATTTTGATGCAAAAAAATTGGACATTGCTTCAACAGACAGTGACCGAATGCCTTGATATTGCAACCCGAGTAAAAAAGTAAAATATGATCAGCTCACTCTGAACCCCTCAACTTGAAAAATTTAGCGAATACAAATAAGCCCATCGGAAATTATAGATGGACCATTTGTGCCCTTGTTTTTTTTGCTACCACCGTTAACTACCTCGACAGGCAAGTACTGAGTTTATTGCAACCGCGGCTAGAAGAAATTTTTGGTTGGACGAATACGGACTATGCAAACATCACAGCTGTTTTTCAATTCACTTATGCGGTTACCATGTTGTTTGTTGGGCGCCTGGTGGATAGACTTGGTACACGCTGGGGTTATGGTGTAGCAATTATTGTCTGGTCTATTGGTGCGTTAGTTCATGCGTTTGCTATACCGATTGGTGAAGGACTTTCTGCCATGTTTGGATTGATTGGCATCACTACGTTTTCTGTTTCTGTACTTGGCTTTATGTTTTCACGAGCGGTTTTAGCACTCGGTGAGTCTGGAAATTTTCCGGCTGCCATTAAAGCTACGGCCGAATATTTTCCAAAACATGAGCGCTCTTTTGCCACAGGAATTTTTAATTCAGGAACTAACATCGGTGCCATTCTGGCTCCGCTTACTGTGCCTTGGATCTATCGCCAATGGGGCTGGGAAGCTGCCTTTATTATAATTGGGGCTATAGGATTTTTTTGGTTGGCGTTATGGCTCATAATGTATGAGCGCCCTGAAAAGCAAAAAAGACTTTCCGCTGAAGAGTTGGCTTATATTAATAAAGATGAGGACGATGAGAAGGTTGGAATAAAAAAAGATAACAACGAAAACAAAGTCCCGTGGGTTAAATTATTAGGGTATCGCCAAACGTGGGCATTTGCGTTTGGCAAGTTTATGACCGATGGTGTGTGGTGGTTCTTTCTTTTCTGGCTGCCTGCTTATCTAAAAGCGCAGTATGGAATTATCGATGAAGCTGTTATGTTGCCATTGGCTGTGCTCTACTCCATGTCAATGGTTGGTAGTGTTGCTGGTGGCTGGCTTCCTAATATTTTTATTAAGAAGGGGTATGGAGTGTTTGATGGTCGTATGCGTGCCATGTTTATGATTGCATTGTTTCCATTGGTTATTCTTATTGCCCAGCCTTTGGGTGATATTACATTTTGGATTCCGGTTCTATTGATTGGTGTGGGTACGGCAGCTCATCAAGCCTGGAGTGCAAATTTGTTCACCACTGTTTCAGATATGTTTCCAAAAAAAACAATTGGTGCTGTAATTGGTATTGGTGGTTTAGCGGGTGGAGTTGGCGCAGTTTGTCTTACTAAATTAGGCGGTGCTTTATTCGATCATTACAAAGCATTAGGTCACATTGAGACCGGGTACACTATTATGTTTGCCATTTGCGCAGTAGCATATTTAATTGCATGGGGCATCATGAAAATGCTGGTGCCTAAGTATAGTCCGATCGGAGACTTATAGAAAAAACTAATTTTTTTAAAAACACTCCCGATAGCTATCGGGAGGCACATAGAAAACATAGTTTATACTACTTATGTGACCTATGTTTCTATGTGTTTGGTTTTTTAACAAGTTATCGATTAATTTTTTTTTAAATCGACACTGAGCAGGACATGTAACAAAAGTACTCGTCCAATCGTCTTTGCTGATAAATTCAAGATGATGAGCAATAAAAAAATTGGGCGTGCCGCAGGTTTAGTTTATTTGGTAGTGGTACTCGCTGGCATGTTTAGTCTCCTGTATGTGCCTTCCAAACTAATAGTATGGGCGGATGCTAAAGTTACGGTTGATAATATTATCGCCCATGAGTTTCTATACAGGGCGGGTGCGGTAAGTGGGTTAATTTGTTATGTCTTCTTTTTGATACTGCCACTCGTTTTGTATCGTCTTCTTAATCACGTTGATAAAACGCATGCCATCCTGATGGTTGTGCTGGCTGTAATTAGTGTACCCATCTCGTTTGTTAGTATTCTATACAAATTCAATGTGCTCAACTTTGTAAGCGATGCGGAATTTTTAAAAGTATTTAGTCCCGAGCAATTGCAGGCTCAGGTTATGCTTTCGTTGCAATCGTATCAGAATGGAATATTAATCGCCAGCATATTTTGGGGGCTGTGGCTGTTTCCGTTTGGGTACTTAGTTTTTAAATCCGGCATTTTGCCCAAATTTTTAGGAATCATTTTGATGCTTGGTTCAATCGCGTATATAATTGATTTCTTTGGTCACGCACTTTTCTCAACATACAGTGAAACTCTTTTCTCAAGTGTTGTTTCAATTCCTTCGTCCATTGGTGAGATTGGTATTTGTTTGTGGCTGCTGATTATGGGTGCAAAAGAAAAACCAACGGACACTCACCTCGACTAAATATTTTTTGAATACAATTATGAACCAACTACAAGACTTTGAAATAAACGTTAAAATTAAATTATCAGCGCTTTGGGCAGCCGTAACGTTGTGCTACTTATATGGCGACTATTTTGAGTTGTATCTTCCTAAAAAAGTTGAAGGTCTTATTTCCGGAGCTAACTTGTTGGATAGTCCGGCAAGACTTTTTGCGGCTTCGGTGCTGCTTGCCATTCCTGCGGTGATGGTTTTTCTTTCCATCCTATTGAAACCTTCTTTAAGCAGATGGTTGAATATCGTTTTTGGAATTTTCTTCACGCTGATTATGCTGCTTATAGCGTTTACCTCGCTTACCCCATGGCGCACGTTCTATGTGTTCTTAGCTATTCTAGAAAGTATTATTACCTCACTCATTGTCAGGTATGCGTGGAGGTGGCCTAGGCAGGTCTAATAAAACACCTCAATCCTAAATCCCCGTATAATTAAACGGACTAATCTTTTTTAATTGAATTTTTAGATCAGAGTTTATCTCAAGCCCGTCAATAAACGTGTGCATGGTGGCTTGTGTGATCTTCTCGTTCTTGCGCGTAAGTGCTTTCAACGCTTCGTAAGGATTTGGATAACCTTCTCTGCGTAGCACAGTTTGAATAGCTTCAGCAACTACCACCCAATTATCTTCCAGGTCTTTATCAATAGCAGCTTGATTTAATTCCAACTTACCAATTCCTTTCTCCAAAGATTTTAATGCCAGAAAAGTATGCGCCAATGGCACACCAATGTTTCGCAGTACTGTTGAGTCAGTAAGGTCGCGCTGCAATCGTGAAATGGGTAGTTTAGCTGACAAATGTTCGAACAATGCATTTGCTAATCCTAAATTACCTTCTGCATTTTCAAAGTCAATCGGGTTTACTTTGTGCGGCATGGCACTGCTACCAATCTCACCTTCTTTAATTTTCTGTTTAAAATAATTCATGGCCACATATTGCCATATATCGCGACTAAAATCTAGTAGGATCGTGTTGATCCTTTTGAGATTGTCGAACAGTGCTGCAAGATTATCGTAATGTTCAATTTGTGTGGTGGGATTGCTGCGGACTAAACCGAGTTGCTTGCTTACAAAGTCGTTAGCAAAGTGTCCCCAGTTAATTTCCGGATAGGCTACATGGTGCGCATTGAAATTACCCGTGGCACCACCAAACTTTGCGGAGTATGGAATAGTCTTCAACAATTCCAATTGCTTTTGGATACGTTCAGCGAAAATATAAATTTCCTTTCCAAGCCGGGTAGGAGAAGCTGGTTGTCCGTGAGTTCGCGCAAGCAAAGCAATATCTTTCCATTGCACAGATAGCAACGTAAGTTCATTCACCAACTTATCGAATGCCGGAATTAGTCCAGCATTCATAAACTCTTTCAGCGAAAGCGGAATGGCCGTGTTATTAATATCTTGTGACGTGAGGCCGAAATGAATAAATTCTTTGTATTGAGAAAGATTAAGTTCATCAAATTTTTTCTTCAGGAAGTATTCAACCGCTTTTACATCGTGGTTGGTTGTCTTTTCAATTTCTTTAATTGACTCGGCATCGGCTTCGCTAAAATTTTTATAAAGGTCGCGCAGTTTTGGCTCCAGGTCTTTCGAGAATTCCGAGAGTTCAGGAAGGGAATAGGTAAGGGCAATGAAATACTCAACCTCCACCCGAACCCGATAATGGATCAACCCAAATTCAGAGAAATATGGACTGAGCGGCTCGGTAGCTTTGTGATAGCGGCCATCGATAGGAGAAATGGCTGTAAGAGAGTTTAATTGCACGTTTTGAAAATTAGTTTGAGTTTAAAAATACTAAAATCAATTGGAAAATTGGCTTTTAGACTTTAATCAAGTAGGAGTTTTGCCACTCCTGCTGTTCCAAGGGTTTTTGCAAAAAAGTAATGAGTTTAGCAACGGGTTTATCAACCCCATTCTTTTATTTTACAAACCTTACCGATAAACTTTTTCTCACCACGTTTGTTCAATACAATGACCTGTTTAATAACGTAAATCTAAACGCCCGCTTTCAATGGCGATATAAACCCGCCTCTGATTTCTTCATCGTCTACACCGAAAATTATCTGCCAGAGCATTTGGTGAGTAAAAATCGTGCGCTTGTTTTTAAATTTACTTACTGGCTAAATCTTTAATCTGGAGGCTGGATACTCGATACTAGAAGCTAGAGTCCAGTGACCAGAATCTAGCATCTTTTGTTGAATATTGATTAGTATTTACACAATCCTATCTACTCAAGGCCTAATATCCTTACCTTTGTGCCAACACAATCAATAGATTAAAAATGGCATTTGGATTTTTTAAAAAGACCGAGAAGAAAGTTGAGGCTCCTGTAAATGCAGGGCCACACTATTACGACCTGAAAGTAAAAAACATAATTCAAGAGACGAAAGATGCGATCAGTATTGTATTTGAACAACCCGCAAATAAGATTGTGTATAAGTCAGGGCAGTTTTTAACCTTGATCACATCGGTTGCTGGTAAAGAAGTTCGAAGGGCCTATTCTTTGAATTCATCACCGTTTACGGATCAGGATTTATCAGTAACTATTAAGCGTGTTGATTTAGGATTGATGTCTAACTGGTTACCTGATAATTTAAAAGCAGGCGAAACTATGAAGGTGATGGAACCGATGGGACATTTCACCACTGAGTATAAAGCTGAAAACAAGCGACACTTAATCATGTTTGCTGGTGGCTCAGGTATTACGCCTATGATGTCTCTTATTAAGAGTACGCTCACGCAAGAATCAGAAAGCATTTGTTCGCTCATTTACTGCAATCGCGATATTGACAGCATCATTTTTAAAGATCAATTTGAAAAACTTCAGATAACACATGCAGGAAGATTGCATGTAATTCATGTGTTGGATAATGCGCCCATGAACTGGCAAGGGTACTCAGGATTGTTAAATCATGACATGCTCATAAAACTTTTTGAGCGCATCCCTAATTGGGGTCTTGAAAGGACAACGTACTTGATGTGCGGCCCTGAAGGGATGATGAAGAATGTGGATACTTTGCTAGCAGCGCAAAACATTCCTAAGGAAAAAATCTTTAAGGAAAGTTTTGTGCAGGGCACGATTGATAAGGATGTAAAGAAAGAAGTAACGGCAGCAAGCAATGAGAAGAAAGATCGCGAAGTAACGATTCGTTATGATGGCCAGGAATTCAAAATTATGGTAGCTCCGGATCGCACCATTTTGGAAACTGCACTTGATCAAGGAATTGATTTACCATACTCCTGCCAAAGTGGTTTATGCACAGCTTGTAGGGGCAAAGCATTATCTGGTAAAGTAAAACTTGATGAAGAGGAAGGCCTATCGCAATCTGAAAAAGACGAAGGCTATGTGCTTACCTGCGTAGGTCACCCAATGACGGACGATGTAGTGATTGAGATTGGTTAAGCCGAAAGTTTGTAATCCTGAATTAGAATTGATGGCGAGATATTCAATTTTTTGTTGAGATTTCGGATCATCATAAGACTCAGTTTTCTTTTTCTATTTAACACTTCCGACACTTTTCCCTTTCCTCCAATTATTCCTACCAAATCGGATTGTTTAAAACCCATGTCCTCCATTCTGATTTTAATAGCTTCTACTGGATCAGGTTCGCCAATAGGAAATTTTTCGTTTTCATAGCTCTCGATAAGAATAGAAAGAACCTCCGCTTCATCTCCATTCTTTGAATTGATAGGGGCGTCAAAAATCTTATGAAGCCTCTTTAAGGCCGCTTCATATTCTTTTTTATTTTTAATGGGCTTAGTCATAGCTAAATATTCTTTGCGTCAATTTTATCGAATTCTTTGTGAGTCGCAACATAGCGGATGAATGCCCAACTTCGCTCAAAGTTAAATTTTACTATTAGTCGGTAGTCGTTACCCTTTATATTAAACACTATTCTGTTATTGCCGACAATACTCGCATTGCCATAAGTTTTTTTTACTTCAGCTTGCGATTTCCAATCAAATTCTGTCGCTGTTTTATACCAGGTCTTTAGGTTTTGTTCACAATCTGGATGTTTTTCCCAAAAAGCCCGTAACGTACTCTTAGCCAGAATCCTTTTCACTTGTTCAAAGATAATAGAAAGTTCCCAAAAAGGAAACTACTTCTTGGCAAACTCCATACCCTCAATTATTACCGATTGAATCTTGCCGGAAGAATTTGTTTCAAAAGTTGCTGAAGTCTGGCCCCACCAGCGCTTTTCATAGTATCCCCGAAATGTATCGTAATTCCAATGAGCTAAGGTTGCCTTGGCAGTATTATTCATGATAAAAAATAAGTCATCGCCATCTATTGTGATAATCAATTCCCCGTAAAGGGTACTTGTATAAGTGCCCTCGTATTGTGCTAACGGATGAGAAGGTGAGGTTCCGGTAACACGTGTCGCTTCCATTTTCTTTTCAGCTACATCACCAGCGGCTGCTAATTTTTTGTAAAGTGAATTGAATTCAGCACTCCAGTCTCTTGTTCCACCCAACGCAAAATGATCGAAGGCTTTAAACATTAAAGCATGCCTTACTTCTGCATGATCAAGATTTCCGAATACATAGATGGCTAATTTCTCGCTTGGCAATTGCGCGTGAATAGCTGTTTCACCCGCAAGACTTCCCGTATGGAAGTTTACCTTTCTACCGTTATAATCTTGTTGGAACCATCCTAAGCCATAGGTTTTCCAATTAGGTTTGGTTAGTTGAGCAGTAGGATAAAATTGACTGGCCGTAACCATTACCTGTGGTTTAAAAAGTTCGTTCCAGGTAGCTGCTTTTACTAAATGCCCACCCGCATACTTACTACTATCCAACATGCATATTGCCCATTTCGCCATGTCATCCGCACATGACCACACACTTCCTGCCGGCCCAATGGCATCAGCATTGGTTCGTTCAATTACAGTAATCTTAGTATCAACTAAATAATGTGGGTGCGATTGATTTGCATCCTTCACCTGGCTTATTAATGGAAATGTTCGCGTCATGTTCAACGGATCGAAAATCCGTTTCTGAATAAAAACTTCCCACGGCATGCCGCTCACCTTTTCAATTACTTTTCCGGCAGCGAGATAAAAAATATTTTGATAGATAAAACTCGAACGCAACGAGTAACTCGGCTCTATCATTTTCATTTTTGCTAAAATTTCATCAGAAGAAATATTCATGGTAGTCCATAGAAAATCGGTATTACCCGCACCAGAATTATGTGTAAACAAATCTCTGATCCTTAGTTCGCGCGTTACAAAAGGATCGTACAGTTGAAATTCTGGCAAATAATTTATTACAGGATCATCCCATTTTACTTTGCCTTCGTCTACCAGTATGCCCATGCAAGTGGCTGTCATAGCTTTAGTGGTAGAGGCGCAAGCAAAAAGAGTTTTCGAATCAACGGGTTGGTTCGTTTCTATTTGACGAACGCCATATCCTTTGCTAAGAATTACCTTTCCATCTTTCACTACCGTAACAGCAAGCCCCGGAACTTCATAAAGCTTGCGCGAAGCTTCTATATAACCATCGAATTCTTTTACTTGTTGAGCAAGGTTTTGTGATTGAGCAGAGATTGCAATCGTAAATAGGAAGGCGAGTAGGAATAATCTTTTCATAAATAATTTCAATAATATTAATCTAACCAATTGTATTTGCGCAGCAGGTCGAGAACAAGCGCTCTTTTTTCTTCTTGCGGAGTTGGAATATTACAAAGCATGATATAAGTAATTCCCTTTTCGGGGATGCTTACAAAGTCGCCATAAAATCCGCCTTGCGTGCCGGAATGATAAATCATTTTATAATTTTCAGGAGTTTGTTCAATGAACCAACTATAGCCAATGAAGGGTGGTGTTTTACTTTTCCAATTTAAAAATTCTTTTATCGTCCTTGAATCATCTATAATTTCTTTGGTTAAAAACGATGCCTTTCGGATGGCTAATTCATAGAGCGCTAATTCCTCGACTGAACTCCAAACACCACCATTACCAGCAGCTGCAAAGGTGGGCTCTTCGCCATAATCTTTTTCAATAAAACCATCTGCTATTTTTAAGTAGGCATGAGACACGCCTGTGTAAGGGAATGGTCCATCTGTGATTGCGCTTGTCTTCATACCCGAAGGTTTAAAGATTCTTTCTTTAACTTCTTCCTGCCATTTTCTACCCGTCACCTTTTCAATAATTAGGGCGAGTCCGTTAAAGGCGGGATTGGAGTATTCATAGTGTGAACCTGGTTCAAACAACAAAGAGTCATTTAACTTGATGGGTGCAAAGTTTTCTTCATCCTTCGCGGTTAAAAGAAAAAGGCTATCAAGAAATACTCTTCGGTTGTCAGGCAGTCCTGAGGTATGCGTAAGCAAATGATGAATTCGAACTTTGTTTGTAATCTCTGGATTCTTAAAATCTGTAAAGTATTTGCCCAATGAATCGTTGAGTGATAATTTTCCTTCTCGAGCCAAATCCAGAATTACATTCGACACAAATGTTTTTGAGATGGAGCCTGTATTAAACAAAGTTTGAGGTGTAATCTTCTCTTTTGTTATGAGATCAGCCAAACCATATCCTTTTGAGAAAATTATTTTCTCGTCTTTCATAATCAGAACTGCGCCACCCGGTGCTCCGGAGCTAAATGCGGAAGAAAAAAGTTTGTCCAGTTCGCTTTCAAAAGTTGGCTTTTGGTCGCACCCAAATGCAAATCCAGCGATTAAAAGAAGTAGAATTCTATTAAGGATGTTAATTCGCTTTTTCAAGTGGAATAGCCAGAATATCATAAGTCTTTTTTACCGCCATATCGCTTCGACTTATTTTGGGATGTCCTTTCGGAGTAAAATCTGTTAGCCGATAAGGCACATACTTATTTTCGATGAGTAGGTCATACAGTTCGACTTTCTCAGCGTCAGTTGCCGGACCAAAACACTCGGTAACAAGATAAGGTCGATAGTCATTTATTATCCCTGGAATAGTTTTTATGATTTCTTTGTCATAGCCTTCGGCATCAATTTTTATAAACGTTAGCTTATTAAGCTTATCCGAATAGTTATCTTTTAAATACTGTTCAAGATTCTTACCCGTAACCTGAAAGGTATACCGCGTGTTGCGTTTTCGGTTGTGCGTAAAGCCAACTATTCCTCCGTTTCCGTATGAAGGATCACCTGATCCAAATGTAAACTCGCCATCTTGCGCTGTAGCAGCCAAGTTGAGTGGTACTATGTTTGTTTTTGATTTGTTGTAAGCTGCATTTACTTTTAGAATCTTGAATGCATGCGGGTTTGGTTCAAAGCCAAGAGTAGTTCCTTCTGCTCCAGCTGCCAAGGCCATAGGAACAGTAGTGTCGCCTTCATTAGCACCTACATCAATAATAAAATCTCCTTTTGAAATGAATTGTTTGTAGAAATCTACATTGTCTTGAGTAACGACATTGCCAAATTCTCCTGGGTGGAGCCATTGGGCATATTGCACTGCACCTTCTTTTTCAAGATTGAAAGTAACTTCTTTGAATTCATACTCCTTGAAAGTTTTTTTGGCTTTACGTTCGCGCCACTTAGTTGCAAGGTAATTAAACATGACTTGGTTGATTTGAAGTTCGTTTTCGAATAATGCCTATTAAAGCTACAATGGCAATAACAGACCACACTGCATTAATAAACGTAAAAGGATAGGCTTCTTTGTAAATACTATTAATGATTAGAAATATAGCGCCCGTCAAATTTAGCAATTGAAAAGCAACGGAATTGGATTTTACTTTTTGATAACTATTGAGCGCGTAGGCAGCAATTACTTCAAAGGACCCAACCCAACCAAGAATTGTTATTAGTAACTCCATGTTAATCCCTCATTTTTACTCTTAATAAATACATATCCGCTGTTATATATAAAGTTTTCTCATCAGGTGATAAAGCACAGTTGGCTGCTGGGGCTGGTAATTTGATTTTTCCCAACACTTTGCCGGTCTCATTAAAAATCCAAATGCCACCCGGTCCACTTGCAAAAACATTTCCATTACTATCTGCTTTAAGACCATCGGGTAGTCCACCTTCGGTTGCAGCATAGGAAGTGGCGTTATAGAAAATTCTTCCCTGCTGTACAGAATCTTTCTCATTCAATTCAAACTCATACCAGATTGCTTTCGCAGGATCGGAATTGGCGACAATAAACTTTTTACCGCCCGGTAAAAAAATAATTCCATTTGGTCGGGTTATTGAATCAATTAATATGGAAACCACACCTGATTGCGATACCCGGTAAACTCCGTTGTAGGGTAGCTCTTTCTCAGGATCATCATTTTGTTTTCCAAGTCCATAAGGCGGATCGGTAAAGAATAAATCACCGTTATTTCTGAAAGCAGCATCGTTAGGACTGCTAAACCGTTTGCCGTTGTAAGTTGACGCCACAGTCATGAATTGAGGTTTAGGATCATTGAGTGATGAATTCATTTTTGCAACTCTGCGATCCCCATGCTGACATAAAATTAAGGAGTCGTTGTGAACGATTAATCCGTTAGAGCCCGGTTCGCGAGAAGTAGTTTCTGTTCCGGTAAAGCCTGATGGAGTTAGATAAGGCTCAACCCCTTTTGGTTCAGTCCATTTGTAAATGATGTTCTTTGGTACATCCGAAAAAAGAAGCATATTTTCTTTGGCAACCCACACGGGCCCTTCGCTCCACTCATAACCTTCGCCAATAATTTCAACAACTGCTGATGATGAAATCAAATCGTCAAGTTCTGAATCAAGTCGTTCAATGCTGCCAATAGTTTTTGTTTCTTTTGCAGTGCATGCGGCCAGTAGAATGATCGTAAATAATAAATATCTCATGGTTTTTGGTTTTCCGATGGAAGTTAAGAAAAAGATTTGACTATGGTTTTGTGACTAATTGTTAATTTGCCACTTGAAACATTATCTACTATGACTGAAGCTATTGAAATACCAAAACGACCTAAGCGCTCATTTTTACCTGAGGAATTTGAAATTACTACATGGGAAAACCTAAAGCCTTATTATGATAATCT
>Ga0163154_10005769_pt1 | contig 15518 bp, 13 predicted proteins | sample OliLakLV19MP9P1_FD_148649 | JGI IMG/M metagenome (GOLD analysis project Ga0163154, IMG submission 148649) | Freshwater microbial mat bacterial communities from Lake Vanda, McMurdo Dry Valleys, Antarctica - Oligotrophic Lake LV.19.MP9.P1 | ecosystem: Environmental > Aquatic > Freshwater > Lake >... | reverse complement strand
CAAAATCCCTTTGGGGGTATTTTCTGGAAATAGTAATGCCAATACCTTTAAACGCCACGTTTGCGAATTAATTAACCCACTCATAATAAATGTGTGGGTTGTTCGCGAACCCTCGCGAACGAATCCCAAAGGGATTCTTTTTCAAAGCCCTGGGTTCTGCGACAAAATCCCTTTGGGGGTATTTTCTGGAAATAGTAATGCCAATACCTTTAAACGCCACGTTTGCGAATTAATTAACCCACTCATAATAAATGTGTGGGTTGTTCGCGAACCCTCGCGAACGAATCCCGAAGGGATTCTTTTTCAAAGCCCTGGGCTCTGCGACAAAATCCCTTTGGGGGTATTTTCTGGAAATAGTAATGCCAATACCTTTAAACGCCACGTTTGCGAATTAATTAACCCACTCATAATAAATGTGTGGGTTGTTCGCGAACCCTCGCGAACGAATCCCGAAGGGATTCCGCCACAAAGCCCAGGGTTGCAAAGCTACCCTGGGTATGCGGAGAAGCCGCACAACCCCAAAGGGGTTGCGTCTCAATTTAAATGAATAGGATGCCCGCGATCTCAAGACGAATACCAGAGGGATTCCTCCCCAATCTTAGAGTTGCCGAGCTACCCCAATGTAGACGGTCAAACTTTGCAGCCGATTCCATATAAGTTACTAGATTTATGACGGCCTACACTAGTGACCGGAAAAGAGAACAGACAAGATTGTCTGTCCTACCCTCGCCCCCTCAGGGGCGCACCCCCAGCGTAGCATCTTTCGCGGCCATTTTCCTGGTCCGTCATTTAGCGGCGAAGACGTATATCTTCGTGAACGGGCCATGAGAGATTTTAAGGCAGCAGATTTTTAGTTTCCAAATTGGGTTGGGCCTTCTATAGTCTCAACCAAAACCCACACATTACTATGGCTCAATATTTTATAGGTATAGATAGCGGCACACAAAGCACCAAAACCATAGTTGTAGATGGAAAAAGCGGGAAGGTCTTAGGATCTGCATCCCAGCCCTACGACCTGATCAGCAAACTTCCTACAGGTCATAAAGAACAGCATCCCAAAGTGTGGATTGATGCCATTAAAAAGACCATTCCAGCGGCATTAAAAAAAGCCAAGGTCAAAGCCAAGGACGTTGCTGGAATTGGTGTTTCAGGGCAGCAGCACGGGTTTGTGGCGCTTGACGCGTCAGGGGCTGTCATTCGTCCGGCTAAGTTGTGGTGCGATACGTCCACGATTGCTCAATGCGAAGAAATTATTAACGAACTCGGGGGCCTTGATCGCACAATCGCACTGATCGGCAACGGGATCCCCGCAGGTTTTACGGCATCAAAAATCTTGTGGCTCAAACAAAACGAACCAAAGAACTATGCCCGATTAGATAAGATAATGCTGCCCCATGATTACATTAATTTTTGGCTCACAGGGGAAGCCACAATGGAATATGGGGATGCCTCCGGCACAGCTTTGATGGACATCACTAATCGCACATGGTCAGAGGATGTGCTTAAGGTGATTGACCCCGGACTTGAAAAGAAACTTCCCAAGTTGCAAAGCTCCGATAAACCCGCCGGAAAAGTGCGCGCTGAAATCTCAAAACTCTTTGGGTTTGGACCCGACGTCATTGTGAGCGCGGGTGGAGGCGACAATATGATGGGCGCGATTGGCACTGGAAATGTGACTCCCGGTTGCGTCACGGCAAGTTTTGGGACTTCAGGAACCATCTATGCCTTTTCAGAAAAACCAATCATCGATCCACATGGCGAAATTGCCGCTTTCTGTGATAGCACAGGTCATTGGCTCCCACTCCTCTGTACGATGAATGTGACAGTGGCCACAGAAATGGTCCGTCAAAGTTTTAGCCTGACCCATGAAAAGTTAGCGACCATCGCGGACAAGATTCCTCCAGGTTCGGATGGCCTCGTTTTGATACCCTATCTTGAAGGCGAACGCACCCCGAACGTACCCGAGGGCACTGGAATTTATTTTGGCATTAACTCCAAAACCCACACGCCGGGGCATTTTGCCAGGGCTGCCATGGAGGGAGTCACACTCGGAATGAACTACGGGTTAAACAGACTTCGCACGCTCGGAATCCAACCCACTGAAATCCGGGTGACCGGTGGAGGATCGAACTCCAAAGTGTGGCGCCAGATTATGGCAGATATTTTTAACTGTCCCGTAGTAGGGATGGAGACCACTGAAGGAGCTGCCTATGGCGGAGCACTTCAAGCGCTCTGGTGTTTTGAACTTATGAATAGCAAAGCCTCTTGCATTCGCGAAATTTGTTCCAAGTTTGTTAAAACCAATCGCAAAACTCTCGCAAAGCCAAAGGCTAAAAATGTTGCGGTTTACCAAAAAATGCAGGTGTTCCAAGATCGCTTCGCGAAAGATGCCCTGACACTGTTCAAAGCGCACGGAAAAATGCTCTCAAATTTGGAAGGTAAACAACTGCCCTTCCACGATTTTCAAGAAACTTTAACTTAATCCTCTTTTTACCCGTGCGCCGGTCAACCCCAGTGATGCTCATCACCGCGCGCTCGGTGGTCCCTGTCTACCGCCCACCCATTAATAATGGCGGGGTCGTCGTTGGTGACGGAAGAATCATTGACGTAGGTTCCGCGCGGCATCTCAAGAGAAAATATAATCAATCTGAGATTCATGACTTAGGCAACGTCGTTTTGATGCCCGGATTGGTCAACGCGCATTGTCACCTTGATTACACGCTTTTCCACCGAAAGTTGCCTAAGGACGTTCCCTTTTCAGAGTGGATCTTGGAGATCGTGCGACTCAAAAAGCGAGTCACACCCGCTCAATACATAAAATCTATACAGACCGGGGCATTCCAAGCGCTGCGGACGGGCACGACGTCCATGGTAAACATAGAAAGTTTCCCCGAGCTGATACCCCGAGTTAAACTCCCGCAGATCCGGATGTGGTGGGCTTTGGAGCTCATTGATCGCAACGTTGGTAACGACCGCACACTGTTGCAGGAGGTAATCAAAGTTTATTCCAAAACCAAAAACCCATTATGGACACTAGCTCTTTCTCCCCACGCGCCCTATACCGCCACCGCAAAAATGTTCAGAATGTGCGCTGAACTCTCCTTAAAAAAAGGCCTACTTTTCACCACACACCTTGCGGAATCGAAAGAGGAACTGGAAATGTTCCTTTATCAGACCGGATTTTTTTATGGAATCACCACTGACCAAGGAGGCAACAGTGTCAATTTAAAGGGGCGGTATCCCTTGGAGACCTTGTCCAAGGATAAGATGCTCCCAAGGCGGGCTTTATTGGCACACATGAACTTTACTACAAAACAGGATGTCAGAATCATGCAAAAGGCACGCCACTCGATTGTGCATTGCCCACGTTGCCACGCCTACTTTAATCGCTCCAAGTTTCCATATGCAAAATTTAAAGAAGCCGGAATCAATGTGTGTTTGGGAACCGATAGCCTTGCGAGCAACGATTCCTTGAACATGTTTGAAGAAATGCAAACATTTGCGAGAACCCACCCACGGCTCGCCGCCGACGAGATTCTCGCCATGACCACACACAACGCTGCCATCGCATTGAATAAACCTGGGCAATTAGGTGTGCTTAAAAAGGGGGCCTTTGCGGATATGATCGCCTTGGATTTAAACGTGACCGCAGAAAAAGCGGTGGCCTCGATTGTTGACTACAGTGGTTTTCCACTCCTGACATGGATTGGTGGCCAAGAAATCAAAACGGTCCTTGGCAGCGTGTGAAAAAACAAACCTATAAACGATCTACGCGAAGACCCAAAGGGACAAAAGCTCTTGGAGTTTCAGCTAGACATTTCGTTGTAAAACCAGCACCACTCCTTGTGTGACGGACAAAAACCAATCCCCAGTGTGCGTGATCACAGGTGGCCATGGAACCCTTGGAAAAGCGCTGGAAAACGCATTTAACCAAAATGGTTTTGAAGTCTATGCTCCATCGTCCACCGAATTAGACGTCACTTCCGCCTCCTCCGTATCCCATTTTTTTTCCGAACTCCCACGACTGGACGTACTCATTGTGAACGCTGGGGTGGTTCGCGATAGGACGTTGGCAAAAATGACCCATGAAGAATGGGACACCGTGATGAAGGTTAATCTCAAGGGGGCCTTTTTATGTTCCCGAGCGGCCGCACGGCTCATGGCGAAACAGCGCAAGGGCCACATCATTTATATCAGTTCGTGGGCCGCCAAAAACGGAAACTTTGGGCAGTCAAATTACGCCGCGTCAAAGGCGGGGTTAATTGGGTTATGCCAATCAATGGCAAAGGAATACGGGAAAAGAAACGTACAAGCCAACGTGGTGTTACCAGGGTACTTTCAAAGCAAGATCACCTCAAGCGTACCCGCCGATGTTGAGGAACATGTTCGCACGATGCACACTTTAGAAAGATTTAACACCCCAGAGAACGCAGCAAAGTTCATTGCCTTCGTTGCAAACCTCGATCATTGTTCCGGTCAAACATTTCAACTCGATAGCCGTATCGCACCCTGGACATGAACCCATCTTTCGACGAGTTCCTGCAATCATCGCTTCAAACGATAAAGGAAGAGAACCTTTATCGAACGCTTAAGACCATTCATTCACCACAAGGCCCGGAAGTAGCTCTTGATGGAAAGACGTATATTAATTTTTCGTCCAACGATTATCTAGGGTTGGCGAACCATCCCGCCGTCCATCAAGCTTATGCGGATGGCCTGGCTTCGTATGGGGTGGGATCAGGGGCGTCCAGACTCATTTGCGGTAATTTTGAACCACAGGAATCATTGGAAAAGACGCTTGCCTTGTTCAAGCAGGCGGAATCGGCCCTTGTATTTTCAACAGGATACGCCACGGCGCTGGGTACGCTCACAGCGCTTTTAACTAAAGTCGATACCGTCATCATGGACAAACTATGCCATGCCAGCTTGATCGATGGGGTGAAGTTGTCCGGGGCAACTTTACGAATTTTTCCACATAACGATCTTGGCCACGCTGAAAAGTTGATCATTCAATCCCAAACCAAAGGGACCGGAAAAATACTGCTCATCGTTGAAAGCGTGTATTCCATGGACGGCGATCTATCCCCGCTCGCGGACCTTGTAGCCCTTAAAACAAAATACAACGTGTGGATGATGGTTGATGAGGCTCATGGCACCGGTGTCTTCGGACCCCACGGGCGCGGGCTCGCGGCGGAATTAGGATTGTCCGGACAAATCGATATTCAGATGGGGACACTCGGCAAAGCGCTTGGGACGTCAGGCGGATTCATCGTGGGCTCTAAGAGTCTGCGAGAATATTTAATCAACAAAGCCCGGAGTTTTATTTTCTCAACAGCCCCTTCCCCCGCACTGGCCCACGCGACGATGAAGGCTCTTGAGATTTGCCAATCAACTGAAGGGGATCAACTGAGGGCGCGCCTTTTTAGGAGTATTGAGCAACTGGAATCCGGCCTGAAATCCAACGGAGACGGTCGGCGCCATGCCGCATCACCGATTATCCCGATCATACTTAATGATGAGGGGATCACCCTTAAAGCGGCCTCAGCTTTAAATGAATCAGGGTTTCTTGTACCCGCAATTCGGTATCCCACTGTGGGCCGCGGTAAGGCCCGGTTGCGTGTGACCCTAACAGCCGGTCACACACCCGACATGGTCCACCGGCTTCTTGTTTCGTTGAACCAAGTTTAACCCTAAAACACCCGGCTCGACATTTAAACTTCTTAACCTATCTTTGACCTTCATGCGAGGGCTTGTCATCGCTCAAAGTATTATTTGCGTGCTTCTAATCGGAATCACTGCAGTCCTCTTCTTGAAGGTCACCCGACTCGAGAAAAGCGCTGAACCCAAACCGGCAGAATCTAAGGTTGGAGTCACAGATGAAGCTATAACGAGGGAACTTGCTGCCCAGGAAATGTACGAGACAGCTGGAAAGACTTACATTCAGGCCGTTTACCTCGTGGACAATATTTTAAAAACAGAAACAGCCGCCAAAGACAAACTTGTCCCTGAATCCTTTGAGAGCGCTTTCTCGCAGTCATACGAAGGTTTTAATAAAGGGATTAGAATGGCGGAATCAATTCTGAAAGATTATCCGGACACCTATTATGGGCGTAAACTTGATAACCAAGGGTTAAGCCTCGAAACGGGAAATGTATTCCAAATACCTGCATTAAGACAGAACCGAGATGTCGTCTTAAATAAGTTTACCGAAGGTCGTGGGTCCGCGTTGGCAAACTTGATACGGTCAGAATGTCGAATGATAGACAACGCAATAGTCCAGTCTGTGATTGCTCAAAAGGTCCCCGTGAACACGCAGATAGAATGGAAGAATATCCAAAGCTATCTACGCCCCGACTCCCGTGTCGCGGACTCGGGCGGTAATGACATCCTTGGAAACCCATTCGCGTTGGGAGTGGTCACAGTGGATCGAGCCAGTGTCAAAATTTCAGATAAAACTTTTGAATTTTTCAAAGATACCTCGTTTGATTGGGGTCAATTTGCCCCCACACCCAAACCTTGACCATGCTTCATACCCGCAAACACCAAGAACAGCTCGAAAAACAAACGCTCGCTCCCTACGCGCAAAAGAGTGTTGAAAGCCGGGGCCGCGATAACGCAGAGGACCAGCACGACCTGCGCACCGAGTTTCAGAGAGACCGAGCTCGGATCATTCACAGTTCTGCGTTTCGCCGTTTGGAATATAAAACCCAAGTTTTCCTTAATGGCACCGGTGATAACCTGCGCACCCGCCTGACACACACCATGGAGGTGGCCAGTATCAGTCGCACGATTGCTCGCTCCTTATCGTTAAACGAAGACCTCGCCGAGTGTATTGCCTTAGCCCATGATCTTGGCCACTCCCCCTTTGGACACGCGGGGGAACGCAGTTTAAATGAGCTGATGGAAGGTCATGGCGGGTTTGATCATAATCAACAAAGCCTCCGTGTCGTTGAATTCCTTGAGCAAAAGTATCCCGATTGGGATGGATTAAACCTCACGTGGGAGGTGCGCGAAGCTCTTTTAAAACACCGGACAAAGGTGGATAAAGAAGGGAAGCAGTTTAAGAAGCTGGTGCTTTTCCCCAGATTTTCCCTTGAGGCTCAGGTGGCAAATGTGGCTGATGAAATTACTTATTACAGTCACGACCTTGAAGACGGACTCGAAGCCGGATTGCTCACCGTTAAGAATCTTCAATCCCTTGAAGTTTGGGCCGAGGCACAAACGAAAACGAAAAAGGAAAAAAAGAAAATCGAAGCCCGGCGTGAAACGGCAAACATTATCAGGCTAATTATAGACACCGAAGTGATGGATGTCATTCACACCTCCGAAAAAAATCTAGCGCAGTCAGGCATTAAAACCGCAGATGCTGGACGTGCACACCCGCAAAATCTGATCGGGTACAGCCCCGAAACTTCAAAGAAAAATCAGGAACTTCGCAAGTACCTTTACGCCAACCTGTACTATCATCCCACCGTCAAACAAGTGAACACCCGCTGTTCGCAGGTACTCCAAACCCTTTTCCAGCTTTACCTACGCGAGCCCAACCTCCTCGGGGTTAAATGGGCCAAACGCCAGAAAAAACTCGGGCTGCACCGCACCATTTGCGATTATCTTTCCGGCATGACTGACCGTTACGCCATGGATGCGTATACCCGCATGATCAAACGTCAATAGGTTTAGAAATTAACCCCTACGAGACGAGTTTATTGTGGTCGACATATTCGCGTTCCATGGAGGCCGCAAGTTCAGCCGCGAAATTGTCCATTTCAATTGTGAGTGATCTAATAGAAGTAATAAGGTAGTTGTACCCAAACATGGCTGGAATCGCGACCGCCAACGAAGTAACCGTCGTAATAAGAGCACCCGAGACACCAGGAGCCATTGCCAAGAGACTTGCGCTACCGGCTTTGGCAATATCCGAAAATGTGTCCATCACCCCCCAAACCGTACCTAATAAACCAAGGAAGGGACTGCCACTCACCGTTGTAGAAAGGAGAATCATCTGAGATTCCAGTTTCAACCCCTGCTCACCAACAGCTTTTTCCATAGCCACCCGTATAGAAGTCATCTCGGACAAAGAAATGCGTTCCGCACGTTGTAACCGAGCACGATAAGTTTCGTCGTAATTTTCTGACCCGAGCATATGATAAGAAAGCTCACGACAACCTGCGACATAGATTTCAAACATCGGATTCGCATCGTACGAGACACGCTCCATAAACAATTTCAAAGGTTTTCGATCTGCCCTGAATTTTTTAAGAAAATCGTCCGCTTGTTTACGCGCTTTATGAACCGACCACATCTTGGTGATGATCACTGACCAACTCAAGATTGACCCAATACCCAAAAGCAAAAGAATGAATTTCCCGGCAAAGTTCGAGTTCTCGAAAGCGTATATTACGCCTCCTGATGCAAAAAAATAGGGCGTCATGTCCATGGTGGCCGGAATACTACGGATGCATCAGACCGCTGTCAATCATCACGCCGAGAGGGATGACCGAACCACGAGCGATTGCCTTTTGAATGAAACTTCTCAACGACGTCCACAGCATCTTTCATTGTCCCCTTTTCAGAAACCCAGCCATTGACAATATCTGGAAAATCCAATTTGCAATTCTCACATTTTTTTCCGTCATAGAACCGGATAGGGCAAAAGAAGGATTCCACATTTCGGAGTAATTCCCCGGCAAATGAAAATACTCCTGTCATCCAATCGCAATACAAGCACCAGATCAAATCATGTCCAATCAGCCCTTCAAACTTGTGACGACTTACACTAATCCAATCGCTGGACTTGTATTTAGGAAACCCGAGCATCCAGCAGATGGGCGGATAGAGTAGAATTTGACCTAGTCTCAATGACCAAAAAACCGGAATCGCGAGTAACGAAAACCAGAGGGCGACATGATTCCTCCAACGTCCGACGATGGTGTTCAAAGTTTTGACGATACGCGGTCCTCGCACCCATTCCGCATTTAGAAGTTCATGCGTAAAAACCCAAAGGATCAGTGTGCTCGCGCCAGCACCCAACGAGATAAGGAAACCAAAGCATCCAAAAAGATAACCCCCGATGACCCATGGAACCCATGTCAGAATAGCCACAACCCAATCAAGGACAGGTGCTTTGCGCATCCATTCAGCCAGCGCATGTCCGGGTTTTCCACCCTTTCCGCAGAACGTTAGAAATAAAGTGAAGGCGTAGAGTCCTAGAAAAAGCCAAAGGTATAATTTTAAAAGTGGATTCATAAAGAAGGCGAATAATCGTTTGTTAAATCCTCAGAGGCGCCTTGTTAAATAGGCCCGCGCTCACGGCTCTGAATGCGTTTTTCTTTGAAAAAAGTTTGGACGAGAGTGCGACACTCTTCCTCCCGCACACCAGGCGTCACTTCGCAACGATGATTAAGCGTTGGCAATTGGAGCACGTTAATTTTCCCACCCGCAGCTCCTGCTTTGTCATCTGACATTCCAAAAATAACGCGTTTCACACGAGTCAAAACCAACGCACCCGCGCACATCGGGCATGGTTCCTTCGTTACATACAAATCACAATCTTCCAAACGCCAATCCCCAATAGAAGCCTCAGCAGAAGTGATGGCCAACATCTCGGCATGAGCAGTCGCATCTTTGAGAAGCCGCGTTTGATTGTACGCGCGAGCGATTATTTTTCCTGAACGGACGATCACAGCTCCGATCGGCACTTCATCAGCCTGGTAACCTTTGCGAGCTTGCTTCATAGCTTCGCCCATAAAAAAGTCGTCGCTGGTGTTGTCGTTATCCAGCACATTTGAAAATTCGCCATTCATGATCAGGAGCGAGTTTAAGGTGCAAAAAAAAACGTACCAGAATAAAGAGGACAAAACCTTCAGCGGCGATTAATGCTTAACCTGTTTTTTCCCCGCTCATAAGCCCTTTGTCCTTCCCATAAGAAATGATTCCCCTTATACCTAGCGCAGTACGCATGGGACAAGGCAAAATTCAGTTTATATGGGCACTGCACAATCATCAACCCGTCGGCAACTTCGAGCATGTTGTCCGGGATTGTATTGCAAACGCCTATAAACCCCTTCTTGAAACGATTGCTCGCTATCCGAAGGTTAAAATTAATCTTCACTACTCCGGACCACTGTTGGAGTTTATGGATCGCCATGAACCCGCATTCATTGAGCTTTTAGCGGAAATGATCCGTCGAGGTCAGGTGGAAATATTGGGGAGCGGTTTTTACGAGCCAGTCCTCACGGCTATACCCATCCACGATGCGCGCGGTCAGGTTGAAAAGATGAACGCTTGGTTGGAACGCCGTTTCGGCAAACGAGCTTCGGGAATATGGCCCGCTGAGCGCGTCTGGGAACCGAATCTTCCTGCTATATTAGCGGGGTCAGGCACTCGCTACACCGTCCTGGATAACTCACACTTTCTAGCAGCGGGTCTTAAACAGGCGCATCTCTTTGGATATTACTGGACCGAAAGCGAAAATAAACGCTTGGCTCTTTTCCCCGCAAGTCAACGCCTGCGCCAGCTGATCCCATTTGAAAATCTGGATAATACATTCGCCTATTTCCGGCGCATCGCTAACCGCGGTGAAGAGCTCGCCCTGACTTATGCGGATGACGGGGCGAAGTTCGGCGTGTGGCCACGTACGCATCATTTAGTTTTTTCGGAAGGCTACCTTGAAGCCTTTTGCGAAAAACTGATTGAGAATAGCGACTGGATAGAAACGCAAACGTTTTCAGGTTACATGGATCAAAATCAAGGTCGCGAACTCATTTACCTGCCTACGGCTTCGTATCCTGAAATGATGGAATGGTCGCTTCCTTATGATGCGCGCATTTCATTCGAAGCGGCGGTACGAGACCTCAAGGTTAGACACGATTTCGACCGGTTTGAACCGTTCCTTCATGGGGGCATGTGGAAATCACAACTGTCAAAATATGCGGAGTCGAATCGCCTTCACAAAAAGATGCAATGGTTGAGCGGCAAAATCCTAGAGATGAAAGACCACGGCGCACGCGCGGAAGCTCAAGAGTTTTTATGGAAATCCCAATGCAACTCAGCGTACTGGCATGGAACAAAAGGCGGACTGTATCTTAACCATCTCCGTCACGGTTTATGGACGCCTTTAATCGAAAGCGAAAAATGCTGGTTGTCCACTCAACACCTGCCCCGAGTCGAAGTCACGGACATCGACTGCAACGGCAAAGATGAGGTCGTGGCTCAAAATAATCATGTGAGCCTTACCATCCATCCGGCTTACGGCGGTTCGATCACGGAATGTCATTTGCTTAATTGGAACTTCAACCTATCCAATACCTTGACCCGATACCGAGAACCCTACCACAACACCCCCGGTAAGGCCGGAGATCAGGGTAAGTCAGGGTTTATAGAAAATTTCATCGGATACGATTGGTACGTGCGCGGGATTTTTCAAGATCACTTTTTCGCTCCAAACACCACAGTGGAAAAGTTCTCCCGCTGTAATTACGGTGAGTGGGGTGATTTTGTAAATTTGCCATTCACCCTGAAACAAGCCCAATCCGACAATAACCGCATTTACGTAGAAATGGAACGTGACGGCGGGTTGTACTGGAACCAGGAAAAACACAGTCTGCGTTTGATTAAACGGATCATCGTCGAAGAAAATGTGATCAGGGTCATTTATGAACTGATCAATCAAACCACTGAGAACCTGTCGATGCAGTTTGGGACGGAGATCAACCTCACCTTGCTTGTGGGTGACGCCACAGACCGGTACTTTAAGTTTAACAACCGGAAAGTCCTTCTGGGCAACCTCCTCAGCGAGCCTGATTTGACGGGATTTGAAATAGTTGACGAAATGACTGGCATCCGACAAAATTTGACGCCGTCGGATCCTGCAACTTTTTGGTCGTTTCCAGTTGAAACCGCCTCGATTTCGGAAGATACGTTGGAAAAACAGTACCAAGGTTCTTCTATAACCGCGATTTGGTCCATCGAACTTGCAGCAGGTCAACGGGCCACCCGCCAATTGAACTGGGAGGTTTCACCGTTATGAATTTAATAGACAGAAAGAAGGCACACACATGGATAGAGTAACATTTGATTTTCCGGATAAAGAAACAGCACGCGTTTTCCGCATTATGGCGGAGTTCGTTGTATCCTTCGAACAGCTCTCTCATATAGGACCTGCGGTAACGATCTTTGGATCTGCGCGCACAAAACCTTCAAATATTTATTATAAGAAGGCCGTTAAACTCTCACGACTCCTCGCCCAGAAGAATCTCGCTGTCATCACGGGGGGCGGACCTGGAATTATGGAAGCTGCCAATAAAGGAGCGGCTTTAGCGAAGGGTGTTTCCGTGGGGTTGAACATCCAACTTCCCTCGGAACAATCATGCAACGAGTTCATTAATCATCCTATTAATTTCCATTACTTTTTCTGCCGCAAAGTGTGCTTCGTAAAATATGCGTCGGCTTTTGTTTTATTCCCGGGCGGGTTCGGGACTTTGGACGAGTGTTTCGAACTTTTAACCCTTATTCAGACTGAGCGTATCTCGAAGTTTCCGGTCATCTTTTTTGGGAAAAAATACTGGAGTGGTCTGCATGCCTGGATAAAAACAACGCTTAAAGGCGGCAAATACATCAGTCCTGACGACCTGTTATTATACCATATCACTGACTCACCCGAAGAAGCTTTTGAAATTGTCTATACTTTCCAACGTCAAAATGAAGGGTCCGCCATTGGACCAAATATCTAAAATCTCGACTTACGCCAACGGTGCTCGGCTTGTCACCACCACCCTCCCGGGCAAGGAGAGTGTGGCAGTCGGCATTTTTCTAGGTGTCGGTGGTCGGTGCGAAAAAGAATCCCTAAGCGGTGTCTCGCATTTCATTGAACATCTTCTTTTTAAAGGCACTAAAACCAGGACCACTCTTCAAATTTCGCAAGCTGTCGAAGGCGTGGGCGGGTATATCAATGCGTACACTTCAGAGGAATCTACATGCTACTACGCACGAGTCAGCTTGAAACACTTCGACGAAGTTGTGGATGTCCTCTCAGACATGATTCTCAATTCCACCTTTAATCCTGACGAAGTGGAGAAAGAACGCGGGGTTGTTCTGGAAGAAATCGCGATGTATCTCGACCAACCTTCCCAGTATGTCCAAGAAGTACTGAATTCCGTTGTTTGGCCAAATGCCCCCCTTGGGCGACCATTGACGGGCACTACAGAGACCATGAGCGCCATGAAAAGGGCTGACGTGGTGAGATTTAAAAAACAAAGTTACGTGGCTCCTAATATCGTGGTTTCAGTCGCGGGCCCCCTTCCACACGAAGATGTCAAAAAGCACCTCGACAGGTTTATGAAACGGTTGCCAGGAGGGGAAAAACCGGCGTTCGAACCGGCTCGTCCTTTGCCGAAAAAAGTTTCATGGCAGATCGTCGAGAAAAAAGTCGAGCAAATGCACGTCGCCATCGGATTCCCCGGTGTCTCGCGGAATCACTCTTCGCGATTCGCATTAAGGGTCCTCAGTGTTGTTCTGGGCGAAAATATGAGTTCCCGTCTGTTTCAGGTGATCCGCGAAAAGCACGGGCTCGCCTATTCAATCGGCTCAGGAACTTCGTCTTTAGCTGATACGGGTCTCTTTAGCATTTTTGCCGGTGTGCCCACCGATAAAGTCGAAAAGGCCCTCAAATTGATTTTTGTGGAGTGCCGTAAAATGAGTGAGACAGCGCTTTCTCCAAAAGAACTGCAGCGCGCAAAAGATTACTTGTTAGGCCAAATGCATCTTTCCCTAGAAAACACATCAGAGCAAATGATGTGGGTAGGCGAGCAGGTCCTCGCTTACGGAAGAATTTATAACCCATCTGATATTACAACCCGAATAAATGCGATTACTGCTGATGAGGTCGTGAGGGCCGGGGTAGCTGCACTGAATCCAAAACAATTGCGCATGGCCATTATTGGCCCTGAGTTTGACAAAAAATGCATTGAAAAGTCGCTGGTAGGATTCTGCAAATGACAACCAACACTCTTTCTCAATTGAATAATAGCAGTCTCTACACGTCAATGGACAAAACACTTGCTTGAACACAATGAAATCGACATCTTACACTTTATGAAGCGACTTTTATTAACGCTCGTAGTTTCCATCCTTTTCGCAGCACTCGTTCAGGCTGATGAAAAGAGAACCATAGACATCCCAAATGATCCCGTGGTCACGGTGAAGTGGTTTGGCCAATCCTTCATCTACCTGACCACTTCGACAGGGGTTCGGATCGCGATAGATCCTTTTGATAATAAAACATCTTCCTACACCCTCCCTGAAGGCGAACCTGTTGATGTGCTTTTGGTCAGCAACGAAGGAAGTGACCATAACAATACCGATATTTTCTCTGGGAGCCCCCTGATTTTTAGGAGCGGCACTGGCGAAGGGACTAACCGTGGGAATGGCATCCTTTTCCGCGGTGTATCCGCATTTCAAGATGATGAGAACGGGCGTTTTAAAGGAAGAACCACTGTTTTCGCCTTTGACCTCGACGACCTCCGGTTTGTGCATCTCGGAGCGTTAGGGCAAACTAAATTGTCATCTTCGCAGCTTGAACAAATTGGCAAAGTGGATGTGGTCTTTGTGCCAGTGGGTTTAGGCGACTTCAAGAAAGTGGTGGCTCAACTAAAACCCAGAATCATTATTCCTATCCACTACAAAACTCCCTATACCTCAGCTTCTTATTATCCACTCGACGAGTTTATCGAAGGCAAAAAAGTGGTTCGATCCACCAATAACGTCTTAAAAGTTCATAGGGACCAAATCCCCGCACAACAAGAAGTTTGGATTTTTAACACCCCCGTCCCAGTGCCAAAAAAAGCAAAGTAACGGTTAAATAAACTCGCTCCGTGTTAGTTTGGTCCGTCAAACAGAACGTAACTTATCAAAGTTTGCACGGACCGCGTGTTCGATGATGTCAATTGCAGGTGCAATCCTATGGCGCAACCCCTTTGGGGTTGTGTGTCAGCCGGGTATTCCCAGGGTCTCTCGCGGACGAGCAACCCTGGGCTGTGTGACGGAATCCCTTTGGGATTCTTCCTTTAGAGCTTGAGCTCTGCAGCAAGTCCCTTTGGGATTCTTTTTCAAAGCCCGGGGTTCTGCGACAAAATCCCTTTGGGATTCTTTTTCAAAGCCCGGGGTTCTGCGATAAAATCCCTTTGGGATTCTTTTTCAAAGCCCGGGGTTCTGCGACAAAATCCCTTTGGGGGTATTTTCTGGAAATAGTAATGCCAATACCTTTAAACGCCACGCTTGCGAATTAATTAACCCACTCATAATAATGTATGGGTTGTTCGCGAACCCTCGCGAACGAATCCCAAAGGGATTCCGCCACAAAGCCCAGGGTTGCAAAGCTACCCTGGGTATGCGGAGAAACCGCACAACCCCAAAGGGGTTGCGTCTCAATTTAAATGAATAGGATGCCCGCGAGTTCTCAAGACGAATACCAGAGGGATTCCTCCCCAATCTTAGAGTTGCCGAGCTACCCCAATGTAGAC
>Ga0163154_10005768_pt1 | contig 15518 bp, 15 predicted proteins | sample OliLakLV19MP9P1_FD_148649 | JGI IMG/M metagenome (GOLD analysis project Ga0163154, IMG submission 148649) | Freshwater microbial mat bacterial communities from Lake Vanda, McMurdo Dry Valleys, Antarctica - Oligotrophic Lake LV.19.MP9.P1 | ecosystem: Environmental > Aquatic > Freshwater > Lake >... | reverse complement strand
ATGTAGAAGTAACTGACCAACGTACTCTATGCCGAGCAAATCAAATATCTGGTTGATGTCTGTTATCCCCAAGCAATAAAAATTCAACTTGCTCAGGACAACCTGAATACTCACGTCAGAGCTTCTCTCTATAAGGCTTTTGTCCCATCTGAAGCTAGAAGAATTCTCGACAAAATCGAGTTTCACTATACCCCCAAGCATGGTAGTTGGTTAAATATGGCTGAAATTGAGTTGAGTGTCTTAAATCGTCAATGCCTTGACCGTCGTATTCCTGACAAACAGCTTTTGATTAAAGAAATCTCTGCTTGGGAAAAACGTAGAAACGAGCTTTCTTGTAAGGTTGATTGGCAATTTACTACCGCAGATGCTCGCATTAAATTAAAACGCCTCTACCTATCAATTATCTCTTGACAGTCTACTAGTTTACGTTTTACAGTAATTGCTTTGTTATTGGTACCCAACCATTGAATGAATTGACTCGGATTATGATAATACTCAAAACTATTGAGTAGCGCTTACCTTCGGTATGCGTTCCGCCGCATGGTTGAGATCGTTTTTTCACCCGTGCCATTGCCTGTAAGGTGCTTTAGCCATTCTTCATATAGCTCGACTACAGATTTTGTTTTTTGTGGCTCTGGAGCTTTTTGTCCACCTTTGTATTTTTCTAGGGTTAGATCGAAATGACCACTAAGGAATAGAAATTTAATAAATTATGCAATTAAAATCTGTAAAGCCTACATTGACAAAAGCAACAAAAGATATGCACAGGTTATTTATTTTTCATTCCTAAGTAAATCTATTTCTATCGATCTTGCTAGGCGATCGGCAAACACCCTATTTTGGCGATTATCAACTAAGCCTGGTCTTAACTCATAACGTTTACCAGAATATCGCCGCCGTAAGCGCAGCCAATCATCCTTGATATTTACAGATACCGAACTTTTAAGCGTTTTTTGTGCCCCCATTACGCCCCCAATTTCACACTAAATATACCTAAACTTATCTAGGTATACCTGAGCAGGTCTTGACGTAATGATTGTAGAGTAAGCCCTCAATGGGATTTGAACCCATGACCTTCTCCTTACCAAGGAGATGCTCTACCCCTGAGCCATGAGGGCAATAATCGAAGTCTAATTAGTATTGCATACTTTTAGGCTTGATTAATCATATATGAAAATAAAATCTAAGGTACCAATGGAATTGTCGCACTTCGGGTAAATTGATCGTAGGCGGTGACTAGGTTATTCGGTAAGTTCGGGACTTCCGAAGCGTATAGAGTTTTGAACTTGTAGGCTTTATACGCTTCAGGTACATTAATAGATTGGGCGATCGCTTGCTCTTTAGATAAACCTCTGGCTTTCCAACTAAGTGCTAATTTCTCTAGATCGTTGAAATATCTTTGTAATTCTTGAAGTGAGGTGCGATCGCCAACTTCGCCATGACCGGGTACAACTTTTGCTTCTGGATAGGTAGAAATTAATCGATATAAAGTTCCTTGCCAAGCTTGAATATCACCGTCTCCCACAAAAGGTATTCTCTGGTTAAATAAAATATCGCCAGTAAATAAAACTTTAGCATCAGGAACATAGGCGACTATATCAGTGCCATTAGAGTGTCCTTCCGCCCTTTCGATTTTGACTAGGCGATCGCCTAACCAAATATTAGTTTCACTGTTAACAATCAAATCGGGAGGAGTAGGATTAGGGTCTTGAGCATTAGCACCTTTACGATTTAGCATATTCTCCCGAATTATCCCCCGTCCGACGATCGGAATGCTTAAGGATCTAGCGGCAGCATTACCACCCGTGTGATCGCTGTGAAAATGAGTATTTAGAACGTATTTAATGGGCTTATCAGTCAGGGTTTTCACGGTTGCAAACATCAGGTTTGCTAAAGCTGGAGTTTGAAAAGGGTCAATAACTAAGACGCTATCGCTACCAATCACGATGCCACCATTACAAATTGCCAAGTCATTACTAGCGGGAGGGAAGTCAATACTAGAAATTAAGCTATATATTCCAGAGCCTACTTCTTGAAGCTTTAAACCTGCTTTGATCAGTCCAGCCTTAACATCAATCGCAGCTGGCTGGGGAGCGTTTTGGGCGACGGATACATTAAACTCATGCCCGCCCATTATTATTCCCAACGACACTAAGCTCGCTAAAATTACACCCGCTAATTTTTTAATCATACTTATTCTCTAAAATTTCAGTAGTTAAGGCGATTCAGGGGACAATTGTAGAGTTTAATTAACTCACAAAAAAAGAGACCCGAACACTACGCCTATCTCAAGCATCCCTTAGTGCTGCTGTTTCATTCCTGACACGGTTCGGGCGTTGCGATCGCATAGATTCGGATCGAATATCACTTTAACATTAATCCACAGACATATAAAATATTAGATTATAACCAAGTAAATTTAATTTGAGAAGAGTACGAATTGGATCTACAAATTGGATCGAACGAATTAAGGATTATTTTAATTTTTAGAGCGATCGCTCTTAGCCATGAGTTTAGTGTGTTAGATTTTGCTAACAAGGTATTATTCTCTAGTTCATTGTCAGATTCATGCAGCAGCTAACTTATTTAGAAATCCCAACTCCAGATACAAATGCGGTTAAGGAATGGCTTCGCGATCGCTTTATTTTGACTGAAGGTAAGAAGGTGTTAACAACCGATGGATTTCTAATCGAATCACTAAAAGAATCGAAAGTTCCAAAGAATGTTCGAGAAAAAGCCCCAGAGAATGCCCAGATCTGCGTGTTTGTGTGGTCGTTGCAACGTACTACCTATTTAAAAGCTTTCAGATGGACTGAAACTGTTTTAGAGCACGAGCAAAAAATTTTGAAGCATCTTACCGCCCAAATCAGAAAGGCATTTCCGCCAACTTATCCAGTCTTAAAAGAGGCGATCGCGACCGATCTAGCTGAGGGGATATCAATTTTTGCGGCGCTAGAAGCTGATTATCCACTTACGGTTAAATATTTTCAAAAATTACCTAACGGTGAATACGATCTGAATCGGGTGTATTGGTGGGAAAAACGATGGCGAGATAGCGTATGTAATCCCCAGCAGCCCAAGCAAATAATTAGTCGCGATCGCAATCGAGATATCATATCTAACTACGATTTAATCTATATTGGCGGGGCATTGGGTATAATTCACGCGGCAATGATGGCTAAGTTGGGATATCGGGTGTGTTTAATCGAACGGCTGCCTTTTGGACGGATGAATCGCGAATGGAATATCTCTAGGGCGGAGTTTCAAGGATTAGTCGAATTTGGACTATTTACCCAAGCTGAGTTTGAGAGCGTGATATTGCGTGAATATGAGGATGGATTTAACAAGTTTTTTGATGGGAATAATCCTGATAATGCTAAAGCTGATGTTTTACATACGCCTACGGTTTTGAATGTGGCGATCGCTTCGGAAAGATTATTAAAGATTTGTGGAGAAAAGTTAAAAGAGTTTGGTGGTGAAATCTTCGATCGAACTGAATTCGAGGAAGTAGTAGTTAGCAATAATGCCGTTACGGTTAAAGCCCATAATCTGATCACTCACGAAAACCTAGAGCTGAATGGCAGGTTGTTAATCGATGCTATGGGGTCTGCCAGTACGATCGCCCAGCAAATTAATCATGGCAAAGCCTTTGATAGCGTCTGTCCGACTGTAGGTGCGGTTTTAGAAGGGATAGATCCGAGCGTGTGGGATCGAAAATATGGCGATGTTCTCTTTACCCATGGTGATATTTCGAGGGGCAGACAACTAATTTGGGAGCTTTTTCCGGGAGCCAATAATGAAATTGCCGTATATCTATTTCACTATCATCAAGTTAATCCTGCCAACCCTGGCTCATTACTCGAGATGTATGAGGATTTCTTTAATATTTTGCCCGAATATCGGCGGTGCGATCTGGAAAAACTGGTGTGGAAGAAGGCAACTTTTGGTTATATTCCAGGGCATTTTAGTTTAAGTAGCAATGCTAGACAAGTATCTTTCGATCGGTTGTTGGCAATCGGCGATGCTGCGTCTTTACAGTCGCCATTGGTATTTACGGGATTTGGCTCTTTGGTGCGTAATCTGCCCCGTTTAACCAATCTCTTAGATACCGCCCTCAAGCATGATTTAGTCACTGCCGACCAGTTACAGCATATAACGGCATACCAAAGCAACGTAGCGGTAACTTGGTTATTTTCTAAAGGGATGATGGTGCCTACGGGTAAAAGTCTTCCTCCAGAGCGCATTAACTCCATGCTCAATTCATTTTTTGGCGTAATGGCAGAGCAAGAAGGAAGTATTAGCGACCGCTTTATCAAAGACCGATTAGACTGGGGAATGTTTAACCGTTTGGCAATTATCGCCGCTTTTAAGAATCCTAAAATTATTAGTTGGATTTGGCAGATGGCGGGTACCCAAGCTATGGCGCGATGGCTACTAAGTTACTTTGGGTTTACGGTAGATGCGATTTTACATTTGCTCTTGGGAAATTGGCTGCCCAAATATTTAAGTAAAAATCAAGCTTGGCTAGAGTCTAAATATCCTAAGTTGTGGCTATCGCTATTAAGCTGGAGCTATAGGATTAGCTACTCTCTTGGGAACCCTAACTCTTCAGATTTCAACATGAAACGTTAAAAGAGAGTTTGAAATTTCTAATTTTTTAAGCAGGCAGGGTAGGGTTTTGGTATATTAATAAGCTTGGTACATTAAAAATACTAATACGACCTCGCTATTATCAAAAATTATGCAGGCATCCCTCAGACAGCAATTACTAGACACCAAAAAATGCGTGGGATGTTACCTAGAACATATAAATTTAATGTATGCCGACTTAAGTAACTCCGATCTCAGAAACTCAATTTTAAGTGGCGCGAATCTCAGTTCTGCCGACCTTAGGGATGCCAGATTGATGGGAGCAGAGTTAGTCTATACCAATTTAATTGGTGCTTACTTAATTGGTGCCAACCTGAGTAATGCTGATTTAAGCGGTTCAAATTTAGTGGGTGCCAATTTGCGATCGATTAACCTTAATGATGCCGATCTTAAAGGTGCCGATTTGAGTGAAACTATTCTCAGAAACTCTAGAATGGTGGGCGTAAATTTATCTAGTAGTAATCTGAGTAGCGCAGATTTAGTCTATGCAAACTTAGAAAATGCCGATATCAGACAAGCTAATTTGAGTAATACTGATTTGATCTATGCCAACCTTAAAAATGCCAATCTCAGTGGAGCTAATCTCAGTGGTGCTAATTTAAGTGGTGCTAATTTGACGGGTGCTAATTTGAAAGATGCTATTTTGCACAAAACTAAGTTCAGTAATGCTGTTTTAAAGTCTACAGATTTTAGCGGAGCAATTTTAGTTAGAGCTAATTTAATTGGAGCAGATTTAACAGGTGCGGATTTTAGCGGTGCGGTTTTAGTTCATGCCACGACGATTGGAGCAATTCTATCAGAGGTAAATTTTTGTGAGGCAACTATGCCTGATGGCTCTCAGTTTAAGGAGGGCTGTATGGGCGATCGCCATCATGTCAAAACTATTTCAAATCCCCAGCTTTAATATTCAAGAGCTAATCAGACTTTTTAATAAAAATCAAATTGGTATTGATGTGGGATTGGAATATTTCTGTACCGATTCCAAGGCTAATACTGTTGAGAATCCCAGATTACTTAGAAAATCAGAACGTAGACTTAAAAAGTTGCAGTGTAGATTTTCCAAGACTAAGAAAGGATCAAATCGCAGGATAAAAGCACAGAAACGATTAGCATTGAAGCATTTGCAAGTCAGCAGATAACGTAAAGATTTTGTAGGTAAAACTGTAAGAGCGTTAGTTCAAACTAATAGTTTGATAGTTTACGAAGATTTGCAAGTCAGGAATATGGTTAAGAATTATAATTTAGCTAAGTCTATTTCTGATGCTTCGTGGTCGATGTTTAGGGATTGGATCGATTACTACGTTAAGGTATTTACAACTCATGCTGTAGCAGTTGCTCCACACTACACAAGTCAGGAATGTTCAAGTTGCGGTGTGATAGTTAAAAAGTGACTTAGCACTCGCACTCATACTTGTAGTTGTGGCTGTAAGTTACATCGCGATCGCAATGCTGCGATTAATATCTTAAATAAAGGATTAAATACTGTGGGGCATACGGGAATTAAAGCTCAGGGACAGATTAACCTCTGTGTTATAGATGCAAGTCTAAAGCATAAGTTAGCTGGTTGAAGTGAGAATCCCCCGATTTATCGGCGGGAATGTCAATCCTTAGTATTTGTGCGGATCGGTATTTGCAGGTTTTTGGGTAAACTGCACGAAATCTTAAATTTAGAGATTATTTTAAGAAATTACTCATATTTGGGGATTCTTAGAACCAGCCAAATGCAATAGCTTAACAGTGTTATTTAATGGTAAATTCGATTTTTATATATGTAAAGCTCCTACTTACTCGACATACTTACTTATACATTTGTATACTGTAAAAATCAGAACTTAGGTAGTAATTAACATAATTTGCATAATTACTTATAAAAAAGATAACGATTAATATTTTAGTAATACCAAATGATCAATATTTTACTAATAGAAGACGACGCTGTAGATGTAATGAATGTTCAGCGAGCCTTCAAGAAGGGTGATATCACGAGTCCTCTGTATGTGGCTCGAAATGGCTTAGAAGGCTTAGATATGTTGCGCGGGACTTCAACTATATCATCTGTAATTCCTGAAGGGCAGCGTTTAATTCTTTTAGATGTCAATATGCCTAAAATGAGCGGAATTGAATTTTTACAGGCACTACGCGATGACCCTAAGCTTAGAACCATTCCAGTTGTCATGTTAACAACATCTAACGAAGAGAAGGATCGTTTTAATGCCTATAATCTCAACGTAGCAGGTTATATTCTCAAACCCCTATCGTTTGCTGCCTTTGTCGATATGATGGCAACCCTAAATAAATATTGGTCGCTGTGTGAGATGCTGTAAATGAGAGCCCCGTTACGAGTATTAATCATTGATGACGATGAAGTCGATCGCATGGCAGTTCGGCGCGCGCTTAGAGTTACTGGTTCTTCTATAGATTTTACCGAAGCAGTAGATGCAGAGAGTGCGATCGCCATCCTCAAACAAACAAAGGAAACCGAACAACATTTTGATTGTATTTTTTTAGACTATTGGCTGCCCGATCGACATGGATTGGATGTACTTAGAACTCTGCACCAGATGGGAATCAGATTTCCTTTAGTGATTTTGACAGGACAAGGTGACGAACAAATTGCTGTAGAAGTCATGAAAGCGGGGGCAACCGACTATCTGCCCAAATCTTTTATTTCTACCGATCGCCTTAATCAAACTCTCTATAACGCCATGCGAATTCACAACGCCGAAATTGAGGCAGAATTAGCAAATCAACGGTTACATGAAAGTTACGAACAGCTTAAAGACCAAAATCACAAGCTCGAACAAATCTCCCTCGAACGCCAAGATTTCATTTCTCATCTTACCCACGATCTCCGCACTCCCCTAGTTGCTGCCGATATGATGCTGAAATTATTTCAAAGAGAAGCATTTTGTCCTTTATCAATCGATATGCACGTAGCTTTAACAGCAATGGTTCGCAGCAATCAAGTTTTGATGGAGATGGTAAATACGCTCTTAGAAGTTCATTGTTATGAAGCTGGCTCTAAAACTCTCACTTTAATCAACTGCAATCTTTGGGAAATCGTAAGCGAGGTCATTCAAGAACTCCAGCCTTTAGCCCTCGAAAAAGGAATTAGTTTAAAGTTAGAAAAGTTTGGACTATCCCATAATCTCGATTCCAATCAACTTCAAATAAAAGGCGATCGCTTAGAATTACGCCGCATGGTCACAAATCTAATCGGAAACTCGATCAAATTTACCGATGAGGGCTACATAGAAGTGAATTTGGATATTGTTAAAGATAAATCCAGTCAAAATTCTACGCAAAATTCAGTACAAAATTCAGTACAAAACTCCGTTATATTTACAGTCAAAGATACAGGCTTTGGAATGTCAGACGCAGATCGGTTAACTCTATTTCAAAGATTTCGTAAAGGTACTCATAAACAATCTGGCAGTGGTTTAGGCTTGCATTTAGTTCAACGTATTGTAAATGTTCATCAGGGTACGATTAGCGTTAGCTCAGAATTAGGAAAAGGTAGTCTATTTACAGTTCAACTTCCATCGATTTTTATATAATTCAAAAATTTAGTATATTTCAGTTTTAAGCGGATAAAAAAATTAAGGCAAAAACCAAGATGGGAAACTTCGCCCTGCAACCTTTTTTTTAGTTGACCTGTTTAATAATCGCTGTGGTTATATCTTTTTAGAAATCATTTCACTTTTCACAGAATCCTTTAAATCATTGACAGCATCACTCGTAATAGCTTGCTCTAGAGCTTCCTGTAACATATCCAAAACGACTTGGGGCTCTGTAACTTGTTTCATTAATTCGGCTTCCAAATCCAGACGGTTATGGACATTGGGTAAATCGGTGCGTAGTTCTTCCAGTAAACCGATCAACTTGGCTAACTTTTGTTCCGTTAACAAACTCATTTGCAACACAAAAAGCGATCGCTGTTCGCTGATCTTTATATGTCGGTTTTGATAAACTAATACCCCAGTCGAAATAAATAGCGAAGCAATTCCAATCCAGTCCTGATGTAAATCTAGATCCAGTAAATGCCATGATAAAAGCGCGGTAGGATTTACATAACTAATAACTCCCCAAATCACAAAAAATAGTAATTGGAAATAGAGAAATAAAGGCTCACCAAAACTAGCTGCAATCTTCTCTACCAATCGCTGATGGATGGGAATATCTCGATCGTGCTTTACTTGCAAGCCAATGATAGCTTCAATATTTTTTTGCACGGGTTCGGGTAAAGGTTTATTTTCGTTAAAACTTGTCATTGGAAGAATGTTGTAAATAGATGAACATAAATAAACTGAATATAAGAAAGGCAAAATCTCGTTATGTTAGCCTACAATAACGAGCTACCACCATCAATCCACATTTCAGTTCCTGTAATAAAGCTCGATGCATCAGAACTCAAAAATAATACTAATTGAGCAATTTGTTCTGCTGTTCCAGAGCGATCGGCAGTTAAAGGAATCTTCTCAGGAACGGCTAAACTGGAAATTTTATTAAGGCTTCGCTCTTTACTGCTGCTATCAATCGCCGTATCCACTCTACCCGGACAGATTGCATTCACCCGAATCCGACTTAAGGATAATTCTACTGCCATCATTTTAGTAAATGCCACCTGAGCCGCTTTACTACAGGCATAAGCTGTTGAGCCCGGACTGTTAAACTTTCTAGTCCCATTAACAGATGAGTTAATAATAATCGAACCTCCTTGCTTCTTTAGATGAGGAACCGCATACTTTACAGTTAGGAAAGTTCCTTTCAAATTCGTGTTAAAAGTAACGTCCCATTCATCAGGCTCGATCTCTTCAATTGGTGCCCTAACGCCATTAATTCCCGCATTAACGAACAAAATATCAATTTTTTGAAATTTATTAATAATATGCTCAAATGCTTTTGCAATTTGGATGGCATCTCCAACGTCTGCCTTTACTGCGATCGCCACACCTCTAACATTTTGAATATCACTTATAGTTTTATAACTCCCCTCTAAATCTCGGTCAATAATTGCAACGGATGCTCCTGATGTAGCCAGTAAAATAGCTGTTGCCTGGCCAATTCCAGAGCTACCACCTGTAATAACTGCAACTCGATTGGCAAGTTCATTTTTTACTTCCATAGATTTGATTGCTATTCATCATCCTTATACCCACAGATCGAATTTCTCACTTACTTATTGTTATTGCAAGAGTTCTTTTTTTAGTTAGCAAATATTATTCTCGTATATTCTTACAATCGTCCTATTCCTGTATATTAGGCTTTTGCAGGATATATTTGGCTTAGGTTTGATATCTGTCTACTGCAATCGGATGATTTTATAATTCTGATTGGCTAATTAATTTTATCGGCTCTATCTCTTTTGCTAGATTCACTTGTCACAACTTCCTAGTAAAACTAACAGATATAAAAGAATACAGATATAAAAGAATTAAGACTATTTGAAATTAACTTTTGGAACAATTTAATATGACCGTACAAGCAGATAAATCCCCAGCCCGAACCCCTGATTCCTACGATGCTAATATCATTCCCGCCGAAACTGCTGCCCGTATCGAACGTGAAGGTGAAAACTATAAGCATATTCCTGAAAATATCCCTGGAACTGGCGGATATACAGTAGATAAAGAAGGTTTAGTAAATAACTATGCGATCGAACCTGAAATGTATGTCGAAGCACCAGGTGATATCAAAGAAACCACTCTTTCTGTAACTGATATATTTACAATTGTTGATTCCTTCTCTACCTGTGATGCAGCTGAAAATGTTGCAACCGAAAAGATTGAAAAAGCTGGTGTAGCTAAGGATAAGATTTCAATTCTTGGGAAAGACTACGAACATAAAAAGCACGTGCATGGATCTTTAAAGTGGAAAGATATCAATCAAGATGGAGGATTGGCAACCGTTTTAGTGGATATGGGTATTGTCCAAGCAGATGCTTCCCGATATGAAAGCGATATTGAAGCGGGAAAGTTTTTGTTGGTTGTAAGTGGTACTGCCGAAGACATGACTAAAACTCAGAAAATTCTTCAAGAAAACGGGCATAGAGTCAGCGATCGCCAAGTAAGTTTATAGAATTATTAGGAGAACTAAGATGAACAATTACTTGTTAACAAATTCTATTTATAGCGATCGGGTTGCGGAAAATTACTTAGAAAATTATTTAAATATTGGTACTTTCTTTTTCTACCGAGATGCAGAAATAGCCGTATCCAACTTACAAAAGGAAGGCTTTACAGTTCGTAAAATTGCCGTAATTGGCGATGATTACACCACAAATGAGTTAAATGAATCAATGTACGGTTTCCTAATTTGGAAGGACATTTTTAAAGTTAGACAACCAAAGGATTGGCTGAAATGTATTACTATCAGTGACAGTGATTCTAATATTTCTAAAAAACTGATGAAGGCTCTACTACAATTAGGTATTTCTGAAGCTGGAGCAATAAAATATGCAGTTGAAGTGGAAACTGGAAAATCAGCAGTTTTTATATCAGGAACAGCCGAAGATATTAGGTGTTTGCAGCAAAACTTTTTTTCCTATAGTAAATCAAGCACTAATACAAATCTGTCTAACATAATTACAATGAACATGTCTTAACAGGTAATAGACTTTACTTTATAGTTATCTCCATTCTCCACTGGCTCACCGAGTAGTTCAAACAGTAGAGAATGGAAGGTTAAAAATATCTGATATTAGGATGATATCGGTACGCATGGATGCAGCTTAACAGCAGAATCGCTACACAGGAGTTACATCTTGAGCATCGATCGCCCTTTCAATAAAACCAGTAAAGCTTATCTATAAGCATCCGAATTGCTGATAAAAGTATTAATAAATTATTTGCAAGGCTAATATAGAGCCTGAGACAAGTTTCGAGATAGGCAAATGCAGCTAGTAGATACTCACGTTCACATTAACTTTAAAGATTTTGATTCTGATTTAGAATCCGTTAGATCTCGGTGGCAACAAGTTGGGGTTAAGCATTTAGTGCATTCTTGTGTAAAGCCATCAGAATTTTTGCAAATTCAAGCGATCGCCGATCGATTTCCCGAGCTGAGTTTTGCCGTGGGCTTACATCCTTTAGATGCTCATTTGTGGCAACCTGAATGGGATCGAGAAATCTATGACTTAGCCACAAGCGATCGCCGAGTTGTGGCAATTGGTGAAACTGGTTTAGATTTTTATAAAGCTGATAATACTGACAAAAATAAAGAAGAACAAATAACTGCCTTCAAGGCTCAAATTAATATTGCTAAAAGCCTAAATCTACCTGTAATTATTCATTGTCGAGATGCGGCGATCGCTACGGCTGAAGTTTTAAAAGAAGTTAATAGCTTAGATCCAGATCGTCCTGTTGCGGGAGTGATGCATTGTTGGGCGGGAAATCCTGAAGAAACTCAGTGGTTTTTAGACTTGGGAATGTACATTAGTTTTAGTGGAGTCGTCACTTTCAAGAATGCTCAAACTATCCAAGCGTCGGCTCAAGTTGTCCCCAGCGATCGGCTTTTAATTGAAACTGATTGTCCTTTTTTAGCTCCCATGCCCAATCGTGGCAAGCGTAACGAACCATCTAATGTACTGTATGTTGCCCAAAAGCTAGCAGAAATTCGCGCCGAACCTTTAGAACAATTAGCCGACCAAACCACTAAAAATGCCTGTATTTTGTTTAACTTATCTTTGCAAACGGACTTGGCTGGCAATTAGGACAAAAATGCGTAGACCGCCCGCCTAGTTTGATTCTTTCGATTTTGGTCGTGCAGATCTTACAAGCTTGTCCCGTCCGTCTAAATACCCAAGCTGAATTAATATAGTTGCCTTTATCCCCAGTAATATCTGCAAAATCACTAAATGTCGTACCACCGTGGGCAATGCCATCGCTTAAAACTTGCTGAATGGCTTTACTTAGTGCGGATAATTGTAAATTGCTTAACTGATTAGACCTAGCTTGAGGATGAATCCCGCTTAGAAACAAACTTTCATCGGCATAAATATTTCCAATCCCCGCAATTACAGTTTGATCGAGTAGAGAGTTTTTGATCGGGCGATCTCTTTTTGTGAGTTTAGATTGCAAATATTTACTGGAAAAATCTGGATCGAACGGTTCCATTCCTAACTTTTTGACCCCCGAAATTATTTCCTCTGGCTTCAATCCCACAGGTACAAACCACATCTGCCCAAAAGTACGCTGATCGTTAAATTTTAGTTCTTGGTTATCCTCAAAATAAATTCTGACTCTTGTATGTTTGTGAATAGCTGAAGAGCGATCGCCCCACAATAATTTACCTGTCATGCGTAAATGCACTCCCAACCAGCTTGTATTACTAAGCTCGGCTAAAAGATACTTGCCGCGTCTGTGCCAGTGCAAAATTTTATGGCTTTGCAGTCCTGAGTTAAATTCTGTTAGATCTGTGGCGATCGTGCGGTCTAATAAAACTTCGGTATTAATAATGGTGCGATCGCAAGTAGATTCATTTAAGCTACGCCTTACGGTTTCTACTTCAGGAAGTTCGGGCATTGATTTCTATTTTTAATACGGAGATCGAAATTGTAACCCCTTATTAATTTTGATTAGTCTTGTAATCTAAAACAACTTTAGATGGTTAGCTATACTCTAAAAGGAAGCAGACTTTGTTTTTTATTTGTTTTTAAAGAGTTAAATATTTAAATTAATTTTTTTATTAAATACACCTCTTGAAATGCTATAGTCGAGGTTTGAATTTAGTTTAGAGTTTATATAGTCAAGCCATGTCCTTACCCATTGTTGCAGTTGTTGGTCGCCCTAATGTGGGTAAGTCGGCTTTAGTAAATCGGCTTACAGGCGAAAACTATGCCATTGTCTACGATCAACCTGGTATCACCCGCGATCGCACGTATAGACCCGCGTTTTGGAACGGGCACGATTTTACCATAGTCGATACAGGTGGATTGGTGTTTGCCGACGATACCGAATTTTTACCAATGATCCGTCAGCAGGCTTTTGTGGCGATCGATCAGTCCTGTGCGGTGATTTTTGTCGTGGATGGGATTGAAGGAATTACGGCAGCCGATTGGCAAATTGCCCAGTGGTTAAGGACTCAACCAGTTCCTGTAGTCATGGCAGTTAATAAGTGCGAATCCATGAATTTTGGCTTGGCACAGGCAGCAGAATTTTGGCAGTTGGGACTAGGCGAGCCGATCGCTTTATCTTCTTTGCATGGAAACGGTACGGGTGAATTATTGGATGAATTGGTTAAACATTTGCCCGATCCCGATACTGTTGAGCCTGAAAGCGATGAAATTAAAGTTGCAATTATCGGTCGTCCGAATGTGGGTAAATCGAGTTTGCTTAATTCTTTTACAGGTGAGGAACGCTGCATAGTGAGTCCGATCGCTGGAACTACCCGTGATGCGATCGATATGATGGTTTCGAGAACTGTAAACAACGAAGAACGGAATTATCGCTTAATTGATACTGCTGGGATTCGCCGTAAAAGAGGAGTAGAGTATGGAGCCGAATTTTTTAGTATCAATCGCGCTTTTAAGGCAATTAGCCGTTCCGATGTAGTGCTATTAGTAATTGATGCTGAAGATGGAGTTACCGATCAAGATCAGAAACTGGCAGGCAGAATTAACGATGAGGGTAAAGCTTGCATTATTGTCGTAAATAAATGGGATTTGGTCGAAAAAGATTCTTATACGATTTATGACTACACCGAGCAGGTGCAAGGACGCATGATGTTTGTAGACTACGCGCCAATTATGTTCGTGAGTGCTTTAACAGGTCAGCGCGTTCCTAAAATTTTAGATCAGGTAGATATTGTGGCAGAACAGCATCGCCGCCGAGTTAGTACTGCTGTTTTAAATGAAGTTTTGACTGAAGCCGTATCTTGGCATTCTCCACCTACTACCCGCCAAGGTAAGCAAGGCAGAATCTACTATGGAACTCAAGTTTCAGCTTCGCCGCCCGCAATCATTCTATTTTGCAACGACCCAAAACGCTTTAATGACAGCTATCGCCGCTATGTCGAAAACCAGTTTCGGACTTCATTAGGATTTACTGGCACACCTTTACGCTTAATTTGGCGGGGCAAAAAAGAACGGGAAATGGAACGGACTGCTAACCGTGCTACTAAAGTTAAAGTTAGACTTTAAGGATTGAGTTCGATCTTTAATGCAATCCTAATTGTTCTTTCATAATCCTGAATTAACTCACCTTACGCGGAAGAGTTTAAGACCCTTACCCTAGCCCTCTCCCTAGCCCTCTCCCAAAACGGGAGAGGGAACAAGAAAAACCTGTATTACTCCCCTTCTCTCCACTTAGGAAAAGGGGTTGGGGGATGAGGGACAGTTGACTTCTGCGTAACATCAGTGAATTAAGTGAAAATGTTAAAATAAAATTCAAATACAGCAAAAAACTTAATCCAAATCCAAGGTGGAAATATTATGGCTACTTCTAAAGACGGAAACTTCCCCATTACTAAAACTGATGAAGAATGGAAGTCAATTTTGACTAAAGAACAATATGATGTCCTCCGCAAGCATGGAACTGAACGCGCAGGGACTAGCCCTTTAGATAAGATTAAAGATTCTGGAACCTATGTATGTGCGGCTTGTGGTACTCCGCTATTTAACTCTGATACTAAGTTTAATAGCGGTACGGGTTGGCCCAGTTTTTACGATCCTCTAGAAAATAGCGTGGGAACTACTACCGATCGCAGTTTGTTTATGACAAGAGTAGAAGTACATTGCCAAAATTGTGGCGGACATTTAGGTCACGTTTTTAACGATGGTCCCCAACCCACAGGTCAACGCTACTGTATGAATGGAGTTTCTTTGAATTTCATGCCCGAAGAATCCTAAGCGAGCGCGTCAACTTAGAAGC
>Ga0163154_10005765_pt1 | contig 15522 bp, 10 predicted proteins | sample OliLakLV19MP9P1_FD_148649 | JGI IMG/M metagenome (GOLD analysis project Ga0163154, IMG submission 148649) | Freshwater microbial mat bacterial communities from Lake Vanda, McMurdo Dry Valleys, Antarctica - Oligotrophic Lake LV.19.MP9.P1 | ecosystem: Environmental > Aquatic > Freshwater > Lake >... | reverse complement strand
GCGCGAGGCAGGTTTCGCAGATGGTGGCGTCGGCACGGGCGGGGGGACGACATCATCCCACGATGTGCGGGTGCCCGGACCCTCCTGCGCAAGGACCTCTATGGCGGGACGAACGCGGCTCTGGAGCGCCGGCTCGGCAAAATAGCGCAGCTTGCGCGCGCGGATTGGCGGCGAGCCGCCGACAAACACCAGAGCCTCGTCTGGCGGCAGCTGCATGATCTCGCCGGGCGTCAGCAAGGCGCGGGGCACTTCCTGCCGCGATACCATCGTGTGGCCAAGCCAGGGCGCCATGCGCGAGCCGGCATAGTTCATCTGGGCCCGTGTCTCGGTCGTGACGCCCAGCATGTCGGAGAGGCGCTTGGCTGTGCGATCGTCATTGCAGGCAAAGGCGACACGAATGTGCGCGTTGTCGAGTATGGAGGAATGCTCGCCATAGGCCTGGACGATCTGGTTGAGCGACTGGGCGACGAGGCAGGCCTTGATTCCGTAGCCGCGAATATAAGCGAGCGCGTGCTCGAAGAAGTCGAGGCGTCCAAGCTGCGGAAACTCATCCAGCATCAGAAGGACGCGCCGGCCGTTCGATGCCTCGACGTGTCGCCCGGCGATCTCCGTCAACCGCTTGAGCACCTGATTGAGGACGAGACGCAACAGAGCCTTGAGGCGCGAAAGCTCCTCTGGCGGCGCCACGAGATAGAGCGAGACCGGTCGCGGCCCCTCGATCAGGTCGGCGATCGAGAAGTCCGAGACTTCGGTTGCGCGTGCCAGAACGGGATCGCGATAGAGCGCAAGATAGCCAAGCGCGGTCGAGACCACGCCGGAGCGCTCGGCCTCGGCCATGTCAAGAAGCTGGCGCGCGCCTGCCGCGACGACGGGATGCGGCGCGTTGTTCAGAATGGGGTGGTGCAGCATCTCTTCCAGCAGCTCAAGGATCGGCCGCTCTGGATCGGCAAGGAGTTCGGCAAGGCGCGCCAGCGTCTTGCGTTTCTCAACATAGAGCGTCCACAGAATGGCGGCCACGAGTAGCTCAAAGGCGCGGAGCTGCCAGTGATTGCGGGTCCCGAGCGCACCTTCAGGGTCGACGAGCATGTCCGCCAGGACCTGGGTGTCGCGCACTTCCGTTTCGCCGCGACGGATCTGTGTAAGCGGATTGTAACGGTGCGTGGCGGTTGAGGTCGGCTCGAACCGGAACACCGGACCGAAGCTGGAGCGCAAGCCGGATGTGACGCGCCAGTTCTCGCCTTTAAGGTCGAGCGCAATGAAGGAATGCCTCCACACCAGACCCGTCGGCAGTGAGATGCCGACGCTCTTGCCCGTATTGGTCGGCGCCACAACGAGGACATGCTCGTCCCCGTCATGCCTCAGGATCTGGCGATCCCACGTCCCCAGGACGACGCCATCGCCGGATGTGAGGCCGAGTTTGCGCACTTCCTCGGTGCGCGCCCAGCGCGCCGTGCCGTAGGTGTCGGAGGATTTGGCTTCGCGTGACCGCCAGAGTGAAAAGAGAAATGCGGCGGCGATCGCGCCGGCGGTGGCGCCGAGGAAAATCAACGCGCCCTGTTCAAAAATCTTCCGAGCGTAGGTGTCGTAGTGATACCACCAGACAAGGAAGCGCCACGGTGCATAGACGGGCGCGCCGAGGATGAACGCGTCAGGCGCGCCGAGCGCCGCCTGGTAGCCAAGCTGATGGGCGGTCCACTGCGCGGCAGAGATTGCGCCAAGCGCTACCGCGCCCAGCACAATCAGAATCTGCCCCCAATAGATGCGTCCAGCACTCATGACCCTCGCCCCCCCAGAGGATGATTGGTTGAGGCAAATCGGGCGCCAGAGCCTTGATCCGCATGGTTTGTTTACGATCTATTTCCCGAGGCGAGGGTGCGGCGGATCCACGGTGGATAGATCTTAAAAAATGACCCTGGAAATAGTCAGGCGAGACAGGTGGAACGCCGCTTGCTCGAAAGAGCGCGTCAGATTGGAACGCGTGAAGGGTATGCAGCGGAAAAGTATCATCGTGTTTGCGGTCGGTGCGGCGGCGATTGTTTCGCTGGCGATTCCCCAGCCTCCAAAACCTGGAGCGCTCGTGTGGAATTTTACCGGGAGCGTGCCATTGGGACTCTACAGTATTGGAACCCGTGCCTGGCGGCGCGACGATCGTGTCGCCGTCAAACCAGAAGGGAGATTGGCGGAGATCCTCCAGTCATCAGGCGTGCTGAAGGAGGGTCGGTTGCTGCTGAAACGCGTTGCAGCGGCGTCAGGCGATGAGGTGTGCAGGACAGGCGATCGAATTGCGATCAATGGCTTGGCTGTTGGGCTAGCACAACGTGATGAGGCGCTCCCTGTCTGGTCAGGATGTCTCCGGTTGAATCACAATGAGGTATTTTTTCTTGGCGAGACGCAAAACTCCTTCGACGGAAGATATTTCGGCGTCACGTCCGCTCGGGAGATCGTCGGGCCCGTGGACCCAATTCTTGTCTTTGAACGCTAGCAACCGCGTCGGGGACGCTCTCGCGCAGGCCGTCCTCGCCTGCCGCAGCCCGGCATTCAAGGGGCGCTACGCTCTTCGCCCTTGAGCGCCAGGCTGCAACGGCAGGCCAAGAGGACAGGCCGCGACAGGGGCCCCGGCGCCGCATTCTGCCGCCGGGAAGCTCGAGGGAGCCTCCCATGACTGCTACATCTCTCCAGACCATTCCACTCTATCGTCTCATCATCTCGCCCCAGAATGTGCGACGAACCAACCGCAAGGCCGACATCGCAGCGTTGGCCGCGTCAATCGCATCCCACGGCCTTCTGCAGAATCTCGCTGTCACCGAGACGGACGAGGGAAAGTTTGAGGTTGTAGCGGGCGGCCGCCGCCTGGCGGCTCTCAAAATGCTCGCGAAGTCGGGCGGCATCGCCAGGGACTATCTGGTTCCCTGTCACATTGTCGGGCGAGAGACGGGATCAGAAGCCTCGCTCGCTGAGAATTTTCATCGAGTCGCGATGGACCCGGTCGATGAAGCGGAGGCGTTCGCGCAGCTGCACGCCGAAGGCATGCAGCCCGACGAGATCGCCCGGCGCTTCGGCGTTACGCGTCGCCATGTCGAACAGCGGTTGGCGCTGGCCAACCTGTCGCCGAAGCTGAAGGCGGCGTGGAAGCGGGGCGACCTCACGCTTGAGGCGGCAAAGGCCTTCTGTCTGGCCGACGATCATGCGCGGCAGGACGCCGTCTTCAAGTCGATGAGAAAGCCCGTGACCCATGCCGCCACCGTGCGCGCCTGCCTGATGGAAGGACGCATGCGGGCATCCGACCGGCTGGCGCGTTTCGTCGGACTCGATGCCTATGAGGCGGCTGGCGGTCCGGTGCGACGCGATCTCTTTGATGCCGAAGCGGTCTTTCTCGCAGACCCGTCGCTACTCGCGCAGCTGGCGGAAGCCAGGCTGGAGGCGGTCGCCGCGCAATGGCGAGGACGCGGATGGGGATGGATTGAGACCGCGCTTGACGGCGGACGGCCCGAGGGTCTTTCGGCCATGAGGCTGCAGCCGGTCTGGCGCGATCCGACAGAGGAAGAACAGTCCCGGCTCGACGTCTTGCAAGCCGAGATCGAAGCACTTGATGCTGCGCTTGAGGCGTCCAGCACCGAAGATGATCCACGCTGGAGCATGCGCGATGATCTCGAAGCCGCCTTTGAAACCATACGGCAGGAAGCTTGTGTCTGGGATGGGGAGCTGATGGCGCACGCAGGCGTGCTTGTTGGTGTCGCTCATGATGGCGAGGTGGTCGCGACCGAGGGCCTGGTCCGCAAGGCGGATCAGAAACTCATCGACGCGCTTCGCCGCCAGCGCGACCGGGTATCGACCGGGCGGGGAGACGGAGGGAGCAAGACGCCTGAATGCGCCAGTCCAAATCTTCCCAGGGCCGTCGCGCGCGATCTCACGCGCGTACGAACGCGTGCGATCCAGGCTGGTGTGGCCGGCGATCCCGACATCGCACTTGCGCTCTGTGTCGCGGCGCTCGAAACCCACATGCTCGGCCACAAGAGCATTCCTGGCCTCAGCATCGCGGCCATCTTGGCGAGTGGCGACGGGCCGGAGCATCTCCTCGCCAACAGGATCGATGCGGAGCTGCCGGACAGCGCAGAGGCTGTCCTCGTCTGGCGCCTCGCGCAGGACCGGACGGTTCTCCTCGCTCATCTGGCGGCGCTTGTCGCGGCTGCCATCGACCTGTCGCACGAAGACGCCACGCCCGCAGACAGCCAGCGGCAAGGCATAGCTGACATTCTGGCGGCAGCCCTTCATCTCGACATGAGAGACACGTGGTCGCCGTCGCTCGACTACTGGATGCGCCTGCCCAAGAACATGCTTGTCGAGGAACTCGTTTATGCCGCAGAAGCTCATGGATTGACGGAAGCCGAGACGAAGCGGCGGAGCGCCGATGCGACCAGGCTGAAGAAAGAGCCTCTTGCGCAATGCGTCGATGATGCATGGCGTGGACGCGGATATCTTCCCGAGCTCCTGATAACGCCGCTGGGAACGGGCGCGCTGCTGGTTAATCCGAATGCGGTTATTGTGGCGGCCGAATAGCCTCCGATGGCCTCGCCGGCTCGCGCGGCTGGTGAGGCCATTGCGACTTCATCGAGCTCACTCACCCCTTGCGATTGAAGCGCTTAAGCTTCGTAATGGCGGGGGAAGGCCACCAGTCGGGCAGGAGCTTTAGCTCCTGCCCGGTCCCGACCCTAGTTGTTCAGTCCCGGAGTGAGGTGGTTTGCTGGGCCGATGTTGATTCGATCCGCTTCGTTAGTCCAGACGGAGCAGATATGCTCGAAGGGGCGTCATGCCTCTCAGGGTTTTGAGGCGCCTGGCGAAATTGTATGCGTCGATGAAGTCGGCGAGGTGGGAGGCAAGCTGATCGCGACTGTCGTAGTGGAAGCGCAGTGACGGTAGCTTCTCTGATGGTAGGGGCAGATGGAGTAGTCTTGTCAATTGCTTACGAGGCCTGTGTCACACTGGGGTCACATTGCAATCCGGCGAGCACGTTCGGAAACATGAGGCAACACGGAGCAATTCCGGACAACGTCCGGAAACGTGTGGCGGTGGGCTGATTTGATCAAGCGCGGTTAGCCAAGATCACTCAGCAACAGACTGAGGTTGAGCTCCCCAGACGTCTCTCGGCTGCGTTCGATTTGTTTATAGAGATTGCGCTGCGGTTGCGTGCGGCAGCAGAAAAATTGAAAGGTCAACGAGGATGGTAGCGAGATCCCCTGGATCGACATCGACCGTTTCGACAAAGGCTATCCACTGTGCGCGCTTCCGGTCGTCCGCTGCGAAGGCGGGCGTCAGGGCGTCTGGTGGCGCTGTCGGGACCGGGGTGCCGCGGCGCGCGAACGTGGCCTTTATTGCGAGGGCCAAGCGATCATCGGTGAAGTTGAAGGCCCGGCTGAGAATCCAGATGTCGTGGAAGTCCTTCATGCGTGAGTTGTCGCGGCCGAGCGACGTGATCGCCTCGAATTTTTCGGCGATCACGGTTTCACGGGCATAGCCGCGGAGTTGCGGCGCCGGCATGTCGAGCAGAACGGGGTAGTCGAGTGTCTCGGTGCCCGGCTCGAGCGCATCGCCGAAGCCGATGTCAATCGAGATCTTGACGCGTGCGCCGCCGATATCGGCGGTGGTGACGAGGCGAAGGCCGCCATACGCGAGATGCTCGCGTATGCGTTCGATCGTGAGTGCATTCACGTCGAAGACGATGCCATCATCACCGTCGGTCGCCATCACCTCGCGAAAAACGGCGAGCATCTTTTCTCCATCGGAATCGCCGAAGCCGAGCAAGTCGAGGTCGCGCGTTCCGCGGTGGGGAGCGTCGAGCCAAGTCATCAGCAGGGTGGCGCCCTTGAGAACGAAGCGCTCGGCGTGCCCCGAGACGCTGAGCCGGTAGAGCAGGCGCTCGACCGCATAGCGGTTGAGGACGAGGTCAAAGACCTGGCCATTCGCTTTTGAGATCGCCAGAAGGCGCGCGCGGACCGAGGCGCCCTTATTCTTCTTCGGCTCAGGTTTCTTTGTATCAGGCATTAGCAGTCAGCGCTTCTAGGTAGGGTCGAATGACGGTGGCGACGCCGCTCTTCGCCGCCTGTCGCGACATTGCCGCGGGCGTCACCTTGCGCTGCCGCAGGGCCTCCTGCAGTCCCTCCAGCGCGATGCTGAGACCGACCGATCGGCGGTGGCGGAAGCAGTCGGCTATGGTTTTGGCGATGCCGAACACCTTCACGCGCACGCTTTCGATCGTGTGCGTTTCGACGCCGTCGCCGAGCAGGGCGTTGGTCATGCGCACGATGCGCAGCGGCGGGGAAGAGGGCTCGGGCGCCCAGTCGCCGACGCCGATGGCGATCCAGACTTTGCGAGGCAGCTGGTCGGTAAGGCCGTGGAAGACTAGAGCGGATGTCAGGCAGATGACCCCTTTGGGTAGGCGCGCCGCTGCTTCGGCGAGGCTATGCTGGGCGTCGAGTTCGGCGTCGGCGAGTTGGTAGAGGCCGCGCGCCAGACGCACGACTTCACCGTCATTCGCCATGCGTGTCATCGTCGCCGCCGTAACGCCGGCCGCGAGGAGGTCTGCCAGCCGCGCCATGCCACGCTCGGCCAGCAGTTTGCGGGCGATCGGTCGCTGTTGGCTGACCCGGGGCATTGATACAAAACCTCTGACCATGGTATCTAAGTTCCGAGGATTTGTATCAATCCGATTGGCCGTTGAGAAGCCCGAAAGCGAAGTCGCCGCCACGCGCTAAGCGGCACGTCTACGTCATCCACGGACGCGTCCTGATACGATGCGCCACCCGCCATTCGTCTATCTTGCGGAGTCTGCCGCAAGAAACGCCGGACGCACGCACTCGCTTTCGGAAGAAGTGATCCACCAGGCGGACGGCCTGCGTCAGGCGCTGGACCTGGCGACGGCGCGCGGCCAGAAGATCGAAATTCGCAACCCGCAACTGTGAGAAGACCTGCTCACGGATCGCTGGCCCGAAGACGCCGCCGCACAGCGCCGGTTCACGACAGATTTGCAGACTCTGGCGCATCCACTCGGTCGCCTGCGCGCCGCTACCGAGCCCGAAGCCGTCAGGGATCAGCTGGCATGATGTATGGAGAGAAGGCCACGCTGGGGGCGCTCATCGACTTCTATGACCGCGCCCGCCAGGAAGCCGCCGCCGGCGCTTCGCGCTTCCGTCCATCGTCAGCAACTATTCTGACCGACTGTCGGCCGCGCCGTCAGCGCGCGCCGGCACGGTCGCTGTGCCGAAGCACCGGTTCTTTGAAGACTGAAGCTGAGGCCAACGATCGCCGCGCAAGGCGCGCGGCTTCTCATGATGTACAGCGAATGGCGCAGCCTGTTCGAGAACGACTGGTGCGGCGTATGGGCTGGGCCAGTCCGAACGCCACTCGCGACTTACAAAGCCAAGATCCAGGTCATAAGAAACATGGAGCTTGGCGAGGGGGATATCGAGGCGGACGGCGTGAACCCGGTCGTCACGGTGACCGAGCCTGCGCTGCGCCTCTATCCGGGAGCGAAACGCCTGCCTCACACCTTTCATGCCGATCGACCGCCCGAGACCTGGCCGCTTTTGCACATTCTTTCGACCGGAGCGGGAATGGTCGCTGAGTGAGTGGATCGCCGATACCATTGTGCCGTGGACGGCTGAATGGCTGCTGTTTTACGAGGGGTGGCTGTCGACCGGCGTCTGGCAAGGCGGCGGGATTCATCCCGGAGACGAGGAGTAGCCGTTGTGGGAACAGCAACCAGCGGCTGGACAGGCGAGCCCCGCTCCAGCGGTGTCCTTCAACAGGCGCGCCGATAACTCGATTGGCCGTCGGACCGGGACTTTCGCGTCCTCAGCATTGATGGCGGCGGCATCAAGGGGATTTTCGCCGCGGCTCTCCTGGCGCGACTGGAATCCACCTGAGCGGACGCAGCTTGGCGGGCCATTTCGACATGATCGCCGGAACTTCGACGGGCGGGATCATCGCGCTCGCTCTAGCGCTTGGCTTATTAGACGGTTTGGCGATCGCATCCTTGGTGATGCCGTCACGCGGCTCTGCATACCATCGGCAGACGGCAAGCACGGCGACATCGCTGTCTTCAAGACGCCGCATCATCCCAACTTCGCACGCGACTGGACGATGCCTGCGGTCGATATCGCGCTCGCGACACCGGCTGCCCCGACATTCCTTCGCGTGCATCAGACCGGCGGTTACTACTTCATCGACGGAGGCGTCTGGGCCAACAACCCCGCGATGATTGCAGTGGTCGATGCGCTCAGTTGCTTCAATATCGAGCGCCGACAGATTCGGATGCTTTTCCTTGGAGGCGGATCGCGCAAACCCAAGCTGGGGAGCTGGCAATTGCACCTTGGCGGAATAGCTGGGTGGCTGCTGGCTAACGGCGCCTTGATCGAGAGCATGATGCACCTCAGCGCGATGAACGCCGATGGCCAGGCCGGTCTCTTGATCGGCAGAGATCGGCTGACGCGGATCCAGCCGGAGGAACCCGCCGCTGCGGTTACCGCGCCAAACCGGCTTTCCGTCCTGATCGACGATGCACAGATGGGTCAAAACCTGCGAAACATCCAAACCGACAAACAGCTCCATTGCGCTTCTCCTGGGGTTCAAGATCCGGCTCGCTCCCGCGAGCCGGGCCCAGTTTGCCCCAGAATATCAGGCGCCACCTGCGATTACCGGATGTCCACAGATGACAGCACCCCGAAACAACTACTTGCCCAGTTTTTTCAAAGAATCTGGATCTACCCATACGCTAACCATCGATGCCTGATCGCTCGGTTATACCTTGCCTTCAGCGACCATCGAAGTGGCAGCGCTGCCGCACGGCAGTTCTGGGGACGCCAGAATGGCAAGCCCAGTGTCGGACAGGGTCAACATTGTGACTAGACGGTCGTATTAGTAATAATACTTGACGCCGGGATTCTCGCGGAGCACGCTCTCGCCACGGGTCACAGAAGATGACCTACAGGGGAGAGACCAATGAGCTTCATTCGCTTAGGCGCCTCCGCGCTATCCTTGACGGTGAGTATGTTCGGCCCGTCAGCAATCGCTCAAACCCCCGCGACCGGTCCTGGATCTGATGTTGTCGCCGTTGGGCAGCCGGCCAAGCCCGACGCGCCCGTCACCGAGAGGGTGGTGGTCACGGGTTCGCTGATCCGCGGCACGCCTGAGAACGCGTCGCTGCCTGTCGAGATTTTCACCGCGGAGGACCTGGAGGAATCCGGCGCGCCCACGGCGCTGGAGTTCGTGAAGCAACTGTCCATCTCGGGTCCGACCCAGGGCGAGGCCAATTTCACGGCGGGCGCGGGTCTCACGAACCGAGTGCAGGTCAACCTGCGCGGGTTGGGCGTCGACAAGACCCTTACTCTTCTGAACGGCCGCCGCGTCAGCGACAACACATCCAACATTCCGGCGGCCGCGATCGGGCGCATCGAAATCCTGAAGGACGGGGCGGCAGTCACCTACGGCGCGGACGCGACTGGAGGCGTGATCAACTATATCACCCGCAAGTCTTTCAACGGGCTGGAGGTCAAGGGCCAGTACAAATACATCGCGGATTCCGATGGAGATTATGGCCTGAGCGTGCTTGGCGGCTTCGGCGAGGGCGAAGCCAACTTCCTGTGGTCGGCGGAGTGGGAGCATCGCTCGCGCCTCGAAACCGAGGAACGGTCCTTCTCCAGCCTGCCTTACGACATCAATCCGTCGAGCTGGACCACGTCGAGCGAACTGGCGGGCTGGACGCCGCGCGGAACGCTTCCCGCCAGCCCCGGCAATACGGCGGCGGCCGAGTTCGGGACGGCGCTCTCCGCGACGCCCGTCGCCGACTTCACGCCGGCGTCCTGCGCGGCGGTCGGCGGGGCTTATGTCAACACATCGACCTGCTCCTACTGGTCGACGCCGTATCTGAACCTGTTGGAAGAGACCGATATCTACCGGGTCTACACGCAGGTGAATTGGTCGATCTCGGATTCGATGGACCTGCACGTTGAGGCCTCGTACGGTCAGGTGCTGGCGCCTGAAGTTTATGGATCGCCGGCCTTTCCGCTGTCCAAAGGACCGGCGCGCGCGACCGGAAGCGCTGACCAAATCTATGTCCCGTCGACCAATCCGTTCGTTGCGGAATTCGCCGGCCGGTCGGGATGGGCGACCAATGCGGCCTTCGCTTCGACGCGCGGTTACACCGCGCGCAGATATCGACCACTGGGCCATGGCGGCAATCCGCTCTATGGGCAGAATGGCAACGGCTTTGGCGGTCCGATCAGCATCGATACCCAGGTTTTCCGCACCTCGGGCGGACTGGACGGCGAGTTGCCGGCTTCATTCGGTTTCCTGCAGGGCATCCACTATGATTTCGCGACCACATACAATCAGACGATAAACCGGACCGGCACGCAGGATTTTCTCGGTTTTCGCCTGCAAGAGGCGCTCAGCGGTTTCGGCGGCCCCAACTGCAGAGCCGCCGACCTCGACCCGCTACGCTTCGGCACGCAGAACCCGGCCGCCGCGGGCGTCAACGGCTGCCAGTGGTGGAACCCGTTCGCGAGCAGTTTCGCCTCCCAGCCCGAACTCGGCCTGCCCAACCCGAACTATATAGCGGGCACTGAAAACTCGATTGAACTCATCCGCTGGATGTATGGCGACGACCAATATCGCGAAAACATCAATACAGGCCTGATCGTCGATCTGGTGTTCGACGGCGAAACGCCGGTCCCGCTGCCGGGCGGGAACATCGCACTCGCGGGCGGCGTTCAGTGGCGCCAGACCGAGAATCGCGAAGTCGTCTCAAGCGCTTTCCGGGATGGGCGGATTCCATGCGAGTGGCCCGCCAACTTTACCGGCGGGGTTAATGGCGTTCCCGTCGCGCAGACACCTCGCGCCACCAACGACCCTTTGTTCAATGGCTGTACGCTGGACAATCCCGGCCCGTTTGTGTTTGGCGGCACCTCGCCAGCCCAGAGCAGCGACCAGCAGCAGTATTCATTTTTCGGTGAAGCCAGCCTGCCGGTGCTGGATACGCTAAACCTCGTAGCGGCCGTCCGACGCGAAGAGTTCAGCTCCGACCTTGGCGCGACCGTCTACAAGGTCTCGGGCAAATGGGACGTCTTCGGACCTTTCTCGTTGCGTGCGTCCTATGGGACGAACTATCAGGCGCCGCCGGCCGGGCTTATTCCCGGCCGTATTACCAACGGGGTCACCGGCTATACCAAGCTGGGCGGAGCCTTCGCGGCGACGCAGACCGTCACGGTCGCCAATATCAAGCCGGAGACCGCCACTGTCTGGAATATCGGCGCGCTCTGGCAGTCGCGCGGCTTCACCGACGGCAGCGACTTCAAGCTGTTCATCGACTATTTTGATTTCGAGACGCAGGATGAAATCGGGACGATCGCGACCGTGCAGGACATCGCGGCGGTGGTTTTTCCCGGCGCCAACAGCGCCGCGACCCTGGCGAACTGTTCGCACCCGCTGGTCGGACGCGTCCTGTTCAACGGCGGCAACTGCACTCAGGGCGTCACGGCGGCAAGGGATTTCGCCTCGATCCGCACTGATCTCGGGAATGGACCAGGCCAGCACACGGCCGGATTCGACGTCCAGTCGGAATACTCGATGCCGATCGGACCCGGCGAGGGCGAATTGGGGCTGACCGCCACTTATGTGACAGTGGATGAGAACGAGGCGCCGTCGCTGGACGGCTTCCAGTTCAGCAGTGACGACCGCCTGGGTTTCCGCAATTTCGCGACGAGTTCATTCTCGTCGCCCGAGCTTCGCGTCAACGTCCACGCAAATTATCGGTTGGCCAACCATAACCTGCGGCTTGCCGTGAACTATGTGAGCGGCGTCGAGGATGAACGCGGACCGATAACACCGGGTGGTCTCACAACGCCGACCGATTTCGGCGTAGCCGCCGAGGACTGGATCGTCGGCGACCTGCATTATATCCTCGAACTGCCTTCGGCGATGCGGCTCACGGCTTCAATCGGCAACATCCTCGACCAGGACCCGCCGCCCTCCCGCGAGCAGTTCGGCTTCGACGGCAAATTCGCCAACCCGCTTGGCCGGACGTTCGAGGTCGGTTTGAAGAAGACTTTCTAGGGCGCTTGAGCCCCGCTGACGCGGAAAGGTCGAAAGGGCCAAGGAGTTTCCCTATAAGGATGGCGCGGAATTTCTTCCGCTCAGCTAGCGGAAGCCTACATCCGCCGAACATCCTTGCGGGCTAGGACGACCTCAGCGGAAGCGCTGAGGCGATGTGTTTCAATTTGGCATGGCGCAGAGAAGGATCGCTCGTCGCGCTTTTGCCGCCCATTCGGCCGGAGGATCGAGCGTCAGGTACAGTTCGAACAGATCTCGGGCCTCGGCTGGCTTGCCGGCGCCCAGAATAAGCTGCGCCTGATTGAAGTGCGCGTCCGCATGGTCTGGATCGTGCGCGAGCACGACGCGCAGCTCGCTCTCCGCTTCCATCTTGCTGCCCAACGCTTCGAGGGCGAGAGTGAGATTGTAGCGAGCCTCGATAAAATACCCGTCCCGGCCCAGCGCCCGGCGAAAGGTGAGAGCTGCTCGGGCGATATCGCCCTGCCGAAGATGTAGATTGCCGATATTGTAAAGGGAGATGGCGTCCTCGCGGTCGACGCCCGCGCACGTGTCGTAAAGGTGGAGCGCGTCGGCTAACCGATCTTCGCTCTCGGCCACTTCGGCTGCTTCAAACAGATCGTCCTGGTTGCCGCCGCCCAGATCCAGCGGGAGGAAACCTTGGCCCTCTAGTGTGGTAAGGCCGTCCTCCCATTCCAGCGCGGGTTCGCCGACAGCGATAATGACGACTTTGTAGCGCCCGGCCGGGGCCGACCGACGAGCATTGAGGAGGGCGCGGATCATGGCCGTTTGCGTGCAGGCAGCACCGCGTAGCGCCGCTGCCGTCTTGAGCATAGCGACATCGCCGAACCGAACCTTGTCGCCGCCAAGGTTGATCAGTCCGAACGCTGCGAGCAGATCCGCATCACTGTCGTTGGCGCCACTCTGGGCCAAGGCGGTGGCGATCGGCAATGTCGGAGCGTCGCGGGCGTCTGCTGCAGCGAGAAGCGACCGGAACACATCCTCGCTGAATATCGCCTTTCCCCCCCTGCGGGCAATTTCGAGGCGCGCGGGCAGGGCGCCGCTGGCGATCAGGCTGTGTGCCATCCCGCCGACGACCAGGATGTCGCCGCGCTCGGTCAGGTCCCGGATGACGCGACCGCCTCGACTGGCGATGGAAGCAACCAGTTCGTCGCGGAGGCCGGGCGAGAACCGGCCATAGAGTGCGAGGATACGGTTCCGCAGATCCATCAGGAGCCGGACGACTTCTTTTTGGCGACAGGTTTCGCAGGCGCCTTGGCGGGGGCCTTAGCTGTCGCTTTTTTTGCGCCGGCCGCAATCTTGCCCAGGCTGCGAAGATCGGGCCGAAGCGGTTCCACCACAGGCGGATGGTCTCGTGGCAGACGTCGATTCCGCGCTCGTGCAGCAGGTCTTCAACATTTCGCAGCGAGAGCGGAAACCGAACAAATCATCATCACCGCCAGGCGAATGATTTCCGGCGAGGTCTTGAAGTATTTGAACGGGCTTGGCTTCATGCAGCGACGCTAGCCGGGGAGGGCAGCGGGCTCAAGCCGGTTCCTTTGACACTGCCCTTGAGCGAAGTTCCGCGTCCCGCAAGAGATTTTGCTTTGCCGAGTTTGATTGAAAGTTTCCGTTCATGCTGCGCTGATGGGCGTACGACGCTTCTCCATAGCGGCGTCGGCAGCAACGGACTTGACAAACATCAGCCTCGCAATTTCCTTCACAGCGGGGGGATGAGATGACTGCAAGCCTTCAAAATTTGGAGCGAGCACAACGGGCCGGCGAGCTGCTTGAGGCCGCTGCACTTGGTCCTGACGGGTTGAATACGGCCTTCGAGAGCGTCGTGAGCTTGCTGGACGGGGAAATGTTCCAGCTGTTCAATTTCACCCGGCCCGAGGCGCCAGATATGATTGTGTCGCCTGACCGAACCCAAATCTACGACGACTATATCCGAAATGCGTGGCACGAGCACGATACGTGGAGCCTTCGCGCGGGCAAGGTCGCCCGTCACGGCCGAATACTGACCGACGATACGGTAATTTCACTTGAGGAACGGAAGCGGGATCCATTTTATCAGGAGTTCTGCACCAGGTGGAACATTGGAAGCTTCACGGCGTGGACGTTCAATCTCTCAGGAGAAAAATGGGCCTACACACTGATGGGGCGCCGTGGGTCGGAAAGTACAGCTATCGACACAGTAGTATACCGCCGTTTCATTGAAGCCGCCGACCGCGCTGCTTTGCTCGCGGCGGCGAAAGGCGATCTTCGCGCACAAGGTTTGGCGGAAGGCCTTGAGTTAGGTGGACGGCCGACCATGGTGCTAGACCATGGCGGACGCGTGAGCTTTGCAACAGGCGGTGCAGAAGCTTTGGTCGGACAGGGCTTTACGATTTTGCAAGGCAGGCTTCACAGCGAAAACCACGCAACAGACTTTTGCTTCCGTCAGCTTGTGCTCCGCGCGCAATCATCGCGCCCTGGTCACCCGCGCAATTTTCTCATTGTACGCAGTGATGGCCGACGGCCAATCCTTGCGATGCCAGTCCACCTCCGTGATCACAGTCTCCACGGCCTTCCAGGCGCGAGGATACTCCTAATGCTGACGGATTTGAACGAGGCCAAGAAGCCGAGCGCGGCAGCGCTGCGATCGGCGTTTCACTTGTCATCACGTGAGGCACAACTTGCCGGCTGGTTGTCAGTCGGAGATACTCCGGAGGAGGCGGCTGCAAAGATGCAGATTTCCGTTCACACCGTTCGACAGATGTTGAAGACTGTTTTTGCGAAGACCGACACCAATCGCCAGGCTGAGCTTGTGGGGCTGCTGGGGCGTGTTCTTTCGTCCACGTCGGACGGCCCAAGTTGATTGATCGGCTCTATGCAGGCGGCGTGGTGGGCCAGGCTATTCTGTCAACTATTCTTATAATTTCTGGCTGCCGTTTTATGTCCAACTTGCGAAAGATCCCCTTGAGTTGTGACCTCACCGTAGCGACGGAGACGCGGCGGGCCTCGGCAATCTCGACGACAGTCATGCCGCGCGCAATCTCTCCGGCCACGGTTGCTTCCGATGCGGTGAGACCAAATAGATCGCGAAGATCTTGGATGGGAGGGGTAGGGGAGCGAGACAAATCGACAAACGCTACAATCGATGTCGTGCCGCGTTCGACCGCGCGATCGACCAAACGAACAACAGGCATCACCACCAGAGGGTGGCTGTCACCAGCCCGTTTAGTGATGAAGCTTGCGGGTTTAGCTATAACAACACCTTGAGACCATTTCGTCAGTTCGCGAAAAGACGCGTCGCTGGCGACATCAGCTCCGCGCAGATAGCCGTCGGTGACGCGAAAATGCGAGCCCAAATACGCTCTTAGTGATTTGGTTTTGTAGGCCATCCGCCCCGCTTCATCGAGCACCAATGCGGGGCGGATG
>Ga0163154_10005764_pt1 | contig 15526 bp, 12 predicted proteins | sample OliLakLV19MP9P1_FD_148649 | JGI IMG/M metagenome (GOLD analysis project Ga0163154, IMG submission 148649) | Freshwater microbial mat bacterial communities from Lake Vanda, McMurdo Dry Valleys, Antarctica - Oligotrophic Lake LV.19.MP9.P1 | ecosystem: Environmental > Aquatic > Freshwater > Lake >... | reverse complement strand
AGCTGTATGTGGGCGGATATTTCAATCTTGCCGGCGGCGTGCCCGGCACCGCCAAGCTGGCCAAGTGGAACGGCGTGCAATGGTCCGGTCTCGGCGCGCAGCTCGATCAATTCGATGATTCCGTCTGGGCCTTGAAATCGCACGACGACGGCAGCGGGCAGGCGCTGTATGTGGGCGGGAATTACCAGGACATCGGCGGCACCACGTTCGACTTCATCGCGCGGTGGAACGGCACCTCGTTCACTGAGGTGGGCGGCACCATCGCCGGTGCAGTCCCGTTGATCGTGCTGTGCCTGGAGGAGTTCAACGGCGACCTTTATGCCGGCGGCCGCTTCACCAGCATTGCTGGCGTGCCCGCACTGAACATCGCCCGTTGGGACGGCACGCAATGGCATGCCGTCGGCGGGGGCATTACGCACACCGCCACCGCGCAGGTTCTCTGCATGACCACTTTCAATGATGGCACCGGCGAAGCGCTGTACGCCGCAGGCGCGTTCACCACCGCGGGCGGCGTGCCCGCCACGCGCATCGCCAAGTGGAACGGTACGACGTGGTCCGCGCTCGGTTCCGGCCTCAGCGGTAACGTGAACGCCCTCACCGCCTACAACGATGGCACCGGCGATGCCCTCTACGCCACCGGTTCCTTCGCGCTCTCCGGCGCAACCACCGTCAACCGCCTGGCGAAATGGGACGGCGCACAGTGGACGATGCTGGGCACCGGCCTCAACGCCAACGGCTTCGCCATCACCACTTTCGATGATGGCAACGGCGAGGCCATGTACGTCGGCGGCAGCTTCACCAGCGCCAACTCCATCAACGCCAATCGGGCGATCAAGTATATTGGATGCCCAACCAGCGTGCCCGGCGATATCGCCCCCCCCGGCGGCGACGGCATCGTCAACGTCGATGACCTCCTCGCGGTCATCAACAGTTGGGGCGCATGCCCCGTTCCCTGCCCGCCTTCGTGCCCGGCCGACATCGCCCCGGCCGGCGGCAATTGCGTGGTCAACGTCGATGATCTCCTGGCGGTCATCAATAATTGGGGTTGATGTCACCAAAAAAGAATCACCCGACCGTATCCGAATGCCCGCAATTCAAATTCCCGCATGATGCAATGGGAATAATTTATTCGTATTGTGTTAGGGCATTGCATAGACTGAAGCAATCGTTAATCAAGCGTTTGATTATGGACGGAGTGTGCCTACGATGCGTTCCTGATGACTGATCCCGCCCCTGCCACGACCCGAGACACGCTGCTGGACGCCGCTGAGGAATTATTCGGCGAGCGGGGCTACAACGCCGTGGGCACTCGTGAGATTGCGGAGCGGGCCGATGCCAATATTGCGTCCATCAAGTACCACTTTGGCTGCAAGAGCGAGCTGTACCTGGCGACGGTCCGCCGGGCGATGGGCAAGTCGGATGCGGGGAACGTGTGGAATTACCTGAAGTTGTCCTCCCCGGAGCCGGCCGAAGCCGCCGCCGCATTATCGCGGTTCATCCACGAGATGCTTCGTCAGCACCTGATGTGCCGCGAGCCGAACCCGTGCTGCAACTTCATGCTGCGGGAGGCGATGGAACCGACGGAGGCCATCGATGTCGTGGTCCGCGACTACATCCAGCCGTACCAGCGGATGCTGATGGGCGTGATCGCGGTCGTCGCGCCGCAACGAACGCCCGACGAGCTGCAACTGGCCGCATCCAGCATCCTCGGGCAGGTGATGCATTACCGCGTGTTCCGCACGTTCATCGAGCGCATGCACACTCAGCCGCTGGATGAAGAGGGCCGCGTGACGCAGATCGCCGAGCACATCGCGCGGTTCAGCCTCCTCGGGTTGGGATGCGATGAAACGATGATCGGCCGCGCGATCGGGCGGGCCCAGCAAGATCGAATAGAAGAGCAGACTTTAGGGCGTGGCCCCGCGGCCGCGCTGGAAGGATCAATCCCGTGATGCGCAGAACCTCCCCGCCGATGACGGCGATGATGATGATCATGATCGTGGTGGTGGCCGCCTCCGCGACTTTTAGTGCCATGCCCAGCCGGGCGTGGGCGCAGGGCGGACCGCCGCCGGCCTCCGTGCGGGCGGATCCCGTGCGGATGGAGACCGTGCAGGAGCATCGCATGGTGACAGGGGAATTGCGGGCCGTGCGCCGCGCCCGCGTCGCCACCGAGGAGCCGAGCCTGGTGCTCGAGATTCCCGTGGCGGAAGGAGACCTCGTGAAACAAGGCGACGTGATCGCGCGGCTCGACAGCCAGCGGCTGGAGATCGCCTTGGTCGAAGTCGAGGCGCAGGAGGCGGTGGGCAACGCCACCATCGAGGAACGCCGCGCCGACGCCACCTGGCGGCAGTGCGATCTCGAAAACCTCACTCGATTGGCGACGGGCGGCGCGGGCAATCCCAAGGAACTGTACGACGCCGAAGCCGCCGTGAAGATCGCGAACGCCCGGGTGATGGCTGCGGAAAAAGAGGTCGCCGCCGTCCGGGCACGGGCCGATTTGATCCGCGCCCGCATCGGCGACATGGCGATCGTCGCGCCATTTGATGGCGTGATCGTCGCCAAGAGCACCGAACGGGGCGAATGGGTCGCCGAGGGCGATCCCATCGTGGAGATGGTCTCCACCGGCCCCATCGATGTGTGGATGGACGTGCCGCAGCAGTACGCCGACGCCATCTTCAACCGCAGCGCGACCGTGCAGGTCTTGATCGATTCCAGCGGCGAACGCGTGGAGACCGACCAGTTGCGGGCCATACCACAGGTGAATCCCCAGGCCCGCACGTTTTCGCTCATCGCGCGTTTGCCCAACGAGAAGGGCCTGCTTGCGCCGGGCATGAGCGTGACGGCCATGGTGCCCACGGGCGACGTCGCCGACCGATTGACGATCTCACGCGACGCGGTGCTGCGTGGCCCGACCGGCGCGTATGTGTATGTGGCGAGGCAAACCTCGCCCGACGCCCCGCCCGGCGCGATGCCCGCCGACGTGGAGGTGCTGTTCGGCTTTCGGGACCGATTCGTGGTGAAGTCGATGTCGCTCGCGCCCGGGGATTTATTGATCACCGAAGGCAACGAACGATTGTTCCCGACCGCGCCGGTGATCCCGCAGGTGATCCCGGCGGCCGACGTCGCCGCGTCGAAAACGGAATGAGCCACGGATGGACCCCGATGAACACCGATGAACACCGATGAACACCGATGAACACATTTTATCCGTGCTCGTCCGTGGCTCATCCCGCTCTGATTTGAATTGTTTCCCCGAAAGTGACGTGAGGATCTGTTCGCATGGATTTCATTCGTTCCTCCATTCAGCAGCCGGTGACGGTGGCGGTGGCCGTGGTGTTGACGATCATGGCGGGGTTGGTCGCGCTGGGGCGCATCCCCATCCAGCTCACACCCAACGTCGAGGACACCATCGTTTCCGTGACGACGATGTGGGAAGGCGCGAGCCCCGCCGAGGTGGAACAGGAACTGGTCGATAAGCAGGAGGAAAAACTCCAGGGCATCGCCAACCTGCGCAACATGACCAGCAAGAGCCAGCAGGGCATGGGGCAGATCAAGCTCGAATTCAACGTGGGCACCGACAAGGCCGAAGCGTTGCGCGAGGTCGGCGACAAGCTGCGCGAAGTGCCGGACTACCCGGAAAACGTGGATGAACCGGTGGTGGAGGCGTCGGATCCCGAGAATCGCGATTACATCGCGTGGATCATTTTCGGCACCACCGACCCCAACCTCGACGTGCGCACGTTGCAGGATTTCGCGGAGGATCGCATCAAGCCGATGCTGGAGCGCGTGCCGGGCATCAGCGAGATCGGCGTCTTGGGCGGCCGCGAGCGCGAGACGCAGATTCGCTTCGATCCCTCGTTGCTCGCGCAGCGCGGCATCACCCCCGTGGAACTGGTGACCGCCGTCCGCGGCACCAACGTGGACATCTCCGCCGGCGAGTTGGCCGACTCGAAAAGCAACGTCCGCGTGCGCACCATCAGCCAGTACGAAACCGTGGATGCGGTCGAGAACACCGTCATCAAGCACGTTGACGGCCGCCCCCTGCGGGTGCGCGACGTGGCCGAGGTGGTTGAGACCTACAAGGAACCGTTCACGTTCGTGCGCTCCAAGGGCAAGCAGGTAATCGCCATCAACGCGCAACGCGAGGTCGGCTCGAACGTGATGGAGGTGATGAATGGCCTGCGCCGGGCGATCGAGAGCGTCTCCGTCCCCGGCGGCTTGCTGGATACCCAGGCCAATCGATTGAACCTGAACGGCAAGCTGACCCTCGACCAGGTGTACGACCAGACGGTGTACATCGACGATGCCCTGGAATTGGTGCAGGAGAATATCTGGGTCGGCGGATTGCTGGCGTTCATCACGCTTTTGATCTTCCTGCGTTCGTTGCGGTCGGTGTTGATCGTACTGATCTCGACGCCGATCTCGGTCGTCGGCGCGATCGTGGCGATGGTCGCCCTCGGCCGCACCATCAACGTGATCAGCCTGGCGGGCATGGCGTTCGCAATTGGCATGGTGGTCGACAACGCCATCGTGATTTTGGAAAACATCTTCCGCCACCTGGAGATGGGCAAGAAGCCGATGGACGCCGCGTATGCCGGCACCAAGGAAGTCTGGGGGGCGGTGCTGGCGGCCACGCTCACGAACATCGTGGTGTTCGTCCCTATTCTCCTCATTCAGGAAGAAGCCGGGCAACTCTTCCGCGACATCGCCCTGGCGATCTGCGCCACCGCGGCGTTGAGCTTCGTCGTCTGCATCACCGTGGTACCCGCCGTGGCGGCGCGGATGCTGAAGCACGCGCCGAAAACGATGTCGCATCACGGTTACGAAACGTCGCCGGACACGACCAAAGCCACGCGGAAGCGTCCCTCGGTGTGGAAGGCGATCGCCACCGTGGCGTGGACTCCCTTGCGGGTGCTGTTCCGCTGGATCGATCGCCTGCCCGATGCCTTGGCGGACGCGGTGCATTGGATGTGCGGCAGCGTGGCGATCCGTGTGATCGTCGTCGTCGTCCTCACCGCCGCGTCCCTCATCGGCAGTTGGCTGCTCATGCCGCCCTCCGATTATTTACCCGCAGGCAATCGCAACCTGGTCTTCGGCCTCATGCTGCCGCCACCCGGTTACAACCTCGATCAACAAGGCGCGATCGCCAGCCGCGTCGAGAACGACCTGCGCCCCTATTGGGAGGCGGCGGAACACGAACTTGACAGCCCCGCGTACGACAACGCCAAGGCCGCGCTGCCCACCGTCAGCACCTTTGATTACGCGACCATGTCGCCCGGGCCGGACATCACGCCGCCGCCCATCGAGAATTACTTTTTCGTCTCGTTCGACGGCATCATGTTCCACGGCGCGATCACCACCGAGGAGGACAAGGTGGTGGACGTGATGCCGCTGTTCGCCCATGCCACGCGGGCCGACAACGCGCCGGGCGTGATGGCGTTTGCGTTTCAAGTGCCGCTCTTCCAGCTTGGCGGCACGTCCGGGTCGGCCGTAAAGATCAACTTTTCCGGGGCGGACCTCGCCAAGGTCTCCACTGCGGCCGAGGGCATCATGATGCAGCTGGGCGGCGCGTACGGCTTCCACACCGTGCAGCCTGATCCCAGCAATTTCAACCTGCCGGGACCGGAACTGCAGATCGTGCCCAACCTCGTGCGTCTCGGCGACGTAGGCATGACCCCTGCGAACCTCGGCCTCGCGGCGCAGGCGGTGGGCGATGGCGCGATCATCGGCGAGTATCGCATCGGCGGCGAAACCATCGACCTCAAACTCATCGCCAAGGATGCCGTCGACCAGAAATTCATCAGCAACCTGGGCGACCTGCCCATCGCCACCCCCGTCGGCGCGATCGTGCCGCTCAGCAGCCTGGCGGAGCTTCGCCGCGTGACCAGCCCGCCGCAGATCAACCGCACGGGACGGCAGCGCTCCGTCACGTTGCAGTTCACGCCACCCAAGGACGTTCCGCTGGAAGAGGCCATGAACCAAATCGACGGGATGCTGACCGACGGCCGGCAGGCCGGACTCATCTCGCCCGATGTCGAGACCGGTTTCAGCGGCTCGGCCAGCAAGTTGAAGGCCGTGCAGAACATCCTGCTGGGCGACGGCACGTTCCTCGGCACCGTCAACAGTTCGCTGGTGCTGGCCCTGCTTATCACCTACCTCTTGATGTGCGTGCTGTATCAGAGTTTTCTGTATCCGCTGGTGATCATGTTCAGCGTGCCGCTGGCCACCCTGGGCGGGTTCATGGCCTTGGCGGCGGTGCATTACTGGAGCACGGTGGACCGTTACGTTCCGCCGCAGAACCTTGATGTGCTCACGATGCTGGGCTTCATCATCCTCATCGGCGTGGTGGTGAACAACGCGATTCTGCTGGTGCACCAGACGCTGAACCTGATGAAGGGCATTAGCGATGTGGAGGGTTTGTCCGGCCCGCAACCGGCCCGCATCGCGGTGACCGAAAGCGTGCGCACGCGCGTGCGGCCGATCTTGATGAGCCTGTTCACCAGTGTGATCGGCATGTTGCCCCTCGTGCTGTCGCCCGGTGCTGGATCGGAGCTGTACCGGGGCCTCGGCGCGGTGGTGCTGGGCGGCCTGGTGGTGTCGACGGTGTTCACGCTGGTGCTGGTGCCGCTGCTGATGAGCCTGACGCTCGACGCCAAGGCGGCGGTGGTGGGAATGATGGGACGCGATCACGCGACGGGGTTCGGCGCGACGCTGGCGACGGGGCCAGCGCGCAGCGCGGGCGACATTTAGCACCGGGCATGCCCGGTGCTATGTGCAATACTTGTCAGTGAACCGTTGATTCGACACAGAGCACGGGGCATGCCCCGTGCTAGATGGGGAACGCGTGCGGAATTTTTTCGCCGCGCAGCGCGGCAATGATGTTCGCCACCGCCAATTCCATCATCCAGACGCGATCCTCGCCCGTCGCGCTCCCGAGGTGCGGCAACAAAAACGTGTTGTCCAGTTCCGCCAATCCCTCGTGCAGTCGCGGCTCGCCTTCGTATACGTCCAAGCCGGCGGCAGCGATCCGCCTCCCGCGCAACGCCTCGACGAGTGCCGCCTCATCAACCACCGCGCCCCGCGCGGTGTTGATCAGGATCGCCGTCGGCTTCATCATCGCCAATCGCGCTGCATCGATCAGGTGCCGCGTCTCGGTCGTCAGGGGCGCGTGGATACTCACGAAGTCCGCCTCGCGCAGGCCATCCTCAATTGACACGCGCTTGGCACCAATCGGCGGAACCTCGAATTCCTCGTGCCTCGACCGCGCGTGATACAGCACGTTCATGTCCCAGCCGATCGACCGCCGCGCCGTCGCCAGCCCGATGCGGCCGGCCCCGACGATGAAGAGCGTCTTGCCCACCACGCGATGGCCGAGCAGTTGCGAGGGGGCGACGCCCGCCCAGGTGCCGCTGCGCACGAGGCGTTCGCCTTCGCCTGCCCGCCGTGCCGCTCCCAGCAGCAGGAGCCAGGCGATGTCGGCGGTGGGTTCGGTGACGGCATTGGGCGTGTGGCCGACCATGACGCCGCGCCGCTTCGCCTCGGGCAGGTCGATGTTGTCGACGCCCACCGCATAGTTGCTGACGATCTTCAGTTGCGGCCCGGCAGCATCGAAGAATTCTTGATTGATCAGCGTGTCGGCCGGGGTCGCCATCACCGCGTGCGCGCCGCGGATGGCCTCCAGCAGCGCGGGCCGCGCAAGCCGTTCATCGACGGGGTTCGTCCAAAGGTCGGTAAACCCGGCCTCGCGAAGCAGCGAAGCGGGATCGCCGGGAATCGGCCGGGTGATGATGATTTTTGCATTCACGGCGGGGATGAACCACAGAGGGCACAGAGAGCACAGAGAGGAGAACGGGGGGAAGAAATGACAAGAGCGGTCTCGGCGTAACAGCCGCACAGGATACTCATTCGAGAGGTATCGATGACAAAGCGACTCGGAAACCGTCTGCTTCCTATCCTCTCCCGAATCTTCCTCTGTGTTCTCTGTGCTCTCTGTGGTTCATTTTTTCTTGGGATCGATCAATGGATTTGATCACCACCACCGATGCCGGATTGTTCTGCGCCGCGGGCGGATTCCACATCGATCCGTGGAAACCCGTCGAGCGCGCCGTCATCACCCATGGCCACAGCGATCACGCACGGTGGGGATCGAAGCATTATCTCTGTGCCGCGGGCGGCGAGGACATCCTGCGGGCGCGGCTGGGGGCTGGCATCAGCGTGCAACCCGTTCCCTACGCAGAGACGGTCGGACATCGCGACGTGAACGTCTCGCTGCATCCCGCCGGGCACCTGCTGGGATCGGCGCAGGTGCGTGTCGAGCAGGCCGGCGAAGTCTGGGTGATCAGCGGCGACTACAAAACCCAGGCCGACGCCACCTGCGCCGCGTTTGAACCCGTGCCTTGCCATGTCTTCATCACCGAGAGCACGTTCGGCCTTCCGATTTATCGTTGGAAACCGCAGCAGGCCATTTTCGATGAAATGAATTCGTGGTGGCGGGAGAACCAGGCGGCGGATCGCACGAGCATCATCTATGCCTACGCCCTGGGCAAGGCGCAGCGGGTGCTGAGCGGGCTTGATCCCTCGATCGGGCCGATCCTGCTGCACGGCGCGGTGTCGCGGTTGACGGCGATTTATGACGCGGCGGGCGTGCGGCTGCCGGCGTGGAGCCATGCGACGCCGGAACTTGCCAAGCAGACGCGCGGCCGGGCGACGGTGATCGCGCCGCCGTCCGCGCAGGGCACGCCTTGGCTGCGCAAGTTCGGCGAACAGAGTTCGGCCCGCGCCTCCGGCTGGATGCAGGTGCGCGGCAACCGGCGGCGCGGCAACGTCGATCGCGGCTTTGTCCTCTCCGATCACGCTGACTGGGACGGCCTGCTCCATTCAATCCGCGCGACCGGCGCGGCACGCATCGGCGTCACGCACGGGTACGTCGATGTGCTCTCGCGCTACCTCAACGAGAACGGCTGGCAGACCAGCGTCTACCCCACCCATTTCAGCAATCGCGGCGAGGAGGAAGAGCCGGAACAAGCCATGGATGAACCGATTCAAATGCAATAGCCGGGAGGCTACGCCTAGCTGGAGGAAGCAGCATGTGAATGAATCCCGTTGCGACCCTCCGGGGAGGCGTAGCCTCCCGGCTCTGTGGCATTTCATAAAAATTTGCTCATTCGTGTCCATCCGCGATTCCAATTCCCTTGCTCGCTCTGTGTCCTCTGTGATCTCTGTAATTCATTCCAAAACATGCGACGCTTCACGCAACTTTTCACCGAACTTGATCGCACGAAGCGCAGCGGCGAAAAGCTTGCTGCGCTCGAGCGGTACTTCCGCGAGACGCCCCCGGCGGACGCGGCGTGGGGATTGCATTTCCTGTCGGGAAAGAAAATCAAGCGTCTCGCGCCGCGGCCCCTGCTTCGCGGCATGATTGAAGGACTAACCGGTTTGCCCGATTGGCTGGTCGGCGAATCGCACGAAGCGGTGGGCGACTTGGCGGAGACGATGGCCTTGCTGCTGCCTGACGCGGCGGACGAGGGATTCGACCTGCCTCTTCATCAACTGATGCGGCAGCGCTTGCTTCCCATGCGAACGCTGGATGAAGCCAGCCAACGGGAAATGATCGCCCGCACCTGGCGCGAATTAAATGCGGAGGGGCGCTTCGTCTTCAACAAGCTCATCACGGGAAATTTCCGCGTGGGCGTTGCGGCGACCATGATCGTGAAGGCGCTCGCCGCCGCCGCCGATGTGCCCGTTGCGGTGATGGCCCAGCGATTCAGCGGGCGTTGGGAGCCGTCCGCGGAATCGTTCATGTCACTGATGACCGGCCAAGGGCTGGGCGATGGGTCGGCGACGGGATCGCAACCGTATCCATTTTTTCTGGGTTATCCCCTGGAAGTCGCGGTTGAAACACTGGGTGATCCGCGCGATTGGATCGCGGAATGGAAATACGACGGCATCCGCGCCCAGGTCATTCAGCGCGGCGGGCACGTCATGATCTGGTCGCGGGGCGAGGAACTGATCACGGGCGCGTTCCCCGAGATCGCCCAGGCCGCCGCGCTGCTTCCGAGCAACGTCGTGCTGGACGGCGAGATCCTTGCTTGGGAAAACGAACGCCCGTTGCCCTTCGCCGCGCTGCAACGGCGCCTCAACCGCGTGCAGGTCGAGTTATCGCTGTTCCCCGAAGTGCCCGTGCGCTTCATTGCCTTCGACCTGCTGGAACACGAGGGCGCGGACCAACGCAACCAACCATTGCGTGATCGGCAGACTCGGCTGCAAGCGCTCTTCACCGACCCGGCGATGATCGACATCGCCCTTGCGCCGCGGGTGGAGTTTGCCTCATGGGATGAATTGACGGCCCTGCAGGTCGGCGTGCGCGAGCGCGGCGTGGAGGGCGTGATGCTCAAACGCGCCGACGGCGTGTACGGCGTCGGCCGACGACGCGGCGACTGGTGGAAATGGAAAATCAACCCCCTGCTCCTCGATGCGGTGCTGATCTACGCGCAGGCCGGCAGCGGCCGTCGCTCGGGATTGTTCACCGACTACACCTTCGGGGTGTGGAGCGGGGAAGGGCCAGGCCGCGAGCTGGTGCCGATCGCCAAGGCGTACTCCGGCCTGACCGACGCCGAGATCAAGGAGGTCGACCGTTTCATCCGCCACCACACGCTGGAGCGGCACGGCCCGGTCCGCATCGTGAAACCGGAACTGGTCTTTGAATTGGCGTTCCAAGGCGTGCAGAAATCCGGTCGGCACAAAGCCGGCTGGGCGGTGCGCTTCCCGCGCATGAACCGTTGGCGGAAGGATAAATCGGCGGCGGACGCCGACACCATCGACACGCTGCGCGCCATGGCGGGGGCGGCCGGTTGATCGATTGCGTTTCAGGGTCGCGTTTGTCTTGACAACCAACCGCCATCCACCATTCGCCAACAATCCCCAATAACCAATTCGGACTTCACCCGCCTCGATAATCCGTCGATAGCCATCTCATGCCGGTTTGGTTTTCAAAAGTGATGAACGCCCTGAACGGGCAGGCAGCGACCCGCGATGCGGTACACGCCACCATGAAGGATGCCCAGCGATTGCGCACCAAGCTTTCGCTGGAAGTCGTTTCCCTCGCCGGCACGCGCGGCAGCGTCCTGACCACAGTGCTTGAACAGCTCGAAGCCGACGGCCTCGTCATCAGCCAACCCTCCGTGGGCGGCCTCACGCATCCCTTGGCGTTCGGCGAGACGATCAAACTGAGCTTCGTGCAGAACGATCAGCATCACGTCGGTTCCTGTCGCTGCCTTGGTCGCGTGAGGATCGCCGCCGGCAACGGCCAGCCCGAGCATTTACTGTTCGCCTACCGGTTGTCGATGCCCGATGCGTTGCAGGTGGAGGATCGCCGCCGCGAGCTGCGGGTAAGCGTTCAACCGGGGCGGGCGATCGAGGCGCAGTTGTATTCGCCCCGATTGGAAGGCCCGCTGCTGGGATCGGTGCAGGACATCAGCATGACCGGGGCCCGCATTCGCAGCGCGATGGGGGTGGGCCGCGTCGCCCTGGGGCAGGAGCTGTTCCTCAAAAGCATGATGCCCGAACCCATCGGCCTGGTGGACGAAGCGGTGGAGGTGGTGCGGGTGGAGGTGGACGCGAACACGGGGCATCAGACCATCGGCATCGCGTTTCGCCGCAAAGTACAGGGGTTGGAGGAGTTCATCCGCCAGCACCAGCCCACGGTGACGGTCATGCGCCGCACGGGGTGAGCGCCGGACACCCCGGCCCTGAAAAAATCCTTGATGCAAGAGCAGCCGCGAGCCAACGGCTCGCGGCGTGTGTTTTTCCGTGGTTCGAGGTTCCTTGAATCGAACGTTGACCCCGCGAGGCGTTGCCTCGCGGCTGATGGTTCCTATAATACCGCTCCGCGCCGCGGCGACCTCTCGCCGCGCCCGTGAGATTGATGGAAGGACCAGTTCGCCATGACGCATGTGATCGCCGAGCCGTGCATCGGCACCAAGGACGCCTCCTGTGTTGAAGTCTGCCCCGTGGACTGCATTCATCCCACCAAGGATGAAGGCAAGTTCGCCGCGTCCGACATGCTGTTCATCGACCCCGACACCTGCATCGATTGCGGCCTGTGCGTGGACGAGTGCCCGGTGCAGGCGATCTTCCCCGAGGAAGACCTGCCGGAGGAATGGGTGAAGTACACCCAGACGAACCGGGAGTGGTACCAGGGGTAGCGGCCAAGCTGAAAGCGGGAAAACTGAAAGCTGAAAACAGGTCACCCGGTGCAGATGTATGGCAAGACACATGCATGATGAGTGGAGGTTTACATGTCGAGAATCCGTGGAGACCTGTTGGAGCGAAGCTTCGCTTTCGCGGTCCAAATTCTCGAGCTTGTTGATCGACTTCCCAACGGCAACAAGGGCTGGGTGCTTGCCAAGCAGCTCTGCCGCTGTGGAACGTCAATCGGAGCGAACCTGCACGAAGCGGATCATGCATTCACGACGCAGGATTTCGCGTACAAATGCAACGTGGCGTTGAAAGAGTCGGCCGAAACCCATTTTGGCTCAAGCTTTGTCTGGCCGTGAATCTGCTTCACGGGGATGCGCTGGATCATGCCATTGCGGAAGCCGATGAACTCCGTCGTGTTCTCGCCGCGATCGTCAAGAAAACACAAACGCCGAATCAGTTTTAAGCTTTCTTTCTTTCAGCTTTCAGCTTTGCCGCTCTCAGCTTTCCTCCACCGCTTCCTTGAACACCCCCGCTTCCGCGTCCGCGTGTTCCGTCCAATCCTCCGCTTTCGGACCCAGCACAAGTTCGCTGGGCATCGTCTTTCGATAACCCAGTTTGCGGATCACCTCCAACACATCCGTCCAGGTCGGGAAGGTTTTATTGTTCACGCGCTTGAAGGCGTCGATGGCGAGCACGAACAGGAATTGCTCCTGGCTCATGTCGCCCTCCTCCGCCGACTTCATGAAATCGGTGCGCCGGCGGCCCGGACCGCGGCGACGCTCGAGATTCGTGCTCAAGGGGTCCGGCAGCGTGGGGCTGGACGAAGTCTCCGCCCCCGACGCCGTCGTCGCGCCCGGCTGGCGGCCGCGACGCTCCTCGATCATGCGGGGCAGGTCGCGGCGATCGACGCCCAGACGCCGATCGATCACGCTGTCGCGCTGTTCCGGCTCGCGCTCCACCTGAATCGGCGCGATGTCGCCCTCGACGGCGGCGAGCCGGGAAGCGCTTCCGTTCGGTTGCTCGTTGGTTCGGTTCTTCCGCATGGCTGATGGCTCCAATCCCTACCACTCCATCGGCCAAGCGCACCCTCAACATGAGGCTACACTGTGCGGTTCTCGGACCGAAAACAAAGTTCCGAGTTCCGAGTGCTGAGACGAGTGGAATTCTTCGACGCTCAAAACCCAGAACCCAGAACTCGGAACTCAGAACTCAGAACTCAGAACTCAGAACTCGGAACTTTCTTTTCCCCTTGCCTGAACGCCAATTCAATCTTTCCGCCGCGGTGTTCGCCTGGATCTGGCCCGGCGCGGGTCATCTCAGCATCGGCCAGCGCCAGCGAGGCCTGCTGGTGATGTTCGGCGTGCTGTTCCTGTTCTTCACCGGAATCCTCGTCGGCGGCCTCGACGCCATCGATCGCAAGACCGATTTTCTCTGGTTCCTGGCCCAATCGCTGAATGGCCCCTTGGCGTTCATCGCCGACTTCATCAATCAACATCACCTGAAAACCCTGCCCGCGCCCCAGCAATACGCAACCGTCGCCATCAATCGGCCCAACGAGATGGGAACGCTGTTCGTCGCGCTGTCGGGACTGCTGAACCTGGTGGTGATCCTTGATGCGTTGTACTACGCGCCCAAGACCGGCGACTCCGCGCCTCGGGAACGCCGCCGACCGGCCGCGGCGAGCGAGGCCTCATGAGCGGCATGTTGGCCTATATTCCGTTCGTGCATCCCTTGACGATCTTTCACGAGTGGTGGTATCTGCTGCTGCTGCCCCTGGCTTTCGGCATTTCGGTGATCTACAAAGCCATTCGCCTCAATTCGCTTGAGAACTACTGGCGGCAGGTGGCGGCCATGACCACGCAGATCGTGCTGGCGATGATCGGACTCGCCATCGCGCTGGCCATCCTGATCGTGGCGGTGATTCCCCGCCTGCCCGCTGAGTAGCAACGCCCGAACTGCCTCAACCTGGGAAATTCAATTGTTGATGGCGACCACGCGCGCTTCCTCGCGCTCCACCAGCAAAATGCCCAGCAGGCGGCCGTCGCTCCGCGCCACCACCGCCGCCCCGTGCCACGAGGCATCGACCGACATCGCCGCGTCCACCCGCAGCATCGTCCCCTCGAGCCTCAGTCGCGATGCTTCCAGCGGCAGCGGCGCGGCGGCGTTGTCGGCGATCGCCAGGCAGTCCTCGGCCTGCGTGATCCTTCGCACGCGCTCCTTCGGCCACTTCACCGTCGAAACCTCGGCCTTGATCATCGCCAACCCGTTACGCTCCCACATCGCTGGTTGATTCAACTCCACCGCCGTGCCCGCCACCTCCAACACCACCGATCCCGCTTCAGCCTTGTCGGTCGGAATCAGCAGGTTGGTCGGCCCCAGCACGCCGTCGGGCAATTGCAGCACCCATCCGCTGGTGGAATACGGCCGCGTCACCAACCCGCCGAAACGATCCTGCTTCCACGCCATCGTCGCCCGCAACGGGGCCGGTGGCGAGACGCTCACCGGCAGCAGCGAACTGCCCAATGCGATCATCGGTTGCCATTCCAGCCAATCCTTGTCGGGTTCCGGGGCGAGGATGAACCGATGGCCGGTGCGCACGATCTCGCCCGAGCCGGCTTCAGGCGGGGTGGCGAGCGCGACACCGCCCGCGATCAGACTTTCCGCGGAATCAATCTCGATCGAAACGCCGGTGATGCCTAATTTGGCCTGCAAGCCGCCCACATCCCAAAAACGCGTAGCCGGCCGAACGAGGGGCACAAAAGCTTTCTGGATATGTGCACGCGCCTCGACCGATCCGCCATCGCCCGCCAAACCGACCGAGAGCACGGTGCCGACGCGCGTCTGGCGATACGACACCGGAGCGCCGGCGTGCAGGCTGCCCCGCTGCGTGGCTTGCAGGATAATTTCCAGGTCGCCCGCCGCGATGGATTCGATCACCGGCGGCTCGGTCACCGCCACGAACTGGCGTTGCGGGCGGGCGTTTAATTCATCGTGCGCGGGAAGCGCGGCCAGGTAGCGCGGGCCCAGGAGTGTTTCCAAACCTTCCACCTCCGTCAATCGCACGCGCGGCCGCACCACCCAGAAGCGTGTGCCTATCCGGGCGATTTTTTCGGCTTGCGAGGTGAGCCTTGCCGTGACCAGCACGGTGCGGAGGTCGTCGCCAAGTTCGATGGTTTCGACGCGGCCAACGCCGATGCCGCGATAGCGGACTTCATCGCCGGGTTTCAGGCCATGACCTTGATCGAGTTGAATCTTGATCGCCAAGCCGCGCTCGGTCCAGGCCCGCCAACCCAGCCAGCCGGCAAGGAGGATCACCAGGAGGGGAATGAGC
>Ga0163154_10005757_pt1 | contig 15542 bp, 15 predicted proteins | sample OliLakLV19MP9P1_FD_148649 | JGI IMG/M metagenome (GOLD analysis project Ga0163154, IMG submission 148649) | Freshwater microbial mat bacterial communities from Lake Vanda, McMurdo Dry Valleys, Antarctica - Oligotrophic Lake LV.19.MP9.P1 | ecosystem: Environmental > Aquatic > Freshwater > Lake >... | reverse complement strand
AACGGGAGAGGGAACAAGAAAAACTTGTATTACTCCCCTTCTCCTCAGCAATTATAATTATGGAACGAATCCAATGGGTTTCAGCAATTTACTCATTTGCAAAGAAATATTAAACCCTCTCTGGCTAGGGGTTTGACAGACCATGTTTTTCATAATGAGAATTGTTGCCTTCTCCTAGTTGGGAGAAGGGTTTGGGGGATGAGGGATAGTTAACTTCTGCGTAACATCAGTGAAATAGACTTATTTTCATCTGAGATCATATTAAGCTTAGTTAATATCTCTCTGAGGGTGGCATCTTGCTCGGTTAGGGGTTGATTTGTTGTTATGGGTTGCATTTGTGATGAATTTGGTTAAGCCCATTTTATTCCAGATCTGTAATACTGCTTCTTAGCGATTTGATTTTGCTGCGTTTGGCTTTATTTTCAATACGTTTATTTTGGGCACTGCGTGAGGGTTTCGTAGGTTTACGCACGATCGGGGTAATCGTAATACTTCTAATTAAAATCTGAAGACGTTTGAGCGCATCTTCTTTATTTTGGTCTTGGGTACGGTGCTGTTGGGCTTTGATGATAATAATTCCATCTTTAGTAATACGGCGATCGCTCAAATTGAGAAGTCTTTCTTTATAGAGAGGTGATAGCGAAGAAGCATTGATATCAAAGCGAAGATGAATAGCTGTTGAGACTTTGTTGACGTTTTGCCCACCTGCACCTTGGGATCTGATTGCCGTAATACTAATTTCATCCATAGTAATGAAGGTATTTTTAGTGATTTTTAGCATTTAATTACGATCCGAATTAATAATGGGCTTTGTAGTGGCAATTAATCTAAGAAATATTGAGTAAATCGAGGACAAAATTTTCAGAGTTAATTTGGGGGTTGTTTGGTTTATGATGATTTCTGTTTAAACAAGTAATGATATGGATATAAAAAGCCTGATTCGCGATATTCCTGATTTCCCGCACTCTGGCATTTTATTCAGAGACATCACACCGATATTGGCACATCCTCAAGGACTAGAAGTAATTACCAGTGAATTAATCAATCTTACCCAAAATCTAGAAATTGATTATGTAATTGGGATTGAATCGAGGGGATTTATTTTAGCGGCACCGATCGCCCAAAGTCTCCAAGTTGGTTTCATTCCCGTGCGTAAACCCAAAAAACTTCCCGCGCCTGTTTATCAAGCCGAATATGCTTTAGAGTATGGAACCGATTGCCTAGAGATGCATAAAGACGCATTTGGGGCTGGGAGTAAAGTTTTAATTGTCGATGATGTAATTGCCACAGGAGGAACTGCTGCCGCTACTGCTAAACTGGTGGAAATGGCGGGGGGCATAGTTGTAGGCTTTGCTTTTTTAATTGAGTTATCATTTTTAGCGGGTCGGCGATCGCTTTCGACAGATGTTCCGATAGTTTCGTTAATTTCCTATTAGCTACTTTGAATTACCTGTAAATCACTTACATAAAAGCTAAATAAATCAAGCTATGCCAATTAAATTACCCTTAATTATTTTATCGATAGTCATTTTGATTGGGGCAAATTTAGGATTTCAAGTATGGGGACGGGCGGCAAAAGCTCCGATGGGTGAAGTTTGGACTGTGACACGAGTATTAAACGGTCAGACCGTGGTAGCAAAATCGAATTCTGTAACTCAACGCATCCGCTTACTGGGAATTAGTGCGCCGTGGAAAGAGCAGGAGCCGTGGGGAAATCTCGCCCGCTTAAGACTGGAACAATTGGTAAAAGATCGGTCGGTGACCTTGGAGTTTGATTTAGAACCCGATCGCTCGCAAAATATCCAACAAACAGAAAAAGATAACCGCCTGCAAGCCTATATTTGGCAAGGAGACACTTTAGTTAACGCTCAATTAGTCAAAGAGGGTTATGTTCTAGCCGATGCTAATTCTAGTAATAGTAATCAATATAAAACCAAGTTAGAGTTGTGGCAATCTGAGGCAAGATTATTAGAACTAGGAATTTGGGAACCTCTAAATCCGATGCGGATACATCCTAAAGATTTTCGGAGACAACTTTTAAGATAATGCGTAAGAACGAACTTGGTAATAATATCTACCCATAAAAACCCATGATTAAATGTACTAGCTGCGGCTTTGAGAATCCAGATCGGAATAAATTTTGCCAAGCTTGTGGTGTTGAAATTGCCACTACTATTCCTGCGATCGCCACTTCAAGCCCACTAGAGAAAAGTATTCCAGAGGAAAGCACCTCAGAAATAAATACCGAAATCTCTACTGCCACTGATTTAACTGCTACTAATGTAGATCTAGAGCCTTTAGAAATTACACCAGTTAATTCGGAAGTTAACTTGGAGGCTAGTTTAGAATTAGGCGAGTTAGAAATAGTCAATGAAGTAATTACTGATCTAACAGAATTTCAAGATGAGGAATCGCCAGATCGGTCTCAATTCCCCCCAGCAGAAATCACCAAGCCAGAATTTTCAATTTTAGTCAAGCTTAGATATGCAGGTTTAAGTGATGTGGGCAGAGAAAGATCTCACAATGAAGATGGATTTAGGTGTATCAGCCAAACCATGACAACAGCCAGCCACAATCAAGAACCGATACAAATCGATCGCGGCTTGTTTATTCTTTGCGATGGCATGGGCGGACATGAAGGCGGTGAGATTGCTAGTGGCATGGCATTGGACTTGATTGCTGAGAGTTTCAAGCCTTTTTGGACATCAGGACTACCTGGACGGCAAACTCTTAAGGAAATCATTGCGATCGCCAATCAAGCAATTTATAACCGTAATGAAATTGAGTTGCGCCGAGAAATGGGGCGGATGGGAACGACTTTAGTAATTCTCATTATTTACGGTAACGAAGTGGCGATCGCTCACGTAGGAGATAGCCGCATCTATAAAATTAATACCGAGGGTCTAACCCAAATCACCCGCGATCATGAAGTTGGGATTAAATTAATCGACCGAGGCATGGATGAAGCGACAGCTAATAGTCGTCCCGATGCCCATCAACTTACCCAAGCTCTAGGTCCCAATCTGTCTGCGTCTTTAGAGCCAGCGATCGAATTTTTTAAGCTCGACGACCCAACCCTATTTTTACTTTGCTCAGATGGACTTAGTGATAATCAAATTGTCGAAACTCAAGCCCAAGAATTAATGTCGCTTCTTCCTATCGATAGCGATCTTAAGGTTGGAGTTAAAAATTTAATCCAATTAGGTAATGACCGCAATGGGCACGATAATATTTCGGCGATCTTGGTACATTATCAAATCAACTAATGTCAAATCACTTAATTAGTTTTAATAAATCAGTTAATGAGTAAAGATCCTTGCAAGTCGTTATTAATCATTCTTGTGGCTGTTAGATCGTCTACAGGCTTGGAGAAATAATACCCCTGCCCCTGACAGCAGGACATATTTTTAAGGGCAGTAAGTTCTTCCAAAGTTTCTACGCCTTCGACAATAATCTCCTTATCCATAGCTGCGGCTATTTGCACGATCGCTTTAACTATTGCCCACTTGCCTTTTTTAATAAACGAGCGATCGATCTTCAACACATCCACAGGAAAGTCATAGAGTCGGCTTAAGGAAGAATAACCCGTACCAAAGTCATCAATGTATAGTTCTATGCCTAAATTTTTAAATTCCTGTAAAATCTCCACTGTGGCATCGGGATCGTTAACTAATACGCTTTCTGTAATTTCGAGCTTTAACTGATGGCAGCTTACATTATTTTCCAATAAAGCGCGTTGGGCAAAGCCTACTAAAGAATTATTCAGTAATTGATTAGCCGAGACATTTACACTCACTGAGAGGTAATCGCCAGTAGGAAACATTTTCTTCCAAATGCCTAACTGTCTAATTGCCTCCTTTAATACCCATTCGCCAATTGGATTGATTAAACCCGTATTTTCAGCAAAGGGAATAAACCGATCTGGGGCAATTATGCCATCAATGGGATGAATCCACCGCACTAAGGCTTCAAACCCCAAAATTCTACCTGTATTAAAATTGACTATGGGTTGATAGTAGAGCTTAAACTCTTGACGCAGGCAGGCAGCCTCCAAATCCTTATAAAATTCTAGATCGACCCCAAAGCGATCGCATATTTCATTTTGGAGGATCGCATTTTGCAATTCGAGGGACTGTGCCCGCAGATGTAATTGCTTTTGTAATTGTCGAAGTTGAACGTGGGTATCGACCCTAGCCAAAACTTCAATATTTTCAAACGGCTTATGGATATAATCAACTCCACCGACCGAGAACCCCTCAATCCGATCCCATAAGCTTTCTAAGGCAGTCACAAAAATTACGGGAATATCTTTAGTATTAAGGTTTTGCTTAAGCTCGGCACAAACATCATAGCCACTCATTTCTGGCATATTAACATCGAGCAAGATTAAATCGGTCAAGTCTATATCCGCCTTATCTAATGCCTCTCGACCATCAGCAGCCTCGCTAATGTTATAGCCTTGTAAAGATAGGATCGCCGCTAACAGTTTGCGGTTAATAGAGCTGTCGTCAACTACAAGAATATTTCCAGATTTATTGCTCATTACTTTACTTTCTCACAAGACTGTCACAATGTTGGAGGATTCTTTGTAGCTCTTCTAAGCGCACGGGCTTACTGAGGTGATCGCTCATCCCTACGGCTAAACAGCGATCGCGTTCTTCTTGCATGGCATGGGCGGTGAGAGCAATAATAATCGGGCGACTTTGGGGGGGATCTTGGACTAGATCTGTGTCCGCAAATCTAGCAAAAATACGGCGCGTAGTTTCGATTCCGTCTAATTTTGGCATCTGTACATCCATCAAAATCAAATCATAAAACTGCTGCTCTAGGGCAATTAAAACCTCTTCGCCATCCATGACTACATCTGCCGTAAACCCCAATTTGTTCAGCATTCGCAGTGCTACTTTTTGATTGACAAGATTATCTTCGGCTAACAGAATCTTTAGCTTTGCCTGATTTCCCTCCCCTGTATATAAGACCTGGAGATCGGGCATAACATTTACTCCTGATTCTGCTTCGGGTAGTATGACCATTCCAGATTTAACTATAATGTCAAAGCTAAATATCGAACCCCGATCTAGAACGCTATGAGCCGTAATATCTCCATCCATTAACTGCACAAATTTACGGCTAATTGTTAATCCCAAGCCCGTACCATCTTGAGCTTTGCGCCCCGATTGACTTTGAATAAAAGCATCAAATATAGTGAGAATCTCCATTTCTGAAATTCCTATGCCCGTATCTTCAACCTTAAACATTAAATGTACGGACTGACCAATGGGTTCGCCTGAGATGAGATCTGAGGTTCGATCTGTACTTTGAGATAGATTCTCTATGCTTAAAGTCACGCTGCCTGTTTGGGTAAATTTTAAAGAATTACTGAGCAAATTAATTAAGATTTGACTTAACTTGATCTGATCGCCGATGACATAACGGGGAATTTGATTAACTTGGATAAAGCTTAAACTTAGCCCCTTAGATTCAGCTTTTAAGCTCAACATATCCTTTAGTCTTTCGAGGAGTTCGTACAAATCGAAGTTAAATTCATTGAGCACTAATTTTCCTGACTCAATTTTAGACATCTCTAAAACATCGTTGATTAAAGCTAAAAGATGTTCGCCACTGGCTTCGATAATCTTTAAGTTCTCCTGCTGCACGGGCGTTATCGAGTTGTCATCAATCATCAGTTGCGAAAATCCCAAAATGGCATTGAGAGGTGTCCGCAGTTCGTGACTCATATTTGCTAAAAATTGACTTTTGGCACGATTGGCAATCTCTGCTGCTTCTTTTGCGGCTTTAAGATCGACTTCGGCTTTTTTGCGATCGCTGATATCTCTCTCCACCCAAATCACGCTATTTTTAGATAAAGGCGATACTGTTGCTGACAACCATAGATCTTGACGATCTTGATATTCGACCTGATATTCCGCTTGATATTCTGCTTGATACTCAACACTAAAACTTTGTTGCCGATCTAATGCCTCTTGAATTAAGTTAACGTGTAGCTCTGCTAATTGGGGCGAACAAGTTTCGTAGACATTACGGTTAGCTTTAGCCGCTGTTGATGCCAAGTGATTAGAAGCAGTGGGAGCTACCTTTAGACACAATCCTTGGCGATCGTAGACCAAAATCGTATCGGTCATTGCTTCAAATAGAGTTCTTAGCTCTGTCTCTGCACTCTGAAGCTCTTTAGTCCGCTGTTCGACCAAAGATTCTAACTCTCCCGCTTGTTCGCGTAAAAGCTGCTCCGATCGCTGTAGGGCAATTTCAGCTTGCTTACGGGCAGTAATATCATAGAAGGTACTCAGATAGGTAGAGATGCCCGATAACGTCAGGGGATGAAGTGAAGCTGCGACCCAAATCATGGATTGGTCTGCTTTTTTGACGCGCATTTCGTGATTTTTAACCCAGCCATGCTCAGCTAAGATCTCGGCGATTTTTTGTTCGTCTTCAAGATCGTAGTAAAATTCTTGTAATCTCCTGCCTTTAATGGATTTAGCAGATATACCTAAGGTTTCGGTACAAGTAGAATTGGCATAGGTAATCACACCATCAGATAAATGCCCGATCATCATAATAATTGGTGTGGCTTCGGCGATCGCTCTAAATTGTTCCTCACTCCGCCGCATGAAATCAACCGCGTCACTATATAACTGATATTCAATCGTATCTCCATGTACTGCCATTGTTTCAACCACAATCTCAAGATCTTGTTTATCCTTAGTGACCATTTCTAAGATCGATTCGAGGGTTGACTGTGCTAGTTTGCGTTCTGAAATCTCTAACGCCAAGTACTTATTAGTCTCGTGAAGTTGTCTTTCAATCGTATCTCCATGCTCGGTTGTAGTTTCGAGGGAAATCTGAAGATCTAAATTATTACTTTCTAGTTGATCTACGCGATCGCGCAAAGATGCTAGTTCGGCAAGCAAATGCTCCATAGATAAATGCTCCATAGATAAATGCTCCATAGATATTGGCGAAGATATGAGTATAGATTCGGGCTGACTAGATTCTGAATGTATAGATTCTGAATGTATAGATTCTGACATAGGGCTTTACAACGCTTTACAACTTTTACTTATCCGCTACTTACCAATTACCTACCAATTACTTAATTAATTTCTCTATCAATTAGAGCAATCTTTACTTCGTTTCCAAATCATTTGTTTGAATCTTTGCCGAGGCATTATAAGACTTAAATACATGACAGTTTCTACCTTGTTTTTTTGCTTGGTATAAAGCCTTATCGACATTATTAATAAAGTTATAAGGGCTAGAGGTTTGGCTAGGAACCGTGGCAGAAACTCCAATGCTTAAAGTTACATATTCGTTAATGTCTGACTGTAAATGCGGAATTTCAAGTTTGGCAACTTCACTATGGATGATTTCGGCAATTTTAATTCCGCCTTGGGCATTGGTATTTGGTAAAACTACAGCAAATTCTTCTCCACCATAGCGGGCAGCTAAATCAGAGGAACGACTTAGGGATTTGGCGATCGCCTGTGCCACTCGTTTCAAACATTCATCACCAGCTTGATGTCCGTAGCGATCGTTGTAAAGCTTAAAATAATCAACATCACAAAGCAAAAAGGCGATGGAATTTTTTTGACGGGTCATAGTTGCCCACTCCTGCTGGATATACTCTTCAAGGCGGCGGCGATTGGGAATTTGGGTTAAGCCATCAACGATCGCAATTGCTCTAGCATTATTTACTTCTTGGGATAGGGATTTTTCTAAAAAGTCGCTATGTTCGACCGTTAGCTCTAGCATAGTTTGCAAATCATACTTGTCGCTGGAGGTGGTTTCTAGTAATGCCTGAAGCGAAGCCTCCATACGAAGTCGTTCGGAAATCTCAATTTCTAACTTTTGATTAGATTCCTGTAATTCAGCAACAAGCGCATCTCCGTGAGCGGCGATCGTTTCTATAGCTATCTCTAAATCTGAATTAGTTTGTCTGAGTGTAATCACTTCATGGCGCAAACTTTCTAATTCTGCTAAGAGTTCTTGGTTAGTATGATTAGAAGTATCCACGATCTGAATTCCAAGCTGCTTTTTTATAGCTTTTTTATATAAGAATGAAATTAAAGTTAAATCAAAATTAACTAAAATCTAGGTTAATTGTTGGCATCAACCTCTGAAGATTTTTCAGTGATTTCGTTTGCCATAAAATCTTACTTGAGCCTTCAAATATCAATTGAATATTTCCGTTTTGACGCACTTTAATTACAAACATCGAAAGCATACTGATCCCCGAACTATTAAGAAATTCTAATTTTCGCAAGTTAATAGTAATTATAGGTTGGGCGCCAATCGCACTAATCAGTAGTTCCATTATGGGCTGATACTCTTCAGATCCGTTTAGCCTTAGGTAGCCACTACAAAAAACCGTAGATTTCTCGGGTTCATACCAAATTTGATAGTCATCAGTCTTAATTTCCATAATTAAATCTCCTAAAAATCCTAAAAAAATGTGTATTCTAAACTTTAAGCCTAACCATAATAATTACTTTAGAGACTTCTGGTTTATCTGACAACGACACAAACTTCCAGCCCAAATCGGCATTATAGTCATTAATCATAGTTAGTAATCCCATACTAGAACCACTCTCACCCGTAGCAGCCTTTTCCATTTGCCTGAGGTAGAGATCGTCAATATCCGAACTAATAATTTCTTGAATAAATTCTTGATATGTAGCGATCGTGGTGAGATGGGCATAATTAGCGGCTATAAATACTAACTCTTGTTCGTATAAGTGCAAAGAAATAGTAACTGGCAACCTGAAATTTTGTTCGCTATATTTCATGGCATTTTCGAGCAGTTCGTTAGCTATAAAACTGACCATGCTTTTAATCTCATTCCGTTTGTCAATTTTGGCTTGGGTGTCTTCGCTAATTGGAAAAAAAGAGCTAAAGTAATCTCCTAAAAAATCTGCGGATATACCATTATTCCGCCAATACTCCTTGCGAGAGCCCGAAGTAGGGGAAAAGTTAATTGTTAGATATTCCTCAGTTGGTAGTAATGGTTCTAAAAATCGACCAAACACTCGATCTGTTGATGATTGTGGCATAGTTAATATCGACCAAAAATAATGGATAAATTACGTTGATTTGAGTAGATTTAATATCGATCTGACGAAATATCCCTAGAAGTTATAGACTTAATGCCGCCCTAACTTTTCTTTTTATGTTTTACTTTTTAGCATTTGTATAGTTCGTTTATTTGCCCGATCGGTTAGTTTTTTGAGTGATGCTTCCGCAGGATTGTTTGCGTAAGTCCTAAGATAGATGGGGAAGTGACGTAAATAAATACTTGGTAATTCTAAAGGATAGATATCATAATTAATGCTTAGAATGTAACATTATATAGAATTTAATGTAAATTTATGTTTAGTAAGAGCGACTTTAAATTAATCGGATACCTTTCGGCAATACCTACGTCCTCAGAGACGATCGCTGGCATACCACAACAAATAGCTTCTTGCATGCCCAAGCCGTAAGCCTCATAGCGAGTTGGAGCCACCATCCCATCTGCCGACCGTAATAGATTGGGGACATCTTGCCGAAACCCTAAAAAATCTAGGCGATCGCCCAGTCCTAATTCTCGTGCTTTCAACTACCAAGTATCTAGCTCTGCTCCCGTTCCCACAATTTTTAGATCGGCATCCCATTCAGGATTACTACAGAGTTGCTGCCAAACTGAAACTAAAGTATCAAATAACCCAACCACATAACTCAGCCCAAAGCTAGGTTCTAATTTGGACGGGCATAATCAGATAAGTCATATTTACCGAACCGATGGGAGTCAGAATTACGGGGCTGGTGGCAGTATTGATTTTAAGTTGAATTTCTTTACTGGATAGTGCCTTTAGACCATCTAGCAAGTATTTCACGTTAAAAGCTATATCTAGATCGCTACCTGAGATTTGAGCGAGGATAGATTCTTTACCTGTCGCTACATCTGGGGCATCCACAGAGGCAGAGATTTCTTGTGCAGTGGCATCAAGGGACAGCTTGACGATATTATTTTTTTGGTCTGCTAAAACTCCAATTCGTTCTAGGGCGGAGATAAAGACTTCTCTTTCGATCGTGATTTGCCGCTCAAATTGCTTGGGAATGAGTTGATTATAGTTGGGATAACTTCCATCTAACAGTCTTGAGGTTAAAGTTTGATTTGCTAAGACGAATATCATTTGATTTCGATCGAACTTAACTGTAATTACTCCTTCCTTTTGATTTTTAAGCATTCTTTCTAGCTCCCGCATTGCCCTAGCAGGAATAGTCACTTCTAAGTTCGGTTGGCTATCAGATTTGGTCGGAACGACATCTTCTTCGTCTAAAAACTTAGTTTGAATTACCGAAAGCCTGTGACCATCGGTGGCAGCAAATTCTAAAAAGTCAGAAGTGGCAGTGATGTGTACTCCCGTTAAAACTCTTTTACTCTCATCGGTTGAAGTTGCAAATAGAGAACAATCCAATCCAAGTAGAAGCGATTCCACTGGTAAATAGGTAATTTGTCCGTCGTCGGCAATTTGCGGAAGCTCGGGAAACTCTTCCACTGGTAAGCCATGCACTTGATATTTGCCCGAACCACAGATGATGGAAGCGATCGCCTCTTTATCGACCGCCAAGGTAATATCTTCGTTGGGTAAACGGGAAACGATATCGCCTAAGAGTCTTGATGGTAGAGTAATTGCCCCTGATTCTTTTACATCCGCAGGAAATACAACTTGAATTCCTAAATTTAGATCGAAAGCAGTCAGACTGAGGGTTTGAGATTCTTGATTCGCTAAAAACAGAATATTTGCTAACACAGGGTGAGTAGGACGGCTAGCAACAGCACGACTACAAAGGGAGAGGCTAGAACTGAGTTGGGATTGAGAACAAACGAACCGCATGGGGCTTAACTTTATTTTTGTGAGGGTTTTGTGAGGATTTTGTAAGTTTTGCGAGTTTTACGAGATTTGTATGAAATTTTAGATTTGGCGGGATTGGATTTGGCGGACAGATTTCAAATTAGATGCCAATACTAGCACCGTTGCAAGGGATTAAACCAAAAATTAGTCAGTTTTTTATTTTCAAATTATTTATCAAAACTTTTTTTGCTCTACTTCTTGAATATTTTAAAATTTAAACTCTTATAGTAGTAGTAGGGGCTGTGGAAAATGTGGAAAACTTTCTAATATCCATATAGATTAAATGGTCTAGCGTTTTTAGCCTGTGGAAAAACCTGTGGATAAGTTGGGTAGTTTTCCACAGGGTATAAATACTTAGTCATAGTTTTCCACAGTTTTAGTGTAGTTTTCCACAGCGACAATGAAGTTTTCCACAGGTTTTTCCACAGGCTTATAGAGGCGTAAATATGACTATTTACAAAAGTTAATACAAAATGTAATAAAAATTAACCTATTTACCGCTCTAAATTTTGAATTTGTTAAGGTTATGTACAGGAATAAAGGGAGAGAAAAGTGTCAAAATTAGAATTAATTAAAATTATCTATACTGATTTTTTCTAGTTTTTTCTAGATCTTTTCTAATTTTGTTAATAATTCAAAGCCAATAATTCAAATAAGTAATTTAAACAAATGGTGAAACTATATGACATCTAAGAGATTTGTTAAAAAAAATATATCGCAAAGAATCCTGATTGCTGTTCTGAGCCTAGTTTGGGCATTTCAAGTTTTTAGTAGTGGAGCGATCGCCTCAGAAGTTGTAGATCTTCCAGATTTAACGCCCGACGATCGCACGTGGGTCATAGATTTTGCCAATGTGATTAGTAGCTCTACCGAAAAGACAACTTCAGAATTATTGGAGAAATTGGAGCTAGAAACTGGGAATCAAGTGAGATTTGTAACGGTACAAAGAATAGATTTTGGCCAGCCAGCTAGTGATTTTGTCTCTGAGCTCTTCGATAAATGGTTTGTAACACCTGCACAAAAGGCAAATCAAACTTTGGTACTTTTAGCGACCGAAGATCATCGGGTAGCAATTAAAACTGGTGAAGCTGTAGATAAGCTGATGTCTGCGGAAATTGCCAATAGTGTAGCGGCAGAGACAATGTTATTTCCATCTCAGAAGTCTAACTATAATCAAGCTGTGACCGATGGTATGAACCGTTTAGTAGCCGTGCTTTCAGGTTTAGTCGATCCCGGTGCGCCCGTAATTGTGGCAGAAACAGACTTATCGATTAAGCCTTCAGAAATCAAAACTGAACCACTAAGTGCTGGATTAATTGTGGGAGGTTTTCTGATTGCGGCAACGGTGATTCCAATGGTGACTTACTATTGGTTTCAAAATCAGTCTTAAAGACATCTTTAGGGAAGTATTGCAAGGGAATCCGTTAAAGAATCAGTTAAAGAATCAGTTAAAGAATCAGTTAGAGAATCAGTTAGAGAATCAGTTTTAAAAATTATGTATGTTTAATGTTAGCCCCGATCTGGTTGATTTGGCACGATCGCAAGTTGTTTTACTCACTCAAACCCTTGGGGCTGTATCGAGTGCCATGTATGTGGCTGAGGAGGTATCTGGCGATCGCTCTACTCCAAATTTAATTGAGGTTTTTAGCTATCCTGATGCTATCCCCTATACTGAATATCCCTTTCAAAATCCTTTACTGATGTTGCCTTCATCCATAGAAGATCGAAGTAGTGCTCTGGTACAACAGGGAATTATCGTCATTCCTTTAATCTATCAAGATGGCATTATGGGTTTTCTAATGACAGGAAGAGATGACAGGGACTGGACAGATCAGGAGCAAATGCAGATTCAACAGGTGGCTAATACTTTAGCGATCGCTTGTGCTTTAGATCGGCGATCGCAAAGAATAAGAGATATGCAGAGAGATTCATATTTAAGCCAGCAGGACTTTATAGATTCGCTTTTACACCAACTTCGTAATCCTTTAACTGCTTTACGAACTTTTGGGCAACTGTTGCTACGGCGGATTGTGTCTGAAGATCCAAATTATCAATTAGTAGCAGGAATTGTGCGCGAAACGATACATATTCAAGATCTATTAGTGCAGACCGATACTTTACCCAAATTATTAAGTGCTTCCGAATCTTTGCCGATTTTGTTACCTCCAGCATTAGAACTAGGAGCGGTTGATTTAATCGAGATTTTAGAAAATTTAGTTGTATCTGCCAGCGCGATCGCCCAAGCCAAAAATCTTAAATTTAGCCGTTATATTCCTACTTCTTTACCCTTAGTATGGGGAAATACTTTAGCTTTGAGAGAAGTTTTAAATAATCTGATTGACAATGCGATCAAATATACGCCTGAATTTGGAGCGATCGCTTTGAGTGCTAATTATAATTCTTCTGAACGGGTTGAAGTGAAAGTTAAAGATACGGGTTTAGGTATTCCTGATGCAGATTTATCACATTTGTTTGAACGAAATTTTCGGGGTCGGCAAGCAGTGGGAAACATCTCTGGGACTGGATTGGGCTTGGCGATCGCCCGTGATTTGATCGAAAAAATGGAAGGAGAGATTAAAGTGGAAAGCGAACTAAATATTGGCAGTTGTTTTACAGTTTTGTTTAAAATGGCAGAAAAATAGTGTAAATGCTCAAGTATGCAGTCAAGTATGCAGAAATTGTTCTTATATAATTTACCTTACGCAGAAGAGTTTAAGACCCTCACCCTAGCCATCTCCCAGAACGGGAGATGGAACAAGAAAAAACTTGTATTACTCCCCTTCTCCCAACTAGGAGAAGGGGTTGGGGGATGAGGGATAGTTAACTTCTGCGTAACATCAGTTATATAATTTATCAAAAAGACAATCCTTCTTTACTTACTTTTGAATCAAAAACCTGAATATTTTTCTTCAAAAGCTTGCATAGCTTCTAATTGTGAATCCATGACTAGGCATTTTTCCAAATGTTGAATATCTAAATCAGGTAAAAATAGGCTTTGCTCTGATTGAATGTATTCTGATTCCTTTTCTGCATCTTTAAGAATATAAATACTAATTTTGCCATCTTCCCAAAACCAAACTTCTGGAACTTGCCTCAATTGATATTTTTTTAACTTTTTGATACTTCCACTTGTTATTACAACTTCTATACAAAGATCGGATATATCTTTTTCGGTTTCAAAGTTGAAGGATAAATCTGCTTGAAATTCAGTTTTACCGTCTATAGATTGAGTGTAGGCACCTGTAGGAATAAAAGCTACGCGCCTGAGTAAAAAATATTGTCCTAATAGCATTCCTAACATGGCACAAATCATTTCATGAAAACGACCGATACCCATAATTTCTAAAACTCCTTCGCAATACATTAATCTCACATTTCCAATTTCGGCAAAGGCGGATTGCAAGGTCTTAAACTGCTCCCAACTGACGCATTGCTTCACAAAATATTGGGAGTCAATTGGTTTTAAACTTAATTTTGATAACAGTTGAACCATAGTCTTAAAATGTGAGTTGAGATGCTAGAGCTATTTGTACAACTATACTCTTTAGTGCTTTAAGTTGTGAATCTAGTAACAGAATCAAACCAGCCCATTAAATATTTAGATTCTTGATGTGCATAGGATCTAAAAGTACAGCTAATTCTGATATTTCAGCATAATAAATTTTATAGCTTCCTCCTTGAGGTTTTTAGATGGCTATGATGACAATTGAACCAATTGAACTTTAAAGTTAAGTTTAAATTTTAGAAATGATTGGCTTCTTACTAAATTTCTCACCCATTTGATTGCCGACTAGATCGGGAACTTCTAATGAAGCCTTACAGACTTTATTGGCGAAATCACAACTATAGATAAATGGCTCTTGCCAACTTAGAGGGATTTCTAATAAATCTCTTGCCCCTGTCATACCCTGAGCAATAAAAAATAGGGTGGCAATGGAATTAAGTACTATGTGAACTGTGCGCCAACGGTTTTGTCGATCTTGATAGATATCTTGAATAATAGCCAACGAAAAAATCATCAGCATCGTGGCAGTTATGCCATAGTGAAAGTGAGAAGTCATCCATTCATTATCTCGGCGAAAGATCGCTCCAAAGCCTTCACGTCTAAAAATATTATCTTGAAAGCCAATCAGAATAACGCCCATACCAGTTAAGGTGGCAAATATACCCAGCCACAAACGCTCGCGGGCAATGTAGAGAAACACTAAAGAGGAGATCGTTACTACAAATAAAAGAGCCAGAATTAAAACTTGCGTCAGATCTTTATTAACTAGATCGTTCTTAATAATATATTTAACCGTGGGGTGAAGCATTCCCAATAAACAAATACCCACAACTGCCCCAGATAGAACTTTGCCAAGTTTGACGTGTTCCATACCTACTGATGGAGTAATCTTACTTTTAACTCCCTCTTTAGATTGCAGGCGGCGTTGTCTAGTTTGCCATGCCATATTTAGTACCATTCCGATAATTGGAAATATGACAGTAACGGCGATCGCGGGATGTCCTAGTCTTAATAAATCAGTTAGTTCCATTTTTTGCACTTCTTCAGGTTGACGTATTTATCTTAAATACTAATCTCAAATATTAAGCTTCAATATTAGATTTGAATATTAGGCTGAATATTAA
>Ga0163154_10005752_pt1 | contig 15553 bp, 11 predicted proteins | sample OliLakLV19MP9P1_FD_148649 | JGI IMG/M metagenome (GOLD analysis project Ga0163154, IMG submission 148649) | Freshwater microbial mat bacterial communities from Lake Vanda, McMurdo Dry Valleys, Antarctica - Oligotrophic Lake LV.19.MP9.P1 | ecosystem: Environmental > Aquatic > Freshwater > Lake >... | reverse complement strand
CATTGATTGGCAACAAAAAGATCCCAACAAAGTCGAGTACACGATTAATCTTAAATCTAGCCAACAATGGGGTTATAAATATCGATATGAAGGGGCAAATTTAGTTTTATCGCTGCGACACCCGCCCGATCTCAATAAACAAGCTAATACTGGTAAAAATTCTCTAAAAAATCTCACGATTCTCCTAGATGCAGGGCATGGGAGTAAGCAAGACTTAGGTTCGAGAGGAGCTACAGGCTATCCCGAAAAAGATGTAACTTTGATTGTGAGCAAGCTTTTACAAAAAGAATTAATTAAGCAAGGTGCAAAGGTAATCATGACCCGTAATGGTGATGACGATCTTTATCCAAATCAAAGGGCGGAAATGATTGAGAAAATGGAGCCTGCGATCGCGCTTAGTTTGCATTACAACGCCTTACCCGATCGTGGAGATGCGGAAAATACTAAAGGGATTGGTACGTTTTGGTATCATGCCCAAAGTCACGATCTTGCCATATTTATCCATAACTATTTAGTTAAAGATCTCAAGCGTTCGTCCTATGGAGTTTATTGGAATAATCTGGCACTTGCGCGTCCGACTGTTGCCCCATCGGTATTGTTAGAATTAGGCTTTATGATTCATCCTGAAGAGTTTGAGTGGATTATTAACGCTAAAGAACAGGAAAAACTGGCTAAGAGTTTGGCTGTGGCGATCGCCGAATGGGTTAACAAGGCTTAAAAAATCTAACTCTTAAGAATTTTAGAAAGAAATAACTGCGCCCTGTCCGAACGAGGACTATCAAAAAACTCTTCTTTACTTGTATCTTCAACTATACTGCCGCGATCCATAAAGATTACCCGATCTGCAACTTTTTTAGCAAAGCCCATTTCATGACTGACAACCATCATCGTCATTCCCGTTACCGCCAGATCGACCATCACGTCTAAAACTTCATTTACCATTTCAGGATCGAGCGCAGAAGTAGGTTCGTCAAACAGCATCACAATTGGCTCCATAGCTAAAGCCCGCGCGATCGCTACTCGTTGTTGTTGTCCGCCCGAAAGTTGACGCGGAAATTTGTCTCCTTGGGATTGCAGTCCTACTTGTTCTAAAAGTTGTTCGGCTTTAGCGATCGCCTGATCTTTACTCTTTTTCAGAACTTGCCGAGGCGCGATCGTTAAATTATCTAAAACTGTAATGTGAGGAAATAGCTCAAAACTTTGAAATACCATTCCTACGTGCGATCGCAATCTGGGTAGGTTAGTTTTAGGATCGCTGACGGAAATGCCATTAACAAAGATTTTACCTTGCTGAAATACCTCTAAACCGTTAACGCATTTGATTAAAGTCGATTTACCCGAACCCGAAGGACCGCAAACTACGACCACATCCCCTTTAGCAATCTCAGTGGTACAGTCATGCAAAACTTGAAATTTTGCGTACCACTTAGAAACTAATTGTAAAGAAATCATTTGTTTGATTGGGTAGATTAACTTAACTAACTAAATTATTAGTTTAAATTAGTAGTTTAATAATTCACCTTGCAACAACCGTTTGGAACCAGTAATTACTTCTTCTTCTAAATAAGGTTTGGTGAAGTATCCTTTTGCTCCCAGTTCCCTTGCAGCGCTACGATGACGATCTGAACTTCGAGACGTTAACATGGCGATCGGAATCTTAGATAAAAACTCGTCTTTTTGAATCCTAGAAAGAAGTTCTAACCCGTCCATTCTCGGCATTTCAATGTCACAGAAGATTAAATTACATTGCATACCTGCTCGTAATTTTTCCCACGCATCCTTACCATCTTTTGCTTGCTCGACTCTATAGCCCACTTTACTGAAGGTTAATGACAGTAGCTCTCTAACTGTAATTGAGTCATCCACAATTAATACGATTGGATCGGCAGCTTCGTCTAACTGAGGTAGTGGGACTTCGGGTGCACCAAATTGAGAGGGTTTCAATCTGCCACTGGCAATATCAAATAATTCTAAGACGTTGGCGATCGCCATTACCTGACCATCTCCAAGAATAGTAGCTCCAGCAATACCCACGGGTTTTGGAATCGGACCTTCTAGTTGCTTAATTACAATTTCACTCTCGCCAATGAATTGATCGACTTGTAGTGCCAAGTATCCAGTATCATTCCGCAACACAATGATCGAAATTACATCATCTTCTTGTTTGTTATAGATACTGGAACGAGTGACTTGTCTTGAGTAGGTCAGCAAGTTAGATAAGGGTTGAAAAGGTAAAGTTGTATTGCGCCATGTCAAGCACGATTGCCCTTGTTCGTTTGTAAAGATTTGATTTTGTGGAGCTTCGACCATATCCTCAAATCCATCTACAGGGAAAGCAATTCTCGTCCGATTACTTACGCACAACATCGCCTTGGAGATACTTAATGTCAGAGGTAACCTAATCGTAAAACTGGTTCCTTTATTTAAAGTAGATTCAGTAAAAACCGTACCTCTAATATCATTGAGAGCGGTCGTCACAACATCTAAACCTACACCCCTACCCGCAAACTCATCAGCTTGGGTTTTAGTACTAAATCCAGCCTCAAACAGTAGTTCAAACACCTCTTCATCTGATAACTGATTAACTTCTTCTTGAGTTCTAACGCCCTTAGTAACTGCACTGCGCTTTACTTTTTCGATATCAATTCCCGCTCCATCATCACCGACTGAAATTATAGTCTGATTCCCTTGATGATACGCCCGTACCGTAATCAGACCTTTGGCTTGCTTACCAAAGCTTCTTCGGGTCTGCGGATCTTCTAGCCCATGCACGATCGCGTTACTAACCAAATGCGTCATGGGATCGTAAAGTTGTTCGAGAATAGCTTTATCGATTAAAGTCTCACGTCCTCTGATGTCAATATCCGCTTCTTTACCAGTTTTAATCGCTAAGTCTCTGACTGCTCTGGGCAAGCGATCGGCAATTTGAGCAAAAGGTACCATGCGAGACTGTTTAAGATCGTCTTGAACCTGATTGGTAATTACCCCTAACTGTCGAGTAACTTGCTCGGATTCCCCAACTACGAATTCAATATCTGATGCCGACTCACGTACTCTGACGATTAACTCAATAATCTCTTGAGACAGAGCGTGAAAATCACTAAATCGATCGAGCTCAATAGAATCAAAATCGCTAGATTTCCCTCCAGATCTTTGGTTATCATCTCCACGTTGCATCATCAATGCGGAGGATACTTTGCTTTGCTCGCGAGTGGCAACTAATGAACTCTCTAATAACGAGCGATCGTACTGGTCTCTCATTTTTTGGGAAACATCGCTCAACATTTGCACTTGATTGAGTAAATTAGCCAAAAATTGCTGCATTTTCTCTTGATCTTGATCTAAGAGATTTCGATTGACTACCAGTTCCCCTACTAAGTTATTCAGACTGTCGAGGTGCTTAACATCAACTTTCATAGTCTGAGAAATAATCTTACTCGTCTGTCTTTTTACAGGTGCTGGACGTCTAGCTATCTTATTAGCAATTCCACCTACTTCACTAGAGTCTCGAAGTAGCTCCTCTAAATCATCAAAATCATCACTCTCTACTTTCCTAAGCGCGACTGTCGGTGTTAATTCAATTAGGGTTTCTAAATCATCAAAGTCAGGCGAGCTGGGTATGGAGATAGATTCGCTAACTTCTGTAGGAGTATCAATAATTGTATCGAGTTCGTCGAATTCCTCTGTATTCCTATAATCGTTGCTATTAGCAAAGTTTACGACATTCTCATTCGCTTGTTCTACAAATGATGGATCTTCAGTTAGGTTTAGATCGGAAAATTCGTCATCAATGAATATAGGCTGGTCTGTGGCTGTAAATTCAATTCCACTATCTACAAAGTCGGCAATATCTTCGTTAAACTCTTGTTCTGATGCTTCGTCTAGATCTAGTTCGGATTGATTTAGATTGAAGAATTCATCAATAATAATTACAGATTCAACAGGCTCATCGGTTACATTAAATTCAGCACCACTAAATTCAGCAAAGTCGGCAATATTTCCGTCAAACTCTTGCTCCGATGCTACTTCATCTAGATCTAGTTCGGATTGATTTAGATTGGAGAATTCATCAATAATAATTACAGATTCAACGGGTTCATCGGTTACATTAAATTCATCACCGCTAAATTCAGCAAAGTCGGCAATATCATTATCAACTACTCTATCTTCATTTCGATCTTCGATCGACAGATCGCCAATGGGGAGCTCATCTTCTGTAAGGAAATCACTACCAAGGAGGAAATCATCTTCAATAGATTCTTCTGTACTGATATCTTCAAAACTAATATCTTCAGAAAGTGATTGAAATTCGTCTGAATTTTTCGACTCCTCATCAACTTCCGTCACTTCAGTAACCATCGAAAATTCATCTATAAATTCATCGAAGAAATCACCCGATGTAATATTCTCAGAAACATCTCCACTCCATGTTCCAACATCTATGGACTGTAATGATTCTAAATTATCTTCATCAGTGGCAGAGAAAAAATCCTCTAGCCCTAAATCATCGTCTTGAATAGAATTAATATCTTGCTGCGAGTTTTGCTCGGATTCATCTACATTATCTGTATTATCTGTAATTGAATCTTGCAGTAGATCTTCTAGTCCAAAGTCGGCAAATTCAGCGTCTTCAGATGTAATTAAATCTTCGGGGGTAGATTCAAATAAACTCTCTAGCTCTAGGTCAAAGCTATAGTTGATATCTACTTCTTCATTACTGAAATCAATTGTTTCTGCTATTTCTTCAGTTGTTTCGCTTGGTATTTCTCCAGAAGCGATCGCAGGTTCATTCTCAAATAAATCCGATAAATCATCAAAGTCAGAACTAATATCATCGAATTCTATCCCAGCATCACTGAAAAGCTCATCCATCGACACATCACCAGAATCTAAGTCTGATATGTTATCCATGAATATAGTCATGTCTTCATCGTCAGTAAAGCTTGTAATTGCCGCAGTAGTAGGAATTAAAGCTTGCAATTCTGAGGAGATAGTAATATTCGCATCTTTTCCCTCTAGTACTAGGTCTTGAGCCTGTTTTATGTATTTAATAAGAATTGGAGCAAGCGTACGATAGGAATTATCTTCAAAGGCGATCGCGGCTTTTGCCGTCATAATTAATTCGCACCAGTTCTCTAGATGTAGATTTCTTCCAATAGTTAACAGTTCCGTACAGATCGATTCGAGCTCGTGTCTAGACGATATAGTCTCTTCTTGTTTGAAAAGCTGTAGCATATCTCGAAGCTTATTAGCAACTTCCACTTGGAATGTACTTAAGTTGTTACTGGTGTCGCTATCGCCTCCATCAACTAATCTGCTTAGGTGAGATTCTAATTCTAGGAATATAGGCTTGACGCTCTCTAGAGCTGAAGTGGCAAGCTCATCTGAAATCTTAAGATTTACCTCTAGTTGTTCGATCAGTTCTTGTAGGCGATCGAATCCCGCCAAAAACAGACTTTTTAATCTCTCATCAACTTGAATATTGCTGTGCTCTTGGAGAATTTTAAAGTAGTCCTCTAGCCTATGAGAAATATGCTGAACACTGACAACGCCCAACATGGCGGCACCGCCTTTAATAGAATGGGCAGCTCGGAACATTTCATTCCTCATTTCTGTATCTAGCAAGACATCTTGAAGATTCAGTACACCTTGCTCGATCGTATTTAGGTGATCCTTGGCTTCCTCAATGAAATAGCCCATTATTCGCTGCTGCTGTTGTTCTGTGTTCATGGTGGGTTCTTCTTATAGAGATACGTTTAAGATATGTTTGAAATATGCTTATAAAATGAATGACTTAGCTTACGCTTTGCCTCCAGTATGATCAGAATCGACTCGGAAACGCTCTACCGATTCCTGTAAGCTCCGAGCAACACCTACAAGATTTTGGAGCGATGCAGATACTCTCTGTGACTCTTGAGAAGTTTCTTGGGCTGTAAGTTCGACTGATTGCATAACCTGAGCCACCGTTCTCGAAGTTTCAGTTTGCTTAATTGTATCCTCAGTAATCGATCTTACTAACCCATCAATTCTTTGAGATACCTGAATAATATCAACTAGAGACTGTTTTGCCTGTTCTGCCCGCTTAGTTCCATCGATAACCTGTTGAGTACCCTTATCCATTGCTTGCTGTAGAGATCCTGTATCGCTTTGAATTTGTAATACAATCTTTTCGATTTCTTTTGATGCTTTGGCTGCCCGATCCGCCAACTGCCTTACTTCATCCGCAACGATCGCAAATCCTCTGCCTGCATCGCCCGCTCTAGCTGCTTCAATACTAGAGTTTAAGGCTAAAAGGTTTGTTCTAGAAGAGATGGCAGAAATAAGCCCCACAATCTTAGAAATTTCTTGGGATGACTCGCCCAACCGTTTTACCTTACGCGTGGTTTCAGCTACAGTTTCGCGAATGTCAAGAATACCCGCTACCGTTCTCTCTACCGCTTCTCCACCTCTAAGGGCAGTTTGAGAAGCCAATTTAGCCACTTGCTCCGCCTCCCTAGCATTTTCCGCCACCCGTTGGATGGATTCAGTCATAACCTGAACCGAATTTAAGGTTACGCTCAACTCTTCTGCCTGTCTTAAAGCATCAGAGGATAAACTACGAGCAAAGATTTCATTTTCTTTTGACCCTTCGCTCACTTGTCTTGCCGCTAATTTTACCTGTTGCACGATTTCTCGGAGGTTCTGGATTGTCAAGTTAAATGAATCGGCAACTGCACCTAACACATCGGCTGTGACCTCAGCTTGAACGGTTAAATCTCCCCTAGCTGCCCCTTCTACGTCATCTAGGAGTCTGATTACCTGTCGCTGTAAGTCTTCTTTGGATTGCTCTTGTTCTTCGGCTTTACGCTGTGCTTCTACCGTACTGTTCAAGATCGATTGGATCATCTGGTTAAAGCTACTTGCTAACTTCCCAAATTCATCGGTGGAGTAAATAATAGCTTTAGGATTCATATCACCTCTAATTACTAGCTCGAATTGAGTCTGGAGATTTTCGGTTGCTCGTTTAATTAATCCAAGGGCGCGTAGACTGATTAAAAGCGTAATAGTTGTTGTGGTTAACCCGCCAACCACTGCCATTAGTATACTCAGTCTGGTGATTCTTGATATTACTTCTTGTTTAGAAACGCTTAACTGATCTTCTTTAGTTACGATATCGGTCACAGTAGAAGTTGCAATAAAGCCTATGGCGATCGCCGCAGTTACCCCAGAAAAAATCGATATAAATAAGGATTTACCTTGAAGGGGCATATTATCAAAGAAAGAAAATATACCCTTTTTTCGAGGATCTACCGATACAAGGCTTGGAGATACCGATCTAGATGGAACATTAGCAGTATTAGACGAGCCGAACAGTTTTTGCGACTCTTTAGTCTCTGACGTCCCGCCCACAGCCGACTTAGACGAAACATTAAAACCACTAACTTCACCACCAGTAACCATCTGGGTAGCTTCGGAATCATCAAATGCTCCGGGAAACGCAGAGATATCGGATAAATTATCAAAATCATCAAATTCGTTGATAAATACCAGATCGCTCTCAGATTCCTTCTTGCTAGATGCTTCGGCAATTATAGCCTCGGTGATATCACTGTAATCGGCGTAATCGGTGTTGTTAGCATTATCGTACCGACTCTCAAGATTAGCTGCACTATTATATTGGTCTTGATATTGATCTTGGCGATCGGGGGTCGAATCGTTAAAGGTAAAGTCCTCAGTGTCGTCAAAGCTATTAAATTCAACCTTAGCGTCGCTGGGATCGGGATCTTTCTCTGTCGGGGGTTGGGTTGAAGGTTGACTTTTTGAGCCGATTTCGAGCGTAGTGGGATTATTCTGAAAAGAGGTGCGCTGAGTAGTTTGAATGCTTGTGGCTTGAGTGATGAATTCGTCTTGTTCAAAGGAAAATGGGTCTTCAAACTCCAGATCGTCCATGGCAAATCCGCTGTTGAACGAATCATAATCTTGATTGGGTTCGGGGAAAGTCGGTTCAGGATATGACTGTTGTTCGGTATTTACAACATCCTCAAGGTCATCTTCTCGATCTTGTCTGAGGCGATCGTGTGCTGTTTCCATACCCCAATTAGCATTTTCGATAATTGCCGAATCGCTTGTAAGCTGTAGGACAATTTGATAGTCTTCTACTGCTGACTGATACTTTTCCAAAACTAGATTGATATGTCCATTGAGTAGGCGGTAAGTTGGATTATCAGGTGATTCGTTAACGAGCTTTTCCGTCATTGAGGACGCATTTTGGTAGTCACCCTGCATATATGCTAGAGACGCTTTCTCATAATCTCTTTGGTTTTGAGTGGTAGGTGCCATTTACTTTCTCCTGAGTCTGATGCCTATATACATATTAATTAAAATACTCGGTTAAAACGCTACTTTAAGGTGACAGCACTAAGATGCCCAACGTGCGGAGCGTAAAATACTGACTTGATCTAAAAGTTTAAGGGATTGATTGTCTCGATCGAGCAACCACTCGCCCTTAATAAAAGGTGCCATACTATCAGGCAGAGTTTTTGAAGCTTTGAGTTCATCTGGATCGAGCCATGCTATGACTCCAATTCGCTCTATGGCTAGACCTAAAATTAAACCTTGATCTTCGACCGCAATAATTGATACATCGTTGTTGTTACGATCGGTACTCATCGGAATCGGCTCACCTAGGAGCTGCCCTAAGTCTCCAACCCAGACTACTCTACCTCTCAAATTAATAGTGCCTAGAAGTAAAGAGGATACATTGGGCATAGGATTAATTCGATCTGGAGCATATTCAAGTACTTCTTTGATTCCTATAGCTGGAAGCGCAAACTCCATACCAGAGGCTACAAAAAAACGCAAATGTAATTCTCCCTCTGGGGCTTCGACTTGCTGAAATGTTGGCTTTTGCTCTTGGTCGAACTCTAGTTCTGAATTTTCCACCATAATCTATAAAGTTTTACCTAACTATGTTTGCTTCATAACTTTGATTTGTAGCTTGAAATTGAGGCTTTTAAAACTCAAGTTGCAATTTTTGAAAACTTAGTCGAATAACCACTCCTAATATCTAACAGCAAGTAAATGATTAAATCAACTTAAATTATTTATTTAGTTTAGAGCTAATTTGGATTTCTCAAGAGTTTTCTAACCGTACTCACAAGTTCTTGAGGCTGAAAAGGTTTTGCTATATATGCATTCGCCCCTTGGCGCATCCCCCAGTAGCGATCGAACTCCTCACCTTTGGTCGAACACATCACGATAGGTAATTCTTTGGTTTTAGGGTTGTCTTTAAGCCGTCGGCATAATTCATAGCCATTCATTCGCGGCATAACTATATCTAAAACTACTATATCGGGGCGGTCTTGCTGGATTTGCTCGAGTGCCTCTATACCATCACCTGCTGAAGTGACACTTAAGCCACTGTCTTTTAATAGAGAAGAAATCATTTCTCTTTGCGGTGGGCTATCTTCAACTACTAAAACCTTACTCATAATTACCTTTTCCTGATTTTTAGCTTTTGATTTTTTGGCTTTGTATTCTAGAAATTTTATATTCTGGAAATAATAATGCCCAACACTTTAGGTTTGTTTGCTTACTTATCTACCTACTATAGTTATTTATTTAACTTTGTACTTAATTTATTTACTATAGTTTTGCTACTCCCTAAGTATCTTTCGACAATAGTTAAAAGCTCTTTTTCCTTAAACGGTTTAGTGAGGTATTCGGTTGCTCCGACCATACGCGCTTTGATCCTGTCTATAAATCCATCTTTGCCTGTGAGCATGATAATCGGAATTTGGGAAAATGCAACAGATTTTCTAAACATCGCACACAATTCATAGCCATCGAGTTCGGGCATGGTGATGTCACAAAAAATTAGGTTGGGCTTAAGCTGAAATACGAGACTTAATGCCCTGACAGGATTGGAGATAGATGTGACTTGATAACCATTGCTGTGAAGTATATACTCTACCGCCCGACAGATGGTAATGCTATCGTCAATACAAGTGATGCGTAGACCTGTGGCTGGTGATTGATTAGTGCGTGCGATCGCTGGGGCGATCGCCATATTTCCCTGTTGCACCTCCGCGCAGATTGTCGTGGCAACTTCTAAAGGACTTTGATTTGAATAGCGAGCCAGTTGTCTAATTGAGGTTTTACCGTCAATCCATTGAGACCATTGCGACCATTCAGACCATTGCGAAAGCCTAGGCTCAGAGGCGCGATCGGTTAACGAACTGGATGCAATCAGCATGGGACATTGATCTAAGGATTGGATTACCTGATATAAGTTTTTCCAGCGTTGGGTTTGTTTGATTATGTCTTCGGCAATTAGATCGAATTTAATGCTAGTAAGTTGAGGGGATAGGGCGATCGCCGTGTCAAAGAAAAAAGTGCCATCATTGAGGCTGATTAAATCGGCTAAGACCTCATAAACCATACTGTGAATAATTTTGATGGCTCGATCGGGAGTAAGTAAATTAGCTTCGAGTAATGCCCAGATTTTGCCGTATTCAATGAGGTTAGAACCAAAATTCACGGGGTTAACTTGGTCTAAAGTTTGGTGGAGGTTTATGCCTTGTAAATATTCTCTGAGTCTATGAGCTTCAGTTGATGTGGCATAGACAATATTACCGTTAAGAAAAAATATGAACCAAGATTTTTCACTAGAATTTTTGCTGTAAGACTGAATTAATAGCTCCCCAGTGCGTTGACCAAACTCAATCAACTTGAGGATGCTACATAAATCTATTTCTCTGAGGGTACCTTGCATTAGTTAAGCCTTTGAGATATCCGCAGAGATATTCGTAGAGATATCCGCCCTAATTTGCTCGATGCGTTTGCGGTTAACCCCAAGATCTGACTCGCCGATTCGAGATGCCGAACGAACTTCAATCGTCTTAGTTTGTGGATCGGGATTAAAGTAAAACTCTACATCGTCTACAAATCCCATTAAACGACTTGTAGATTGGGCATAAATATAATTATCGGCTTTATTAATAATTTGCGTACCTTTTTGGGATTGCAGTAATTGCTCGATCTTGGCATAAGCCTCTTGAGGGGAAGAATCGTATAGGATTGGGGCTATGTAGTGCTGAGAATCACCGATCGCTTGACTAGAGACACAATTGGGAGTCTTTAGACATGGAGCTAACTTACCATCTGTAATCCCAAGATTATTAGGTGTGAGTCCGCCCAAGGCTAACAGAGGTCGATCGCTAATAGACAGATAAATAGACAATGAGACGATCGCTACTAAAAATATTGAAACTATCGCAATGGAAATCTTAAACATATTTTTGCATGCCTGTAATTATGTCAGCTTCGTGAAAATGGACTGTTGAAAATCTCCTATCTCTAGCTAATATAGCAAAGCTATGTATTTACTACCAATCTTCACGATTGAATTAACGAACAATTTGGCAATTGATGTGGCTATAAATCGAGTATTTTGTAAGACAATATCAGCCTAGGATTTAGTTAAATGTTATTTTCTCGGATGATCTACAAAATTACTTGAAGTGCCGAGCTATTTTCTTCAACAGTCAAGTTATTTTCTCGGATGATCTACAAAATTACTTGAAGTGCCGAGCTATTTTCTTCAACAGTCGAGCTATTTTCTCGGATGATCTACAAAATTACTTGAAGTGCCGAGCTATTTTCTTCAACAGTCAAGTTATTTTCTCGGATGATCTACAAAATTACTTGAAGTGCCGAGCTATTTTCTTCAACAGTCAAGTTATTTTCTCGGATAATCTACAAAATTACTTGGAGCGTACCGAAATCTTAGGTTCAAAATGATACAGTGTTAGCCGTTCGATCAGCTCGTGGTTATTATTGCTTGGGATTATGAGCGTTCAAATTACAAATGTCTAAATTACAAGTATTCAAAAATATCAGGTAAATCATGGCTGGGGTACGTTTATCGGGGGTATCTAAAACCTTTGGGCAAAATCTAGTTTTACGTGATATCGATCTGACTATAGCCGATCGCGAATTTATGGTTTTAGTCGGACCGTCAGGTTGTGGCAAGAGTACCTTATTACGTTTGATTGCGGGTTTAGAAACCCTGAGTGCGGGAGAAATTTATTTGGGCGATCGCCAAATCGACCGACTTCCTCCTAAATCCCGTGACATGGCGATGGTATTTCAAAGTTATGCGCTGTATCCACATATGAGCGTTTATCAGAATATTGCCTTTGGGTTGCGCCGTCAGCAAGGGGGAAATATTTGGACTAAGACTTTTAATCAGACTTTTAATCGGAAATCTCAAGTGGCGATCGCCAATCGGGTACAAGATGTAGCTAAATCTTTGCAAATCCAAAACTTACTGCAACGCAAACCCTCAGAACTTTCGGGCGGACAAAAACAACGAGTAGCTTTAGGCAGGGCGATCGCGCGCAATCCCCAAGTTTTTTTGATGGATGAGCCGTTATCAAATTTAGATGCCCAACTGCGGAGCGAAACCCGTAGCCAATTAGTACAACTACAGCATCAATTACAAACTACTACGATCTACGTTACCCACGATCAAACCGAAGCCATGACTATGGGCAGTCGGATTGCCGTACTTCGCGGCGGGATCGTTCAACAGGTAGATACTCCCATAAATATTTATCGTGCCCCTGCTAATGTTTTTGTTGCAGGATTTATCGGCTCACCAACTATGAATTTTTTACCTGTTAAAGCGCACAATCAAACTTTAGTAGGAGAATATCTAAATATTCAGATTCCGTGGCAGACATCCCACCAAATCCCCAGCGATCGCAATTTAATTTTAGGATTTCGTCCAGAGCATATTAAGCCTGTATCAGAAATTGCCCATTTATCGGGTAGAGTCAAGCTAGTTGAGTCTTTGGGATCGGAAACGAATGTGATTGTAGATATTAACGGCTTAGTAATTAATGCCAAAGTCAGCCCAGATTTAATATTCACCGAGGGCGAACTTACGCATTGGCAATTAGATTTAGAAAAATTTCATATATTTGACGGGGAAACCGAGTCACGCTTGCCCAATCCCCAGATTTAACTTGGATTGGTTTGTACTCAGAAATTTAGCCAGAGATTTAGCTAGAAATTTTTAAGAGTTGTAAAAGGCGATCGAAATTAAAGTGTTTTGTCATCATGTCTTGAATGCACTGTACTTTAACCCCTTCATGCAGGCGTACTTGCCCCAAGCAGCGTTCGATAATGCCCACCGTAGTTAGGGTATCTTTACTAACTGATAAGATCGGTACTTCAAATTCGGTGGCTCTTTCTAAAACATCGGGATTGAGGATAGAAGGATTTCCCGTCAAAATTAGGCAATTAGTAGATGTACCCAAAGCGGCAAGCTGAATGTCTAAGCGATTAGTGCCCGTGACCACAGCTTTATTAAAAGAATTTCTAAAGTAAACTTGGGCAGAGTTGACATCCATTGCCCCAATTTTAAGGTCTTCTACCATAATTTCGGAAAGGCTAACATCGGGCTTGCAGAGGATTGTGGCATCTAACTGCGTTACTAATTCATCGACACTGACACTTCTGAGAGTTAGATTTTCGGGCATCATTGCCAAAACTGGAATACCCAAGGATTCGAGGTAAGGAACCAAAATTTCTAGGGCAGTTTCAATCTGAATTTCTGGAATATCGTTAATTACCACGCCTAATAAGCGATCGCCCAATCGAGATTTTGCAACTAATAGGCGATCGGCAACTAATAAATCTTCAAATCTGGCAACTAATAAAATTGGCGCATCCAGACATTCGGCAATTTGCGGTAAAGATAAGCCAAACATCGCCCCTTCTTCAGGATTGCCCGGAGATTCGACTAAAACTAATTCCCCTGCCGTATTTTCTAAATATTGAGCCAATTTTTGGGTGTAGTCGGTCGTGTTTTGATGAAGTAGGCGTTTTTGGATCGAGACTTTATCTAAATTTAGTAAAGTCGGTCTAACTAATGATTTTTCTAAGTTTAGAGTCTGACTAATAAATTCGACATCAGCATCAAGAGTTACCCATGATTCGGGAACAGTGCGGGTGGTAAATGTGCCCAGAGGTTTAGCGTATCCCACCGTCATTCCCATTGCTTGTAAATGGATGCCTAATCCTAAGACTGTTGCTGACTTTCCACTACAAGCTCTAGTAGAGCCGACTAGCAAATGTTTGGACACTTTGTGTTTGAAACCAATAATTTATAGACGATATTCTAACTGATAACTACTTGAATGCAAGAAAATTCAGTCATTGGCGATCGCTACTTTTCTGGGCAAATATCTTAATCAGTACTTTAACTAGAGTATAAATTACCATACCCCAAAGTAGACTATTGGCAACAAATATCAGCCATCCTAGTACCCCATTAGCAATTCCAACTAGGAAGTTGGGCAATAAAGCTAAGGAAACCAAAGGGAAATTTAGAATATTTGCACCAAGTTGTATGAGTCGATCGCCCTGAGTAGCAGGCATACCAGTATCAAATCTTGTCATGCTTGTCGCAAATGACATCAATACCAAAACTACCGAACTCACAAAATGGATGAAGGCGATCGTTGTAATTACGATCCATTTCCTTTTGTTGAGTTTATTAAGTGGTTTTCTTATTCCCATAGTCTCTTCCCTTCTTGGGTTTGTAAACGCTTACAACGTCAAAGGCGATCGCCAAATTACGCAATCTTAAGACTTCGAGGGCGAGGCGCTTGTTACGATCATAATTCCCAAAAATCAACACTTAAAATGGCATCAATATCACAGCTAAATTGCCATGAATTAGGAAATTTCACAGATTTATAGCCTTGATTTTTATTAACTGTACGCGAAGCAAAATCAAATGCCTGCTGGAACAGATCGGGATCGTTAATGTAGTTTTTAAGGCTTGGCGATTGTTCTAAGATATTCAAAATCTCAAAGCGGTTACGATCGATGGTTTCTTCCCATCCCGCATAGTCATACTCATTATTGACATAGCAGCGTTTAAGTAAATGCTCAATAAGTGTAGTTAATCTACTCTTCAATTCACGTCTATCTCTGCCTGCCAAGCCTTCTAGCTCCTCAATTAAGTTTTCAATATCAAGCTCCTTTAATTGCCCCGATTTTAGTTGAGCGATCGCAGTCTCTAACCAAAGATTAAGGTCTTGCTTGTATAAGAGTGTTTTTTGAAGAACTGTTTTTTGAGAAACTATTTGAACCATAAAGTAAAGACGATACTTGTGGAAATTACACTTTATTTTACTGCCACAGGACTTAGATTGATTGGGCTGGGCTGGGCTAATACTAAAGTAAAATTAAATTAGTTTATTAAAAAATAAATGAGTACCTCGGAATTGACACTCCTCGTACTAAAGCACGGGGATTCCTAATTCAACGAGACAACTTACCAGATCGACTTACATCTATTTGGCAGAGGTTGGACTCATCCAAAGGCGTAGAAATTTCGGTATGCCCTACCGTATTTTTTAATCCAATCGCCAGTATATTTAGTGCAGCATTTAAGTCTCTATCTAATCCACAGCCACATTTACGAATATGGGTACGTGTACTCAATGTTTTCCTAACCAATGTTCCACAGGTAGAACAGTTTTGACTCGTATAGTGA
>Ga0163154_10005745_pt1 | contig 15561 bp, 12 predicted proteins | sample OliLakLV19MP9P1_FD_148649 | JGI IMG/M metagenome (GOLD analysis project Ga0163154, IMG submission 148649) | Freshwater microbial mat bacterial communities from Lake Vanda, McMurdo Dry Valleys, Antarctica - Oligotrophic Lake LV.19.MP9.P1 | ecosystem: Environmental > Aquatic > Freshwater > Lake >... | reverse complement strand
TCTATCAGAAACGAGCCGGAGGCGGTTCGCTGCTCGACTACCTTGGATACGGGACCACGCTTGGCACGTGGTTCATGAACGGACGGAAACCGATTGAAGTCACGGCCGTTGTCGACCGACCGGCCGGCCTGGAGGTCGACGAACACAGCATCACCGTCGCGCGCTATGCGTCGGGTCTTTCCAAATTCGAAACCCGCTGGGGCACCTTCACCGACCCATGGAAGCTCCAGCCCCAACCCAAGTGCGGTTTCGTCGTGGTAGGCACCGGGGGCACGATTTCGAGTTACGATTATGAGTCGACCGTCCGGGTTCAGACGCCCGACTGTCCCGAGGGCCTCGTGACTCCTGTCGATTCGCTGACACCCCCGTATCACAATCCCATTGCCTACGTGCTCCACTGTCTCGCCAGCGGAACGAAAGTCGAAGGACCGCTTTCGCCGGGAATTGCGCGCATCGGTCAGCAAATCGTCGACAGCGCGGTGCGCAGCGCCCGCCTCGGCCGCACGGTCAAACTGGTCGGTTGAGCTCCCGCCATGTCCTCGAATTACGAACTCCTCTCCCGAACAACCGGCTCCACGCCGGCGCCAGCGCTGGCGTACCGTCCACCCGTTCCCCGCCGGTATCGTCCCCGGATTGGACTGATCGGCTGCGGCGGCATCACCGTGCACCATCTCAAGGCAGCCCAATCGCTCGGCGTCGAGGTTGTGGCCTTGGCCGACGTGAATCCGGCGGCCGCGGAAAAGCGCCGGGCAGAGTTTTATCCGCAGGCCGAGGTCTTCTCCGACTACCGGCAACTGCTGGCGCGTCGGGACATTGACGTCGTTGACGTTGCAACTCATCCGGCGGTGCGCCTGCCAATCATCGAGGCCGCCCTGCTCGCCGGCAAACACGTGCTTTCTCAGAAGCCGTTCGTGCTCGATCTCGCCGATGGCGTCCGCTTGGCCGACCTGGCGGACCGCGTCGGCCGCCGCCTCGCCGTCAATCAAAACGGCCGCTGGGCACCGTACTTTGCCTACCTCCTGGAGGCGGTCCGTTCGGGGCTGCTCGGTCCGGTGCACTCCCTCGATCTGACCATGAACTGGGATCACACGTGGTGCCGCGGCTCCGAGTTCGAAAGGATCCACCACCTGATCCTCTACGACTATGCGATCCATTGGTTCGACATCGTCGCCTCGGTTTTCGCCGGACGGCAGCCGCGTCATGTCTTTGCCAGTACCGCACGTGCGCTCGGACAGGATCTGGCGCCGCCCTTGCTGGCCAATTCCTTGGTCAACTATGGTGACGGCCTGGCCACGCTGGCCTTCAGTGCCTATTCGCTCCACGGACCGCAGGAGCGGCTGACGGCGGTGGGCAGCGCGGGCACGCTGCACGGCTCGGGCCCGATCTGCGGATTGCCCCGCCTTCACCTGCATTCGTCCACGGGAGAGAGCATCGTCGAGTTGGAGGGTTCCTGGTTTCCCGACGGGTTCCGCGGTACGCTCGGGGAGCTTCTCTGCGCAATCGAGGAGGACCGCGAACCACGCAACTCCGCCCGCAACAACCTCGCCAGCCTCTCCCTCTGCTTCGCAGCCCTCAAAAGCGCCGACACCGGCCTGCCCGTCGTCCCAACCCTGCCGCAGTCACTGCCCACCGTCATCGCCCGCTGAAACTGGCCCACTGTAGCTGGCCTCGTCGAGGCCGGATCCCTTGACGGCGCGCCACCTCCCTCGCTCCGTCAGGGCCGCTCCGCCCGCAACGCCCCGAATACACCAAACAGGATCCCCCAGAAAGCGCCGTTGAGATGGGCACTGTTGGCAATCTGACTCGCATCGAAAAGACCGAGCAACTCCCTCGAACCCCAGAGCAGGCCCAGCAGGATGGTCGTGAGGGGGATCTCCCTGTGACGACTGCCCGACAGCGAGTGCAGAAAGATCAGCGCATACACCAGTCCCGAGGCACCGATCAGGCTCCGCTGAGTGAAAACGAGGACCACGCTGGCACTCAATCCAGTGAGCACGATCAACGCGCCCATGATCATGCAGAAGCGCTTGCCTCCCAGTCGTTTCTCCAGTCCCGGGGCCAGCAGCAGCAGCATGCTGGCATTGCCGATCAGGTGGGCCAGTCCCTGATGGGCGAACACGTGACCCACTACACCGAGGTACCAGCGCGGGTTGAGCAGCGCGACGGGCCCGATCGGATCGAGCCGGAGAAGATTCGCCGCGCCTGGAAGCAGGGTCGCCACCACCGCCGCCATGACCAGAAGGAGGGTCACCGGCGCATCAAACGTCAGATGAAAACGGTCCTGCATGCGGGCTTGCACCCGAACACCCATGGGCATTTTCCCATGAAGGCGCCACCCTGAAGCGCGCCCGCACCCGACATCGCCCGCGACCGGCTCCCGCCGAACCGGTGATCGCCGGCGCCCCCGGCAGGCGTGTGGTTGCTTTGCGCCAACCTACGATTCACGTTCTGTCCCCGGTCCTCGGTTGCAATCCGTCCACCCTCCTTACGGCAATGACCCTCAGCGCGAGTGACGACGACATGCCGTCCACGAAAAGCGTCTTTCTCGTGAAAGATCATCCCATTGTGATCCAGCGGGTCCGGACCGTGATGGAAACCTTCCCCGGTTTTCGCCTGGTGGGTCATGCGACCACGGTCTCCGACGCCCGGACGCGCGTGCGGGATCTCCACCCGGATCTCTGCATCACGGACTTGATCTTGAGCAACAGCAGCGGACTCTCGGACGGGTTGTCCTTGCTCGCGGATTTCCGCTATGAGTCTCCAACGACGTCCGTGCTGATCTTTTCCTCGGTCGAGGAAAACACGTTTGCCAAGCGGGCCTTCGAGGCCGGGGCGAAAGGCTACATGGTCAAGAGCGAGCCCATGGCCAATCTGGAGCTCGTGCTCAAGACGATCGCCGAGGGCCGCGTCTACCTCATTCCACGCCTGTTCGCCTCCACCTCCCGCAGCTACGCCGAAGACTTTCCCGCGTCCGTGATCGGGAAAAATTGGTTCTTCGCTGTTTTCAATGGATCTGAGCGTGTAAAATGCGTGGCCGACAACCCCCACTGCAAGCCGGCTCCGTTGTAGGTGGCCTCGCCGAGGCCGCGACGGGACTATGCAGTCCCGCCTCCGCCAGGAAGAGGGTCCCGGACAGTCGTTGATGCCAGAGCGCGAACCCCGCCAAAGGGAGGCTGATCCGGACCAATCCCGGAACAACCGTGGGATTTGCTGGGGATGCGAGCCTGCGCAGGGGTGGGCAATCAGCAGTGAGGTGTTTCGTCAGCCTGGCACCACGCGTGTGGCGGTGAGGTGGGCACGGGGAACTCGGCTGGGTCTCCTTTCCACGCGCACCGGCTCTGCAGCGGAACGAACCCCGGGGGGTGAAGGCGCCTTGTTGGCTGGTCTTTGTCTTTGCGGTGAATTGCCAACTCGAAGCCGTAACCCCCCGGGGTTCGTGGAGCGGTCGCGGTGGTTTCCGCTCCGATCGGACTTGGCACACCCGTCCCGGGATCGACGCCGGGTCACAAACTCGATGCGCAACCGCGCCCGCCGCCTCTTTTACCCACTGAAAGTAGCGAAGAACCGAAAAATTCAGTGCGCTGACGAACCGTGAGCTGCTCATCCTCCACGCGATCGGCCTTGAGCTCCCCAACCGCCGGATCGCGGCGGACCTCGGGATCAGCGTCAAAACGGGCGAGGCGCACTAAGAAACGATCAAACGCAAACTCAAGGTCCCCGATTCGGCCGGCCTAAGCCGCCTCGCCCACCCGCCAGGTACTCCTGCTGGCCGGATTGATTCTCCACCACAAGGACGCGGCCGGCAAAAGGCGGCTCCGCTTCCGTATCTTTTCCACCGGATACCGGCGGATCCAACCCGACCATCGGGTAACGAAAGGAAAAGGCACTGCCGCGCGGCCTTCGCGGCTCGTACGAAAGCTCCCCACCGGCCAGGTCGACGAGACGGCGCGACAGGACCAGGCCAAGTCCGCTTCCCGCCGGCCCATCCGCGTTGCTCAGCGGCACCCGATGGAAGCCTTTGCTCTGCGCCCAGAGTTCGTGGGGCAGTCCGGGACCACTGTCCGTGACCGTCCAGTCCGCCCAAGCGAGCGGTTCGCCGAGCTTCTCCAACGAAACCTCAACCGTCACCGCACCCTCCTGGGTGAACTTCACCGCGTTGCCCACGAGGTTGTTCACCAGCCGGCGCAGATTGGGCTCGTCGATCAGGAGCGTCTTCGCATCGATGGACTGGATACGTTGATTCCATTTCAATCCCTTCGCCTTGGCGACGGTCGCGTGGTCCCGGAGGAGCTCCGCAACCCAGGAATCCCAGACCACCCTTCGCCACCGAACCGGAATCAGACCGAGCTCGAAACGCAACAGGTCGAGTGTGCCATCAATCAAGGATTTCATTCCGTGCAGCTGCGCCTGGAGCACGGCGGCCGGGCGGTGTTCATCACCCTTGGACTCGCCGGCCAGCGTTCAAATAATCCCTCGGCCAGAACCATTTCTCCCTACGCTCATCGACCACCCTGATCGACCAGCTTGAGTCCGCGGATTTCCGCCGAGTCTTCACGGGCCTGCCCGGGTTTACCGGCAGCCCCCGCCTGAGAGTCAATGCATCCGGCGAGTGGCGTTCGTCGGGGGCGACGCCTCCACCCACCGGCGAGCCTCACTGGGCTCCGTGGCCCGCCAGGCCGCGGAGTCCTCGCTTGCTGACTCCGGGTTCACCACCGCGTGCAAGTTCCCGCAGGATCTCTGGCCCGTGGAGATCGACCAACGGCAAATGGAACAGGTGATCTGCAACCTCGTGCTCAACGCGAGGGAGTCGGAGCCCCGCGATCAACTCGTTCGCGTCGAGGCGGCGAACGAACGCCTCGCCGTGGCCCGCGGCGGACTCGAACCCGGGGACTATGTGTGGCTGATCGATCCCGCATTGAAGACGATCGTGATCAGCGGATACGCCTTCGACAACACGCTGCGGGACTTCACCCAGCACGGATTCTGCGACGCCATCGCCAAACCCTTCGATGTCACCACGCTGAAACGCGCACTCGAGCGAAACGGCGTTTAGCCCGCTTCGAAACACGGATCGGTGCAGCCGGGGTCGCCGACCCGCGGGTCGGCACCGCCCAGGGAAAAGGTTGCGGACGACCGCAAGAGCCGGCGGACGAAAGGCTCAGCGCGCGCGGCGACGAAACATGCCCAGTCCGACCAGCCCCAGACCCAGGAAACCGAGGGTCGCGCCCGAGTCGGGAACCTCGGACACCTGGAAGCTGAACTTTCCGGAGAACGTTCCGAGACGTACGCCCGAGGATTCGACGAAATCATAGAAACGGAAGTTCACCGGCCGGCCCGTCGGGCTGTTGGTATAGGTGCCAAGGATCTCGGGAAAGTTCGTTGCAGCCTGAACAGGAAATTCAAAAAAGTAAGGGTCATCGGGGAACCCGAAACCTTGCACCCCAAACTGCACCGTGACACCGGCATCTGACCAATTTCTCTCACCCAAGAACCTCTGGAATTCATCACTGTCCGGTCCAGGCAGATCACGGAAGGTGGACGCGGTTTCAGAAAAGAGACTCTCATTATCCGTAAATGAAAAGCTCCCGGTGAGTTCCGTCGTCGTTTCCGTCAGGAAAATGATCGCGGCCGCATCGACCCGGAAGGCACCGGCGAGGGCGATAAAAAATACGGTTAGGAACGTGCATCTGGCTTTCATGCCACCCGTAAGCACTTTTCATGCCTCAGCGGCCACGCAGTATTAACTTATTATTCTATAGCATTTTACAAGTTTTAGTTGTGGGTCAACCCTATCAATTTACCCACTTCTGTAAAGATAACCGACACCTACCGGCCACCGGCATGGCGGTGAGGACCCGTCACTGGCCAGCAACGGTCGCTTCCCCGGAGCGGTCCGGACGCAGTGTTGGTCCCTCGACCCAGCGGCCGCTGATCATCACCGTCCGGGGGTCGGTCGGCAGACCGCGTTCATTGCGATGGATCTGGGCTGCAAGGGATTCAACCGCGCCGCGGAGAAGCGTGCCGGCACGGCGGCGCCCGGGGTCGGAAAATGGTTCTTGCATCGCGCCGGAGCACGCTGCTAACCCTCGCTCGCTCGTAGGGGTGTCCTCCGCGGAGGACTGAGATTGCGGTGCGACCGGCCGCTCGACCCTTTGAACCTGAAACGGATCATACCGGCGAAGGAAACAAGCTCGACTGCGAACACTCGCAGCCGTCTTCCAACCCGGGGGGTCTGATTTGGGTCGGGCATTTTCGACCCATGCAACTCCCGACACAAATCCTCTCAGCGCTGGCTTGGTTCGCGCCCCTCGCGCTGCACGCCCAATCCATCCCGGCGATCACACCCGCGTCGACCGAAGCGGCCAAAGTCACCATGGAAACACTCCTGGTCACCGCCGATCTGTGGGCACAGCCCTTCGAACGCGTTCCGGCCAGTGTCACGGTGTTCGACGGCGAGGCGTTGCGCAGTCGCGCCGTCCGCCACTTCAGCGACTTGGTCGACCAGATCCCGAATCTCACCTACACCGGCGGCACCTCACGTCCCCGGTATTTCCAAATCCGCGGAATCGGTGAAAACTCCCAGTACGAGGGCGAGACCCCCGATTCGGCGGTGCGCTTCCTCGTGGACGACTTCGATTTCACCGGCCTCGGCACGCTGGCCAACGCCTTCGACGTGAGCCAAATCGAGGTGCTTCGCGGTCCGCAGGCCGGAGCCTTCGGCGCCAACGCCGCCGGCGGAGTCATCCGTCTGGTCACCGAAGCCCCAACCTCCTTCTGGACCGGCCGGGTCGAGTCCAGCTTTGGCGAGGATGGTTTGCGCGAGGGCGGATTCGCTCTCGGCGGCCCGCTGGTCCCCAGCAACCCGGAAAAGCTGATGATGCGGCTGGCCGTCCACCAGCATGCGAGCGATGGCTTCCGCCGCAACGTCACCCTCAACCGCGAGACCAACGCCCGCGACGAATTCAGCGCGCGCCTGCGCCTGACGTGGAATCCCGGCCCGGACTGGAGGTGGGAGGGAGCGGTTCTCTTCTCAAACGTCAATAACGGTTTCGACGATTTCGCCCTCGATAACAACGGCCGCCTGACCTTCAGCGACCAACCTGGACGCGACGAACAGGAATCGGTCGCGACCAGTCTCCGCGGAACCTTTGATGGCTGGAAAAGTGTCCAACTTTCCACGGTCAGCAGCGCCTCGTGGGTCGACTCGACCTACAGTTACGACGACGACTGGACCGCCTCCTCCTACGAGGGATTCAGCGACCTGCGGCGCAAGCGGACACTCTTCAACCAGGAAGTGCGACTCGACTCGCCGGCCAGGACCGCGGACTCCGGCCCGATCGACCGGTGGACCCTCGGCGCCTTCTTCTCCAAGATCGTCGAAGAGAGTGACTACACCAATACCGATCCCGGCAACATCCGCGGCCTGACGACGTCTTACGAGGGGTTGAACCTTGCACTCTTCGGCCAGGTTACCGGCAGGCTCTCCCCGCACACGCGGCTGGTCCTCGGACTCCGGATGGAGCAAATCGACGTCGAGGGGCGGGGAACACGCACCCGCTTTCGCCAAAGCCGGAACGCCTACGATCCCGTCGTGACCTTCTCGCCGGGCTTCGAGGACACGCTTCTCGGCGGCAAACTGACCGTGGAGCACGACCTGAACGAACGACACCGGGTGTTCGCCTCAATGACCCGCGGTTACAAGGGCGGGGCGATCAACGTCGACGCCCGCATCAATCCCGCGCTCGATCCGCTGACCTATGACACCGAGCACCTCTGGAACTACGAGGCCGGCTTCCGCGGAAACTGGCTGGAGCGACGCCTGCGCGGGGAGATCACGGTTTTTCACCTCGATCGCCGCGACACGCAGGTGCGCGACTCGGCGGGTTTCGGCGGCAGCTACCGCTTTTTCACGGACAACGCCGGCCGCGCCCATGTCTCCGGCCTGGAGTCCTCCGCGGTTTTCGCGGTGACACCCGAGTGGTCGGTGCTCGGATCGGTCGCACGAATGACGTCGTCCCTCGAGCGTTTCGTCCTCGCCAATGGAAACACCGGAGGTGGACGCATGCTCGCAAATACTCCGCGTTATGGATCCACATTCGGGGTGCGCTATCACCCGGCCGGGGGCTTTTTTGTCAATCTCGACTGGATGGACCGCGCGCGCCAGTACGACTCCAACAATCAGAACCAGGCCCGCCGGCCGTTCAGCGTGGTCAACGGCAACCTCGGTTGGTCCCGGGGGGCGTGGACGGTCACGGTCTGGGGCCGCAACCTCCTCGACAAGGTCTACGACCAGCGCGTCTTCTTTTTTGGCAACGAGGATCCGGACTACATCGAGACCCGCTACGAGAGCCGGGCCGCGCCCCGGCAGTTCGGGGTCACGGCGGCTTACTCGTTTTGACACGGAGCCCGGACCGCGCCCGTCCGACCGGGCCCGTGTGCCTACTTCTTCGGGTTGAGCTTGGCCAGGTACTTGGCCGGCTCCTTGAGGAAGTCCTCCTCGCAGCCCTCGCAGCAGAAGATGACCATCCGGTCGGGCTGGCCTTCGACGCGGTAGGCGTACTCGGGTGACTTGCCCATGGTGCCGAGCTCTTCGTCGGAGGTCAGACAGTGCTTGAGCGGATAGGCCTTGCGCGCCTTTTCCAGCCAGGCGGGATCGAGGTCCCGCGCCGGGACCAGGACCCCGGTCTTGGCGGCGGCCGCAGCAGCTTTGGCTGGTTCTTTGCGGTGGCCGTCACTGGCGGCCACGGCACTGAGTGAAACGAGGCCGAGCGACAAGGCGCACAGACCGTAGGTGGAACGTATCATGGTTTTCATCAGGGAAAAATGCAGGAGGATCTGGGCTTGGCGGGTTCGGGCCATGGTCTCAAGCGATCGGGGGGGATTGAGGAACAGACCCGACGGTCGCGACAACGTTCCGCTGTTCCCGCGCCAGCTTCAGCTCCCAATACCACGTGAAGAAGACAGGGACGGAAAAGAGCGAAACAACGTCGAAAATCATCCCGCCGATCACCGGCAGCACCATCGGCTGCATCAGTTCGGAACCACGACCAGTGGACCAGAGGACCGGAATCAGCGAAAGCAGGGTGGTGGCATTGGTCATGATTGCCGGGCGACGCCGGCGCAGTCCCGCCAGGAATACACGCCGGTGGACTTCATCGACGGTTCCCGGGTGGGTCTTGAACTGCTCCTGCAGGTAGGTGCCGAGAAGAATCCCGTCGTTGAACATCACGCCAAGGAGCACGAGGAAGCCCACGACCACCGCGGTGGTCATCTCCGCTCCCCACAGCCAGACAAGGAAGAAGCCGCCGGCGGTCGTGACGCTTGCGTTGGCCAGAATGATGATGGCGGTGATCAGCCAGGAGCGGGTGCCAAGATAAATCAGCACCACCATCACGAGCATCGAGGCCGAGATGATCCAGCGGAGCGTCCGATCCGCTTTGATCTTCTGTTCATAACGGCCCACCCAACGATAGGTCGCACCTGCGGGCAGCTCCAAACGCCCGTCGGCGAGCGCCGCCCGGAGACGTGCATCTGCATCCTGCACCACCTCGACCTCGCCCCGGCCCCTCGCGTTGAGGAGCACGTACTGGGTGCGCTTGCCACCCTCCGAGCGGATGGCCATCGGTCCGATGGTGTAGGTCAGCCCCAGTTCACTGGGTCGCTCGCCGACCTTTCTCACCTGCTGGCTCGCCAAGGCGTCACGCAAGGATCGCGGCAGCGCGTCATTCGCCGCGACGGTCAACTCCGCGCGACGTTCGCTGAGGGCGACATAGTTCCGTTGCGAGGCCAGCGGGAGCGTCGCAAGGAAGGCGTGGGCGTCCGGACCACCCGGGTTGAACTCCAGTTCGTGCACGGTCGGGATCGCCAACAGATTCGTCAGCGGAATCGCCCCGTGCCCGCCGTCCATCGCCGCCACCTGGACCTGGAGCAATTCGTCCGCATCGTCGCGACGCTCGCGTAAATAACGGATCCGGACCGGGTAGCGCAGCGCGCCTTCCACGGAGTAAGTCACCGCCATGCCACCGAGAGCCGTCTCCACCGAGGCCATGACCTGTTCATTGGACAACCCAAACCGCGCCAGCTTCGCGGCATCGAGGCGAATCTCGGCGTAGGGTTTGCCTCCCTCGCGCTGCATCTGCACGTCCTCCGCACCCGGTGTCGGTTGAATGACTTTCTCCGCCGCTTCAGCGAACGCTTCGAGCGCATCGCTGTCGTCACCCAGCACCTGGAGCGCGATCAGGCTGCGAATTCCCGTGGAAAGCATGACCACCCGGGTCTCGATCGGCTGCAGCCAGCTCGGGGCCACACCGGGAATGTCCGAGATCGCGGAGAGCGCCTGACGGACCTCGGCGAGGGTCCGGGGCCGAAGGGTTGTCTCTCCGTCGGGGTCGGTGAATTCGTGCACCGGCCATTCCGCATAGGGTTTCAGCAATACCACTGTCTCGATCATGCCCAGCGGCGCCGGATCCAGCGCAGTCTCGGCGCGTCCCATCTTTCCCATGACACTCGCCACTTCCGGTATGGATTCAATCAGGCGATTCTGCGTCAGCATGATCCTCTGAGTCTCTCCCAGCCCTCCGGTCGCGGGAATCGACGGCATAAAAAGCAGGCTCCCTTCGTCCAGCGGCGGCAGAAAGCTTGAACCAACGCCCGGGAAACGCCGGGACATCTCCTGATCGAGTGTCGTGCGCGAGAAATCGGCCCCCGCCACCGAGAACAGTTTGCGCAGGGGCCAGCTCAGCGTCGGCCAGCCCGCGCCGAGCAGGTACCCTCCGAACGCCATCGCCGCGATCGTCAGGGTGAAGGCAACCTTGTGTCGTTGAATCCGTGAATACGCCCATTCGTAGGCGACATGGATGCCGCGGCTCATCGGATTCTCCTCGTAGTTGACCAGGCGCTCGCGACCGATCCGCCAGATCGTGAGGGCCACCAGTCCGCCGAAGAGCGGGGCAAACAGCCAGCCGGGAATCGTCAAAGTCCACCGTCCATACTCCATCGGCAGCGCCCATCCGTCGCGGAAAAACCAACCAAAGGCCACGCCTCCACCAAGACCGGCCAGGGAGAGCAGGAGCGGCTTGCGCACGTGCCACGGCGGAAGCAGCAGGCGGCAGAGAACCGGAACGAGCAGCGTCCCAAAGAGCACCGCGCCGCTGATCGCGAGCGACTTGGTCAGGGCCAGCGGCTCGAACAAACGGCCCGCCTGATCGGTCAGCGCGAAAATGGGCAGGAATCCGATCACGGTCGTGGCCGCGGAGGTCAGCAACGGGCGCGCCACCTCCCGCGCCGCGCGCACCACGGTCTCGGTGATTTCAGGATCGAACGGGGAGGTCGGCATCGGCCGCCCCTCCCGCCTGCACGTCTCCTGCAGGTCCACGAGGTGCTGGGTGATGTTTTCGGTCATGATGATGCCGAAATCGACCATCACGCCGATGGCGATCGCGATGCCTGCGAGGCTCATGATGTTCGCGCCGAGACCCAGCAGGTGCATGACCAGGAAGGTGAAAAGCATGCCGAGTGGCAGGCTGACCGCGACGGCGAGACTCGCCCGGACGTGCAGGAGGAAGGCCACCACCACAAAAATCGTCGTGATCACGGCTTCCTGCAGCGTCGAGGTGACCGTGGCCGTCGTCTCACGAATCAATTGCGAGCGATCATAGAAAACCGCCACGCCGAGCTGCTCGCGCACGAGCGTTGGCCGGAGGTCCTCAAGTCGTTTCTTCACGGCGTCGATGACCGTCTTGGGATCCTCATGGACCCGCATGCCGATGATCGCGCCGACATGCTCCTGGTAGCCGTCGGCGAGAAGCCCCTGCCGGAATTGCCCGCCAAGGCGCACGTCCGCGATGTCGCCCAGGCGCAATCCCGCGCCTTTCGTCCGGTCCCCTCGTATGACAATATTCTCCACGTCCGCCACGGACCGGATGAAACCCACGCCCCGGATCATCGTTTCCACCCCGCTTTGCTCGACGCTCATCGCACCCACATCACGCCCCGCCTGCCGCACGGCCGTCATCAGCTGGTCCAGCGTGATGCCCTGTTCCTCGATGCGGGTCGGATCAACATCGATCTGATACTCGCGGGCAATGCCACCCGCGGGTGCGACCTCGGCCACTCCCGGCACGGCCCGCAGCGCGGGCACCACGATCTGGTCGAGCAGGAAACGCTTTGTCTCAAGGTCTCGCGGACCTTGCAGCGTAAAGGCAAAGACCTGCCCCATCGCCGTCGCGTCCGGCCCCAACCGTGGATTGACCCCCGCGGGCAGCAGCCCCTGCACCTGCGAAAGACGCTCCAGCACCCGGGTTCGGCAATCGTAGAGGTCGCGCTTCTCCTCGAAGATGACGTAGAGATAACTCGCGCCGTAAAGTGACATTCCACGTACCGTCTGCACGCCCGGAAGCCCTTGCAGCTCGCGCGCCAGCCGCGAGGTCACTTGCGCATCCATATCCTGGGGACTCTTGCCCGGCCACTCCGCCCAGACAATCACCTGGTTGTCGCTCAGATCGGGGATCGCATCGACCGGCACGTTGCGCCAGGCCCAAAGACCTCCCAGAGCCAACGCGAGCGTGGCGGCGAGCGTGAGGAACGGGTTGCGGATGGTGAAGGAAAGCATGGAGGACGGCTAGTGCGAATGGGCCGGAGCCGGCGCAACCGCGCCCTGGGGAAAGAGAAGGCTGGGTGTGCCGGCAAGCTGGGCCTGGCTGTCGATCAGAAACACGCCCTGGGTGGCGACTTCATCCCCGGCCTTCAATCCGGCCCGCACCACGAAGAGATCGTTGCCGGACTCGTCCTCGATGCGCGGCCCGAGCGCGAGCGGCGCCAGTTCAAACCGGATACGGCCGTCGCGCTGTCGCCCGGCGACGCGCCACGCGACATTGCGGACGCCGGTCGAGATCACCGCCGTCTTGGGGATCAGGACAAACGCGCCCACGGTCCCGGGTTTGGCGGGATCGGCCACCGACAGGTCGGCGGCAAGGACACTCTCAATCCGGGCGTTGACCAGGCTGCCCGGAAGAAGCCGTCCGGCCGGATCACTCAGATGAAGATGCACCTCGCGGGCGCGGATCGCGAGGTTGAGCTCGGGTGCGACCCAGGTGATCGTCGCTCCCATTTCCGGCAGGTCGCCCCTGTCATCGGAGGAAAGCCGCACCGGCAGTCCGGCCCGCACCCAATGCGCCCGGGTTTCGGGCACATGCACCACCACCATGTAGGCGTGCGGATCGACCAGGCGGAGCAGCACGGCGTCAGCCATGACCTCTTGCCCCACCTGCGGGAGGCGCGCCTCCATGCCTCCGGCCTCACCCTCGATCCCCAGCACCACCCGGCCGGCGAACGGGCTCCGGATCGTCACCGTATCCACCGGTGAACCACCCGCGAGGACCGCAGCAGCCACGTCGGCCAGGTTCCAGCGCTGGAAACGCTCGGCCAGGGCGCGGACCGTCGGCTGATCCCCGAGCTTCACCGCCGCGGCCAGTTCCCCCTGCGCCGCGAACGCCTCGGGGCTGTAAAGATCGATTACCGGATCCCCCACCTGCGCGTCTGCACCCATGTGACGCGCCACTTCGTGACGTTTGACGATGCGACCGCCGACGCGGGGAATGACCACCTGCAGCGTCCGATCGTCATACCGCACCGCACCATAAGCCCGGACGACCGCCCGGGCCGGCCCTTCAACGAGGGTGGTCAGCTGCACGTCCATCCGCCGCTGCTGTTCGCGGGTGAGTTCGCCGGAGGTGACCTTCGTCATCTTCATGCCGCACACCGGGCAATCGCCCGGCTTCCTCCCGATAAAATCCATCATCGGGCAGGCCCAGCGTTCGCCGGCGGTTTCGGCCGCGGAGTCGTGCGGCGCGGCGACGGAAAACAGCGCCGATTCGGGAAGCAGGGCGATCAAGCCGGCCCCCAGAAGGAGGCCGGCGACGCCCACGATGAGGCCGGTGGAACGCATGGTGGCTAACGCTTGATCTGTTCGTTGCGCAGATAGGAGGGCCCGTAGCGGTCGGGATCCGCCTTGAACTTGGGCGGGCACATCTTGCAGCCAAAGCCGATCGTCTGTCCCTGATAGACAGCGGTGGGCAGCTTAGGGTCGACGTCCATGCCGCAGATCGCGCAGATCGTGTTCACCGGCTGGGCGCCCGAGGGTTTGGCCGCGGTTTTGGCCGCGGGTGCGGCCATGCCGTGCTGCGAAGGGTCGATCACGGGAGCGGCGGGAGACGACGCGGGATTCGCGGCCGCAGGCGTCAGCGCATTCGTGACCATCGGTGCATAGTCGCCTCCACCCAAGGGTGCGGCCGCATGATCGCCGTGCGGCTGGAAGAAAGCAGCCCGCGCCACCAAGGCAATCAAGGCTCCGGCGATGAAGGTTCCGGCAAAGAGGAGAAGATTTCGGGTCATGGAAAACTAGGGATTAAGGTTCGAAAAGGCGTCCGCGGGAGCGTAACGCCAAAGTTCCGCCAGCGCGGTGCGGGCCGAGGTTTCGGCCTGAAGCACCTGCAGTTCGGTCTCCGTGGCCTTTTCGAGCAGCTCGACGACCTGGAAGACCGTGGACTCTCCGGAGCCCGCAACGCCTGCTGCGCGAATCAAGGCATCGTACTCCGCGTTGAAACGGCCGATCGTTTCACTGCCCAGGCGCCGGGCCGTCGCCGCGAGTCGTTCAGCGCGTGCCGCGCGAGTCAATGCCGTTTGAATACGGTAACGAAGGGCGTCGGAATCGGTTTTCGCCGCGGTCCGCTCGGCCTCGGCCGCGCGAAGGTCGGCTCGGGCATAACGCCGGCCCCTCCAAGGGATCTCGGACATGAAGGCAATCCCAACGGTGTTTCCGTCACCGATCGCCATCCGCTCCCGCTCAAACCGGAGTCCGACGGCGGTCATCGGTTGGGCCGATGCACGCGCCATCTTCATCATCGCGCCCGCCTCGTCCGCACGGGCGGCGGCGAGGACCAGACCAGACGCCGTCCCGGCGTCGATCGCGTCGGGGGCGGGAGCGGAAAAGCCCGGCAGGACCGCATCGGGATCCAAACCCAGCCGGCCACGCGCCTCGGCCAGCGAATCCGCCTCCATCTGCATTTCCTGCTCGATCGCGAGCTGGAGCGACGCCACCCGCGTCTGCACGGCGAGACGATCCGCCAGGCGGACGCCACCCGAAGCCTGGCGCGCCTCAAGACTGCGCAGCACCGAATCAAGCCGGTTCCGCTGCGTCTCCATCAGTCGGATGCGGGCCTGCGCTCCCTCCGCCTCGGCCAGGGCCATCGCAATCTCGGCGGAGAGTTCGCCCGCCATGACCGCATAGTCAGCCCGGGCCATGGCGACCACCGCGGCCGCGCGTTCCCGGTCCGCCGCCCGTTCGCCCCGCTTCGGCAGGGGCTGACGCAAAGTAAGCTCCCACATCGTGCTGCGTTCGTTCATCGGCCCCACCCTCCGCGAGCCCATTCCCTCCAGCTCAGGATCGGCCAGCCGACCCGCCGAGTCCACGCGGGCCTCCGCGGCCTCGATCCGCTGGCGCGCCGACTTCAGGGCGGGTGATTGCCCAACGAATTGCAGCAGCGCCGGCGGGCTGGATGCCTC
>Ga0163154_10005744_pt1 | contig 15563 bp, 7 predicted proteins | sample OliLakLV19MP9P1_FD_148649 | JGI IMG/M metagenome (GOLD analysis project Ga0163154, IMG submission 148649) | Freshwater microbial mat bacterial communities from Lake Vanda, McMurdo Dry Valleys, Antarctica - Oligotrophic Lake LV.19.MP9.P1 | ecosystem: Environmental > Aquatic > Freshwater > Lake >... | reverse complement strand
GTATTAGCTAATACCTTCACTTGACTATTTGCTGAACTATCTAATACATTAATTTCCTGTTTAAGTTTTTCATAGTCAGAGGTAAAATGTTGATGAATAGATTCGATTCTTGAAATTACTTTTATATCTAGTTCTCTCACACAATCTTCAACATTAGTTAAGCTAGTTTGGGTGGTTGCTAATGTAGCTTTGTAATTATTAACAGACTCTTCTAAAAGTGTAATCTTCTCAGCTAAATTTTCATGAATTGCTAAAAATTGCAGAGCAGACTCTTGTTTTTCCTTTAATTGAGATAGTAAGTTTATCCCTTGATGAAATGTATCCGATAAACGTACTTCTAAAACGTCCCACTCTAACTTAAAATGACTAATTAAAGAAGTCACTTCTTCCATAGAGGCATACAGCCCTCTCGAACCTCCAATATTGCGTAATAGCTCTCGCACATCTAATAATTCTGCACAAAAAGCTCTCAGTTCTTCAATTTGATTATGAGCTTCAATCAAGGTTTCTTTAGCAGTGGTAGTTCGCTCTAGTTGAATTTCAAGAGGTTTCTTTAATTCACTGTATTTTTCTAGAGATTTATCAACCTGCTCAGTTAAATTAGGGTATTGATTTAAGAGCTGATTATTAATAGTTAGTCGCTCTAGTAATTCAGAAAACTTATCTATCCCTCCAATTTCATCCAAGCGATCGCTAAATTCTTTAATACTTTTAATAGTATTTTTATGACTTTGATATTTAAGGTCAATCTCTTGTACTATTCTCTCAGCCTCAGCTTTTATCTGATTGGCATCATTCAGTAGAGGCTTAAAAGCAATATTAATCATACTATGAAGCTCTTTTATATCTTCCAATAATCTTTGGTCATTCATTATAATATTGCCTATTTACTAGATTCACTAATATCTTCAAAGATTCGGTCAAGTAACATACGAGGTAAGTATTCATCTCTCCTCATTAATTCTCTGTATGGTAAATTCTGACTGGGTTCTTCTCCAAAATATCTATATCGGAGCCTTGACGCTTCCCATGACAAATCTCTTTTTATCAAGTCTTGGTTAATTTGATTTAATAGAAATCTCTTTACTTGATCGGAAGAACAATTTTCAATCTCGGTGGCAGCTTGTCCCGAATATCTATTTGCTCGATAGATTAAACAAAGACTTACAGGGTTTTTGACTTCACTCTTGGCTAAATCAAACCCTTCAGGATCTTGTTTGAAGTATTGCTCTAATTTATCAATCACTTGAGTATCAATAGCTGAAATATTAGATATTTCCATTTCCACTAGTATTGGCAAAATTGCAAGGTAGATTACTAAGGCTTCAAGTGGTGAAGAATTCTCGAAACTGATATTAGAGAGGCTACTTAAATTTGGAGTAAATCTGTCATCTCTATCTTCTATCGCATCAAGAACTTCCCATACCATAAGATTATTGCGTTCGATTTCTTCTAGCAAATAGCTTAATTTTTGAGTTCCAAGTAACCAAGCCTCAATTTTCTTAAAAATATTATCTACTATAAAACTTATCTTTTGTTCATTAGTAAGGCTGCTAAGACCTTCTGTGTATAATTCTTCAATAAATTCATCAACACTTAAACTGGAACTCTTATCAAAAACATTATCTAAATCACTAGAATTAATAACTTGTTTGTGTAGCCAATCCCACTCCATTGGAGATAATAGTAAAGCAACATATTCCCTCGCTCGTGTTAGTGCTGTGTACCATTTAAATAATTGACTTACAGAAGGCTTCTCAAAATTTAACGAAAAAGGAAACATAATTATAACTGCATTAAACTCTTGCCCTTTAGCTTCAGCTACATTTAAAAATAATAGTTTGTCTCCACCCTGAGATTCTTTATACTCATAGCTTATCTCATCATAGATAAATACAAAGCGATCGCTATCATCCATTTGTTCTGTTTTAGGGCTATTTTTTAGCTGATCGACCAGTTGTGTAACCCATTCTTTATCGGCTTTAATTAAGCGTGGTGTCGTATTTCCTCTCCTGCTATATTCTGGACTCGGCGGAGAGGTAATCCAACTACCATTTGTATCTAGGGCAAAAGCTCTTGTCTCTGTTCTCTGTGCTGAAAGAATATAGTTAGCAGCCTTGGTAATTTGCTGGGTATTACGGTAATTTTTTAGAAAAGCTTTTGGTGCAACAGGTGGAGCATAGTTAGGGAATTTACTAACAAATGCTGTGGCAAAATGTTCCCAACTAAATCCTGAAAAATTAACTCGTTGATTATTATCACCAGCTAAGATAATCAATCGTCCAGCATGTTTAGATACTGATTCCCAACTCACTTTTAATTCATCACTCAAGTGACAAACGGTTGGAGCCAAAGAAGTTCTATCATCCATCGGGAAACGTATTATGTAAAATTCAATTAATGCCTGTAGCTGACTCCAGTAGAAATCTTGTACCTCATCAATTATTAATATTGGAACTTTACAGTCAAAAGTATCAGAATCTTCTGATTGTTCTGAATGACCAGTTAACTGAATCATCACTTCAATAAATTTTTTTCTATTAGCCATTGCCCGATTTGCCTGACTAATAGCATCTCGATTATCTAAAGATCTCTTGATGAACTGATGATAGTTTAGTTGATTTATAAATTCAATTCCTTGGCTAAATTCCTTTAGAAGAGCATCTTTAATATTGTTTTGTGTATAGTCACTTCCCACATAACCTAAAAAGAGATTATACAAATTAATATTTTTTAGATATTCAGGTATTATAACTCTCATCTCTTGAAGATAAGTGCGAATTCTTATATTACCAACTGTGCTAGACCAAGCTTCTCTCTCATCCCCAGCAAGATATTGTAATATCTGGTCTTTGGTCAAAATAGCTAATTTGGTTGGTGGAGTTTCTTTATTTAATTGTGCTTGAGATAAGTTTTTACAGATTGTCAAACTTTGATAATTTTTGGTTATATAGTCTTCTCCAAATTTCTGTAATAGTTTGTTGGGAACGATCACGATAGGATATATTCCTTGTTCAATAGCCTCGATCGCTAAGTCAAGAGCAGAGGTTGTTTTACCAGTACCAGCCGAACCTCTTAGTTGATGAACTTGTAATCGACAGTTATCCACATATCTATCATCTTCATCTTTTTTGGAGCGTGAAAGAGCTTTTTGTTCTGATACTTGCTCGTCTAGCATCTTATCTTCATCAGGTTCAGGATTTTTCCATAACTTTTCGATTTCAAAACTTGCTTGTAAATATGATGCCAAACGCTTATATACATTTGATCTGGGAGCAATTCTCAAAACTTGAATAGAATCTGTTCCCCATGCCTTACTAACAGTGAAAATCGAACGGTAATCACCGAAGTGATGCCTCCATGCTGTTGGCTGACATCTCAGCCGTTTAATATCTACGTCTTCAGGTACTCGTGTTTTTTTTAGTAATTCATTAATCGAGTCATATCTAGCGATCGCATCTTCTAACGCAGCCAAGCATTTAGGTGCCATGTTTGCATAAAGCTTTAGATCGCGAATAGCTCTATCTGAGAGGTAGATGTGTAGCATTAGATTCCTACAGTCCTTGCTAATTGTTTAAGAAAGTAACCGATTCTACTTAATTACCCAATAAAATATTTAATGACTCTAAATAATTCGTTTAATCTTACCGTAATTTAGAATCATTAGCGATCGCATCTGTAAATCATAAATCATGTTAGAGCATTGTAATTTAGTCAATTCTAGCTATACTGAACAACAGACATTTACAGGGCATGCGGAAGCTTATGGAATCAATTTTAAGACTGAGTCAATACGCTTATATTGATCTTGAAGTTAATACAGAAGACACAATACATCGCATAGGTTTAGTATCTTCAGGCAAAGAGCAAGATTTTAAAATAGTTGAAGCTGCTCAAGAAAACTTAGAATCTTTACATAGCTCTGGGTTACATGTCTGTGGGCATAATTTCCGTAGATTTGACTATAAATATTTAATAAGCAAATTTCCTACGTTAAAATCTTGGCTGATTACGGATACTTTAGAGTTGTCTATCCTAGCCTTCCCTTTAGAGAGATCGCACAAGCTCAACAAAGATTACAAACCTAGTGAATATGCAGGGAACAATCCTCTCGAAGATGCACTTGCTACTAAAAGTTTGTTAGAGAAGATTATAAATACCCTAAGTACTAAGCCCCAACCTCTTCTAAATACCTATGCATATTTGCTCAGTTGTGGAGAAGATGAACCAAGCCAAGCATATCGTCGTCTCTTTGCCGAGGAAACTCTCTCCATACCGATTGTAGATAAACTGCCAATAGAAGCGATCGCCAATTTAGATAGTAGATACCTTAGTATATTTCTTAGTAATGCCCCTACACAGAATTTTGACCAAAGACTATGTTTAGCAGGAATACTGGCATGGAACTATGAATCCAATGTAAATGCCATTCACCAACCTCTAGGAACATGGTTAAATCGTCTGCCCGAATGTCCCAGTATTCTCAATTGCTTACTTCCAATTAAATTCTCTCACGAGTTCACCTATCAGCCCTATTTACAAGAATTTGGAATTCAAAATTTTCGCGGCAACCAAGAACATGCAATACAATCTATTCTTGCCGCTCAGAATCCTTTGATCTTAATGGCAACAGGTGGTGGAAAATCCCTGTGCTATCAACTTCCATCATTAATGCTGTCTCACAGGCAGAAAGGTCTTACCATAGTAATATCGCCGCTTCAAGCTCTAATGGAAGATCAAGTCAATGGACTAAAAGAGAAGGGACTGAATTTTGCTACTTTTATCAATGGGACGCTCTCAGCAGCAGAAAGGAGAGAAAGATTAGAACAGTTACGCAATGGTGAAAAAGATTTACTTTACATTAGTCCCGAACAGTTGCGATCGTTCAGTATCAGAAGCCTATTACAGGAACGTCTCCCGTCTCTAATCGTGTTTGATGAAGCCCACTGTATTAGTCAATGGGGAAATGACTTCCGACCCGACTATCGTTATGCTCCTAAATTTATTGCTGAAATCTATGACAAGCAAAATCGAGAATTACCCCTCCTAGCATTCATGACCGCCACCGCCACCCTTAAAGTACGCATAGATATTAAAGACCTATTTAAAAAGCATCAAATTATAATTAAAGAAGATGTGTGTTCCAGTAGCGATCGCCTAAATCTTAACTATCAAATTATTCCCACTTCCAAACAAGCTAAAGACCAACTATTGGTTGAGCAAGTTAGAAGTGAGATCGACCAGCATCAAGATGGAGCCGTCCTAGTTTACACATCAACTCGTAAAAATACAGAAAAGCTGGCAGAAGTACTCAATCAAAACAAAATTGAAGCCAAATTTTATCACGGCAAAATCCCTAAAGAAGATAAACGCGAGATTTTAGAAAAATTTAAAGCTAAAGAACTAGATGTGATCGTGGCAACCTGCGCCTTTGGCATGGGAATTGATCGCCCAGATGTAAGGGCAGTAATCCATCATTGTATGAGCGGGAGCCTAGAAAGCTACGTCCAAGAAGCAGGAAGAGCAGGAAGAGATGAGCAGCCTGCCAACTGCACCTTATTATTTGATCCACAAGATGCGGATACAGCCTTCTTCCTTCAAAGCCTAAATCAGCTATCTGCCCCAGAATTGCGTAATTTGTTTGTGGCTGTAAAAAAACTGCGAGATGATATTTACAAAAGTGCTTCAGAAGAATATTTCTGGGTGACAGCTAATGAAATTTTTCAAACCAGCGATCTTAATGAAGAGTTTGCGTCAGACGACGATCAGAAGGACACAAAAATCAAAGTTGCACTTCACTATCTGGAAACCTTTGGCATGATCGAGCGAGAAGAAAACCAATCTTCATTTATAGAATTTGAGCTTATCTGTCAGTCGCCTCAAGAGTCTCTTAAAGCTTTCGATCTTTACGCCCATTCGCATAATTTACCAAAATACCGTATAGCAGAATTTCATCACCTAATTCTTGCTATGCATCTCGCTAAAGTATATTGTCAGGATCGAACTCAGCCCTATGCTTTGGAAAAGTTAAGCGATGAATCTGGTTGCAATATTAAAGAATTGAGAAAACGTATTAAAGAATTAGAGAAAGCAAAAATATGTACATCTAAGATGCCAATTACTTTACTCATTACAAGAGGATCGACTGGTGCTGCTAAAAGTAGCCATGAAAAGTTACAAAAACTGGAACAACAGATCGTTGATGAGATTGTGGATCTTTTAGGCGATCGCAATCAAGTTCAAATTAACTGTCGAGGTTTAGCTACTCGTCTCGATCCAGATCGCAAAAATAAATTAAGTGCTAGAAAAATATTAGAAATTTTGGAAGGGTGGAAGCTTCTTAAATGGGTTGAATTTAAACAATTTAATCGTGATGTCGTTGTAATAAGAAATTTCTCTGTCCCTGAATACCTTAATGCCCATACAACCTTTATCGAAAATATTATTACAGCACTATATGCTTCACTAAAAGATCTGACTGGAGCAAGATTACGTCTAAGACCAGATTTAGCTAGTTTACTTTCTGAGATAAATCAACTTTCTAGTCCTTTATCTTGGGAAATCGAGGAATTAGAAAAAGCCCTTGCATGGATGCACTATCACAAGTTGATTAGGCTAGCAGATGGGTTGAATCTATTCCATCATTCCATGAAAGTAAAAGTTATAAAAGGAGTAAGAGAGGATAAAGTCATCACAGCATATCTTCAACAAGTCAAGCCTCACTATGATGAACAAGCTCGCCGTACTCACATCATGCTTGATTATGGGCGACAGCAGCAAAATTTCGATTTGCAGAAATATATAGCATCATACTTTTCTCTTCCCCGTTCAGAGTTTTCTAGTCTTCACCCAAACACCGATGGAGATATAGCCAAACGTCCAGTTACTCAAGAAGACTACGATCGCATTATCAATCCACTCAATCCAGTTCAGCGTGGGATAGTTCTATGTGAATCCCCAGCTATTTCTGTAATTGCAGGTCCGGGTTCAGGCAAAACTCGTACAATTGTTCATCGCATTGCGTATTTAGTCAAGGTCAAAAGAGTCGATCCCGCTCGAATCATTGCCCTAGCATATAATCGTAATGCTGTCAGGGAGCTAAGACTGCGTTTGCAAAGTTTAGTTGGAGAAATGGCATCTAGATTGCGGGTATATACCTTTCATGGACTATCTTTATCCATTTTGGGGCGGACAGTTGAGCCAACCAAAAGTGAATCTAGTAATCAATCACAAAACCCAAGGGATGTAGAAGATAAATTTGCTAAGCTTATCAAAGATGCCTGTGCCTTCTTGGAGAGCGATGACGAAGATGAAGAAATCCAAGCAGAAGATAAGCAATCAAGAATAATCAAACTTTTGGGCAACAGCGAGTATATCTTTGTGGATGAATACCAAGACGTTGCCGAGCATGAATATCATCTGGTAAAACTAATTGCGGGCTTACAGAACTCTGAAGATAAGACACGCTCCGTCCAAACTAATATCTGTATTATTGGTGATGATGACCAAAATATATATCACTTTCGTGGCACTAGCACCGAATACATTCGATCTTTCCAAGCAGAATATACAGCCAAGCAATTTTTACTCACTGAAAATTATCGCTCTAGTGAGCCGATTATTGCTGCTGCGAATCAACTAATTCAACACAATAGAGATCGCCTAAAACACAGAGGAAATGAACAGGTTAGAGTCAACAACGACCGCATGGGGGAAGGTGGATTAGATGTGCAATCTCTAGAGTTTGAAGATGATAACCATCAAGCAGAATACATAAAGCGTCAGATAGAAAAATGGATAAAAGGTGGCACTAAGCCTGAAGAAATTGCCATCTTAGCGAAAAATTGGCAATCTATGGACAAATCACGAGCTTTACTTGAGCGCAACGCTGGGATTCCTACCTATTCTTTAAAGGGAGAAGATGTCAAGCTGATTCAAAATCATGTCACCCAGCTTTTAATCACTGCCCTTGAAAGAAATCCAGATTTAATACTCTCTGTAAATGAGTCGGTCAAATCTCGGTTTGAGAATTTCTTTGAAAGGCGTAACCGTAGATTATCTGAACCAACCGTAAAAACCCTAATCAAAATTGCTGAAGATATTGATAAAGAGAGAGGATACGGTTCTGAATATCTCTCAACTCCAATTGCCGTCAGCGAGATTATTACCGCAATTTATGAGTTTAATGAAAGTCCTGATAATTCAATCGATCCCAATGCTGTATTAGTTACCAGTTGCCACGGAGCCAAGGGTCTTGAGTTTAAATATGTAATTTTAATTGCTGATGGTTTTAACTATAGAAGGGATAAAATAGAAGCAGAAAGGCGACTATTTTATGTAGCCATGACTCGTGCCAAAGAGAAGCTAATTTTAACTCACTCTCAAAATTCTCAATTTGTCAATGAAGCAGGGGCAGAAGCCTATCCTGTTGAGTCCATAATTATTAATCCTCCCCAGTTTATTTTTTACTCAGATATGACTCCTAGATTCGTAAACTTAGGATTTAAGGCTACAAAAAATTGCCAAGATATAATTAAGGGCTTGACAGAGGGAGATTTAATTAATCTGCAAGCTACTCAAACTAACAATAGTTGGACAATTCGGAGAAACGATCAAGTAATTGGGCTTCTCTCAAATGAAGCCGTTGAGAATCTTAAACGTAGGCACATTATCCCCGGTGAGTTTATTTTCTTGCCAAATGAGGTAACAGTTAGAAGTATCTATAGGCACTTAAAGACAGATGAAGTTAATGGAAATATTCTTGAAGAATGGTATGTAATAATCCCACAAATTCGTATTTATCGTTAATTAGAAATTCTACTGTTCGCCCTATATACAATTGCCATGACGATCGCCGTAACCAATTCTTTTTAGATCGCGGGTGTGTATCTATCCGCTTCGCCGAAGAACAAATCATCAAACATCCCCACAGTTGCGCCGCCGCGATCGCCCAATTAATCGCCAACATCACAAACGACAAACCCTACTAAATCACTTTGTGAGTATAGACATACCATCCATCAAACAATGGACAGAAGAAGAAGCCCTCCAAATACGATCACGAAACTATCGGGACAGATGTATGAACTAATACTACTAAAATTAAAATCAAAAAGCGAATCAGGTATCAGATAGAGAGTGCACCCCCTCAACGGCACCAGTGTCAGATTTACCAGCTTTGATTCCCATCATATATAGTGCAATTGCCAACTTGGAAATATAGCCCTCATCAAGAAATCGAGGTCTGCGATCAACCTTATACAGTCATCCCTGTTCCCGTCTTTGCTACTAAACTTCGCTCAACAGGGCAAGACCTATTTGCGCTTTTACTTAGAATAGATAACTATTCCAGCCTGCATGTTAGGATGAATCCTTATATGAGCAAAAAAAGCTTACAAATCACCTTACAGCCCCAAGTATTACAGTGGGCAAGAGAGCGAGCAAGGTTAGACAAAGAAACCCTAGCCCGTAAACTCAGCGTGAAAACCGAAACCATCCAAACATGGGAGCGGTCGGGCGAAATTAGCTTGGCACAAGTAGATCGGTTAGCGCATTTCACCCATACGCCACTAGGCTTTTTGTATTTATCCGAACCAGTCCGCAATGAAGTATCGATTCCAGACTTTCGCACCGTCGGAGATGCAACGCGGCAATATCATAGCCCAGACTTGATCGAGACAATTCAAACCATGCAACGGCGACAGGATTGGCTGCGAGATGAACTGATCGAGCAGGGCAGAAATCCTATAACGCTAGTTGGTAGCATCACCACAGAGATGGAGCCGAAGCAAGCAGCGAATATTTTAAAAGAAAATTTACAATTACCAACTGATTGGGCGGAATCGCTAGCAAGCTGGACTGAAGCATTGCGCTATCTCAAAGAAGCGATCGAGCAAGCTGGCATTATTGTTGCGATCAATGGCATTGTCGGCAACAATACCCATCGCAAACTCGATCCCTCTGAATTTCGCGGTTTTACCTTAGTAGATAGCTATGCACCGCTAATTTTTATTAATGGCGCAGACGCAAAAGCCGCACAAATGTTTACCCTCATTCATGAGTTAGCCCATATTGGGATTACCGCTAGCGGTATCTCCAACTTTGAGACGCTACAACCCATTCCAATCCCAATTGAGATATTTTGCAATCAAGTTGCTGCCGAGTTTTTAGTACCTGCTGAAGCCTTACAAGATAGCTGGCATAGATTGTTATCTCAACCAGTTAATTATCAACCCTATCAACTTTTGGCGCGTCAATTCAAAGTCAGTAATATTGTAATTGCGAGACGCGCCCTTGATTTGGGACTAATTAACCGCAGTATGTTTTTCGCATTTTATCAAAGCCAAATGGAAATAAAATCTACTAAAAAAACAGGCGGCGGTGATTTTTGGAAAACTCAAAATGTGCGAATTGGTAAAGCTTTTGGTATGGCAGTTATTCAAGCAGTCAAAGAAGGTCGTCTTCTTTATAGAGAAGCCTATGCCCTCACAGGTCTAGCTGATAAAAGCTTTGAGCAATTTGTCCAAAAAATGGGGGCTTAAAATTGACTGCTTCATCTCCAATCTATGTACTAGATGCCAATATCTTCATCGAAGCTCATCGGCGCTACTATACCTTCGATATTTGCCCCGCATACTGGGACTGTCTCACACATTATGCAAACCAAGGACAAATTATCAGTATTGACCGCATTAAATCTGAGTTAGGTGGCGGCGATTGGTTAGCAACTTGGGTAAAGCAATCTCCATCTAGTCTTTTTCAGTCTTCAGTTACTCCTGATGTAGTGAAAGCTTTTAGCCCAATGATGGCTTGGGTACAGGGAGATGCAAACTATACATCAGCAGCGAAAGCTGAATTTGCTAGTGTTGCCGATGGCTGGGTCGCTGCATACGCTAAAGCTCATGGAGCAGTGTTAGTCACTGAAGAAGTTTACAATGCCACTATCAAGAAAAAAGTCCCATTACCAAATGTTTGTAGGCAGTTCAATATTTCTTACACAGATACTTTTGGAATGTTAAGAGGACTAGGGGTGAAATTTGAATGGCAACCATAATGACCAATGCGATCGCCGATTATCTAGAGCAACATCTTCAAGACAGTATCCGCCGTAGAGGAATCGTGGTCTGGCTCGATCGCGATAGTCGCTACACCAAATTCGTCGATCACCTTGCCGAACGTCATCAACATGGCGATTTTATTGCACCCGTGATCCGTTTTCGAGGCAGTTATTTAGAAATGCTGCTCGATCTAGAGAAATATGGTAACGGCATTGACCCCGAACCATTGCTGATCCATTTACCCACCCACAACCGCACCACTGTAGTGCAAACCCCTTTACTGGAACTATATAAAGCGGGAAAACGCTACGAATACTCCCTCTTTACCCTTGTACGCGATGCCGCTAGTGGCAAAGTTACTCAAAAGGCGATCGAGGATTTTCTCAATGAAAACCCTGACCTCACTCTCGAAACCGCCGAGGCATGGTTACAAACAGAACTAAATCGCCCCATCGGTGACTTCGCTACTTATCTCGAAGGGCTGGAACTGACTTGGATTTTGGACGCACTACTGAAAAAAAATAGTCCCCTCCGCAGCAAAATCAATACCGATGCGGATGCTCTCTCTCTAGCCGAATGCCTCCACCGCCGCACGGGAATGAATGATGATTTCCTCCAATTTTTTCTTCAGCCCAATCCAAGCTTTACAAAAAGTCTTGATACTAACGATCTCGAACGTGCCTTAGTCGCTTGGTTAATGTGCGTTGAATATGCCAATGACCTCATGCGATCGCCCCATTTACCCGAACTAAAACCTCTACGATCGCTACCGAAACTTTTGCAAGAGGAATGCGCCAAACTAATCGCCCACCTCCGCGATCATTATCAAGACCGCTATGTAGAATTCGCCGAAGATGTAGCTGCTAAAATCGCCCTCGAACTTGAGGCGATCGCCGCCGAAGATTTGGGCAAGATCGACACCTTTCAATGCGAAGATCTCGCTGTATTCAACGCCGCCATTTCTGCTCTCAATAACGCAGACTGGGAAACCGCAATGACTTGGGCGCAAGGGCGCGTCAATGCCCCATCGCTCTGGTTGCAACGCGATCGCAAACGGCGTGACCTATGGCGACTTGTCTTGTCTGCTGCCACATTAGGAACGGCGATCGCTCAAAAATTCAACTTTTTAGAGGGGGCGAATAACTTGCGCGAAGCCCTAGAACACTACACCCAATCTGGATATACCGTCGATTCTGCCCACCGTCATTTTGAGCAAAGCTTTTTAAAGATGTTGGATACAGGTTCGCCCCAATTTTCTCAAATTGTCACCACCGCCGCCGAACTACGCCAGCGCTATCGCCAATGGGCTAATGCCAATGCTCGCAGCTTTGCTGACCTTTGCGATCGGCAAGGATTTCTACCCGAAGCGGAACTACAACAGCGCCATCTTTTCGAGAACCATGTCATGCCCCTACTCAGTGACGGCAAGCGCGTAGCTCTATTTCTCATCGATGCCTGTCGCTACGAAATGGCTGCCGATCTGTTCGACATTTTCCAAAAAGACGGACATAAGCCCACTCTTTCTGGTTGCTACGCAGAACTACCGACAATCACAGCGATCGGCATGAATGTCCTTGCCCCAGTCGCCACCAATGGAAGAATCGAACTACCTGCGGGAAATGACTTCAAAAAAGGTTTACGAGCAGGTGAATATGCCGTCAAAGATCCCGATAGCCGTGTCCGTGCTATGGGTGATCGCAGTGTAGATCGGGTTAGTCATGGCAAGCGAGCCTCGCGTGGCATCGAGTTGATGCAGGCGGCTCAAGACACTACCGACACTCTGAAACGTCGTTGTGCTGGAGCCGAGTTAGTGGTCATTCACAGTCGCGAAATTGACGATGCTGGTGAAGCAAATGTCGGCATTGCCAGCTTTGAAGTCTGGCTACAACAACTAACCGCCGCCCGTGCCAACCTCCAGAAAATCGGCATTGATGCTTTTATCTTTACCGCCGATCATGGCTTTTTACTGCTAGACGGTACTGTTGCAGAAATCGAATATTCCAGCGCCACGCGACGATATGTCCGCCTTGATGAATACCGCAATGAAAGCGATACTGTAACCGTTTCCTTGCGATCGCTGAACTATGAAGGACAAGAGGGCTATCTGTTATTCCGACGCGATACGGCTGTATTTAAGGGCAAAACTAGCAGTGGCTCCACCTTTGTACATGGAGGCAATACACTCCAAGAGCGAGTCATTCCCATATTGACCGTCGCCGCGAGAGCGCAGTCACTCCCATCCCTAGAACCCTACCGCCTCGAAGTCCAGCCTGACTCGGATATTCTCGGTCTGAGTCGCTTGCGCGTCCGTGTTGTCGCCATTCCTAATCCCCAAGGAGTTCTTGCCTTTGCCACAATTAGCCAATTGGCGATCGCCCTACGTGTACCCGATAATCCCAATATTTTAGTGGAGTTGCGCGATGCATCAGGAGCGACGATCAAAGGACAACAGGCGATCGTGACCGTAGGCGAACAATGGGCGGAACTATTCTTTGCGCTCACTGCAACCATTGATGGACATACTCGCGTTGAGGTTTACCATCCCACAGGTATTGCCCAAATAGAAACAGCTTGCCCCACCACCTATTTTAAGGTAGCAGGCTCAACCCATCAACCTACCGATGAGATTACTGTCAAGGGCGATCGCTGGCAAGATCGTTTTGACAATCCTGCGATCGCTAAAGTATTTGTCCACCTATTCGAGCATGGCTCAATTGTTGAAGCCGAACTCACGCAGATGCTCGGTTCAGCACGACAAGCAAGAAAGTTTGCTTCAGATATCGAGGAATTAGCCCGTAACGTTCCGTTCGATGTCAAAGTCGAAATGGCAGCATCAGGCAAACGCTATGTCAAACAATAAAAACCAAGAAGGATTGAGTCGGAAAGCGACCCAATCCTTCTCTTATAAAAACAATGGTAAACAACAGCTATGGGTCTAAATGCACAAGATACAGAACATGTTTTTGAAAAGTTGCGATCGGGAGTTGTCCCCGAACGTGGATTAGAAGCTTTTGCAGTTGGCATTGATCGATCGCGAACTGAACTGCAACGCCAACTAAAACTCGCAGAGGATGGGGAAGGGGTCTTTAAGTTTTTACGCGGTGGTTATGGCTGCGGCAAAACCTTTATGTCTCGCATCGTTACCCTTGATGCCCGCGATCGCGGATTTGCCACCAGCTTCATTGTCGTTTCCGATAACGATCTGCACTTCCATAAGTTTGATGATGTTTACCGTAAAGCAGTTCAAGAATTAGGCACAAATGTATGTCCACGCGGCGCTCTTGGTGACATCATTGATCGATGGATTGCCACTGTAGAAGATAAGCTGATTGCCGCAGGAAGCGATGAAAATGCTCCTGACTTTGATGATGCTGTTCGTCTTCGCCTTGATGAAGAATTAGCCTCAATGACGGGCGGTCAAGTCCCCGAAGATATGACAAGAGTGCTGAGAACAATCTTTACACTCAAACAGCAAGGAAACTTTGCGGACGCAAGCGCTCTCATCTCTTGGCTATCAGGAAGTGAGAACGTCGCTGCTAGTGCTAAAAAAGCGGCGGGAATTAAGGGTGATATTGGCAGCCGCGAAGCCCTCGACTACCTTTTGGGCATTTTAGAGATCGTCAAAGCCGCAGGATACAAGGGATGGGCGATCGTCATTGATGAAGCCGAAACGATCCTGCGGATGCGCCAAGATGTGCGGGGGAAATCCCTCAATGGCATTCGCCAGATCTGTGATGCCGCCGATCGCTATCATGGGTTGCTCTGGATTTTTACAGGAACTCCCGACTTTTTCGACACCAAACGCGGCGTTGCAGGTCTACCACCTCTTCACGATCGCATAGCCTTTACCACCTACGGCAAATTCAGCAACCCGCGTCAGCCCCAACTCGAACTCACTCCATTCGATACCACGCGCTTAAAGGAAGTGGCTTTACGATTGCGAGAGCTATACAACTCTCCCTCACCAATCCGCCTAGAACAGCGCGTTACGCCAGAATTTATTGAATGTTTAATTCAAGATGTGACCAAAGGCTTCAAAGGTGATGTGGGAGTAGTACCACGTCAATTTTTACGCAAATTTGTGGATATGCTCGATCTTGCCTCGGCAAATGATGACTTCGATCCGATGGTTGCATCTGGCTTTACCCAAGATCTCATCAACGACACAGAACGACGTATTCAATCAGGATTGGCTTCTTTCGATCCTGAACCAGATGATAATGAAACCTACACAGTGGTGGAGTTCTAAGCTGTGAGTTCAATATTTGCCCGTTTTCCACCGCGATTACAACAAGCGATCGTCTCAAGATTGGGATGGACTACCCTCCGTCCCGTCCAAGAGTTAGCTGGACAAGCAATTTTAGATGGAAAAAATGCGATCGTGCTAGCTCCCACTGCTGGCGGTAAAACCGAAGCCGCAGTTTTCCCGCTACTAGCAGGGCTGATCGAACGCGAACCTGAAGGCGTAGGAGTGCTATACATCGCACCAATTAAGGCATTACTCAA
>Ga0163154_10005743_pt1 | contig 15563 bp, 16 predicted proteins | sample OliLakLV19MP9P1_FD_148649 | JGI IMG/M metagenome (GOLD analysis project Ga0163154, IMG submission 148649) | Freshwater microbial mat bacterial communities from Lake Vanda, McMurdo Dry Valleys, Antarctica - Oligotrophic Lake LV.19.MP9.P1 | ecosystem: Environmental > Aquatic > Freshwater > Lake >... | reverse complement strand
GGTAAATGCCTGCTATATTACTCTCATAAAGATGTTGCCAAACTGGAACACCTGATGAGAGACAAGCCACTAAGCGAAAGAGAAGTGGGGGCACAATTGATACATGAAACGGTATCCTACGCTGAAAGTGCAGTATGTCGCAGAAAAATTCTACTGAATTATTTTGGCGAAGAATATGATACCAGTCAATGCAACTGCATGTGCGACAATTGCAACAATCCTAAGGAAATGCTGGAAGCCAAAAAAGAGGCCCAGCAAGCCTTGCAGGTAATTAAAGGGTTGGATGAGCAGTTTACCATGCAGTACATTCTTTACATTTTACGGGGCAAACCCAATCCTCAGATAAAAATGTTCCGGCACGATGAACGTGATTTTTTTGGCATTGGCAAAGAAAAAGACGAACATTTCTGGAACTCATTATTACGGCAAATTATACTGGAAGGGTTTATAAAAAAGGATATTGAAGAATACGGCGTTCTCAAGTTCACCAAAAAGGGAGAAGCTTTTTTAAAGAAGCCGGTGTCTTTTAAAATAGTATTGAACAATTTATTTGAAGATGCCAATGCAGATGATGAGGAAGGCAACATGCAAAATGCCAGCACCAGTGCTACAGATGAAAAGCTGGTAGAACTGCTGAAAGACCTGCGAAAAAAAGTAGCCAAAGAAAAGAACCTGCCTCCCTTTGTAATATTTTTAGAAGGAAGCCTGGAAGATATGGCAACTATGTATCCAGTTACAATTGAAGAGTTGGAAAAATGCCAGGGTGTAAGTAAAGGCAAGGCCATGCGGTATGGCAAAAAATTTGTGGAGATGATTGCTCAATATGTAGAGGAAAACGATGTAGTACGGCCCGATGATTTTGTAATGAAGGGGGTGATGAACAGGAACAACAATAAAATTTTTATTATTCAAAATGTAGATAAAAAAATACCGCTGGAGACCATCGCTAAAACAAAAGACCTTCAAATAAATGAGTTATTAGAAGAAATGGAAACCATTGTGGCAAGCGGCACCAAACTTAACCTGGATTATGCCATTGATGAAATGGTGGATGAATATGAGCAGGAAGAAATTATAGATTATTTTAAAGCCTGCGAAACCAGTAGTCTTCAAATTGCACAGGAAGAGCTGGCCGATAGCAGCTTTACATGGGAACAGCTTAAAATAATGCGAATTAAGTTTTTGAGTGTGTACGGTAATTAAGTTTTGATAGTACAGATTTCAATTTAAAGGATAACAAAGATAGACCGCATAGTCTTCAACGGCCTCAGAAAAAAAGCGTTAAGAAAATTTGAATGCTTGCCGTTAAGAAATGAAATTGATGTTACCAATGTCTGGCTTTGCTATTAGCCTGTAAGTCGCACAAAAGCAGGGCTAAGCACTAATGTTCGAGCTAATTTCATTTTAGGCAAACTTTCAAATTTTTAGCTTTTATTCTGAAGCCTTGATTTTTTTTGTTACTTTTTTTTATCAAGAAAAAAAAGTAAACATACTCTAACACAAGCAGAAGGAAGTTATGTGGCTAAACTTGATTATTCTCTTAATTTATTTAAACAAAAGCCCCTTTACTAAAAAAGGGGCTTTAATATTGCAGGCCTTAATAAACCGTTTTCTTTTCATTTTTAAATAATAAACAAATGACACCAATTAATGCATATGCTGCACAAGATGAAAGCAGTAAGTTAGCACCTTTTACCATTGAGAGAAGGGAAGTAGGTGCAAACGATGTACAAATAGATATTTTGTATTGTGGCGTTTGCCATTCCGATATTCACCAGGTTCGCAACGAATGGGGCGGATCCATTTTTCCAATGGTACCGGGGCACGAAATTGTTGGCCGTATCATAAAAGTTGGCGAAGAGGTTACCGACTTTAAAGTGGGTGAATTGGCTGGTGTTGGTTGCTTTGTAGATAGCTGCCGCACCTGCCCTAGCTGCCTGGCAAATGAAGAACAATACTGCGATACAGCCATGGTAGCCACTTACAACGGTAGAGACAAAGAAGGAAATCCAACTTATGGCGGCTACAGTACACAAATAATAACCGATCAAAAATATACGCTGCATGTCTCCGAAAAACTGGCATTGGAAGGCGTTGCACCATTGTTATGTGCCGGTATCACCACCTACTCACCGCTGCGCCACTGGAACATTGGCAAAGGGCATAAAGTTGCAGTAGTTGGTTTGGGTGGTCTTGGACACATGGCGGTAAAATTTGCTGCGTCTTTTGGTGCAGATGTTACTGTATTAAGTACATCTCCCTCAAAAGAAAAAGATGCACTTGCATTGGGGGCCCATCATTTTGCAGTGACTAAAGATACTGCAACAATGAAAGGCCTGCAGGGGAAATTCGATTTTATTTTAAGCACCATCTCTGCCCAGCACGACTACAACCAGTACCTTAATTTATTAACCCTTAATGGCACGATGGTGGTAGTTGGTGTACCGCCACAGCCTTCAGCAGTGCAGGCATTTAGCCTTATAGGCAAGCGTCGTTCACTGGCTGGTTCACTTATTGGGGGTATTAAAGAAACACAGGAAATGCTGGATTACTGTGCCGAACATAATATTGTATCGGATGTAGAAGTAATTGATGCCGATTATATCAATGATGCCTATGAAAGAATGTTAAAGGCCGATGTTCGGTATCGTTTTGTTATTGATATTGCGTCACTTAAATAAACAGGGAAGCAATAATATTTTACAATCGAGGCTGCTTAAATGGTTTTTTGGTACACTTAAAATAATTAGCTGAATATGTTTGTTGATTTTAAATCAAAACTCCTATTTTTGCTGCCCCGAAAGGGAATTGTCCTGTAAAAAGGATGATGGTGTGATAGCTCAGTTGGTAGAGCAATGGACTGAAAATCCATGTGTCGCCGGTTCAACCCCGGCTCGCACCACAGCAACGGTAAAATTGAGATAACACTCAGTTTTCCCGTTTTTATTTTCAGTCAAAACCTGCTTCAAGCATGCAAAGCATGCTGAATGCCGAATATATTTTTAGAGTTCGATCAGCCTTTGTTTCCTCATTTACATACACTCTTTCCGGAAAAACTAAAAATTGAATGCGGTTAATAGAGCCCCTATTCACTACATAGATAAAGGTAAATTAGCATATACATCTATCAACAACGTGACTGGCCTCGGTTCAGGTGGAATCAGGAAACCGTTTCCCTATTACTTGCACAAGTAAAGCATCGTCGGGTAAGATTGCTTGGCCGGATGGAAAATGTAGGTTTTGATCTTAAGAAAGAAGCTACCCTGCAAACCTTCCTGTTAGATGTATTAAAATCCAGCGAAATGGAAGGTGAATTATTAGATAGCGACCAGGTACGATCATCAATAGGCCGTAGGCTGGGCATGGCCGATGCAGGCATGATACCTGCCGGCCGTAATGTGGAAGGCGTGGTGGAAATAATGCTGAATGCAACACAACAATTTAATGAACCGTTGACGGATGAACGCTTATTAAACTGGCATGCTGCGCTGCCGGTAAATTTAATTTACAACGGCAGTACGCTGCCTTGTGAGCTTATAAATACCGGCTTCAAGGTTAACAGGGCCATCTTGCTCAAAAGCTATTTTCTCTTTGATTCCAGATTTCAAAGTAAAATATTCGTTAGAAAGTGCTTTGCATGCCGAAATGAATTTTTGCAGGATAGGTTGCGAATCAAACGCACTGTCAGTTGCTTTTCTGGCGCCATTCACTGTAAAAAAATAAGCTATTTCACTTTCAAGTTGTTTTAAACGCTCCTTCATCCTGCTAACCGGAGTATTTCTCATGTATCTCACATTATTAAAATCATCTTCTCCAACAAGATTTTCAGTTGTCTCTTTGATCATTGCAGAACTGATGCTCCTTATAAGATTTAGTAGTAGCCCTATTTCAGTAAAAAATGGAACTATCTTTTGAGGTGTCATAGTTGTTGTTTTAGTTGGTTGACGAATTGGAATAGCATGCCCGTCAAAATGGTATTTATAGTCAAAATATTATATCAATTTTTATGAAGGAGGAATAGGGAGCGAGGTTATTAACGAATATTTTTCAGCCTTAGTATAATAGTACAGAAATATTTATTAAACCTGAGGAAAAGGCACAAATGGCAACAGAAAAGGGAAGCTTCGAATTTCTTCGGCAATCTCAGATAAAAACCCTTCCCGCAATCCAAACAAAGATAAAAATGGTAATCCCCATAATGGCGGTGGCGGTGGAATACACCCGTAAAGTGACATCTGCATGCAGGCCCGAAAACTTAGTAATCACCCAAAAATAGGCGTCGTTGGCATGGGAGATTACCATGGAACCGGCACCCATGGCGAGCAGGGTAAATAACTTACCGGTTTCTGTGCCAAGCCCGAGTGAAAGTAGCATAGGAGATACAATGGAAGCGGCTGTAATAATCGCCACGGTGGAGGAACCCTGGGCAGTTTTTAGTAACACAGTAATTAAAAACGGTACGAGGGGCCCAAGCTGCATACTCCCCAATGCGTCACCAGCTATAGTACCAATACCAGTTCCTTTAATGACGCCGCCAAACATTCCGCCTGCGGCGATAACAATGAGTATAGGCCCGGCTTTTTCAATCGCATCTTCAATTACTGAATTAATAATGGTCATGTTTCTTTTGCGAAACAGCAGCAGGGCAAAAAACACACCTATCAGTAGCGCCATAACGGGCTGGCCTGTAAAAATGAAAATATTTGCCAACAGATTTCCTGGATTTGGTTGCAGTATTTGCAAAAGGGAACCAACAGCAATCAGGAGCAAAGGCATTACAACGGGAAGAAAAGAAAGCAGTACGGGAGGGTAGGTAATTTCAGTTTCATCATGTTCTTTAAGATCATGTTCTTGTGAAGGTGGATAATATTTATTACGGGTTAGCTTATTCACCCACCAATACGCAACAATGGCTCCTGGAAAGGCAAACAGCGTGCCAAGCAAAACAAGATGGCCAATATTGGCATTGAGTATACCGGCCGCAGCCAATGCCCCCGGATGTGTTGGAATAAGGCAATGCACACTAAGTAAACTGCAGCCCAGTACACCTGCAATCAACGCCATTGAAGTTTTTGTTTTGGCACTAAAAGAACGGGCCAGCCCGCTGAGGATGATAAAGCCGGAATCGCAGAAAATGGACATGCCGGCAATAAAACCCGTAATACCAATAGCAGCCACAGCATGTTTTTCGCCGGTCTTTGAAATGATGTAACGGGCCAGCACGGTGGCGGCACCGGTAGTATCGAGTATAATGGCGATGACTGTTCCGAAAATAATAAGAAAGCCTGTGGCACCCATCGTGCTGCCAAAGCCTTCTTTCATAATTTGAAAAACGTTTTTAGCTGGCAACACTGCAACAGCCAACACCAGTGATACGATGAACAAAGAAATAAACGCATTGAGTTTCCACCGGGAAGTAAGTAAAATGATAGCGACAATACTGGCAATTACCAATGCTAATACAACGGCGGTACTCATGCGGCTTTATTCGTTTTGATGATTATTTCTAAACTGGATACAAACAAGGATCGTGTTTCGAACTAAATGGTCACATATCAAATCTATATCTTTTTCTGCCCTGATTGCTATTCCAACACTTTGCTTAAAATAAAACTCACTATCCCGAAATGCCGATAATGGTGTTTTCACCAACATCCAAAGCCATGAACTGTATGGCAGTTAGCAAGGTGTAAACATACTAAAGTCATCAATACCTATATGATAGCATTTCGCTGAAGAAAAATAATATTCCTACGGCATATTGCAAAAACCAGCTTTCACATAATTTCAGTGAATTTATTCAAGTTTTTGCATGAATACATCCTGGTTAAGTAAATCTGTATCTTTCCGTAAAACAAACAAACCATGCAGGCAATTCTTTCAATTATCATCATCATACTTTTAACCATTGCCATTGTTTTAATGGTTGTTTTTAGGCCAAAATCTTCAGCAGCATTAAATGTACTTTCTCAGCAAATTGCTGAGCTGCATTCCAACATTACCAAGATTGAAATTACACTGAAAGATGATTTTAGAACTAACAGGGAAGAGAATGCAGGCATTGCCAAAGACAACCGGGCTGAGTTAAACAATACAATCAAAGATTTTACACTGGAACAGCGCAGCAAATTTGCTGAACTTAAACAGGAGCAAAAAGAATTAACGAGCAAAACGGTTGAGCAACTGGAAAAGATTACCGGTAAGATTGAAGAAAAATTAAGCGCATTAAATGAACAGGCAAAAGCTGATAATGACTTAATGCGTAAGGCGCTTATTGAATCTTTCAAAGGCTTCCAGGAAACCTTTGAGAAAAATGTACATTCTTTTAATGAATTACAGAAAGAGAAATTCGGGCAACTGGAACTGCGGCAGAATGAAATGGTACATAATACGGAGATCAAACTAGAAAGCATCCGGGCCACCGTAGAGGAAAAGCTTGAAAAAACTTTGAGCGAAAGACTGGGACAGAGTTTTGAAACAGTTGGCAAGCAATTAATTGAAGTACAAAAAGGATTGGGCGAAATGCAAACACTGGCACAGGATGTAGGCGGGTTAAAAAAAGTATTGAGTAATGTAAAGATGAGGGGTGGCATTGGCGAAATACAACTGGCTATGTTGCTGGAACAGATATTGGCTCCCGATCAATATGAAGCCAACGTAAAAACTAAAGCCGGCAGCAGCGAACTGGTAGAGTTTGCTATTAAACTTCCCGGCAGAGATGACAACAACCAGCAGGTGTGGCTGCCGGTGGACGCCAAGTTTCCCAAAGATGTATATGAACAGTTGCAAACAGCTTACGACATAGGCGATACTATCCAGGTAGAAATAGCGCAAAAAAACCTGGAAAATACCATCCGTAAAATGGCCAAAGACATCAGTGACAAATACATTGATCCGCCCAATACTACCGACTTTGGTATTATGTTTTTACCCTTTGAAGGCATTTATGCCGAGGTGGTGCGGAAGGCAAGTTTGCTGGAAGATTTACAGCGCAATTACAAAATTGTAGTTACAGGGCCAACCACATTGGCGGCCATTTTAAACAGTCTGCACATGGGTTTTAGAACACTGGCCATTCAAAAAAGAAGCAGCGAAGTATGGAAGGTGTTGGGGGCAGTAAAAAAAGAATTCGAAAACTTTGGCGGCCTGATGCACAAGGCACAAAAAAATATCCAGACGGGCCTTGATCAACTGGATGATGTTATGAGCAAACGAACCAAGGCCATACAACGCAAACTCCGAAGTGTAGAAACCCTGAATGAGGCTGATGCCAAACTATTGTTACCGGAAATTACAGATGCTGAAGCTGAGGAGGAAGATGGTGAGCAATAGGCAATGGGGAATGGGTATTGGTGAATGGGCAATTGGCAATTAGCAATGGGCAATACCAACTTACTGAAGCTTACAGGTAAATGTCTTTAGGCTAAAGAAGAGAACAAAATTTTAACAAACTCCCCATTGGTGGAAAACAATTAAGGCCTTATTTTTACGTTATCAAAAAAATTAAAAAACTAAACGTATGAAAAAATTATTTTTATTAGCTACTGCAGCATTGCTGGTAACTGGCGTAACATTTGCCGACAATGGCAAAAAGAAGAAAGATAGTAAAAAATCCTGCTGCACTAAAAGCGGAAAATCTTGCGGCAAAAATATGGACGCTAAAGAAAAAGAACCAGTGAAAGAAAAAACAGCCAGTTTGTAGAAACTATTTGAACAAGATATGTAGTCCCCTTCATTGTTGAAGGGGATTTTTTATTTTAAGGCATCTCTAAAAACTATCCTTTTCCCTCGTTTAGAGAGCCTGTCCCTACTTTTTGGGAGGAATTAAAGGGTAGGCCAAACAAAAAAAGGAGTTTGTAGATGTGCCCTTTAGAATATAGAAGTCAACTGCTTAAGATGAGTAATGGTAAAAGTTGGCAGCAGCGTTGTGGTAGTTTCAATGTGATTAACAAATACATTGTCCATACCGGCATTGATGGCACCCTGTATATCGGCATCTAAATTATCACCCAGCATTATACTTTGGTGCAATTGGGCACCTGCTTCGTTTAAAGCATATTCAAAGATTTCTTTTTTAGGCTTTAAACTGTTGCTTTTTTCTGAGGTTACCACATGGGTAAAATAATTACTCAACCCACTGTTGTTAAGTTTACTCCACTGGATTTTTTCAAAACCATTGGTGATCAGGTGTAGCTGGTATTTTTTTTCCGACAGGTAATCCAATATTTCTATTGTGTAGGGGAATAATATTTTTTTGGATGGCAGTATTTCCAGAAATTTTTCGCTCATTACTTTGGCCAGTGGTTCATCAGCAATTTTAAATTCAAGCAAAGTGCGCCACATCCTTTTCCATTTAAGTTCTTCACCGGTAATAAAGCCTTTGTGATACCTGTCCCACAAAATGTCATTATGAATTTTATACAATTTGTAGAAATCTTCAAATGGCACCACGCCTTTTTCTTCCAGTTTAAAAAATGCATAGATTTCAATCAGTGTATCTTTGGCGTTGGCATCAAAATCCCAAAGGGTATGGTCGAGGTCAAAAAAAAGGTGTTTGTATTTCATATTCCTGTTATAACAACAAAATTGCTGTTTTATTACTTTAATCTGCTAAAATGTTATAATACTTAACTTAAAAACAATAAAAATTTCAATATGGATATTCAGCATAACAACATAAAAGGTAAAAATATTGTGGTAACCGGTGCATCAAAAGGCATGGGGAAAGCCATTGCAGCAGCCTTTGCAGCTGATGGCGCCCACCTCTTTTTGTGTGCCCGAAATGCAGCGCAATTAAACAAAACCGTAGCTGAATTACAACTGCAATATCCGGAAGTAGTAATAAAATCCACCACTGCCGATCTATCTGTAAAAGACCAAACGATGGCTTTTGGCAAATGGATAAATGAACAGGTTACAGCAGTAGATATTCTGGTAAATAATGCCGGTCAGTTTTTGCCCGGTAGTGTACACAACGAACCGGATGGCATTTTGGAACAAATGATACAGACCAATTTGTACAGTGCTTATCATCTTACCAAAACTTTATTACCTGCAATGATGGAACAGCAACAAGGATACATTTTCAATATCTGTTCCATTGCAGCGCTGCAGGCTTACAATAACGGCGGCAGCTACAGCATCAGCAAGTTTGCAATGATGGGTTTTAGTAAAAATTTAAGGGAAGAATTAAAGCCGTACAACATTAAAGTTGCAGCGGTTTATCCGGGTGCTGTGCTTACAGATTCCTGGGGCAATTATGACAACTCCAATCATAGAATAATGGAGGCAACCGATATTGCAACTATGATTGTGGCAGCCTGCAAACTTTCAGCAGGTGCAGTTATGGAGGATATTATTTTAAGGCCTCAGTTGGGAGATTTGTAATACAGAAGCTGCAGTTAATTTGCCAATAAATTTTTAAAAATAATTGATATCCCAAAGCCAATACACAGCAAAGACGACAACAGTATTAAAGTTACCTGCAACCTTTTAGCCTGCAATATTTTTTTTGAAAACGGCATACTAAACATTGCAGCTGCTACCAGCATGCCGAAGATAGAGCCAATGCCAAAAATGAGTAAATACAGCATGCCAATTTGCGGACTTGCCATCTGCAACATTACAAGGAGCACCAGTTCTCCACTGCCGGCAAGGCCATGCACCATGCCCACTCCATAAGATACAAGGTGCAATTTTTTTAATCCTGTATTGGTAACGGCCACCATTTGCGCTGCTGCCGTATGCGGATGTGCATGTGTTTCTACCGTTGCAGCTGATAAAAATCCTTTTAACTTAAAGAGCCTGTACAATCCCAACAGTACCAACATCAGCCCCACACCTGCTTCTAAATAATGAAAATAAGCAGGGTTTAGCTGTACTTTTAGCAGCAACATAGTTACTCCTGTAAGTAAGATGGTAGAGGTATGGCCCAGCCCCCAAAAAATCCCATCCTTTACCGATTTGAATGTGCTGTTTCGTTGCGACACAATATTGCTAACGGCCAACAAATGGTCCGTTTCAAAAGCATGGGCAAAACCTGCATAAATAGTGAGTAAAAGTGAAAATGGAAACATCAGTTTTTTTATAACTTGAAAATAATAATCCGGTAATTACCGGCATTAAAGCAGTACACAAACTAATTACTTTTTACCGGGGAAACGTTAATCACTTTCTATTACACCTGCTCTTTCAATAGTACTAATACCAGCATATTTTCAACACGTTTGCCGCTAATGCGGCTGATTGATAAATCTGATTTTGCGCAGGGCTTTTACATCACTGATGCTGTTTTCTTTTCCTGCACTTTATTTAATAACCAGTTGCACCATTCTTCCATTCCATCGCCTTTTAAACTGGAGATGGTCATCACTTCAATATCAGGATTTACATCCAGGGCATCCTTGGTTACGGCTTCAACGGAGAAGGGTACATAAGGCAATAAATCTGCCTTGGATACCAGCATCAGTTCGCTGGTTAAAAACATACGGGGATACTTTTTAGGTTTATCATCACCTTCGGTGGAAGCTAAAACTGTTACCCTTAAATCTTCTCCCAAATCGAATGCTGCCGGACAAACAAGATTGCCCACATTTTCAATAAACAACAAATCCACGCCTTCTAAATTGATATGGTCTAACGCCTGTAATACCATCTGGGCCTCAATATGACACATGCCGCCTGTAACAATTTGCAATGCATTGATGCCCGCTTCTCTCATACGAATGGCGTCTCTTTCTGTTTCGGGATCACCCACCAAAACAGCCATATTTAATTTGCCGGCAAGGCGTTTGCCGGTCTCCTGCATCAGGCTGGTTTTGCCGCTGCCCGGTGAAGAACAAACGTTTATCACCAGTATTTCGGGCAATCGTTGCCTGATGGCTTTTGCTACAAAATCATTTGCTTTTAATAAATTAAGGGTGGTATTTTCACATTGAACAGACCCAACCGGGGCTCTGTTACTTTTTGGTTTTGCTATATTCATTAACTGTGTTTTTTTTAATTTTTGTACGAATAAGTGTTTGAAATCCCAACTAAATCTGCATGACCTCACCCCAACCCCTCTCCAAAGGAGAGGGGCTAGACCCCCCATGACCAGTGATTGTTTTAGCGCTATGGAAGAATTTTAGTCGGGCAGGAGTGATTTATTAAATTAAATCCTGCTTGTTATTTTTCTTCAAACTCAACTTTATTAATCATCATTTCCAGCCCCTGCACAATATTGTTGCCGGGCTTTCCGCAGGTGCATACAAAAGTATAGTTTAATACTTCGGTGTCTTTATCACATGCCTCGCAATGAATTAAAATAGGCAATACTTCCACATGCAAATTGGTGTTGCTGTACCTGGGTTCGTCCAGCAATACGGCTTCAAAAGCATTTTGCATTAATATGGGCTGAATGCTTGACAATATCCCCACTTTTAAATAGATGCCTCTCAGCTGTTCTATCTTTTCCGGAAACTCTTCTTCGAGTGTTCTGAAAATATTTCTAATCAATGATATTTCGTGCATACATTTAAATGATAAAGCAGCTTGCTTTTGATTTAAAAACAATCAAAGATCAAGAGTTGGATTTATATTTTTTTATTCTTTAAAAAACATGGAAAGTTATATTTTACACCCCATTACTTCGGCTGCTTCCTACAATCACTTATTTATAAAACCCTTTAGTTGATCTACATAAACATGCCCTCTTTTTTCTGCAAAAAAATCGGCTGTTAATGCCAGCAAAGCCATGATGGCGAGTGCTATGCCAACACCCTTCCAAAACGATTGTGCCTGATTGTTATTAAAATAAAAAAACAGTGCAATACCCAGGATGGAAAATGCAATTTCTACATATCGATAAACTACAAAGTTCTTCATCACCACTTCCATTCTTGGTAATTCTTTTTCTTTTAACTCACCGGGATTCATGCTAAGTGCATATACATTTTTTATTCTGTCTTCATCGCTTCTTTTGTACACGGTAAAGCCAACAATGCCTAATAATAAACCTATCAACAATAATGGCATGGCTGCACCTTTATAAAAAGAAGTTTTTAAAAAGTAAAAAGCAATAATGGCCAGCAGGATACCTGAAATACCAATTGCCATAAATACCCAGCTTTCTGCCTTCTCTGCCAGAAAGTATTTTTCGATCGCTTCTTTTGTAAGCATATTATTTCCTTTTAAGCAGCAGCTTTATTAATCCGGCAACAGAAACCATGCACCACACGCCTTCCAGCAATATGAAAGGTACATAATTTATCAGCGTGGAAGCATAGCATGCAAGCCCTGCACCAATAATATTCATGCAAAAAAACAATATTCCTTCTTTGGTGATAATGGAAAAAGTATTAAAAAAATAAGCCAATAAAATAAGGCCTACCCCAATGCTGCCGATGATATCGTTGTAATTCATAACAATCAATTTAAAGTTGAACTTTAAAGCCTGCATTTTCCAAAGCCTTAATGGCCGTTGGTAATTTCTCTTCTTTTACCATTACATAATCGGTATCGTAGGTGGCAATTACACAAATATTCACTGCTGCATCGGCCAATGCAGTGGAGAATTGAGCCGTAATTCCTGTAAGCGACAAATCAAGAACTTCCAGTATTTTCAGTAACCGCCATTGGCCATTTTGTTTTACCTCCCGGGATACAAATTGACTTTCGCAAACTATGGAAAGTTCGTTGGAGGTTTTTGAAATACTAAAAAATGCTGAGGCAGATACCCAATCAGGTATTGCTTCTTCAGGGGCCAGCCTGCACAAGGAATATTCCCCGGATAGCAATTGAAATGTTAAGCGATTCATGCAATAAATTTATCCAATAACCGAAACAAATCATTTTTATTTTGGGTAAGATATTGACAACCATTTTTAATTACTTCTTTAGATTGAATATAATTTCCCTTTTCATTAAGTTCATCCCCATCATGGCTTATCATTTCATTGATTACCTTCTCATCCATTTCAATATGAAATTGAAGACCAAGTACATTATTGCCAACCAGGTACGCCTGGTTTTTGCAGGTATCTGAAGATGCAATCAGTGTAGCATCGGCAGGTAAATTAAATGTATCTCCATGCCAATGAAAAACTGTGTAAGGATTTTTAAAGTGATTGAAAAACGGATGCTGTGTTGCTTCTTTTGTAAATTGCACCGAAAAAAAACCGATTTCTTTTTCTTCCTGCGGATAAACGTTACTACCCAATGCATGGGCAATTAATTGCGAGCCAAGACAAATACCCAATACCTTTTTACCGGCGCTAACAGCCTCCCTGATAAAATCTTTTTCCTCCCGCAGCCATGGGTAAATTGCCTCTTCATCCACATTCATGCAGCCGCCTAAAACCAATAAAAAGTCTATATCATTTATTAATGGAAACACAGGTAGCTCTTTATAAAAACGAGTATAGTTAATGCTGTACTGTTGAATATCAGCCCATTCTAAAATGCTACCCGGAGTTTCAAACGCTACATGTTGAAAGCAATGAATTTTCATAAAGAATATGTTGATGGCTATTTGTTAGCGAAGTGAAAATAATAGTCTATCAAATTCGGGGTAATAATTTTACTTACCAAACTGCCGCAAATGATGGTCTATGTGAACATACATAAATCTGCCCCATTGGCTAAGGTTTAATTCGCCGAACATAGGATGGGTATTCAATTTCTTTTGTTTAGGAAAATTTCTTACTGCATACAGCAGACTAGTTAAGTTTTCTTTTTCAATTTCAATGTCTGTTGAAGGAGTACCGTAATATTTTTGGTTCATGTCCACAGGATCTTTCATGTTTTTAAAAGGAATTTGTGGAAGCCACAAGCCAAGGTATTTGGCTATATTTCGGTTAATGAAAGTTGGCTTTTCATGCGGTTCTTTTTCGCCCGTTGCTAATCTTATCTGGTCGCTGCAATGCGCCAGCATTTGTTCTACCGTCATGATTCCCCATTTCCGCTGGCTGTCGCTTTTGAGTAGTGCAATTCGCCTAACTATTTCATCATAATCTGCTTTGTTGTGAATATTTTTCATAATCGTTTAAAAAAATGAGCAATAAATACAATAATCATTTTGCTTTTTCCTGTAATTTTTTTACAAGTTTTACCACCATGCTACGTGGAGAAAACCTTACACTGTTAGCCATCAGATAATTCATCACTCCATGAATAGCAACGGCTTTGCCCTTCATCATGGATTTGTAACCATAAGCTGCCACCTCCGCAGAAGTAGGTAGCTTTTTTCCTTTCACCATTCTGCTTTCTTCCAACGCTGCCGCGGACTGAAAACCACTTTCGGTAGCGCCGGGACAAAGCGCTGTTACTGTTACACCCTTACCTTCTAATTCGCTCGCCATCGCTTCACTCAAAAACAATACATAGCTTTTTGTTGCAAAATAAACTGCCATCAACGGGCCAGGCAGAAAAGCCGCTGTGCTGGCTACATTCATAATTTTTCCAAAACCACGATTCACCATATCCTTTGCATACAAATGGCTAAGCCTTGTTAATGCGGTAATGTTGAGGTTTATCATTTCATGCAGTTTATTCCATTCTGCTTCGTGAAATAAGGCATAGTCGCCAAAGCCTGCATTGTTAACCAGGTAATCTACCCGTATCTTTTCATATTCCAGTTGATGATATAATGCTTCCACTTCTTGCAGCAAGCTTAAATCTTTGGCAATTACTATTGTCTTCACTTTATATTCCAGTTCCAGAAAATCGGCTAAGGTTTGTAACTTACTTTCACTTCTGGCAACCAAAACCAGGTTGATGCCATTTTTTGCAAATTCTTTTGCAAGCTCCAATCCAATACCTCCCGAAGCACCTGTTACTAGTGCATAGCTTTCATTTTTATCCGTAGTCATGTTGTTAGTGTTTTAAATTATTTATTACTGATAGCCTCTCTTATTTCTTTTGATAAAGGTGAAATACTGGGATCAAAATAATGTGTAAGCTGCCCCTTTTCATTGATGAGGTATTTAGAAAAATTCCAGGAAGGTGCTTTGCTGTTCCAGCCATTACTGGCAGCATTGGTGAGCCACTGAAATACAGGGTTTTGTCCGGCTAATTTCATTACAACACTCCGGGCCATAATGGGAAAAGTAACACCATAATTCTTTTTGCAAAAAGCACCAATTTCTTCATCGGTTCCTTTTTCCTGCTCCTTAAAATCATTGGCAGGAAAGGCAATAATTTCAACAGTATTTTTATATTGTTGATAGAGCGTTTCCAAATCGGCATACTGGTCTGTATAGCCGCAATCGGATGCTGTATTTACCAGTAAAATTTGTTTTCCTTTCAGTGTTGAAAAATCCAATGTGCCCCCATCGTTTGTTGCAGCTTGCAGTGAATAAAATGAAACTGCAGGGGTTGCTTTTTCATTTGTTAATATGGTTGAATTGGCTCCTGCCAATTTGGTAGCCCACATCAACATTGGGTACACGGCTTTTAATACTTTTTGTTTGGTATTCATATTATTTGAATGTCTGTTTACGTATATAGTATATCCAGCAAATACGGTAAATATTGCCAGCAATATCAGGCTTGTTTTTTTTAATCGATTCATCAAATTACCTTTT
>Ga0163154_10005740_pt1 | contig 15569 bp, 16 predicted proteins | sample OliLakLV19MP9P1_FD_148649 | JGI IMG/M metagenome (GOLD analysis project Ga0163154, IMG submission 148649) | Freshwater microbial mat bacterial communities from Lake Vanda, McMurdo Dry Valleys, Antarctica - Oligotrophic Lake LV.19.MP9.P1 | ecosystem: Environmental > Aquatic > Freshwater > Lake >... | reverse complement strand
CCATGAGCGATGGACGGCGAGATTGGCGACGTTCTCACCCAGCACGCTGAGCAGGAATGCCACCGCCAGCACCACCGAGGACACCGTGACCAGGCTGCGCGACAGGCGCACGCGGATCGAGGTCCACGCGACCTGGATGGCCAGGCGCAGGGGAAGGGTGGGCGGTACGCCGATGTCGCGCCCAGCGCGGGTCGAGGCGGCGGGAGCGTTGGCGCTCATGCGGCCACGCGCGCATCGTGATCGAGCACCGCCAGGCGGCGCTGGATCAACGCGGCGAAGAAGTCGGCCAGGGCCGTCTCGGCCTCGCGGCGGGACAGGCGGAGATGCGCGGCGACGTCGCCGGCGAGGCGATCGAGGGTACGACCGTCGCAGCGTTCGATGACGAAGGCGCCGATGTCATCGAGTTCGATCTCGAAGCGGGCGGGCAGGCGCAGCATCCACGCCATGCCCCGGGCGAAGGCGGAACGGCGCAGCAGGGGGCCGCGCAGACGCAGCGCCCCGGATTCGGTGCGCACCGGCTCGACCTGATCGGCGAGACGGGGAATCGTCGCGGTGGGGTCGAGGCGACCCATTCTCATGCACTACTCCTGCCGTTGAAGAGTCGGCTACCTTGGGCCAAAGGTCCCTGACGCAAGCATCCGAGCGGCTCGCCGCCACCGGCCCACTCCTGCACCGTCACCCGGTCTTCGGCCTCGTCGATCCAGGCGTGGAATTGGCGGACGTCGCTGCGCCCGCGCCAGCGCCGCCACCAGTTCGCCGCCGGCCGGGTGCAGGACAGGCGCACCCCGTGCTCGAGGGTCTCGGCGGTGGCGGTTTCGTTGGGATGGAGCGTGGTGCGCAGCCAGGCGTCGAGCGTGCGTCCGGCCAGCACGCGGCCGGCGCAGGCGAGCCGGCGCAGCACCAGCACCTGGTCGGTGCCACGGCGGCCCTGCGGATAGCGGAACCACACCGCGCGCGTCAATCCGGCCAGGGCCTGGACCCCTTCGCTGCGCCACCACGGCGGCAGGGTGCAGGCCAGGCCGTGGATGCGCCACTCGGCTGGCGCATTGTCGCCGACCGCGTCGCTGGCGCTCACCATTGCCGCCAGTTCGCTCGGCGAGGCGGGTGCCAGCTGGCGCCACACCACGGTCGTGCCGGCATCGGCGAAGCGGCGCGCGCCGACGGCGATCTCGCTCGAACGGCCCTGGCAGCGCACCACGCCGCCATCGGGACCCACCGCTTCGTGACCCGGCAGCGCCGCGCACCCCGTCTCACGCGCCACGCGCTTGGTGGCCTTGGCGAGCGTCCGGTTGAGATCGGGCTGCTCGCGCCGCCGTTCCCACGACACGCGCAGCAAGGGCGCGCGCTCGCGCGCGAGCAGCAGGTGACCCGCCTGCCAATTGCCGTAGGTGCCCGCCACCTCCCAGCCCTGGGGCAGGCGCAGGGTCACGCCTTGCCAGGCGACGATGACAGGGAGGAGGGGGTCGGGCATGGTATGGGCGAGCGTGGAACGCGGCGCGGCCCTGGTCGTGACGTCAACCCCGTCTCAGCAAAGCGGAAATACCCTAGTCGAGCGGATCCCATCTCAAGGGGTAGGCTCGCGTGCGACGGCCATGCGAAGGACGGTGCCTCACAGCCCCGTCTGCCAGGTGCTATGGGCAGTTCTGTTGCGCCGTTTGGCATTGACGTCCGGGCCAATCATTGATTACAATGACCGTCGATCCCCCCTGGATCACCTTCTGCCTACTGCCGCTCGAGTCAGGGGACGAGCGACCCAACCACCTAGCGGGGTGGAATCATGGTGACCATTCACATCACCGGCGTTCATTTCACGGTTTCGGAGAAGGCCAAGGAGCATATCGCCGAAAAGTTCGGTGCGCTCGACCGCCTCTACCCCCGACTTTCCAGTCTGCACGTGACCATCCACGAGGCAGAGAAGTTCGGCTACCGTGTCGACGTCGACCTCCACCTGCCCAGTGGAAAGGATGTGGTGGCTCACGATACGGAAGAAAACCTGTTCTCGGCCATCGATGTGACCGCCGAGAAGTGCGCCGCCCAGCTGCGCAAGATCCACGACCGCGAGACGGCCAAGGTACGCGATCGCGAGCCAGCGCGTCTGCGCGCCTGACCCTGGCTGGGTAGATGCTATCCCCGACACCCCTGGCGCACGCCAGGGGTGTCGGCGTTGTGGGGTGGGCCGTTTCCTCGCCCGCGCGCGGGACTAAGCTTGTTGCCCCATGCCAGTCGCCGCCCTCCTCCTCGACCTCGACGGCACCCTGGTCGATTCCGAGCCCCGTCACTTCCGCGCCCACGAGCTCTTCCTGGCGCGCCAGGGCATCGCCGTCACCCACGACGACCTGGTCGGCAACATCGGCAAGGGCGATCCCGAGTTCTACACCCTGCTCGCCACCCGCCACGGTCTGGACGTCGACATCCCGGCCTGGGTGATGGCAAAGACCGAGGTCCTGCTCGGCATCTACCGCGACGAGGCCCTGCCCCGGCAGCTCGGGGTCGAGGTCCTGCTCGACCACGCGCTCGCCGACGGCATCGCCTGCTGCATCGTTACTTCGTCAGAACGCCGGGTCGCCGCCGCCGCGCTCGCGTCATCCGGTCTCGCCGCGCGGCTGCCCATGCGCGTCTGCCGCGAGGACACTCCCCGCCACAAGCCCGATCCCGACCCCTACCTGCTCGCCGCGTCACGCCTGGGGGTGCCCCCCGCCTCATGCCTGGTGGTCGAAGACAGTGTCAGCGGCGTGCGCGCCGCCGTCGCCGCCGGCATGACCGCGATCGGTTTCGCCGGCCTCATTCCCGCCGAGCGCCTGCGCGCGGCCGGCGCGGTGCGCACGATCACCGACCACGCCGATCTGGTGCCGCTGGCACGCGCGCGCTCCGCCCTGGCGGGCGGATGAGCGAGATGCCCTCGCCTGGGCAGGCCGACTGGTGGCGCGCGGCGTTTGCCGAGCATTACAGCGAGGTCTACCACCATCGCGACGACTCCAGCGCCACGCGCGAGATCGCCGGCCTGCTGCCGCGTCTGCGCGCGGCGCCGGGGCCGGTGCTTGACGCCTGCTGCGGTGGGGGGCGTCACCTCGCGGCGATGCGCGCGGCGGGACTCGATGCCTATGGGTTCGACTTCAGCGCCCACCTGATCGCGCAGGCGCAGGCGCGAAAGGAATGTACCGGGCGGGTGGTGCGCGGGGATATGCGCGCGCCACCCTTTGGCGGTGGGTTCGGGGCGATCACGCTGTTGTTCACCGCGTTCGGGTATTTCGACGATGCTGGGAATGCGGCAGTGCTACGCGGCATCGTTGGGCTACTGGCACCGGGGGGATGGCTGGTCTTAGATCTGCCGGACCGAAGTCGGGTCGAGGCGGACTTGATCGCATCAAGCACCCGCACGACCCCCAACGGCATGATGGTGAACGAGCAGCGCCGGCTGAATCGAGATCGGGTCGAGAAGACGGTGCAGGTACTGCGTGCAGGAGCGCAAATAGCGGCCTGGAGCGAAAGCGTCAGGCTCTATCGCAGGGACGAGGTCATGACGATCGTGACAGCGACCGGACTGGGCTTCTCGGAGTGCTGGCCAGGATTGCATGGACCGGTGCGCGATGAGGGCCGGAACGTCTACTGGTTATGTAAACCGCTGTGAATACGGCGAAAGTTTAGCTCAGCGGCATTACGGCAGGGGAATGTTGTCATTGATCTGATGCTCCCAGAAGGGGATGTGCCAGAAAATGTTGCCATCCCAACTGACGCTGACCACTTTCCGATCGGTCCGGATATTGGACGTGTTCCATTGGTTGTGCCAGAAGCAGGAAATGATCGGGAAAAAACTCGAAGGGAACGGGTCGCCACGAATGTCGGGATCAGTGCCCACCGCATTGCCGATTTGCTGCTGGTTGCGTTTGCCGTGTGCCCAAGTGATGGAGGTTGCGTCGAGGTCGTTTCCCCATTCGCTCGAAGTTCGGGCAGGCACCGCGGGACGAGGGGGATTTGCCGGAGGTTGCCAGCCGTAGGTTTCGAAGAAGAACCATCTCTTCTCTTCCGCGTTCAGTGTTTTGCCACTGCATTGATAGAGGTAGCTGCAGCCAAGCTCATGCAGATTGGTTAGCGTCGGTGTCAACGGCCCACCACGGTTCATGGTTGTCGTAGCGCCCTTGCTTTGATCACGTGGGCACACCAGCAACTTGGATTCAAGCCCTTTGAGCGAGAGCCCTGCGGCGCCGGTGAAAAGGTCGGTCAGCGAACTCGGAAAGGCGTCGTCCTTGTCCGAGCGGAAGGCGATGGTCGCGGTGGCGACTTGGCGCAGGTTGTTCGAACACTTGACGTCGTTGATCTTCTTCTTGATCAACGTCGTCGTCGGAATCAGCAGCCCCGCCAGCGTCGCGATGATGGCAATCACCACCAGCAGTTCGATCATGGTGAAGGCGTGGCGACGCGGCATCTCAGGTCCCTGCTCCCCGGCGGCCCGGGGTGGGGCCACGCTATGCACAACGGCCGGTGGGGGAATCCACCGTTGCCGGGCAGACGTCCGTCCGCCAGACGCCTTACGCGGGAACGCGGGCGACTGCCCAGGGTGACGCACTTGCTCCATCCCTCGCGCTGTCCAGCCTACCCCGCCATGTCCCCCGCCATCCTCGCCGTCGGATTGCAGGAGTGGGCCGCCTGCTGCCAGGGCCTGGGCGACGGGCGGCTGGCCCTGGCGGTGCGCAAGGGTGGCATCCATGAACACCAGGGCGGCCTGTTCGCCCCCGAGCACGAGCGCTTCGCCCTCTTGCCCACCCGCCTGCACCAGGATGCGCGCCGATTGCGACCGGCGTACGCGGGCGACGTCGCCGCCCCCGACGATGCCCCCCCGGGGATGATCCGGGTGACGGCGTGGACCGAGGTGGCGCGGGTGTGGAAGGCGACCGACCTGGGCCGGGTCCTGGCGCTGGGCGACGAGCTGGCCTGGACCGAGGCGGAATTGACGACCCGTTTCCGCTACCGTGATCAGCCGTTCTTGTACGTCCTCGCCCTGCGCGTGTGGCACCTGCCCGCGCCGCGGGATATCCCCGATTTGCCCGCTTACGCCGGCTGCCGCAGCTGGATCCCGCTGCGCGACCAGGTGGATCCGGCGGGATCCGTACCTGCCCTCGCCGATGCCGACTTCGCCGCGCGCCTCGCCCGCATCGCGCACACCCTGGACACCCCATGACCCTGCCGACCGATCCCACTGCCACGCTGCTGGTCAGCTGTCGCGACCGCACCGGCTTGGTCGCCGCGCTGTCGCAGTTCGTCTTCGCCAATGGCGGCAACATCATCGATCTCGATCAGCACGCCGAACACGAGAGCGGCCTGTTCTTCATGCGCCTGCAATGGTCGCTGGCGCGTTTCGGCCTTGACCGCGCCGGTATCGCCGCGGTGCTCGGCGCCATGGCCGCAGAACTCGGCCTTTCGTGGTCGATCACCTGGTCGGACGAACGCACCCGCGTCGCGGTGTTCGCCTCGAAGACGCCGCATTGCCTCTACGATCTGTTGCTCGCCCAGCAGCTCGGCGAGCTGGGTGGCGACATCGCCCTGGTGGTCTCCAACCACGCCACGCTGGCGCCGGTGGCGGCGCACTTCGACATCCCCTTCGTGCACCTGCCGGTCGGCGAGGACAAGGCGGCAGCTGAGCGCGAGCAGGAGCGTCTGCTCGCCGAGCACGGCATCGGCCTGGCCGTGCTCGCACGCTACATGCAAATCCTCTCGCCCGACTTCGTCGCGCATTGGCAGGGGCGCGTCATCAACATCCACCACTCGTTCCTGCCCGCCTTCGTCGGCGCCAAGCCCTACCACCAGGCCAAGGAGCGTGGGGTCAAGCTGATCGGCGCCACCGCGCACTACGTCACCTGCGAACTCGATCAGGGCCCGATCATCGAGCAGGATGTCGCCCGCGTCTCGCACCGCGACGACGTCGAGGAACTGGTGCGCAAGGGCCGTGACCTCGAGCGGCGAACGCTGACGCGCGCGGTGCGCCTGCACCTCGAACGGCGGGTACTCATCTCCGGCAACCGCACGATCGTGTTCGGATGAGGGGGGGATTGCCACGGTGCGTGGTCCGTGGTCCGTGGTCCGTGGTCGGGAAATCGATGACAGCCGTCCACCCTTTCGCTCGGAGCCGACCAGACCTGTATCGCTTCGTTCCCCGACCACGGACTACGGACCACGGACCACGGACGGCTGTCACATGAGCCTGGTCCGGCGTGCGCTCACCGTCTCGGGCTGGACCTTCGTCAGCCGCGTTCTTGGGCTGGTGCGCGACCGCCTGTTCGCCGGCGCCTTCGGCGCCTCGTTCCTGCTCGACGCCTTCATGCTCTCGTTCCAGCTGCCCAATCTGCTGCGCAACCTGTTTGGTGAGGGCGCGCTGAGCACCGCCTTCATCCCGCGCTACGTCCAGCTGCGCGAGAAGGATCAGCCGGCGGCCGAGGTCTTCGCCGGGCGGGTGATCGCTCGCCTGGCGCTTGGCCTGTCGGCCCTGTGCGGGGTGGCGATGGCCATCGCCGCCGGCTGCATCCTGTGGGGGCCGGCCCGGCTGGTGGTGGTGGCGCACCTCAGTCTGCCCCAGCTGCCCTTCATGATTTTCATCTGTGTCTCGGCGATCATGGCTGGGGTGCTCAACGGTCGCCGCCATTTCTTCATCCCGGCCTTCGCGCCGGTGGTTTTGAACCTGTGCCTGATCGCCACCGTCTTCCTGAATCCCGAAGAGGAGATATGGGCGCTGCCCTACGCCGTCCTGGCTGCCGGCATCTCGCAGGTCGTCCTGCATGGCTGGGCCCTGGCCCGCACCGCGGGCGGCATGCCGCCGGCAGCGCTGGGCGGCAGTCCCGAGGTCAGCGACCTGCGGCGTGCCACGGGTCCGGTGCTGTTCTCGTCCGGCATCTACCAGCTCAATGCGCTGCTCGACACTGTCATCGCCTACGCCCTGCTCGGTGCGGCGGCCGAGGGCGCGGTCGCCGTCCTCTATTTCGGCAACCGTCTGCTCCAGTTCCCGATGGCGCTCATCGCGCACGGCGTCGGCACCGCCGCCTATCCCGAACTGGCGCGCCGCGCCGGTGAAGGCTGGCACGCTACCGGCGAGGGTCTGCGCCAGGCCACCCGCCTACTCGCCTTCTTCTTGCTGCCAGCGGCGGTCGGCCTCTTCGTCACTGCCGAGCCGCTGGTGCGCACCATCTACCAGACTGGCCTGTTCGGCGCCGAGGCGGTGGCGCGCACGGTGCTGGTGACGCAGATGCTGGCGCTGGCGCTGCTGCCGATTTCCCTCGGTAAGCTCCAGGCGCGCTGCTTCCACGCCCACCGCGACCAGCGCACGCCGATGCGCCTAAGCCTGGCCCAGGTCGCGCTCAATCTGGCGCTCAACCTGGTGCTGGTGCAGACCCCGCTGCGCGAGGCCGGCCTCGCTCTCGCCACCGCGATTTCGAGTGTCCTCGGCAGCGTCGCGTATGCGGTCATCCTCGCCCGGCGCGGGGCGGGCTCACCCGTGCCGGCCGGACTCCTGCGGCCGCTCCTGGCCAGCCTGGCGATGGGCGTCGTGGTGGGGTTGGTCCTGTGGTGGTGGCCACAGCCTGCCGGTCGCGGATCAGGGTATGCGGCGCTTCGCCTGGGGGCGGTGGTCGCGCTCGGTGCGGTGGTTTACCTGGCGCTTGCTGGGGTGGGTTGGATGCGGCGTTCGCGACCAGCCGCAGGCGATCGGGCCGAAGACCCGACGTGAACCTCAGGCGGCGATGCGTGCCAGCTTCGCCACCCAACTGCGCCCGTACGTCCGACGTTCGAGTTCGCGCACCCCGCTCACCGTCGGCAGCGACGCGCCCTGTTCGCCACGGATCAAGAGGATGCCTTCCGGCTTCATCGCCGCCGCCGCGAGTTGGAGCAGGCTGCCGACCAGGGCGGGATCCTCGGCATACCACGGGAAGGGCGGATCGGCGAACACCAGATCGACATCGCTCAGCGTGGGCAGCACGGCCTGGAACGGCGCCCGATGCAGGACCACGCCAGCGGGCGTGCCCAGGGCGCGGTGATTCGTGGCCAGGGTCGCGAAGGAGTGACCCGGCTCGCAGGCATGTACGCGGTGCGCGCCACGGCTGGCCGCCTCGAATGCGAACGAGCCCGAACCAGCGCAGGCGTCCGCCACGAGTTGGCCATCGAGGCGCTGGCCGAGCCAATCGAAGAGCGACTGCTTGATGCGGTCGGTGAGAGGCCGGGTGTCGAGGCCGGGCGGCGCTTCGATGCGGCGGCCCTTCCACGCACCGCCGATGATGCGCAGGCTCACGGGCGGACCCGGGCGAGATCGTCCCAGAATCCGGGGTAGGTCTTGGCCGTGCAGGCGGGATCGGCGATGGTGATGCCGGCTCGGGCCAGACCAAGCACGGCGAAGCTCATCGCCATGCGGTGATCGCCATAGCACTGCACCGTCTCCGACAGCAGTTGGCGCGGATGGATGGTCAGCCAGTCTTCGCCGTGCTCGACGTGTTGGCCGAGGCGGCGCAGTTCGGCGACGGTGGCGGCGAGGCGATCGCATTCCTTGATGCGGATATTGGCGATGTTGCGGATGGTGGTCGGCCCATCCGCAAGCGGGGCGATGGCCGCCAGCGTCATCACGGTGTCCGAGATGTGATGCATATCGACGTCGACCCCGCGCAGGCGCGCGGGACCCGCCACCGTGGTCGCACCGCCGGCAACCGTTACCTCGGCGCCCATCCGGCGCAGCACCTCGACGAAGGCGTAGTCGCCTTGCAGCGAGGCCGGCGAAAGGCCCGGCACGGTGATGCGTGAGCCGGTGGCGCACGCGGCCGCGAACGGGTAGCTGGCCGAGGATGCGTCCGGCTCGACCGCGTAGCTGCGCCCGCGATAGGAGCGACAGCGACGGACGCGGAAGCCGCCGTCGGCGCGGTCTTCGATCAGGCCGCCAAAGTCGGCGATCATGCGCTGCGTCATCTCGACGTACGGGCGGCTGACCAGGGAACCCTGGAGGGTGATCTCGACGTCGCCGTCAGCAAGGCCAGCGGCCATGAGCAGCGCCGAGAAATATTGGCTGGAGCGGTCGCCGCGCATCGTCACCCGGCCGCCTGGCAGACGTCCACCGTGGACGGTCAGCGGCGGGCAACCGGTGGCGCAGTCGATGCGCACGCCGAGCTGGGCCATGCCATCGATCAGGTCCTGCAGCGGGCGCTTGGCCATGTGCTCGTCGCCGACCAGGGTCACCGGGCCCGGCACCAGCGCCGCCAGGGCGGCGAGGAAGCGCACCGTGGTGCCGCTGTTGCCGATGAAGAGGGGGGCGGTCGGGGCTCGCAGTCGGCTGCGACCGCCATCGACGGCCAGCGCTGGCGCGGTGCCGCCGCCGGGCCGTGGCACCTGGTAATCGCGGATGGCGATGCCCAGGTCGGCCAGCCCTTCGCGCATGCGCCGGGTGTCGTCGCTTTCGAGAACGTTCTCGATCATCGAGGTGCCCTCGGCGAGGGCGGCGAGGATCAGCGCGCGGTTGGTGACGCTCTTCGAACCGGGTACCGCCCAGATCGCGGCGACGGGACGGGCGAGTGGTTCGATGGTCAAGGGCCCGGTCGGCGGCATGGCTGGCAGGATGGGCAGGGTCGGGAAACGTGCCAGGGGGGACTCGCGCGGCAGTGTTCATTGGCGAAGCAGCCCATGGTCGCCGTTTGCAGGCGTACCGGCGCAGACGACGCTCGCCAGCGCATGACCGACCGCGCCGCCACCTCGCACATCGTCAATGTCCCCGAGGCCACGCACCTGCGCGCCGAATTGCGTGATGTGAGCGACCTGCCCCGCGCCGACCTGGTGGCCAAGCTCAAGGCCCTGCGTACGCGCGAACTGGAAGCCATCGCCCGGGCCCAGGTCGAGCACATCAACGAGCTCACCGGTCTCGACGTCGCCACGTCGATCACCGCCATGACCGATGCATTGGTCAAGGCCTTGGCGCGGCGCGCCTTCGTGCGCGCTGGCGCCACGCCGGTCGACTACGATCAGCGCATCGGACTGTTCGCCGTCGGCGGCTATGGCCGAGGCGAGATGAATCCGTGCAGCGATCTCGACCTGCTCGTGCTGCACGCAGACGTCAAGCAGCCGGAATGGGTCAAGACCGGCAACGCCGAACTGCAGACCCTCTTGTGGGACGTCGGATTCCAGGTCGGCGCCAGCATGCGCTCGCTCGGCGAACTCGAGAAGATCCTCAAAGAGGACTTCGTCACCGCGACCGCGGTGATCGAACAGCGGCGGCTCGACGGGGCCCCGGCGCATGCCGAGGGCCTGGCGCGCATGCTGGAGACCTTCCGCCGCAAGCGGCTGAAGGCGTTCATCGCCTTCAAGGTCGAGGAACTCGGCAAACGCCGCGCCCAGGCCGGGGTCAGCCTGTTCCTGATGGAGCCGAATCTGAAGTCCAACCCGGGCGGCCTGCGCGACGTGCAGCTGTTGCGCAACATCGCCTTCATGGTCTTCGGCAGCCGAAATCTGTTCGCGCTCGAAGAGCTTGAGGTCATCACCCGCACGGACCTCAGCGACGCCGTCACCGCCAACGACCACCTCCTCGCCCTGCGTTCGCTCAATCATTTCCAGCACAAGCGCAAGCACGATACCTTCCAGCTGCCCGACCAGTTGCGCATCGCGGCGCAGCTCGGCTACGCCGACGTCAGCCAGCTGCGCGCGGTCGAACACCTGATGAAGCGCCACTACGCCCTGGTGCTGCACGTCCACCAGACGGTGGAGCTGACCCTCAGCCGCTTGCGCGCCCTTGGCCACCTCGGGCGCAAACCGATCCTGGTGCTTTCGCGCAAGGTGCTCGACCAGGATTTCACCTCCGTCGAGGGCAAGGTCTATCTCAGCGACAAGGTCGGGTTCTGGAAGAAGCCGGATGCGGGCACGCGCCTGATCCGCATGTGCCGCCTGGCGCAGAGCCGCGACACCGGCATCGCGCTCGAACTGCAGCGCGACATCCGCGCCAACCTGGGCGTGATCAACGACGAGGTTCGCCACAATCCAGCCCTGGGCCGGGTTTTCCTCGCCATGCTCGGCGACGTCGGGCGGGTGCGGCCGATCCTGCAGGACATGCACAACTGCGGCCTGCTTGGCGCCTACCTGCCCGAGTTTGGCAATCTCACCTGCCACATGCAGTTCGACAGCTACCACCAGTACACGGTGGATGAGCATACCCTGATCGCGGTCGGCAATCTCGATGCCGTGGCGCGCGAGCAGGTCCCCGGCCTGCCCGGCATGGGCTACATCTTTCCCGGTATCCAGCGCAAGGACCTCCTCGTGCTCGGCCTGCTGCTGCACGACGTTGGCAAGTACATGGGACGTGGGCACGTCGCGCGTGGGGCGATGATGGTGGCGCCGGTGGCGCGACGTCTCGGGCTGGACGAAGCCGAAGAGGAGATCGTCTGGTTCCTGGTCGACCGCCACGTCGCCCTGTCCGATGCCAGTCGCATGCGCGACTTCCGCGAGCCGGGTTTCCTCACCACCTTCACCGAGCGCATCGGCAGCGAGGAACGCCTCGACCTGCTCTATTGCCTGACTTTCGCCGACGCGCGCGCGGTGGGCGAGGGCATCCTCACTGGCTGGCAGGAGTCATTGCTGGCCGAGATCCGCGAGGCGGTGCAGGGCGAACTGCGCCGCAAGCAGGGCCACCAGCCGCCGAGCCACCATGAGCGGTTGCGCGTCGAATTGATTGCCGCCGGGCGGACGGCCGAGGATGCCGACGGTTGGCTGGCCGAACTGCCTGACACCTACCTCTATCAGGTCGCGCCGGGCGAGGCCGCCAAGCACCTGACGGTGATGGAGGAGGCGCGCCGCACCGGCGTCGGCCTGCACCGTGAGCTCAAGGACCGTTACGCCTACGTGACTGCGGCGCTCACCGACCGCCACGCGCTCTTTGCCGATGTCACCGCGACGTTGACCGGCAATCTCTTCGATATCCTCGACACCCGCACCTGGGTGACGTCTGGCGGCATGGTCATCTACACCTTCCGCCTGACATCGGCGAACCCGGCGCGCCTGAAAGAAGAAACGACCTGGACGCGCCTGCGCGCGGATCTGCAGCTGGTGGTGCAGGGCAAGCTCGACACCCGGGCACTGCTCGCCAAACGCAAGGCGGCGCTCGGGCTGCCCAAGGCGGCCGATAGCCGGTTCGATGATCCGGCCGTGAAGGTCGAGCAGCGCACCAGCGACCATCACACGATCGTGGACATCCACGCGAAGGACGAGCCGGGACTGCTCAGCAACCTGTGCCGGGCCATTTCAGATCACGGCTGCAACATCACCTATGCGTGCATCAACACGATGGGCGATGTCGCGGTGGACGTATTCTATATCGATCGGGGCGGTCGGAAGCTCGATGACGAGGAGGCCGAGGACTTGCGCCGCCACCTCATCGCCACGTTGGATCTCTCGCCTACGGCTCAGCGCTAACGCCACCGCACTGCGCGGCGATGGCATCGAGGTATGCGGCGAGGTCGAGATCGGCCGCGGTAACGCGATCACGGGCATCGTGCGTGCGCAGCCTGGCGCTCACCCGGTCGTAGACGTTGGTCCACTCGGGATGATGGCTGCGGGTTTCGATGCCCGGGATGCACAGGCGCATGAAGGTGATGGCGTCCGCAAAGCTGGCGAAGCGCCAAGCCTTGGTGATTGCGAGTTGGTCGCCTGACCAACCCGGCAACGCCAACAGGGCATGCACCAAGGCTTCGGGAGCGAGGGCGTCGTCGGGCATCACGTCAATCGGCCGCGCCGCTGCAGAAGCAGCGGCGCGGCCATCGATCAATGGACGGCGGTATGCGAGGGCAGGGCGTGACGGACCTGTTCGTCGATCTCTTCGTCCCGCGAGAGGTACGAGATCAGGCGGTGGATATCGCCACCGAAGAGCTCTTTGCGCACGCCGCGCAGGATGCCCATCTTGTAGGTCTGCTCATCGACGAGAGGCTCGAAGATGTGGCTGCGGCCGCTGGCCTTCTGGTTGAGGATCTTGCGTCGCGCCAGGTTGCGCATGACGGTCAGGATCGTGGTGTAGGCGAGCTTCTGAGCGCCCGGTTCACCGTTGAGGGCATCGTGGACCGAGTGCACGGTGCTAGGACCGTGCTGCCAGATGTAATGCATGACGCGGAGTTGGAGGGGGCCGATGGCTTCCATAATGTCAAACCCTTTGTGAGGAGATGGTGGTAAAGATAGGTCGGCAGGGGTTGGCGGCCACGGAAATTACGAAGACCTTAAACGTTGGACTTCGCCGTAGCCACCCTGCGTCTGATACTAGTTGTACCACACTCAGTAATGAATGCTATAATTTTCTGGGTTGAGGGCAACTGTTGCAGTGCAATCCTAACAAGTGTTGCAGATGATGCGATTCAATTCTGATCATTCTCGATCGAATTGACAATTTTCGAGTCGGTCTGACCACGTACCAGGGCCATTCGATGCCCATCCACGGAGTCGAGGCCCACATCCTGCAGCCAGCGGTGCGCGTCGCGTGCATACCCGGCGGTAGGCCGCAATCCGCTCCGACGACTGGACCAGTACTGGTTGAATAACTGCATGTGCAGTTCCCGGCCATACTTGGCGATGCAGCTCGCGAGCGCGGTGAGGACACTGGCCCGCTCGCCATCGACACAGAACGCGATCTCGTGACGGCGCAGTCTCCACGCGACGCGATAGGCGCTGCGCAGGGGTGCTTCACCAAGAACCTCAAGGGATTCTCCCGGCCATAAGCGCTGGAGGAAGTCGCCGTAATACCGTCGACCGCCCAGGCGATCGACCGTCGTCTCGCGGATGTGCTCGTCCGGCACCTGCAGGAGGAGCTGTCCGACGTGACCGAGTTCGACGTCGGCGCGATTGATGCCACCGGCGGAACCACGGTTGAGGTCGAAGGGATGGATGAGGAACCCCCCGACCCAACGCGGGCGTACCCCGGTGACGCGCCAGACCTTGAGTTTCTCGGCCGCGACCGGCAGGCGCAGATCCTCTGCGCCTGCCATCCATGGTTCGCTTCGTGCTTCCGCGGTCTCGCCGAGCAGCGCAAAGACATCGGCGGCGGTGCGTGGCGTGGCCCCATTCAGCCAGGCGAGTCCGGGCAGCGCCACCGATTCGAGTGGCGCCAGGTCGGCGGGATCGTGGATCTCCTTGCTGTCAGCCACCCCCAGCCGAGCCCGTCCGAATGCGGCGCGCACCGCAACGCCGTCGTCGACCTCGACACTGACCGCGGCGATGCCGAGCGGGCCGAGGATCGGCCCGTATCCCGCCTCATCGATACCCGAATGGATGACCGGCATGGCGGGACGCTAACGGGGCGACCAGCGGCGGCATCTGGTACTCGGGGAGGGGCGCGCGCGCGCCACGCTCGCGCTCGACCGCTCGACGCATAGCGTGCGCGCGTGGGCTTTGTCATCCTGCTCCTGCTCGCGGTGCTGTTGGCGGTGGTCCAGCACGGACAACTCGCAACCTTGCCATGGGCTCCTGACTTGCCGCTCGCCTTGTTGGCCTGGGCGGTGGTCGCTGGTGACGAACGCCGCCTGCTGCTGCGTGCCTGGTCGATCGGTCTGATCCGCGATGGCATCGATCCTGGCAGCGTGGTGTTCCATACCGCCGCCTACTTCTCGCTGGCGCTCATCTTTCTGCCGCTGCGCCAGATGGTGTTCCATGGCCGGGCCGCGGCGTGGATCGGCTATGCGGTCGCGGCATCGCTGCTGCTGGCGGCGATCGATCGGGCGCTGGGCGGGATCCCGCTCAACGCGCCGTGGACCTCGGCCCTGGTCGTCGCGCTGGGGACCGGCCTGGCCACGCTCGTGATCGGCTGGCTCTTCGCGGGGCTGCCCAAGGTGATGCGACCGCTGCCCGAAACCGGAGCCTGATCCGTCAGCGCCCGTGTGCGTCAGCTTCAGCCACGGCGATCGGCCGGCACGGTGACCCCGATTTGGTCGAGCACCTCGGTGGCGTAGCAGCCGGCCGGCAACGCGAGTTCGATCCGGCACAGCCCGTCCTCGACCGTCACCGTCGGCGGCGCGCGGAATGAAACCAGCAGCGGACGGCGTTCGCCGGGGCTGGTGAGCGTCCCCGCGCCGGAAAACCAATCCCAATCGATGCCGGTGGCGGCAGACCAGCGGCGTTCCTCGGCCTCGATCTCGGAGGTGGGCCGCAGCCGCGATTCCCCGGGCAGGGGGCCGGTCGGCACCACCGCCAGCAGGCCCGGGGCGGCGCGGCGGTTGACGTCGATGACGTCGGCCTCGGCGACCACGAATGGCGCGCCCGAAGCCAGCATGGCGACGTCGCCAGCGCGCAGGCGGTAGAGGAGTCCAGCCTCGATCCGCGCGTCGAGCACGGCATTGAAGATCGCCGACTGCGCGGCCGAGGCGGCCAGCTTGCGCAGCTGGTCGCCCGCCGCGGCGAGCGCGCCGGCGGCATCGTTCTCGCGCCGGCGCAGCGCGCCAAGCACGCGCCCCTCGGGGCCATGGCGGTAGCCGCCGGGCAGCGGATCGCCGAAGCGCCAAGCGCCCATCGGATCGACGATGGTGGCGACGGCGGCGGCATGGTCGCCAGCACCCCAGGCCTGGGCCAGGCGCAGCGTCGCGCCACCGCAA